>Ga0070678_100001611_pt1 | contig 12099 bp, 8 predicted proteins | sample KBSM73metaG_FD_65647 | JGI IMG/M metagenome (GOLD analysis project Ga0070678, IMG submission 65647) | Miscanthus rhizosphere microbial communities from Kellogg Biological Station, Michigan, USA - KBS M7-3 metaG | ecosystem: Host-associated > Plants > Roots > Rhizosphere > Soil ...
GGGCATCCGCACGCCCGAGCCGATCGCCGAGCTCGCCAAGCGCCTGCCGGCCGCGCACGCCGAGCTCGTGCGCGTCGCGAACCTGCTCGAGGATCACTTCCGCGACATGCAGGATCTCGAGTTCACGATCCAGAGCGGCCAGCTCTACATGCTGCAGACGCGCAACGGCAAGCGCACCGGCAAGGCGATGGTCAAGGTCGCGGTCGACCTGGTCGCCGAGGGCAAGCTTCAGCCCAAGGAAGCCGTGATGCGCATCGATCCGGCCAAGCTCGACGAGGTCCTGCACCCGACGATCGATCCGAAGGCGCGCCCGCAGCCCGTCGCGAAAGGCCTCCCCGCATCGCCGGGCGCCGCGATCGGCAAGATCGTGTTCACCGCGAGTGCAGCTGATCAGTGGGCGCAAAAGGGCGAGACCGTGCTGCTGGTCCGCACGGACACGTCGCCCGAGGACATCCACGGCATGAAGGCCGCGGCCGGGATCCTGACGGCGCGCGGGGGCATGACGAGCCATGCGGCAGTTGTTGCGCGCGGTATGGGCAAGTGCTGCATCACCAGCTGCACCTCGCTGCGCGTCGACGCGGCGAAGAAGACTGCGTCGTTCATCGGCGGCGGCAAGGAGCTCAAGCTCAAGGAAGGCGACGTGCTCACGCTCGACGGCTCGACCGGCGAGGTGTTCGTCGGCAGCGCGCCTCTCATGCCGGCGCAGCTCGGCTCCGAGCTCGGCACGCTGATGGAGTGGGTCGATCAGTTCCGGCGACTCAAGGTCCGCACCAATGCCGACACGCCGACCGACGCGCGCACCGCGCGCAGCTTCGGGGCGGAGGGCATCGGCCTGTGCCGCACCGAGCACATGTTCTTCCAGCCCGAGCGCATCATGGCGGTGCGCGAGATGATCGTCGCGGGCGATGAGGCGGGGCGGCGCGCGGCGCTCGCGAAGATCCTGCCGATGCAGCGCGAGGACTTCGTCGAGCTGTTCCGCGTGATGCACGAGCTGCCGGTGACGATCCGGTTGCTCGATCCGCCGCTCCACGAGTTCTTGCCGCACACGCCGGCCGAGATCGAGGAGCTGGCGGCGACCACCGGCAAGACGGCGACGCAGATCACGCACAAGGTAGCGGAGCTGACCGAGGCGAACCCGATGCTCGGGCATCGCGGCGTGCGGCTCGCGATCACGTATCCGGAGATCTACGAGATCCAGGTGCAGGCGATCGGGGAGGCCGCGTCGCAGTGCGCGCGCGAAGGCCTGCTCGTCCATCCCGAGATCATGATCCCGCTCGTCATGGTGCCCGAGGAGCTGAAGCGCATGCGCGAGCTCTGCACGAAGGCGATGACGAAGGCGCTCGGCGGCGTTCCGATCCCGTTCACGATCGGGACGATGATCGAGCTGCCGCGCGCGTGCGTGGTGGCGGATCGGATCGCGCAGCACGCCGACTTCTTCTCGTTCGGCACCAATGACCTGACGCAGACGACGTTCGGGCTGTCGCGCGATGACGCCGGGCGGTTCCTGCCGAGCTATGTCGAGCAGGGCGTGCTGCCCAGCGATCCGTTTGCGGTGCTCGACCCGGACGGGGTCGGGGCCCTGATCGAGCTCGGCGTCCGCGGCGGACGATCGTCGAAGCCCGGCCTCAAGGTCGGGATCTGCGGCGAGCACGGGGGGGAGCCGAGCTCCGTGGAGTTCTGCCACAGGGCCGGGTTCGATTACGTATCCTGCTCGCCGTTCCGGGTGCCGATTGCCCGGGTCGCTGCGGCGCGAGCCGCGCTTTCTGAGGAACGTCCGTGATGCACATCGCACAGGCAACGGTTTGGGCTCGAGGGCGGTCGAAGCGCGTACCCATGAGGTCCGTGATTCTGCTGGCTTGCGCATCCATCACGGGATGCACGGCCTCGGCGGAGGAGGTTCGTCCCCCCGCAGACCAGATCTTCTTCCCGACGGGAGCGGCGGTCTCGCCCGACGACGCGTTCCTGTTCGTCGCGAGCGCCAACTCCGAGCTTCGCTATGACTCGGGGTCGATCACCGTGATGGATCTCGGGAAAGTCGATCAGATCTCGAACGACTGGACGACGAGCCAGACGATTCCCGACGGCTGTTCGCAGGATCCCGATCACATCGAGACCCTGATCTGCGACGAGACGCGCTTCATCATGCCGAACACCGGCGCGCGCGTCGGTAACTTCGCGACCGACATCGCGGTGCAGGACTTCAAGTCCGGTGGGCCGCTGCGGTTGATCGTGCCGACGCGCGGCGATCCGTCGGTCGCGTGGATCGACTGGGACGGCAAGAAGCTGAGCTGCAACCCGTCGGGCGACAACTTCGCGCTGTGCGACGAGAACCATCGCCTCGCGTACGTGCACAACGATCCGGACGTCGGCCTCTTGCCCGACGAGCCCTTCGGCGCGTTCGCCGGCAAGGACTTCGCGATCGTCACGCACCTGACGACCGGCGCGGTCACGCTGATCGATTCGCCGCCGGGTGGCAACGCATCGATCGCCGACGTCCTCACCGGCCTGTTCGCGGCCGATCCGCTCACCGGTCTGCGCGGCTCGACGGGCGTCGCCGGCCGCGGCGACAGCGGCATCGTCTATGTCGGCGCGCGCAGCGAGGATCGCATCCAGACGCTGACCGTCGGCCGTCCGGTGAACAGCGACATCGCGCCGCCGTACATCATCCCCGAGGAGTACTTCTTCCTCGACGCCGTCGGCGGCACCGCCGGTGGCTCGACGGACACGCGCGGCATGGCGTTCTCGGCCAACGGCGACCGGATGTACCTCATCAACCGCCGGCCGCCGTCGCTGCAGATCTACGACACCTCGCTGGACGCGGGTGGCGCTCCTCGCAACAAGGGCATCGCGGCGACCGACCTGTGCCGCGAGGCCTCGACGCTTGCGGTGATGGATGCCGGCGATGGCGACCGCGCCTACGTGACGTGCTTCCAGGATGGTCAGCTGTATGTGGTCGATCCTCGGGGACTCGCGTCCGTCGAGGACATCATCAGTGTCGGGCGCGGGCCGTACGCGGTCACCGCGGCGCCGACGCGCAAGAAGGTCTACGTGACGAACTTCCTCGAAGATACCGTCGCGGTCGTCGACGTGTCGCCGACGTCCCCAACGCACGATCGCGTCGTCCTCCGCATCGGGGAGCCGAAGGCGCCATGAAGCGGCTCGCGAGTCTGTGTCTTCTGATGATCGCGGCGTGCAGCGATACGACGCCGACCGGCACCAATCTGCTCAACCTCGATCGTCCCGTCGACATCGCGTTCGCGTGCTTCGGCGGGCTGCGCATCACGAACGGGCAGCCGGCGACCGTGGATCAAGCGGTCGTCACCAGCGCGCAACCAACGACCAGCTGCGACAAGCGCAGCGAGGAGCCGGTGGACACCGGTTCGAACGGTTCGAACGGCCCGCCGCCCGGGCCGCCGACGCCCCCGGGGCAGGAGCAGCTCCACGACGCGCAGCACCCCACCGCGCCGATCATTCCCGACACCGCGTGGTACGCGTTCATCCTGCAGAGCGAGTCCGGCACCGTGGCGATCGCCACCTGGCTGACCGAGCCGTCGACCAAGTTCATGGGCGGCGAGGTCACCGTGCAGGATGCCAATCCGCTCACGCCGGGCCAGAACAGCATCAGCGTCGGCGAGAACCCGGTCGCGATCGGGACCGACGTCACCGGGTGCAAGGAAGTGATCGCGAACGCGGGGTCGTGCGACATGTCGATCCTCGACGTCACCAGCGCGCTGACCGCGGGCCAGACCGCGATCGTCGACCGGCTCGACGTCACGACGCCGAATGGCGGGAAGCTGCGGTCGAAGCCGGCCGCGATGCAGATGCAGCCGCCCGGCGGCACGATCGGCGTGACCTGTCCTGCCGGAGCGACCGGGCTCGCCTACGTCGCGTACCCGAGCTGTCACGCGGTCGCAGCGATCGATACGGCGACCGGTGTGGTCCAGCAGGCGATCACGTTCGACGCCAGCGGCGTTCCGACGATCGTTCCCGACGGCAACATCTCGTGCCCCGACGAGTGCGGCGGCGAGCCGATCACCGCGGGTACTCGCCCGGTCACGCTCTCGCTCTTGTTCGATGCGCGTGTCGACCGCGAGGTGCTCGCGATCGGCGCTGATAACTCCAACGTCGTGAGCATCGTCGAGCTCGATCCCAACACCTCGCTGCCGCTGTCGGTCCCGACGCGGATTGCACTCGAGGACCCGAATTCGAACCTCGGCGTCACGAGCCTCGCGGTCTCGCCACAGATCGGCATGGGCGGCAATCAGTCGATGATCAATGACGACAACGCGACCGGTGGCCAGAGCCAGTTCGTCTATGCGGTCGCAACCGACAACACGATCCGCGTCGCCGACATCCTGACGCTCAACAGGGAGTGCGACACCCAGATCGATCCCCGGTATCTCCACGACGAGACGAGCATCAAGAAGCTGTCGTGCCTGCCACTCGGCGATCCGACGCTACCGCGTCGCGCCGGCGCGCGTGGACCCGGGATCGAGCTGATCGGCGACGCGATTCCCACGTCCGTGGCGATCACGCAGGTCAAGGAAGTGGCAGGCGATCTGCGCCCCAAGGACTCGCCGACCCGGCTCATCGGCTACTTCGCGTTCGCGACTGCCGCGAACGGTGCGACGTACGTCATCAACATCGACAACGACGACAAGGCTGACGTTGTCGATCCGGAGGACCCGATCGGCACCCAGATCCCACTCGACATCGCGCACCAGCTGCGCGACTCGGTGCTCACGCGCGGTCTGCTCGCGACCGAGCTCGACCCCAGCGATCCCAGTGGAAAGAAGACGCTGCCGATCTGCGACACGCTCGGTCCCGATCCGGACGCGACCACCGGGCCAGCGGGCGGCGCACGGTCGACCGACCAGCCCGGCTTGACGCTGCCGACGGGCACGCTCGCGGCCGAGAAGGTCGTCGTGCTGCCGAGCATTCGCCAGGTCACGTGCACGGGCGCCGACGAGCCGAACGGCAAGCCGGTCGCGGAGACCGAGTTCGCCGCGCCGGTCGGCCCTCCGCCGCCCGGTCAGGTGAACATCCGCGACCAGGTATTCCCCGATCTGCGCGGGCTGCGCGACGACGAGACCTGGACATTCACGTGGGAAGGCTCGCTCTCGCAGGACGACCCCGACACGGCGATCGACGGCCCGGCCGTGCGCGAGAGCCAGATGACGGTCGACAGCTTCGGCGCCCACATCGTCGATCAGAGCAAGCCGTTCTGCGACGCCGGCGTCGAGAAGTACGACATCGTGCAGCTCCGCGGCTGCGATCCGTCGCTCGGCGACGCCGATTGCGCGCTCGGCTACACGTGCTTCGTCCACCCGCAGAGCAAGGTCACCGGCCTCGGTGCATGCATGCTCAAGGACGAGGCCGATCGGCTGTCGAACGCGTGCAAGCCGTTCCTGACGACGCTCCGCCGCTACACCGTGGGCAAGTCGGCGACCGGTCAGCTCGACCTGCTGCCGCGCAAGCACGTGCTGCGCACGAGCCCGGTCGACGGCTGCACCGACGACGCGCAGTGCCAGACCCTGGCGAACTACGCGGCCCGGCTGACGAGCTCGCTCAACCCGGTCGACGACAAGACGGCGGCCGATCCGCACATGTGGTCGTGCCGCATCGATCCCGATCGCGCGCCGATCGCCGGCACCGGCAAGCGCTGCATCGAAGCCTGCAGCACCGACACCGATTGCGACGACGGCACGGTCTGCGACGCCGGCACGTGCATGGAGAGCGTCGTGCCGCCGCAGGCGTGCGTCAACGCGGCCCAGCGCTACGAGCTGCGCGCGGGCGAGGCATTCGCCGTCGTCGGCACGAAGTCGGGCTACGTCCATCCGATCATCGCCGACGCCGGCGGAAGCTGCGTCAAGGATCCGGCTGCGAAGCCGAACCAGATCGGCCGGTTCACGCTGAATCCTCCGGCGTGCGATCCGACCGCGGACCCGGGCACCGGCGCGCTGCCCGGTGGTGGCTTCGAGCCGAACCCGTGCTTCGAGACGATCGACGAGACCGAGTACCAGCCGAACTGGGCGAACCTCGCAGGCGGCTCGTGCACGCTCGGCTCGCCCGGAACCAACCTCGTGATGCGACCCTCCGACGCGATCAAGTTCCGCAACCGCGGCATGACGCTCGACATCGTCGATCCGACGTATCCGGGTGACGCCGTCTGCATCGGCGACCGCGGCGCGAACCTCGGGCGCATCCCGACGGTCCCGCCCGGCTTCCAGATCGTGTTCCGGCAGACGGCGGGCTTCAGCCCGCTGATCGTCCAGATCACGCCGGCGTATCCGGTCAAGGCCGTCATCGGCCCGACGCAGAGCGTGTGGGTGATCGACGAGGGCGACTACCTGTCGACCTCGATCACGACGCCCTCGACGAGCGGCAAGGTGTTCCGGTTCGAAGGCCAGTCGGTCAACACGATCAGCGTGCTCCAGTAGCACCTGCTCGCATGAGCAGCGCTGCGCCGAGAAGTTGCGCCGTCGCGCCACGTTGCCGACCCTGAGGGCATGTCGCGCGAGACCGAGCTGTACAAGGACAAGATCGAGGTCAGCCTCGACGGACGTCAGATCTTCTACCTGTTCTTCGGCGGAGCCGTGATCGTCGGCATGGTGTTCGTGCTCGGCGTGATGGTCGGCCGTCGGGTCGAGGCACGCGGGCACGTCGAACGTGCGCACGAGGCGGCCACGGTCGACCCGCTGGCGGCGCTCGATCGACTCGAGGGTGGCAGCGGGCTGTCGTTCCAGGGCGCGTTGCGTGGCGGCGAAGCGCCGACGAGCGATGTCGAGAAGCAGATCGACGAGATCGCAGCCGCGAAGAAGGCGGAGGGCAAGAAGCCCGAGGCGAAGATCGAGCCGAAGATCGAGCCGAAGATCGAGCCGAAGATCGACAAGAAGGCCGACGAGCCGAAGATCGAGGCGAAGTCCGAGCCGAAGCAAGAGCCGAAGTCCGAGCCGAAGATCGAGAAGAAGCTCGAGGCCAAGGCGGATGAGCCGAAGTCGGAGAAGTCGGAGAAGTCCGAGAAGTCGGAAAGGTCCGAGAAGAAGTCCGACGGCGACAAGAAGTCCGAGGCGAGCGCGCAGGCCGACGCGCCCAAGCCCGAGAAGAAGACGAAGTTCACGCTGCAGCTGTCGTCGTTCAAGGACCGCGACGAGGCGCAGGCGTTCCTCGATCAGATCAAGGCGCAGGGGTTCGCGGCGTCGATGACGAAGGCCGACGTCGACGGCAAGCAGTACTACCGCGTGCGCATGGGCTCGTACTCGACGGTCGACGCGGCCAACGATGCGAAGGCCGACTTCGAGAAGTCGTCGAAGAAGTCCGCGCTCGTCACGAAGCTGTGAGGTTCGGAACGTCGGCGACCCACGCCGACGGCGTGCGCTGGGAATAGAGCACGAGCACCAGCCCGGCCCCCCGCGGCCACGGTCGCGGCTTTTCGCCGGGCGGTGCAAACGAGACGGCGGTCGCGCCGCGGAGGCGGGCCTCGAGCAGGCCGGCCGCGAGGTCGCCCTCGACGATCGCGATGCGGCCGAGGAGCGTCGCGAGCTCGGTCTCGATCGCGGCGTCGGCGCGGCCATCGCGCGAGACGCGGAAGGCGCCGGCGCGAGGCGTGGTCGGCGTGCTGCCGACGATCCGGATGTCGGAGGGCGGGGCGCCGTCGAGCAGATCGGTCACCGCGCGTCGCAGCGAGACCTTGCCGCCGGTGCGATCGACGAGTGCGAGCGCCGCGAGGTCACCCTGGCCGAGCGCCTCGGTCCAATCGCCGAGCGCACGCGCGAGCCGCGCGATCGACAGCGCCGATTCACCGATGAGGTACAGCGCGTAGAGCGCAGCCAGTGCGCGGCGCGCGCCGCCCGAGAGCCCGAGGCGCTGTGCGAGCTCGCCCAGCTCGGTATCGACGGGGACGATCGGCAGCTCGCTCTCGACGCCGCGCGAGAGCTCGGCTCCGTAGGCCGCGAACGGCTCGCGCCAGCCCCGCGCGGCCGGCGAGCGCGGCTCGGACCCGATGCGCGACTCTCCCGCGGGGGAGCCCTCGACGGGGGCGGCTCGCATCGCGCGCAGCCTGTCCGCGGCGGTGACGAGCGCAGGCTGCTCGGATTCTGGCTCGGGCACCAGCGCCGGCGCGGTGTGACCGCCGAGCGCGATCCGCCACGGCTCGCCGCCATCGCCCGGGATCCCGACAAGCGCGATGTCCTCGCCGGAGACGAGCAGCGCGAGCGGCGTGCCCGGCGTCCACGGCGCGCCGTCCACGAGCAGGAGGCTATGCGCGAAGCAGTGCAGGCGGACGAGCCCGCGCGCCGTGACCAGCACGATCACCGGCGATGCAGAATGGCTGACCACCGCCTCGATCGGCGAGCCAACGTAGTGGCGGAACGGGCGCCCGTCGGAGAGCCGGTAGACGAACACCTCGTCGCTGTTCGGACGCGTCGCCCACAGGTGCCCCTGTGCCGAGCCGACCGTGCGTGGCGGCGGAGGCAGCGCGAGCTGCGGGCGCAGGAGCGGGCGGCCCGACACCGCGTCCCACACCTCGAGCTTCTTGAGCAGCGCGAGCAGCACCTGGTTGCGCTCGAGCCCGACGACGAACTCGACCGGACTGCCCGGATCGATCTTCTGCACCGACAGCGCGCGCCCCTGCGTGCGCACGATCGTCAGGTTCGAGCCATCCGCCGACGCCAGCACGAGCCGCGGCCCGGTGATCGCCGCGAGCCGCGCGGGCACCTCGAGATCGAGGTGGGCGACGGCCTCGAGATACGGCGGCTCGTAGAGTGTCACGCGCGCTGGTTCGCGAGACACGACCGCGAGCACGTTCGGCGGACCGACGAGCGCGAGATCGCAGTCATCGCTCGCGAGCTCGAGCTGACCGACCGGCGGCGCCGCGCCGCCCGCCAGCAGGACGACCTTGCGGCCATCGCGTGCGGCGGCCCACTGCGCGTCGGGGCCGGTCGTCAGCGAGCGGGTCATTTCGCCGGGGCCGGTGCCGGAGCGGGCGCCGCAGAGCCGGCCTTGCCGAAGCCGCGGATGATCTTGATCAGCTCGTCGAGCACCTCGGGCTGCTCGCGGAGCTGCGGCTGGCCGGGCATCATCGGGCTCTTGCCGACGCCCTGGCCGCCGAGCAGGATCGTCTTCTTCAGATCCTCGTCGGTCACCGACGCCTGCCACGCCGCATCGGTGTAGTTGCGCGGCTTCGGGTTGATGCTCGCGGCGGCCGGGCCATTGCCGGTGCCGTCGGCGCCGTGGCACGTCGCGCAGATCGTGTCGAACATCGCGCGCGCCTGGCCGGCGGCGTCCTTCTTCTTCGGCGCGGACTCGGGCTGCGCGTTGGGCGACCCGCTCGACGGAGGAGGCGGCTCGTTGTTCTTGCCGCAGCCGGCTGCGAGGACGAGGGCAAACATCATCGCGGAACAGCGCATGGCCGGACCATATCACTTCACTCGTACGGATCGGTGCGGTGCCACGTGCGCGTGACCGACGTTCCCTTGACGTGCAGCTCGAGCTCGTACAGCGACGTCTTGCCATCGCAGTTGAGGTCGCCGACCGCGCGCACCGTGGCGGAAAGTCCGCTCGCGTCGGGGACGTACTGGTACTGGTAGCGATAGGGGCCGTCGATCGAGAACGCGAGCGCGTGCCACGCCGGGTCGTCCCAGGTCTTCGCGTCGGGCTGGCACGTGCCGCCCTGATCGCAGCAGGTCGCGGCGGGAGTCAGCGCGGCGGGCGCGGGCGGCACGCGGCCGGTCGCCGCCACCGTCCTCGCGACCTGATCGCCGAGCACGTCGACCAGATCCTCGGCCTCCTCGGCGTGGTTCTTCGCGGTGCACGACCGCTTCGCCGCCGGGCACGTCGCGATCGCGCACAGCGCGGTCAGCGTCAGCAGATAGCGGAGGCGGCGCCACCACATGGCGGGCGGACTCTACAGCGCCCGCAGGAATGCGGCCAGCGACGATTTGTCGGCGGGCGCGAGCGTGACGTCTTGCCCCGGGTGGCTCATCGCGACTTCCAGGTCGGTCACGCGCTTCGCCACGCCGCGCAGGGTCGGCGTGCGCACGCCGTCGTGGACTGCGAGATCGGTGTAGAGCGGCGGCGCGTGGCAGTGCGCGCAGCGCGCCTTGCCGACGAACAGCTTGTAGCCGGCGGCGGCGTCGGCAGGCGGGTGGGGCGAGCGCTCGGCGCGGTCCCACGCGGAGTCGCCCTCGTAGCGCGTGAGCGTGAAGGCCGCGAGCGCGGTCATCCCGTCGAGCTTGTAGGCATCGTAGAGCGGCGTGTGGGGCACCGCGCCGTGCATCGTGTCGCCGAGGTGCTTGCCGAGGAACGCCGACCAGTCGCGGTCGCGCACCCAGGCGAGGTTCACCAACGCCGGCACGTGCGCGCCGGCAAACCCGTGTGCCGGATCGTGGCAGGTCGCGCACGCGGTCTTGCCGTCCTGTGACAGCGCCGGATCCGCGAACAGCAGCGAGCCGAACGCGACCGCGTCGGGCGTGATGCCGTCGTGCGGCGGCGGCTGCGGCAGGCCGGCGGGCACCGCGGGGACGGGCGGCGAGGGCGGCACCACGAACACCGCCGAACCGGCGCCGGCATCGGCGATCGGGGGCGCGGCGTCGTGCTTCTGCTGCGGCTCGACCGGCCTCTTCTCCGCATGCTTCGGGCACGCGGCGAGCAGCAGCAACACTCCGAGACGCTTCACGCCGCGAGCCTACCAAGCCGAGGAACGGCGTCGAGCACGCGCAGCACGTTGCCTCCGAGGATCTTCTCGAGCACGCGCGGCGCAATCCCGCGACGCGACAGCGCGACCGTCAGGTTTGGCATCGCCGCGATGTCCTCGAGGCCCTCGGGCGGCACGACGAAACCGTCGAAGTCGCTGCCGAGCGCGGGCGCATCCTCGCCGGCGACGTCGATGACGTGCGCGATGTGATCGACGACCGCCTCGATCGAGGCACCGCCGAGGAACTGCTTTGCGAAGATGATGCCGACGCAACCGCCGCGCTGTGCGATCGCGCGGATCTGCTCGTCGTCGAGGTTGCGCCAGCTCGCGTGCACGCCCGCAACGCCGGTGTGCGTGACCATCACGGGCTCGGTCGCCAGCTCGAGCGCCTCGAAGAACCCGCGCCGGTTGATGTGCGCGAGGTCGACGATCACGCCGCAGCGCTCGCACTCGCGGATCACGTCGCGGCCGAGCGGCGTCAGCGAGTCATCGCGCTTCGGTTTGCGGCTCGTGCCGCCCAGCGCGTTCGGCCACAGGTGCAGCGGCCCCAGATACCGCACGCCGCGGCGCGCGAACATCTCGATGTTCTCGACCTTGCCCTCGAGGCAGTGCCCGCCTTCGATGCCGCCGAGCGCCGCGATCCGGCCGGCTGCCTTGGCGGCGCGGACCTCGGCGCCGGTGCGGCACCAGCCGATCTGATCGGGGTGCGCGGCGATCGCCGCGTCGAGCGCGTCGAGCTGATCGACCACCGACTTGCACAGGCTCTTCTCGGCGCCGGGCACGCGCGACGGCCAGGTCCAGAACGCGAAGAACTGCGCGGCCACGCCGCCGTCGCGCAGGCGCGGCAGATCGACGTGGCCGATGTAGTTCGCGAACCGCGGCAACGGTCGCTCGTGGCGCTCGGCGAGGTCGTAGCCGAGCTTGTCCATCAGCTTCGCCGTGTCGGCGTGCAGGTCGATGACCGGCACCTCGGCGTGGAGAGCGCGCGCCTCGTCGAGTGTCAGGGCCACGGCGCAGGCGTATCACGTGCCTGCCTGGCTCAGGGCGCGAACACGTGCCAGTTGTCGATGTACGCGCCCTCGGCGTCGTCGATGCGGATCCCCGAGGTGCCGGCGCCGAACGTGTCGTCGGTGGTCTCCACCGCGAGCTGCCCGTCCGTGTAGAGGCGCAGGTGCGTGCCCACGGCCTCGAACCGGATGTGGTGCCACTGGCCCGGCGCCGGCGGCGGGTAGTTCGGGATGCGCTTCAGAATCGTGTACACGCCGCACTGCTTCTTCTGGATCTGGACGACGCCGTCCTCGCGCCACGACGCGACGTAGAGGTCGTACTCGGTCAGGTAGCGCGCGAACACCTTGAAGCCGGGGTTCGAGACGTTGCCGGTCCAGCCGTTGAAGTAGAAGTCGTAC
>Ga0070678_100001627_pt1 | contig 12036 bp, 10 predicted proteins | sample KBSM73metaG_FD_65647 | JGI IMG/M metagenome (GOLD analysis project Ga0070678, IMG submission 65647) | Miscanthus rhizosphere microbial communities from Kellogg Biological Station, Michigan, USA - KBS M7-3 metaG | ecosystem: Host-associated > Plants > Roots > Rhizosphere > Soil ...
GGAGAAAAATGACTGACACCTCAAAGCCCACCGTCGACGTTCTCGAGGCTACCCAGAAGTTCGGTGAGCAGCTGGTTTCGACGGTCAAGCAGACTCAGAGCCTGGTTTTGGACGCCGCTCGTGCTTTCGCGGGCGCGTTGCCGTCAGCACCCTCGGGCCTGTCCGACAACCTCGGTTTCGTTGCGCTGCCCGACGTGCAGGCGGTCACCGCCTACAGCTTCGATCTCGCCGCCGAACTGCTTGCCGCGCAGAAGGATTTCGCTGTGACGCTGGTCGGCACGTGCACTCCGGAAAAGACGGCTGAGTAATAGTCAGCTTTACGACCAGGGAAGAACGGCGATGGCGGAAGAGTCAGCGAACAATAGCAATCTTCTGGGTTCGTTCATCCGCGCGCAGCGACAGATGGCAAATCTGTCGCTGCGCGACCTGTCCGCGATGACTGCGGTGTCCAACCCGTATCTCAGCCAGATCGAGCGCGGGTTGTCCGAGCCCTCGGCCCGCGTGCTCAAGTCGATCGCCGAGGCACTCAACATTTCGGCCGAAGCCCTGTTCGCACAGGCTGGCCTGATGACGGAGTCGAACCACTCCGACGACAATGCAACGGAAACCGCATTGCGCATGGACACCCGGCTCACCGAGCAGCAGAAGCGTGCGCTGCTCGGTGTGTACCGCAGCTATCTCGCAGCAAATGGCTGTGGGACAGCGGACGATTCGGCGGATATCTGACCTCGTCAGGCTAGAGGCGACAGCGATCAACGAGACTGCTGAGCTCCGCTGACACCCGGTCGGGAAGTTGCAGCGGCACGAAATGCGTGGCAGGCAGTTCGACGTATCGACTCCCCGGTGTGCGCGCGCTGGCCGCCCGCATTCGTTCGGCCGAGGTGATCGCATCCCAGGTCCCGGCGATATAGGTGACTGGCATGTCGATCCCGCTCAGGTCTATCTCGGGGTGGTCGCCGACTGCCCGGGCCAGGCGCGAATACCAGGGCCAATCATGATCAGCGAATCGTCGCAGCACTCGGAGCAGGGTTTGGCCGTGAATCACGTCGAGCCCGAACGTACTCAGTCCCCTTGGGTCAAACCCATGCTCGGGCGACCCTGGCAATCCGTTGCCGAGTCGGTTGAGAACTGGCCCGAGGTACCGCATCAGATGTGACCCCGCCCGTCCCGCCCGCGGGCGCAGGAATCGGGGAAGGGGATGAAGCAACGCTTCGAACGTTGCTCCCGGGACGCCGCCGATGGCGAGCACGCCGGCGATCCGTCGTTGATCGCGCAGTGCGGCCTCAAAAGCGATGTTGACGCCGGCCGACCAGCCGATGACCACGGCTCGATCGATGCCGTAGGAATCCATCACCGCGATGAGATCGTCGGTGTGGTCAGAGATGGTGATCCGCGACTCGTCGGCGGGGCGATCAGACCCGCCGAGACCACGATGGTCCCACGTCACGACCCGATAGGTGTCGGTCTGCTCGTTGATCGTCGGCCAGGCATCGTGCGGCGTGCCAAGCCCGTTGGAGATCAGCACGGGAACGCCGCGGCCCTCGTTGCTCCATGCCCGCAACCGGGTCCCATCGGCGGATGTAATCGATCGGTACCCCACCGCATGCCATGCTAGTCGGCTGGGCACAGGAGCAGACGGAGTTGGGTAATCTGCTCGACATGCTCGTCACCCCCCTTCCAATGAGCCTCTAGTCGGCGCGAGCTCCCGAACCAGAGATGGCCTCTACCAAGCGGATCCAGCTCACATCCGGCGCCCTGCACGTGGAATCGAATGGCGATCCGCTCGGGCGTCTGGTCCTGTGCGTGCATGGCCTATCGGCCAATTGCCGCTCGTTCGATCGATTCGTGCCGGTGTTAGCGGAGGCGGGTCGCCACGTCGTCACCATGGATTTGCGTGGTCGTGGCCGCAGCGACATAACCCCACCCGGTTCTTACGGTTGGGACAGCCACGTCCGCGATCTCCTGGAGATTGCGGAACTGTACGGGGCCGATTCGTTCGACGTGATCGGGCACTCGATGGGTGGTTTCATCGGAATGTCGCTGGCGGCACAGTATCCGCGGCGGTGTGGCCGTCTCCTCCTCATCGACGCCGTGGGCGCGCCCGAGCCCAGCGCTTTGCTGTCCATCGCGAAGTCGGTGAGCAGACTGGGCCGGACGTATCCGTCGGCATCGGCTGCGCTGTCCCACATGCAGGCCGCGGGCACCATTGCGCCATGGGATGCATTCTGGGACGGCTACTTCGGTTGGGAGCTGGAATCATGCGACGGCACCGTCCGGGTTCGCACCGACGTGGCTGCAGTGCGTGAGGACAGCGCGTACGGATCAACGCAGAACGTTTATGGGCTTTGGCCGCGGTTGGAATGCCCGGTCCTGTTGGTCCGGGCCAGCAGGCCCATGGCCTCAGGCGGCGGCCTGGTGGTCTCGCCGTCTGACGCCGAACGGTTTGCCGCCGAAGCCCGCGACGCAACGGTGGTCAATGTCGACGCCGATCACTACTCCATCTTGATCAGCGCACCGGCGATCAGCGCCGTCGAGCGATTCGTCGGGGCAGGGCGCAGCGCCTGAGCACGGCATTCCACGTTTTGATGTGGGCCAGGCCTACGCCAACGCATACTTGTCGAGCCAGTAGGGAATTCCCTCTGCGATCAACCGAAGGAGGCCCATGACGTCGTCAGAGGCGCCCGCCCGCTCCAATTCGCGTCCAGTTCAAGATCTGATCGGGGTCGCTGAAAATGTCACCTTCTCTGCCGATCCCGCCTCCCTATTCCGCGAACTGCTAACCACCGCCGGGATGACGCTGAGAAATCCGGCGGCGGTCTTCGCTGCCAACACGCGTCTGCTCTGGGGCTACGCCGGCGCGCTGCGGGCCGCCGGTGAACGGGCGATGGGTCGTGACACTCCCGGTCCCATCGAGAGCTCCCGTGGCGACAAACGATTCGCCGATCCCGCCTATCAGGAGAACCCGGCGTATTTCCTGCTGGCTCAGCAGTATTTGCTGTTCAGCCGGTATGTCGACGAACTCCTCGACACCGCAGGCGTGACTGGAACGCGGGAAGCAAAAGCGCGTATGGCCGCTAGGTTTCTTGTCGATGTGCTGGCCCCGACGAACACCCTGCCCGGCAACCCCGCAGCGATACGCAAGGCGTTCGACACGGGCGGCAAGAGCATCGTCAATGGTCTCAAGAACTGGGTGCACGATGTCCGCCACAATGGTGGGTGGCCGTCGCAAGTCGACAGCTCCGGATTCGAGGTCGGCGTCAACATGGCTGCGACTGCGGGAAGCGTCGTCTACCGCAGCGATCTCATCGAGTTGATCCAATACTCGCCGCAGACTCCGGAGACGTTTGCGGTTCCGTTGCTGTTCTGCCCGCCGTGGATCAACAAGTACTACATCATGGATCTGGCACCGGGCAAAAGCCTCATCGAGTGGGCCGTCCAGCACGGGCATACGTGCTTTGCGATCAGTTACCGCAATCCCGATAGGTCGATGAGCGATCTCGGATTCCGCGACTACCTGTTCCAGGGACCGCTGGACGCCGTGCGCGTCGTGCGGGAGATCACCGGTGCTCCCGCGGTCAACACGGTTTCGGTCTGCCTCGGTGGAACACTCACTGCAATCGGGCTCGCGCACAACGCGGCGCGAGGCGACGACTCCATCAAGTCCGCGACATTCCTCAATACGCATACCGATTTCACTCAACCCGGCTTGCTGGGCACGTTCACCGATGAGGCAACGGTCGCGAGACTTGAGAAGCAGATGCGGAAGACAGGCTTCCTGGACTCGGCGACCATGGCGCGGACCTTTAGTGCGTTGCGGTCAAACGACCTGATCTTCCAGTACGTGGGGAACAACTGGCTGCAAGGAAACAAGCCACCGTCGTTCGACTTGCTGGCCTGGAACGAAGACTCGACCCGGATGCCGGCGCGGATGCATTCGGAGTACCTGCGCGCATGCTATCTGCGCAACGAATTCGCCCGAGGTGAGTTCGAAATCGACGGCAATCGTCTGGACCCGGGCCTCATCGACGTCGACAGCTACGTATTGGCAGCTGTAGACGACCATATTGTGCCGTGGACATCGGGCTACAAGACCACCCAGCTTTTCGGAGGCAAACGCCGGTTCGTCCTGAGTTCGTCCGGCCACATCGCCGGTATCGTCAATCCTCCCAACCCCAAGGCCAAGCACTGGGTCAACGACAGTCTTCCCGCCGACCCGCACGAATGGAAAGCGAATGCAGACTTGGTCACCGCCACCTGGTGGCAGGACTGGGCGGCGTGGATCGCCGAACGGGGCGGGGAAATGATTCCCGCGCCCGATCACGAGGGCAGCGACGAGTATCCACCGATCGAGAAAGCCCCCGGTAGTTACGTCCGGGCCACTTGATGAGCCACTCGCCGGGGGTTGTTGACTCGGAGGCGATAGAACTCTCGATTGGCGGTCTGCGCATCGCGGCGCGGGCCACCGGATCCGGTGATCCGGTCTTGTTGCTCAACGGCATGTCGCGCCCGATGGAGAGCTGGGCGCATTTCGCCAGCGCACTTCAAGACAGAACTGTCATCGCATTTGACGCACCCGGGGTCGGCGCCAGCCAAACCCCGGTGGTTCCGCACTCGATGCCCATGTTCGCGGATATCGCTGCACGGGTCCTCGATGCGTTCGGCATCGCGAAAGCGGATGTCGTCGGATACTCCCACGGCGGCGCGGTCGCCCAGCAGTTGGCGGTCGGACATCCAAGCCGGGTGAACCGGCTGGTGCTGCTGGCCACCTCCTGTGGCGTCGGATCGGTTCCCGGCCGCGCCCACGACGTAACACGGATATTGCTGCGGCCGAACGACGGTTACGCGCTGGGCACCACCGGATCCGCTGGGTCTGCTCTGGCAGATTGCGGCGATCTCAACCTGGTCCAGCATCGGCGACCTCCCCCGCATAGAGACCGCCACGCTGATCGTCTGCGGCGCTGGCGACAAGGCCGTGCCGCCGGCGAACAGCAGGATACTGGCGGCGCGCATCCCCGACGCCCGCCTTGTCACGATCCAGGCCGGACACGATCTGCAAAAGTCCGGTCCCGCAGCGGTTGTGGCCCAACTGGTCGAGCAGTTTCTCGACGTGCGGGCCCCCGATGGCGAGCTAATTCGCCCGTCCGATTCAGCCGAAGGCCAGCGCCGCATCGTTGCCGGATTGCGTCGGCACCGACTCGGGAACCGCCTCTTCGCGGGTCGGCGCGGCCTGATCGTCGGGCGCGATGACAGCGGGATCGACCCGAAGTATCGAGTACCCGGCAACCGCGCCAGCGCCGAAACCCGGTGCGAAAACCCGGGTGGGCTTGGTGATCACGCCATCGCGCACGGCGTCGTGGATGGCCAGCGGAATGCTCGCCGACGACGCGTTCCCGACCTGTTCGATGTTGAAATACAACTGGTCAGCGGTGATGCCTGCCGCGGCCGCCAACTCGATCACCATCGTCTTGTTCGCCTGATGCGGGATGATGAGCTCGATGCTGGCCAACAGCGACTCGGCGGCTCCGTCCGGGTCGGGCAGGGCCCTGATGTCGTCGAGCATCTGCCGTAGATAGCGGCCAGCCAGCGACTTCACTTCCGGCCCGAAAACCGTGATGTTGTTCGCGAACGCGGGGTTGGGCCACAAGATCGAATTCACCTGGCTGACCGGACCGCTGGCGTAGGTCTGCATGTACTCGATATCCGGCGGCGCACCCTCAGGTGCGACGCCGAGGACAATGGCGGACGCGCCGTCGCCGAAGATCATCCGGGACGGCCGGACATTGCCGATCTTGTCCGAGAACTTCTCGGAGCAAACCAGCAGGACCGGCCGCTCGACCGTTTGCAGCACCCGCGTGGCCTCGGCCAGGCCATAACTCAGCCCAGCGCACGCGGCGACGAGGTCGAAAGAGCAGTGCGTCTGCTGGATGCCCAACTGGCCAGACAGCCACGCAGCGATCGACGGTATAAGCCGAGAGCTGGTGCAGGTGCAGACGATGACCGCGCCGACCTCGTCGGCATCGACGTTGGCGTGCGCCAGGGCGGCGCGTGCGGCGCGCAACGAGATCTCCTCGAGGCTGTTCCAGGTGTACCGGCGCTGCTCGATGCCGGTCTTGGTGCTGATCTCCTCGGCCGACATGGGTGACCAGTTGTAGGCGCTGTTGCGGATGAGATCCTCGTTCGTGCATACCTGTTCGCCATGCACCGCGGCGATCGCCTTGATGTGGGGTTGTACCGCCAAGTCCTTGCGCACGTTGAGGGGGCGGTAGGGACGTGCGGGCGCCATGGGTTCGACCGCTGCCGGTGCAGCCTTTTGCGTCTTCGGGGTGTGGCTCACTTTGAGGCGGGTCAGGAACAGAGCGACCTCCCGGTCACGGGGATGGAACACGACGATGTAGTCGTCGTCGCGCAGTTCGCTCACCGGTGTCAGGGCGGCATCACTACGTGACCACGGATACTGATTGTGCAGCACCATCGACCAGCGGCGCAGTGCCTCCAGCTCGGCCACGTCCTCGTCGCAATCGATGATCTCGTGGTAGCTGTACATCCGGAAGTCGGGGTCATAGCGATTCAGCCGGAGCGTCTGGTTGGCTGGGTCGGAACACAACTCGGCAACCGTCGGGACGATGGCCGACAACTTCGTCGCGTGGTTGCGGCGATGGCCGAACACATCGAAGAGGATCTCGAAAATGGTGTCCTCGACCTCGTCGTCCCACTGTGCGGGCAGACTGGGGAAGGCGTCGAATACCGCGGAGGCCTTTGTATCCCGGTCTTGCCATGGCGTCTGGATCGGGACAAAGATGCCGTCACGACGGCGCGGCACGTCGGCCCATCGGGTCGGCTGCACGTCGTACATGGTGATTTTGAAGCGGTTCGCCCAGAACAGATTCAGGGCCATATCGCGCATCAGCTCGAACTTCGTGCGGTAATCGCCTGTCTTGATGCGCTCCAGGATGTCGGTGCCGGTCGGCGCCTTGGAATCGAAGTCGCGCTGGATGACGGCATCGAGCTGCTCGAGGCTTTCGAAGGTCGAGAAGTCAAGGTCTGGAAAGCAATTGGCCGGAAAGACGAGCTTGCCGTGCTTGTTCAGTTCAAAGGCATGCATTGCCGATCACCCTTTGCGATGAGAGTGCTGTTGATTCAGTTGAGGCTGGGGAGGGAGGTAGCGTAGCAAGACGAAATGGCGAAGCCCATCACATGTCCAGACCGCCGTTTACCCCCCAAACCTGTCCAGTGATGTAGCCCGAGGCGTCCGCAGCCAGGAAATGCACAACGCGCGCGACCTCCCACGGCTTGGCCAGCCGGCCCATGGGGATGCTGCCCTTGATTCGGTCGAGGACCTTCTCGGGGATGGTCTCGACCATCTCGGTCGCCACGTACCCGGGGGTGATCGCGTTGACCGTGACGCCGACACCGTCTTCCGTCAACATGCCCGCGCGCCCCATCTGAAAACACGCCTCGCGCGCCAGTGTCTTCGTCAGACCGAACAGCCCGGCCTTGGACGCCGCATAATTCGCCTGACCGATGGCGCCCATCTCACCGATCACCGAGGAGACCATCACGATCCGGCCGCTGCCGCGCTCGAGCATGTGCGCCAACGCCGCCTGGGCAAGAAAGAACGCCCCGGACAGGTTGACTCCGATGACCTTGTTCCACTCGTCCTCGGTCATCTTCGCCACCGTCTTGTCAATCGTGATGCCGGCGTTGTTGATCAGGATGTCCAGGCGCCCGTGGCGGTCGATGACCTCGCGGATGGTTCGTCGACAGTCGTCCGCGCTCCCGACATCGCCCTGATGGACGCTGACCTCGGCGCCGCCACTGGCGCCCGACAACTCGGCGAGGAACTTCTGAGCCTGCTCAGTATTCCTGCCGTACCCCGCGGCCACCGTTGCACCCTGACTCGCCAGGCTCTTGCTGATCGCCGCACCGATGCCCCGGGTACCACCGGTCACGAACGCAACACGCCCACGGAGCTTATTTCCCCGAGCCTCCACCGGCCGGGACTCGCCAATCGGATCAACATCCACCGTAGTCGTCGTCATAATGACGCCCCTCCCTGCCGCTCGAGCAGTAGGGGCCATTATTGTCGTCAGACATCTGCGCAGACTGCCGATTGACGAATCTCACGCTGAGTGAAAGGTGTTGCGCGTCGCTACCGATCACGATGTTGGCGTCATCGCGGCTGACGAGGACTCTCAATGAGCGTGTCAAGCCCCGGCAGCGACCGGAGTCGAAGCATTGAGGGTGAATTCGCGTCCGGCGCGCACAGGGCCCAGAGCACGTCGACGAGTCGGCTGGCCAGGGCAAGTAGTGCCTGGGTATGGATGAGTCGTTCACCGCGCTTGCGGTCGTAGAACCGCCGCGACGATTTGGGCGTTCAACCGCCTCAGAAGCGGAAGGTCATCCCCTAGCCGGCTCGAACGTGCGAATCGCACCTGCGGCGTATTTAGCAAACTGCGCCGAATTCCGAAATCGGGGTCCCTGGGCGGAAGCGTTGTCACGACATTGTCAGAGGAGGGTGCGAATGGAGATGTGGCTAGAGATGTCATGAGACTGTTTGAGCTGGTCGCGATGCGTTGATAGTTATTGCGACACAGCAAAATTCGGACCACGTCGGACTGGGGGGTCAAGTGGTCGGCCGGGCAGGTCCGCGCTCGGAACAGCGTTGGCGGAGCTAGGTTTGGTCACCTGCGAGCCGTCTTCACCTCGCGGGAATTCAGTGCTGGATATTGCAAAGATCTTCCAGTCTCCGCGGGTGCGGGTGAACACATAGAGGCGGACACCTCTTCGATGAGCGCTCTGTCTGCTCGAACGCGTTGGCCTCTTCTGAGCACCCGCGGCAGATCGTTAACGGCCTGCGACTCAACGAGTCATCCGTGAATCCGGGCACTTCAAAATCTATTGCTGGTGAACAGCAGAAGCGCTGACAACGGAGGGTTATTCAAACGACGCGCAGCTCGCTTTCGGACCAGCGAATCAAGCCGCGCTCGCAAAACGCCTGCAGCCACCCACGCATCGGCCACCACCCCCATCGCCGATGAAAAGTACGCGCGTTGGCGACGATGTCGGTGAGATGCTCCACCGGAGGGTCGGACACCGGGTGAAATTGGTGAAAGGCGTGAGCGCCGCCCACCCACCGCAGGGACACTCCCGCTGCTGCCGCCGTCTGGGCGAAGTCTGTGTCCTCGGCGCCGTAGCCGCGGTAGTGGGTGCAGAAGCCGCCGATGCGATGCCACGTTTCAGCGGTCACAGCGAAGGACAACGACCAAAACAGCTCGTAGTCGGTGCTGGCGATGACTTCGCCGTCGCGGGGTGCCGGTCGCGCCGGATGCGGATTGATCATAGTTTCAATAGCCGGCGGGTAGCCCACTCCCGTGTCTAGCGGTGGCGGCAGGTAGGTGACCGGCCCGCACAGCAGCGCGCCTCGGTGCTTGGGGTCGACGGCCGCCTCGTGATAGCGGCCGAGCATATTTCGGCCGGGGATGCAGTCGACGTCGAGAAATGTGAGTAATTCTGCGCCGGCGTTCAGCGCAGCGAGCGCTCCGGTATTGCGGGCCCACGCGACTGAAAGAGGTCCTGGACCGTTTCTGCAATGCACTACCTGGGCTGCACTGCCGTTGGTGGCCACCACATCGGTCACCGCTGGGTCGTCGATCGCGACGACGACGTGCATATCGGGAGGCTTCGCGCTGTTGCTGATTCCCCTGAGCTGCCGGCACAAGTGTTTCGTCCGGCCGTGGACCGTTGTGATTACGGCGCTCCTCATAGTGTGGTGATTTCCGTGTACTGGCTCGCAGTGGTCTCGATGGCCTTTGCAGCACGCGTCGCCGCACCAGCGATGTGCCACCGATGCCACCTGCTCGGGTCGGAGGCTTGCGCCTGCCAAATCAAGGACCGCCAGGCATTGGCGTCGGGCCAGCCAGACGTTGCGACCGCAAGTCCGTGCCTGACGAGCATGTCGGCGGTTATGTACTGCTCGTTGAACGGGCGGGCCTGAGGTAGGACGATTGCTGGACGACGAGCGGCGGCGACGTCGGCGACGCAGTTTTGTCCCGCGTGGGTTATCACGATGTCGGCGGCACAAATGTCGGGCCATGGATCAGTCTTTCTGCGGCCGCCCCGTAGACCCAGTGCCTTCCAATCGATCTCGGGTATCTGGGCGGCGGTGGTATCGACCGTCGCTTGGTCAAAATCGCATCCGCCCTTCCCGCCGAGCACAAGCACAGAGGTGCGGTTCTGCGCCGACGACAACACGTCGTGGTCCTCGAAGCGGCTGATGCCGCCGACATAACTCGTCTTGGCGGCGTGAGGGCGCAGCCACTCCGGCTCGTAGAGTTCTCGGGGCCATGCCGCGACAATGTGGTCGGCGAGCTGGTGGACCAGCGCATGCGGGCCGTCGGTACGTTCGCCCGGCATCGTCATGACGATCACCGGCACACCGAGCAGTCGGACGAAAAGTGCGACTTCAACCGACACGTCTACCACCACCGCCGCCGGTCGCGTCTCCTCGACCCATCTGGCGATGATTCCCATCCGCGTCCTCAGGCCGTTGTCGTGATGCGGAGCCCAGTGCAGGGCACCGTTCGCCGACGGTTCTGCGGATCGCGCATCCCCGTCGTCGCGCGGGAGTCGAAGGACGGTGGCGAACGGATGCGGCCTAGGGATGTCCAGCGACGTCAACGCAACTACCCGTTGGCGGAGATGTGCGCAGATGCTGGCGGCTCGGTTGAGGTGACCGGAGCCGTGATGGTGAATGTAGTAACCAATCATGGGACTTCTCGTTTCGATCGTCGATCGTCGTGCGATAGAGGTCCAGGTATGCGGTCACCATCGCCTCGGCCGAACAGCGGGCGACGGCGTGCCGGTGAACATCCTTTCGCGCGAGCGCCAGGGCCGCCGGTATTTCGGCGGCCAGGGCTTGGACGTCGTTCGGCGGAACGAGTCGCCCGCTGCGCGGCGACACGATTTCGGGTATCCCGCCACAGGCGAAAGCCACAACGGGCGTGCCGCACGACATCGCTTCGGCGACCACCAGTCCGTACGGTTCGTGCCACACGGGCGTGGCCAGCGCGGCTGCGGAGCGGCCGACCAGGCGGCCTAGCGCATCCTGGTCGAGGTGCCCCGCATAGCGGACACGCTCGCCCAGCAATGGTGCGACGGAATGCTTGAAATAGTCTTCGTCGCTGATGGGCCCGGCCAGAACCAGTGGCATGTCTGCCCGCCGAGCGGCTGCGATCGCTAGGTGCGGCGCCTTTTCAGCGGTGATGCGTCCGAACCACACCAGGTTGTCGCCACCAGGTCCCAGCGGCCACCGCCGAAAGTCCACGCCGTTGGGCACCACGGTCACATCGGGTGCGACGTGGCGCCAGGCGTCCGCGGTGTGCCGACTGACCGCGGCGAACCGCGTCCCGCTGCTGCCGGTGAGGTCGAGCGCGGACTCCAACCAGGGCGTCGGCGGGGTGTGCAACGTGGTGATCATGGGCGTGGCCAGCAGGGGTGCCATGGCGACGGGCAGATGGTGCAGGCTGTGGTTGTGGACGATGTCGTAGCCGCTGTCGGAATGGGCTAACTGCATCATCAGGTTCAGATAAGCGTGGTGATCGGTCAAGAAGGCTTTCGGTGAGGCTGAGGGATCCGCTTGTGCCGCAGCGGAAAGAGTCAGTTCCCGCACGGTGAGCTGACTGTGGTCAGGGCTGAGGTCTGAACCTGAACCCGCGAACAACGAGACTTTGTGGCCTCGCTCAGTGAGTGCTCGCGCCAGGTGCCAGACGTGGGCTTCCAGGCCGCCGGCGAACGGCTGACGCAGCGGAAATCGGTTCGAAGCGATGAGCACAACGGATAGCGGCGCGCTCATCGGAGGACGGCCTCGTAGATCTCGCGATGCACCTGCGCGATCCTCGCCCGTTCGATGCGGCGTTCAGACGATCGTGCCCGGGGCGCCTCGATGCCTACCGCCCACCGGTCGTAGTGCATCCGTACAGCACGGCGCAGGGAGTCGGGATCGAACGACTCCTCAGTGAAATCGAATACTTCGCATGG
>Ga0070678_100001628_pt1 | contig 12033 bp, 9 predicted proteins | sample KBSM73metaG_FD_65647 | JGI IMG/M metagenome (GOLD analysis project Ga0070678, IMG submission 65647) | Miscanthus rhizosphere microbial communities from Kellogg Biological Station, Michigan, USA - KBS M7-3 metaG | ecosystem: Host-associated > Plants > Roots > Rhizosphere > Soil ...
AGGGGCTGAGGCGCGTGCCACGCACGACGACGGACGCCCAGGCCGCGTGGGTCGAGCACCTGCGCAGCGACATGGACGCCATCTACGCGGAGCTCACCGACGGTTACCGCGAGCAGCCGCGCGTGTCCGACCTGGTCTATGCAGCGGCCGAGCGGTTTCCCGAGCAACTTCCGAGCCGCGCTGCCATCGAGGCCGAGCGCGAGCTCTTGCAGAAGGACAAGCAGGGCCTCGAGATCAGCCAGGGGATCTTCGTCGCGCACGTCCTCGCACACCCGCGCGCGGGCTTCCACCTCATGCACTCGATGTCGCAGCCGACGGCCGAGGCGCTCGCCCGGCTGGAGGAGCTCCGGCGCACGGGCAGCGTCGATCTCGGCCCCATACGCGTCGACCGGGACGGCGACATCGGGCACGTCACGGTGCAGAACCACGCCTTCCTCAACTCCGAGGACGACCTCTCCACCGCCGCGCTGGAGGTCGCCGTCGACCTCGTGCTGCTCGACGACAGCATCCGCGTGGGAGTGCTGCGGGGCGGGCCTGCCACGCACCCCAAGTACGCGGGCCGGCGCATCCTCGGCTCGGGGATCAACCTGACGCATCTCTACAAGGGCAAGATCTCGCTGGTCGAATTCATGCTCGAGCGCGAGCTCGGCCAGGTCTCAAAGATGTATCGGGGCCACGACCTCGAGGCATTCGACGCCGGCGTGCTCGAGCAGCGCCGCGAGAAGCCGTGGATCGCCGCCGTCGACAGCTTCGCGATCGGCGGGACGTGCCAGTGGCTGCTGGTCATGGACTACGTGATCGCCGAGACGGGCTCGTACTTCGTGCTGCCGGCGCGCAAGGAGGGGATCATCCCGGGCTGCGCCAACCTGCGCCTGCCGCGCTTCGTGGGCGAGCGCATCGCGCGCCAGGCGATCTTCTTCAACCGCTCGTTCCCCGCGGACAGCCCCGAAGGGCTCATGCTCGCCGACGAGGTGGTGCCCGCGAGCGAGATGGAGGCGGCGATCCGGCGTGCCGCAGCCGAGGTCGTGAGCGCCGGGATGACCAGCCTCACCGCCAACCGCCTGGCCCTGCGACAGGTCCAGGAACCGCTCGACCTGTTCCGCCGCTACATGAGCAATTACGCCCGTCAGCAGGCCTACTGCCTCTACAGCCCGGCCCTGATCGACAACCTCGAGCGCAACTGGAACGCCAAGAACCGCTAGCCGCACGCCCGTGCGGTATCGCATCGTCACCCACATTGGCTTTCCGGCTGCTAACGTGGTAGGTGCACGCGAGCGAGTACCGGGGTTGCGCCTCTTGCGCTTCCTCTGCCCGTTCAGGAGATGGCAGAGGAGGTGTTACATAAAATGGCAACCGGAACCGTCAAGTGGTTCAACGATGCGAAGGGGTATGGCTTCATTACCCCTGACGCAGGCGGTAAGGACCTGTTCGTCCACCACAGCGCAATCGCCGGCGACGGCTTCAAGTCGCTCGCCGAGGGCGCGAAGGTCGAGTTCGAGGGCGTCGAGGGTCAGAAGGGCCCCGAGGCAAAGAACGTGACCGTCATCTAGAGACCGGATATCCGAGCGGAGGCGCGACTCGCGCCTCCGCTCAACCCGTATCGGTCTCGCCCGGCACCGCAGTGCTTCTACGATCCTGGCCGTGACGGTCACGGCCCATGATTCGCTGGTCCTGCTGGCGCTTCTCGTGTCCGGCATGGCGCTGCTGGCGCTCGCGCCGATCGTGCGCATCCCGTACCCGATCCTGCTCGTGCTCGGCGGGCTGGCCATCGGCTTCATCCCCGGCGTGCCGCACTACGCGCTGCGGCCTGACGTCGTGCTCGTCGGCTTCCTGCCGCCGCTGCTCTACGCGGGCGCCTTCTTCACCTCTTTGCGCGATCTGCGCACCAACGCGCGGCCGATCGCCCTGCTGGCAGTGGGCCTCGTGCTCGCCACGATGCTCGTGGTGGCGGCGGTCTGCCACACCCTGATCGGGGGCCTGTCGTGGCCGGTCTGCTTCGTGATCGGCGCCATCGTTGCGCCGACCGATGCCGTCGCGGCGACGGCGATCGGCTCCCGCCTCGGCCTCCCGCGCAGGCTCGTGACGCTGATCGAGGGTGAGAGCCTGATCAACGACGCCACCGCGCTCGTGGCCTACAGCTTCGCCGTCACGGCAGTCGTGACCGGCAACTTCTCGCTCTCGCACGCGACCGGGCGCTTCGTGGTGGACGTGGTGGGCGGCATCGGGATCGGCCTCGGGGTCGGGTATGTGATCCGCCAGTTCCGGCTCCGCATCAACCACTCGCCGACCGAGATAGCGATCGCGCTGCTGTCGGGCTACTTCGCGTACCTGCCGGCCCAGGCGGCCGGCGTCTCGGCCGTGCTGGCGGTCGTGACCGTCGGCGTCTACGTCGGCTGGTACACGCCCGAGCTGACGACCGTGCAGACGAGGCTGCAGGGCGACGCCGTCTGGGAGATCCTCACATTCCTCCTCAACGCACTGCTGTTCGGGCTGGTCGGCCTGCAGCTGCGCCCCATCCTCGACTCGCTGCACGGGCGCTCGACCTCTGCGCTCATCGCCGACGGCGTGATCGTCAGCCTGGCGGTGATCCTCACGCGCTTCGTCTGGGTCTTCCCCGCGACCTACATCCCCAGGCGCATCTCGAAGCGCATCCGCGAGCGTGACCCCTACCCGCCCTGGCAGTACCCGGCCCTGATCAGCTGGGCAGGGTTGCGGGGAGCCGTATCGCTCGCCGCGGCGCTCGCGCTGCCGCTCACGATCGACGGCGGGAGCTCGTTCCCGCAGCGCTCCTTCATCATCTACCTGGCGTACTGCGTGATCCTGGCGACGCTCGTCGGCCAGGGCCTCACCCTCCCGGCCGTGATCCGCGGGCTGCGCCTCGAGGATGACGGCAGCTCCGAGAAGGAGGAGACCAAGGCGCGCATCCATGCCGCCGAGGCCGCGCTCGGGCGCCTCGAGGAGCTCGCCGGCGAGGACTGGGTGCGCGAGGACACGGCGGAGCGCATGCGCGGCGCCTACCGCTTCCGGGCCAGTCGCTTCGCCGCCCGCTTCGATGATGACGACGACGGGGAGATCGAGGAGCGGTCGCAGAATTACCAGCGCCTACGGCGAGAGCTGCTGGACGCCGAACGGCGCGCGGTCGTCGAGCTTCGCCGGCAGGGCCGCATCAACGACACGGTCATGAATCGCGTGCAGCGCGACCTCGACCTCGAGGACGCCCGGCTCGACGTCTAGGAATCGGGGAACGGGATCGCGCTGAGCAGGGGCCAGCCCGCCGGCGCGCCGGCCGCGCGCGCGACCGCGGTGCAGTCGAGCGGCACGCGCAGCGCGTCGAATGCCGCCAGGTACACGGGCTTGGGCTGACCTGCCGCATCGAGCCAGCCAAAACGGACCCACGGATCGGGCGTGACGCCGAGCGGCACCGGATGGTCGTGGAAGCCCCAGAACACGAAGCCGGCGAGCCCCGGCGTGCAGCGGGCGAGCTCGATCGCCTGCGCGGTCCACTCGGCCTGGTGCTCGGCGCCTGCGTCGTCGGACGACCAGCCGAACTCCGACACGATCACCGGCACGCCGGCGAGCCGGGCCAGCGCCGGCACGTCGAGCAGGTCGATCCGGTTCTCGGGGTCGCGCACGGCGAGCGGCGCCCGCCGCAACGGGTACGGGTGAACGCCGAAGAAGTCCATCGGCACGCCGTCCGCGTGCAACCTGGCAGCCCAGAGAGCCGGATCGCGTCCCGCGTCGCGGTAGCGCGCGAGGTTGCCGGCCGCGACCCGCGCAGCCGGGTTGGCTGCATGGATGCCCGCGTACACGGCGCGCGCCATCGGCTCGTAGGCCTCGATCGTGTTGGGCACGGCGAACATGCGAACGTTGGGCTCGTTCCAGTCGTAGAACAACTTCACCTGCGGATAACGGCGAGCGGTCGCGTAGGCGAAGTCGCCGAGGTCCTGCGGGTCGAGGGGCCACGCGCTGGCCTCCGCTCCGCCGTTCGCCCACGCCGGCACGTGCCAGAAGGCGAGCTGCAGGTCCAGGCCGGAGTGGCCGTACCGCCCCACGTCCGCATCCAGCGCGGCCCAGTCGTAGGCCGGATCGCGGGGATCGCGCGGGTGGGCGGGCCGTTGCGAGGCGATGGCGGCCCAGTCGACGTACTGCCGCGCGGCCGAGACGCCCACCGCGTGCGCCACGAGCAGCTCCGACGGAAAGGCGCGCTGCGCCGCGTCGTCGCTGATGGCGAACGGCACGCCCTGCGGGTTTGCGGTCGTGGCATCCCGCTGTGCGGGCGGCCCGCCGCCGACACTCAGGAGCGAGAGCAGCGAAAGCAGGATGTGAGCAAGGGCGTCCATGCAGGAGCTGTGCGTCGTCGCGAGCGGTCTCCGGCGGCCGCACCCTCCCTGCAGCTCCGGTCACCGGACGATAGCGCCGTGCGTGGCCCCCCATGGCGTGTTTTGGGTGGGTTTTCCGGCCCCCTCGACCATCGGCTGTTGTGCGATCTCTTGCAATTCGTAACTTCGTGCAACAACCAAGTGGGAGGAATTGCAGGATGCTCAAACGCCTACGCGCACGGCTGACCTACGCCAACGTCGTCTCGACGTTGTGCCTGTTCGTGCTGTTGAGCGGGACTGCCGTCGCGGCGACGGTCATCTCCGGTGCATCGATCGTGGACGGCACGATCGCCGGATCGAAGCTCAAGAACAACACGATCACGTCGGCCAAGATCAAGAGCGGCTCGCTGCTCAAGAAGTCGTTCAAGGCCGGGCAGCTCCCGGCCGGGCCGCCAGGTCCCGCCGGTCCCGCAGGGCCGGCCGGCGCTGCGGGTGCCGCCGGCGCCGCGGGTACCGCTCGGGCCTACGGCTTCGTCGACAACTCGTCGGGGTCTGCCGTCATGCAGAAGGCCCACGGCGGCGTGTCCGTCCGGCGCTCGGGCAACGGCATCTTCTGCATCTCGACGAACCCCGCGATCGACCCCGCCTCGACGGCCATCGTCGCCGTGCCCAGCGCCAAGAGCGTCGAGTACGGGATCGTCTTCGTGGGCAGCGGACTGGCCTACTCGCAGCAGTGCACCGGCAGCGAGTTCCAGGTGCTGACGGTGAGCCCGTCGAACTTCAACATCGGCCTGAACGACGTCTCGTTCGAGTTCATCATCCCGTGACGAGATTCCGGCCGGCGCCGCCCCAGCGGCGCCGGCCGGGTACCACCTCGGCTACGGGGTATCCGCCGTGACCGTGCCGTACAGGCCGTGCGTCTCGTCCGCGGGACCGGCCGCGAAGTAGAGCGTCGTCGTCGGCCCGGCGGCACCGCCGTTGCCGAAGCCGATGCCCCAGAGGCCGTCGATCCAGACCGGCTTCTTGTCCTTCGTCAGCAGTCGTCCGGACCACTTCCAGCGTCCCTTGTGGTCCTGGCGGAACGTGTTGATGAGGCCGTCGCCGAAGTTGCCGACGAGCAGCGCGCCGGAGGCCTTGCCGAAGCCCGTCGCGGGTGCCCAGGCCAGGCCCCACGGAGAGTTCAGCTTGCCGCCCGTTGCGACGCGGGCCACGAGCTTGCCGTCCGTGGTGTACTCGTCGACGATGCCGAGGCCCCGGCCGTGGACCTCGTCACCGGTCTTGGGATCGAGCAACGCGTACTGGACGAAGATGTACCCGCCCGCGGCCTGGATGCCGAACGGCGAGTAGCCCTTGGGCAGCTTCCAGTCGGTGAACGCCCCCGGCTTCTTCACCTGCTTCCAGGTGTTGTCGATGATGTCGACCCGCCCGTTGGGGAAGTCGGCCGCGTACAGCCACTCACCGGAGATCGCCAGGCCGGTGTAGCTCGCATGCCACTTGGAGGCGTCGAAGCCCGTGACTGTCGCGGTCGTGCCAGGGGGCCAGCCCTGGATCGTGCCGGACTGCGTCGCGAACATGAACTTCGCGGGCACGTTCGCAGGAGCGGTCGCCGATCCGTTCGGGACCAGGAAGCCCGTTCCGCCGTAGAAGACCGTGCCCGTCGGCTGTCCGGGCACCTTGACGACGAGCGGGAGGATGTTGCCTGCCCCGTCGTAGAGCGTCGAGGTGTTGGTGCCGTTGTTGGAAACCCACCAGGGGGTGGGTGTTGCCACCGGACCGGCCGAGATGCCCCAGCCGTTCACGAGGTTGGGATCGACCTTCGCCGCAGCTCCCGCCTGATCCGACACGAGTGGTGTCACCGTGTAGGTACCGCCGCCGTGGTGTCGGCTCGCACCGGCCGCTGTGCCGGCGGTCGCGAGGACAACCGCGAGTGCGGCCCCCGCGAGCGCAATCCACTTGGAGCGCTTCATTGGGCCTCCTTGGTCAAGGAGCGGGACTCACCCCGCCTCTGTTCCTACGCGCACCCGGCGAGCCGCGGATTCCCTCGCGCGTGGGGGGACAAACCCCACCCTGGGGTCGACAGAGCGGGCGCGAACGACTACCTCGTGAGGTATGCGCCCCGAGATCATCGCCCTCGTCGTTCCCGCCGCGCTCCTGATCCGCTACCTGACCCGGCGCCGTCCGCCCGTGCGCAGCGACTCCGCCGAGGTGTTGCGCTGGTGGGGTCTCGGCCGCGGCCTGAGCGACCCCGGCCACAGGCCGCCCGATGTCGCCGCCGCACCGGATTCCGGCTTCGACCCACTCGATGTCGTGCTCGGCATCCAGCCCGGTTCACCGGCCGCCCAGGCCAATCTCGAGCGCCTCTCGGTCGCCGTCCCGTCGCACGCGATCACGCTCCAGGGCTCCGCGTTGTTCCACACCGGCGATCGCCAGCGCGTGCACGCGGCCGTCGAGGGCAAGCTCGACGACACTCTCAGCGGCACGGTCCTGCTCATGACCTGCGAGCGGCGCGACGAGAACGACAGCGACTGGCACTGGCTGTGCGACCTCACGGTCATCGCCATGGAGGGCGTGACACCGCGCGCCCCGGGACTGCTGCTGCGGCGGCGCACATCGGGCGGCGGCGCGCGCGTGGCACAGCCCGATGGCTACATCCCCCTCTCGCTCGAGTCGGCGGAGCTGGACGAGGTCTACGACGTGCGCATCGCGGCGGGCTGTGACGAGACAGCGGCGCGCGAGGCGCTCACGCCCGCCATGATCGCGTGGCTGTGCGAACGGGCGCCGGAGGCGCTCGTGGTCGAGACGGGCGGTGCCAGCGTGCGGCTCGCCACGGCTGCCCTGCTCTCCTCGGACGAGGAGCTGAATGCGTTCAGCGCGGACGCCTGCTGGCTCGCGCACGCGTTCATCGACGCTGTGCCGGCCCAAGCCCAGGCCGCGGCCTAGATCCAGCGGCGCAGGCGCAGCATCGCGACAACGCCCAGGGCGACGAGCAGCTGGAGCAGGGTGCCGAGCACCAGGGCCTGCCGGCCGGTGATGTGACGGACCAGATAGCCGAAGTTCTGGCCGAAGTAGCCGGTCAGGAACGTGATCGGCAGGAACACGGTCGAGACGGCGGCCAGGCGGCGCATGACGTCGTTCAGCCGGTTCGAGACCGTCGCGAGGTGCACTTCGAGCGCGCCGGTCAGGAGATCGCGCTGCGAATCGATCAGCTCGGTCACGCGGATCAGCTCGTCGTAGGTCGCGCGGAACCCGAGGCGCACCTCGTCGTCGCTGCCGGGCAGCTCGACGGTGCCGGCCGCGAGCCGAGCGACCAGATCGCGCTGCGGCCCGAGCACGCGGCGCATCGCGACGAGACGGCGGCGGAGGTTCAGCACTTCGGCCAGGACGTCGGACCGCTCGCTCCGCAAGACGAGCCGCTCCAGCGCGTCGACCCGCTCGTCGAGTTGCTCGAGCTCCGGGTAGAAGCTGTCGGCCAGCGAGTCGGCGACGCGCTGCAGGAGCATCGCGGTCGATGCCAGCGGTCCTCCGCGCATCGTGCGCTTGCGCAGGTCGATGAATGCGGGGCATCCCTCGGTGTGCACGGTCACGAGCCACTTCTCGGAGACGACCGCGTGCACCTCGACGAGGCTGTCCGCGTCGTGCGTCGCGCCGAACAGGACGAGGAACGTGTGGGTCGGGTAGTCGTCGGCCTTCGCGCGCTGGGAGAAGACGCCGAGGTCGTCGCGCACGAGCGGATGCAGGTCGAGCAGGTCCGAGAGCTGCTCGAGCTCGTCGTCCTCGGGATGCCCGATGTCGAGCCAGAAGTGCTCGCCGTCGTCGAGGCAGGCCTTCACGGCCGCGATGTCGGACTTTTCCTTGGCCGTCCCATCGGCCTGCACGAGCGTCCACGGCACGCGCGCATGTTCGCGCGGCGCGCGGGGAAACCTCCCGCCGTCAGCCCATGCGGCCGATGGTGAACGCGCCCGCCGACTGCCCGGGCACGCGGTCGCTGTGCAGTACCAGCGTGCCGTGCAGGTTGCGATTGGCGTCGACGCGCACGGAGACGGCGAACGCGCCGTTCGAGTCGGTTCGGGTCGTGGCCAGCACGACGGCCGGATGGCCCGTGCGCTCGACGAGGAGCCGCAGGCGCACGCCGGGGAGGCCGTTTCCGCCCGGCGTGCCCTCGGTCAGGCGGCCCTTGAGATCGGGAATGCCCTGCTCGAGCAGTACGAGCGGGGTCGCAGCGGCGTGGTAGGCAGACTTGCCGGGGGCCGGGTAGCGGCCGATCGCCGCCTGCAGGCCAGGCGAGGTGAGCAGGGTGAGCAGCGAGCGCACGGCAGTCCCAGCGCCCTTCGTTGCGTACGCACGCACCGGGTGAGCGAGGGCCGCGTTGGTACCTGCAGCACCACCCGCATTGCGCGCCACGACGATACGCAGGCCTCGCGCGTCGCCGGTGGCCTGCAGGCGCCGGAACACCGCGCGATCGACCAGGGCGTAGCAGGCGTGCGAGGCATACCTGCATCCCGCGGCGCTGCGGACGACCGCGGCGGGGTCGCTGGCGCCGTAGTGGTACCAGCGCTCGCCCACCGGCACTGCCTGCTCGCCGTGCGTGATCTTGGCGGCCCGCCACAGGGGCGACTCGCCCTGGCCGATGCCGCCGGCGATGAAGTCGCTGCGGCCGGCGGTCCCGTTCGCCGCGACGAGCCGCAGAGCTGCCGCGACATCGGTTGGCGCCTGCGAGGCGACGGCTGCAGGGTCGCGCACAGGCCCGACGAGCACGTCGTCGCCGTACAGCACGAGGCGACCGGTGGGCTCGAGCGAGTGTGACGACGCGATGAATGCCGCCTCGGCGGCCGTGTTGTCGGAAAGCGCGAGCTGCGCCTTGCCGGCGCGCACGTCGCGCAGGGCCGCAGCGCCGTCGGTGCTCACGTACCGCACCGCGATGCCCTTGTGCCGCGCGCCCGGAACGAGCACCGCGCGCACGAACCCCGACTCCGCCAGCGCCGCCGGGCCCTCGACGGTCACGCGGCGGGCATCACTGCCCGCGCTGGCCGCGGCGGGCAGCGCGGCTGCGACGAGCAGGCAGGCGAGCAAGCGGCGCACGACCGCACTCTCTGCGCGCGAGCGGCCCCTGTCAAGGCCGTACCGTCTAGCCTCGCACCATGCAAGCGCGCGTGCGCGACGACCTGCCGCACGCGGTGCGCGTGGTCGAGACCGAGTGGATCACGCTCTCCGACGGCACGCGTCTGGCGGCACGGCTCTGGCTGCCCGAGAGCGCCGAGCGCGTGCCTGCGATCCTCGAATACCTGCCCTACCGGCTGAGCGACGGGACGCAGGCGGGCGACCACCAGCAGATGACCTGGTTCGCCGGGCACGGCTATGGCTGCGCCCGCGTCGACATCCGCGGCACGGGCAACTCTGACGGGATCATCGAGGACGAATACTCCGAGCAGGAGCAGCTCGACGGGCTCGAGGTGATCGCCTGGCTGGCCGCGCAGCCCTGGTGCGACGGGCAGGTCGGCATGGTCGGGACGTCGTGGAGCGGATTCAACGGGCTGCAGCTCGCGGCGCGCACGCCGCCGGCGCTCGGCGCGGTGATCAGCATCTACGCGAGCGACGATCGTTACGCCGACGACGTCCACTACCGCGGCGGGCTCGTGATCCCGATGGACATGGCCCAGTGGGCGAATTGCATGCTGTCGTGGAACGCGCTCCCGCCCGACCCGGCGATCGCGGGCGCCGGCTGGCGCTCGCAGTGGCGCGAGCGGCTCGAGCGCACGCCGCATTTCGTGGAGCACTGGCTCGCGCATCAGCGCCGGGACTCCTACTGGCGGCACGGCTCGGCCTGCGAGCACTACGAGCGCATCCGCTGTCCGGTGATGGCGATCGGCGGCTGGACCGACGGCTACACGGACGCCGTCCTGCGCCTGCTCGAGCATCTGGACGTGCCGCGGCGGGGCCTGATCGGGCCGTGGGGTCACAACGACCCGGTGCACGGCGTTCCGGCGCCTGCCGTGGGGTCGCTCGGCGAGTGCGTGCGCTTCTTCGACCGCTGGCTCAAGGGTTTGCCGAACGGGCTGGATTCCGAGCCGATGCTGACGGCCTGGCTGCAGGACTCGGTGCCGCCCCGCGCGCGCTACGAGGAGCGGCCCGGACGCTGGGTGGCGGCGGGGAGTTGGCCGCCCGAGCGCGCTCCCGGCCTGCGGCTGCATCTCGCCGCCGGAGGCACGCTTGCGCCCGAAGCGGGGGAACGCGACGTGCCGGAGATGCGAGGCGCGCAGACGACGGGCCTGGACGGCGGCGCGTGGTGCGCAGACGGCCACTCCGACGACCTGCCGTTCGACCAGCGGGCCGACGACGGCCGCTCACTGTGCTTCGACTCGCCTGCGCTGGATGCGCCGCTCGAGATGCTCGGCCACGCCGTGGCGGATCTCACGCTGGTCAGCGACCGCCCCCTCGCGCTCGTGAGCGTGCGCCTCTGCGAAGTGCTGCCCGGGGGCGCCTCGCTGCTCGTGACGCGCGGGCAGCTCAACCTGACTCACCGCGAGGGACACGACCGCGTGGTACCGCTCGTGCCGGGCGAGCCGGTCGCGGTGCGCGTGCCGCTCGACGCCATCGGCCATCGCTTCTCGTCCGGCTCACGCCTGCGCGTCGCGGTCTCGCCGACATACTGGCCGCTGGCGTGGCCCTCGCCCGAGCCCGTGACCCTCGGCGTGGTCACGGGGGAGAGCGCGATCTCCCTCCCGCTGTACGACGCCGCGACGGCTCCGGAGCCGCCCGCGTTGTGCCCGCCCGAGGAGCCCCCGGACTACCCGATGACCGATCTGGTCCCGGCGCGCGGCGCGCGCACGATCACGCGCGAGCTCGGCAGCGGCCGCACCGAGCTCCGCTTCGACTGGGATCTCGGCGGCACCAAGCGCGACGAGGTGACCGGCACCGAGATCACGTTCGAGGCCGACGCCGTCTTCGAGATCACGGAGGACGACCCGCTCTCGGCGCGCGTCGTCTGCACCAACGTGACGGCGGTACGACGCGAGGCCGACGGCTGGGACGGCCGCAGCGAGGCGCGCACGGAGATGACCTGCGACGCGACGAGCTTCCACATCTCCGCCGAGTTGCGCGTCCTCGACGGAGCAGAGGAGGCGTTCGTGCGCACCTGGTCCTTCGCGGTGCCGCGCGACGGCGGTTAGCGGCCGCCTAGACCTCGATGAGCTTCTCCGGCGGCGTGCCGCCGGCCGTGGCCTCCTCGACGCTCAGCTCGCTCGGGCGACGCGCGAGCGTGGTGCGCAGCGGCACCTCCTTGAGGAACCACGAGAGCACGAAGGGGATGATCGCGATCGCCATGCCGCACAGGAACACGCCGTGCAGGGCGTGCGCGAAGGCATCGAGGAAGTCGGCGTGGATGGCCGGCGGGAGGTGATCGGCCTCGGCAGGGCTGAGCTGGACGCCACTGCCCAGGCGGTCGACGACCGCGCGCGGGAAATGCGCGAGCTCGCCGGCGAGGCGCGAGGCGAAGATGGCGCCGAAGATCGCGACGCCGAAGGAGCCGCCCATCGAGCGGAAGAAGGTCGCCGTGGAGGTCGCGACGCCGATGTTCTCGGGCTGCGCGTCGTTCTGCACCACCAGGACGAGCACCTGCATGACGAGCCCGATGCCGACGCCGACGATCAGCATGTAGAGCGAGGCGAGCCAGGGCGCCGTGTCGACGCCGAGCTGCGAGAGCAGGAACATGCCGACG
>Ga0070678_100001631_pt1 | contig 12005 bp, 11 predicted proteins | sample KBSM73metaG_FD_65647 | JGI IMG/M metagenome (GOLD analysis project Ga0070678, IMG submission 65647) | Miscanthus rhizosphere microbial communities from Kellogg Biological Station, Michigan, USA - KBS M7-3 metaG | ecosystem: Host-associated > Plants > Roots > Rhizosphere > Soil ...
GGCCGCGCGCGGTGCATCGGAAGTGGTCGGCATCGACATCGATGAGGACGTCATCCAGATCGCCAAGGGCAATTCACGTCTGAACAACGTGCGCCCGAAGTTCGTCCAGTCCGACATCTTCCCGTGGCTGCGCGATGCGGCCAACCGCGGTGAGCAGTACGACGTGGTGATCCTGGACCCGGCGAAGATGACCCGCGACCGCGACCAGGTGATCACCGCGCTGAAGAAGTACCTGGACATGAACAAGCTGGCGCTGGGCGTGGTCAAGCCCGGTGGCCTGTTCGCCACGTTCTCCTGCACCGGCCTGGTGGCCGAGGACCAGTTCCTGGACATGCTGCGTCGTGCGGCGTACTTCTCCGGCCGCACCATCCAGATCCTGAAGGTGGCCGGCGCCGGCCCGGACCATCCGTTCATGGCCCACGTGCAGGAATCGCGTTACCTGAAGGCCGTGTTCTGCCGCGTGGTGGACTGACCTACGGGGTGTGGAGCCGGGCGATGCCCGGCTCCCCCACACAGCGCCGAAGACTGCCCCCGCGCGCCAGCCTCAGGGCTGCGCGCGTGGCGGCGCAGGAACCGGCTGCAGCTGCTGCAGCAACCCGTTGATCACTTCGGACCTGCGCCGCAGATGGTGGCCGAGCACGATCGCCACCGCGCCCAGCGCAAGCAGCGCCGGAACCGCGAGCAGCGCGAGCACCCAGCCGACGTCGAACAGAAGCCAGCCCAGCAGACGCTGGCGATGCCATCGCTGCGACCGTTCAGAGCGGGGCAGCCCTGCTGCCTTCTCGAAGCGGGACTGCATTGCCGGCGATACCGGAACACCGATGTCTTCGCCATTGGCCAACGCACGGGCAGTGGCGACCACGGCCGACGAGGCGACGCCGTAGGGAAGCTCCTGCTGTGCACGCAGATAGGCCTGCCACTGGGGGCTGAAGCCGCTGAAGTCTGGACTGGCGATCAGCGCGTCCAGCTGGCGATGGTCGAGGCGATCGCCCTGGCCGATGGCGGGTGCGGTGATGCCCATGCTTCCCCAGGCACCGCACAGCAGCATCGAACCCAGCGCGAATGACCAGGCGAAGCGGCGAAGGCGATGGCGGCTGAGCAGGTCGCGCACGCCGAAGAACATCCACACCAGCAGCAACGGGGTCATGACCAGCAGGATGAGCAACTGCCTGCCCGTGTCCTTCGACCCATAGCCGGCCGGCACTTGTGCCCACGACGGGGGGCCCAGCTCGGTACCGGTAAATGCCAGCGCCATGCAGGACAGCGCCGTTGCCGCCAGCGGAAGGCAGGCCAGGCCGAAGACCCGCAGCAGCGAGGCCCGCCGGTAGAACGCGCGCAGGCCCGGAACAGCCTCCACCCGCTCCTGCAGATCCGGCGGGATCTGCAGCGGATCGCGTACCGGCGCGCTCATGCCGGCACCGCCGATGTGCGCAGCAACTGCTGCAGGGCCTGTTTCAGCTGGTCCTGTGCCTGGGCCGCGCTGGCGATCATCTGCGGGCTGGCGTTGTCGCTGTTGTGCAGCGCCTGGATGGTCTGGCGCCAGATCGGCAGCAGGATCTGCACCGTCTCGCTGTAACGGTCCAGCAGGTCGATGGCATGGCTGCGTGCCAGCTGCACCTGCATCCGGCTCATCGAATGGCTGGCCAGCAGCGCGGTTAGGTTGGCTACGCGGCGTTGCAGCCGCTCGACCGGACGGTCGAGCACCGGCGCGCCATCGTCGCTGTCGACGGCCGCTGGCAGCTCCTGCAGGAACTGCACGCCTGCATCGATGTACACCTGCAGTCGCACCCCCTGCACGTCATGCTCGAGCAGCTGCGCATCCAGTCGATCGACGCTGGCCCGCACGGCGATGGCCTCGCGCTCGATCCTGGCCAGGACATCGCCGTTGCTGCCCATGGCAATGCGACGGCGCAGGCGTTCTTCTATATCGGCACCGGTGAACCGCTCCCACCATCCCGCACGCTGCAGCAGCGCATTGGGATCGTGTTCGGACAGCCGGCTGACCAGTTCGGCAAGCGCCTGGGCCAGTGCGTTGGCGCTGCCATCCTGCCAGGCCGGCTCGGCGCTGGCGCTGGCCAGGTCGGCCGGGCCATAGCGGCCGATGTCGGTACGCCCGGCAAACAACGTTGGCAGCACATCACGCTTGAGCTGTTCGACGGTGACCGTGTTGGCGGGGACAGGCGCCTGGCCCTGCACGGGCAGCGCCGGAGGCTGGGAGTTCGACATCGATGCTTCCATTCCATGGTCGACGCAGCACGCGGTGCTGCACGCTGACTTATCGGCTGCCGGCGAGTGTAATGGAGCTGGCGGATCAATACGGCACTACCGGCGTTGGCCGTCGCGGCGCTATGGTCGTGTCCTTCCCATTGCCGGTGGATGCCCATGCCGTCGTTGCGTCGCCTGTCCCTGCTGCTCGCCCTGGCGCTGAGTGCGCCGCTGTCCGCCCATGCCATCGACTTCAGCGCGCAGGAGCTGGCCCGTGCCAAGGCACTGCAGCAGCGCTTGCTGACCCTGGACAGTCATCTGGATACGCCGGCCAATTTCGGCCGCACCGGCTTCGACATCGAGCAGCGGCACGACCGCAACGCACTCTCGCAGGTGGACTACCCGCGCATGGTCGAAGGTGCGCTTGATGGCGGCTTCTGGGCGATCTATACCGACCAGGGCGACCGCACGGCCGCCGCGCATCTGGCCGAGCGCGACCACGGCCTGCAGCGGTTGCTGGAGATCCGGCAGATGCTGGCCGCCAATCCCGAGCGCTTCGCATTGGCGCTGACCGCCGATGACGCGGCGCGGATCAAGGCCGCCGGCAAGCGCGTGGTCTACATCAGCATGGAGAACGCCAGTCCGCTGGTGGCCGACCCCAGCCTGCTGTCGTTCTATCACCGTGCGGGCCTGCGCCTGCTCAGCACCGTGCACTTCGCCAACAACGAGTTCGCCGATTCGGCCACCGATCCCAAGGGGGCTGAATGGAAGGGCCTGAGCCCGGCTGGCAAGGACCTGGTGCGCGAGGCGGTGAAGCTGGGCATCGTCATCGACCAGTCGCACGCCTCCGACGCCGTGTTCGACGATCTGCTGGCGATGATGCCGGTGCCGTTCGTGCTGTCGCACAGCTCGGCCAAGGCGGTCTACGACCACCCACGCAATCTTGATGACGCGCGCCTGCGCAAGCTGGCCAAGGCTGGCGGGGTGATCCAGGTGAACGCGTACGGCGGCTACCTGATCGACACCGCCAAGTCGCCCGAGCGCAAGCAGGCCGAAGAAGCCCTGAGCAAGCAGCTGGGTGGCTGGGAAGGCATGACCATCGAACAGGGCGTGGCGCTGCAGAAGGCCGAGCAGGCACTGGACCACGAACACCCGGTGCGCCACGCCAGCCTGGACGACTTCTTCGCCCATTTCGAGCACATCCTGAAGGTGGTCGGTCCCGAGCACGTCGGCATCGGTCTGGACTGGGATGGCGGTGGTGGCCTGAGCGACCTGCCCGATGTCAGCCAGCTGCCGAAGATCACCGCGTGGCTGCTGCGCAAGGGGTACAGCGAACAACAGATCGCCGCCATCTGGGGCGGCAACCTGCTGCGGGTGATGCGCCAGGCGCAGGACTACGCGGCAAAGCAGGGCGGTTAGCCGCCCTGCGGTAGTGCCGGCACGACCCAAAGATCGCCGGGCATGGCCCGGCGCTGCCTTTACCGGCCGATCAGCGCGTTGCGACGGCTGTAGGCGAAGTACAGCACCAGGCCGACCACGTTCCACGCCAGGAAGTACAGCTGGGTGGTGTGCGGCAGGCTGATGAACAGGTAGATGCAGCCCAGTGCCGCCAGCGGGCCGACAATGAAGGCCAACGGCGTGCGGAAGGTGCGCTCGCGGTTCGGCTCACGCACGCGCAGCACCACCAGGCAGATGCCAACGGCGGTGAACGCGGCCAGCGTACCGGCATTGGCCAGTGCGGCGATCTCGTCCAGGCGTGCAACGCCGGCCAGTGCCGACACCACCAGGGCGGTGAACAGCGTGGTCGCCACCGGCGTGCCGGTACGTGCGTTGACCTTGGACAGGCCACGCGGCAGCAGTCCATCGCGGCTCATGACGAAGAAGATGCGGCTCTGGCCGTACAGGAAGGCCAGCAGCACGGTCGGCAGGGCGATGATCGCGATCACGCCGATCAGCATCGCGGCGGTGGGCTGGCCCAGCTGGCGCATGATCAATGCCAGCGGCTCGGCACTCTGGCCGAACACGGTGTAGCTCATCGCACCGATCGCAGCCAGCGCCACCAGCACGTACACGATGGTGCAGCCGACCATCGAGCCGATGATGCCGATGGACAGGTCGCGCCCGGGGTTCTTGGTTTCTTCGGCGGCGGTGGAGATCGCGTCGAAGCCGTAGAACGCGAAGAAGATGATCGCCGCTGCCGCCATCACGCCGCGCTCGACGCCATCCGGGCCCAGCGTCTTGGCGAATCCGTAAGGCATGAACGGCTGCAGGTTGTTGGCGTCGAACGCCGGCAGGGCCACCGCCACGAAGATCGCCAGCGCGATCAGCTTGAACACGACCAGGATCGCGTTGAGGGTGGCGCTTTCCTTGGTACCGGCCATCAGCATCAGGGCCACCAGCCAGGTGATGACGATGGCGGGCAGGTTGATCATGCCGCCAGCGACGTGCGGGCCTGCCGCGAGCATCGCCGGCAGGCGCAGGTCCCAGCCGAACTGGGTATGCACCCATTCCAGGAAGCCGACGAAGTAACCGGACCAGCCGACCGCCACGGTACTCACCACCAGCGAGTACTCCAGGATCAGGCTCCAGCCCACCACCCAGGCAAACACTTCGCCCAGGGCACTGTAGCTGTAGGTATAGGCACTGCCGGCGGCAGGCATCATCGTGGACAGCTCTGCGTAGGCCAATGCCGCGCAGGCACACACCGCGCCGGCGATGGCGAAGGAGATCAGCACGGCCGGGCCAGCGCGGTCGGCACCCACGCCGATCAGGGTATAGATGCCGGTGCCGACGATGGCGCCGATGCCCAGCGCGATCAGGTGCGGCCAGCTGAGGGTCGGGACCAGACGCCGGCCGGCTTCATGGACGGTGACGGAATCTAGGGACTTGCGCCGGAGCAGGGACATGCAGGCCTCGGAAGGGGTGACTGAGAACGACAAGTCCCCGAGTGTGACCGAACGCAGCGCAGCATTGCCACTGACGGGGGTCATGGCCGACACAGCGCGCGCTGGACGCTGGGCACTCTGCCGGAAACGGCACAAACGGCCTCAGCGCAGGCGCCTACCAGTGACAGCCGTCGTCCTGGAAGGCGTTGACGTCTTCGTCGAAGTCCGTGCGGCGACCGTCCCGGGCACGCACGTAGCTGAAGCTGTAGATCCGTGCGCCCTGCGTGCTCAGTGTGTAGTGACCGTTGATGCGACCGTCCACGCGCTCTTCCCAGACGGTGTCGAACTGGTAGGGGCGGTCTTCGTCCAGCACCGTGGTCTGTTCGGAGACCCGCCGCAGCGGCAGGCGCTCGCTGTGCCCGGCATAGCGCACATCGGCGCGGCCATCGTCCAGCCAGCGCCATTCCAGGTGGATCGTGTTGTCGCGGCCACCGCTGAGGCAGCGGTGGTCCGGTGCGGCCGTGGCCGGTCCACTGGCAAGCAGCAGCACCAGGGCTGCTGCGACCGCGAGCGTTGGTGTTGCGGCCATGGCGCTTTTGTCCAACGAGGGGCGCCAGCATAGCGCGCCCCCGCTGTTACCTGCCCAGCGCGCGTGGCTGCAGACGCGTACCACCGCTCATCAGCATGCGTGGCAGCGGCATCTGCAGGAAGTCGTGCGGGAAGGCAGGCGCGACCGCGCTGATCGCATCCAGCCGTGCCAGCGCCTCAGCCGGCAGCGCCAGATCCAGCGCCGCCAGGTTGTGTTCGAACTGGTCCAGGGTGCGTGCACCGACGATCGGCATGGCCCCGGCCGCGGGTCGTTGCAGCAGCCAGGCCAGAGCGACCTGCGCAGCCGAGTGCGACAGTTCCGCCGCGACGGCAGCGACTTCCCCGGCGATGTTCAACGAACGTGGCGTCAACGCGCCATTGATGAGGGCCACGTTGCGCCGGGAACCGCCCGGCGTAGCCTCCGGCGGCTCGGCCGTGGTGAGATCAGCCGCGCTGTACTTGCCGGTCAGCACCCCGCTGCCCAGCGGCGACCACGCCACCACGCCCAACCCGAGCGCCTCGGCCATCGGCAGCAGCTCCTGTTCGACGCTGCGCTGGATCAGGCTGTATTCGATCTGCAGGGCCACCAGCGGCGCCCAACCGCGCAGGTCGGCCAGGGTCTGCATGCGGGCGATCTGCCAGGCCGGCGTGTCCGAGATGCCGGCATATAGCACCTTGCCGCTGCGCACGAGATCGTCGAAACCGCGCATCACCTCGTCCACCCCGGTGGTGTCGTCCCAGGCGTGCAGGTACAGCAGATCCAGGTAGTCGGTGCCGAGCCGGCGCAGGCTGTCCTCCACCGAGCGCATCATGCTCTTGCGGTGGTTGCCGGCGTTGTTCGGATCGCCGGGCACGGTCGCCAGGGTGTACTTGCTGGCGATGACCAGCCGTTCGCGGCGGCCCTGGGCGAATCGCCCGAGCAGCGTCTCGGCGCTGCCATTGGTGTAGTTGTTTGCGGTATCAACGAAGTTGCCACCGCGTTCGACGTAGGCATCGAAGATGCGGCGGGCCTCGGCTTCGTCCGCGCCCCACCCCCAGTCGGCACCGAAGGTCATCGTGCCCAGCGCCATCGGGCTGACACGCAGGCCGGAGCGACCGAGCAGGCGGTAGTGATCAAGTGACATGTGGCATTCCATTGGAGGAGGCGGTGTGCCGCCGGGAGGGAAAGCATCCGTCCGATGATCCTGTGGATAAACTGGACACAGCCGAACTGACAATGAAGGAAGGCTTCACAATGGATCCCTCCGCACCGCTGTCGGCGGTGGTCGCGTTTGTCCACGTTGCCGACCACGCCAGCTTTACCCGCGCCGCAGATGCGCTTGGTGTTTCGACCTCGGCACTGTCACAGAGCGTGCGCGCACTGGAAGCGCGGATGGGCGTGCGCCTGTTGCAACGGACCACGCGCCGGGTGGGGCTGACCGAGCACGGTGCACGCTTCCTGCAGCGCGTACGTGGCGGGCTGGCACAGATCGAATCGGCCTTCGAGGACCTGGACAGCGCGCGGACCGTGCCGGCCGGTCGGCTGCGCATCACCCTGCCACGCATCGTTGCCGAGCGCCGGGTCCTGCCGGCGCTGCCGTCCTTCTTGGCCCGGTATCCGCAGGTGGAGGTGGAATTGTGCGTGGAACCGGCGTTGACCGATCTGGTCGCCGAGGGTTTCGACGCAGGCATCCGCCTGGGGGAATCGTTGGCGCAGGGCATGATCGCGGTGCCGATCGGGCCGCCCGAGCGCCAGGTGGTGGTGGCCACGCCGGGCTACTTCGCGCGCCACGGTGTGCCGCAGAGCCCGCAGGAGCTGCAGGGCCACGACTGTATCGTCCATCGCCGCGCCAATGGCCGGCTGATGCCTTGGGAATTCAGCCGTGAGGGGCGTGACCTGGACGTAGCCGTCGAGGGCCGGCTGGTGTTCAACGATGCCGAACTGGCCTATGCGGCGGTGCTGGCTGGGCTGGGCATGGCGCAGGGGTTCGCCTCACTGGTCGCCGACGACCTGGCTGCCGGCCGCCTGCGCAGCGTGCTGGAGGACTGGCAGCCGCCGTTCCCCGGCTTTCATCTGTACTACCCGGCGCGCGAGCATATGGCGCCCAAGCTGCGGGTGTTCATCGACCACCTGCGCGCGGCCTGCCAGGCCGACGGGATCTCAGCCGTTCAGGCCCAGGCGGATGCCGAAGCCGACCAGGAACAGGCCGGCCACGCGCCGTAGCGCATCGCTGACCCGCGGGTGCTGGATCAACCGGCGGCGGGCCAGGTTGCCGACCCAGATCAGCAGCGAGCAGTAGGCGATGCTGACCACGAAGATGATCCCGGCCAGCGCGGCGAACGTAGCGATGCCCTGGTGGGCCTTCGGGTCGATGAACAACGGCAGGAAGGCCATGTAGAACAGGATCGCCTTCGGATTGAGCAGGCTGACCAGGATCGCCTGGTGGAAGTAGCGTCCGGGCTGCATGCGCACCGGGCCAACGTCGGCACCGTCACCCTTGGGCGTGCGCAGCAGGCTGATGCCGACCCACACCAGATACGCCGCGCCCAGATACTGCACGGCATGGAACACCGTCGGATTGGCCTTCAGCAGCGCGGCCACGCCGGCCAGTGCCAGCCACATCAGGATCTGGTCGCCGACCAGCAGGCCGGCCAGCGCCGTATAGCCGCCGCGCACACCGCCGCGACCGGTAGCGGTCAGCAGGGTGAAGGTGCCCGGCCCGGGCAGCGCCAGAAACACCAGCACAGCGAGCAGGAAGGTCCACAGATCCTGGATGCCCATCCACGGCATGGCGCGACTCTCTTACAACGGGGGAGCGCCATTGTCGGCCAGTGCTGGCGCAGGCGACAGGGGCGTGTCGCTATTGCCGGGCATGGCGGACAGCAGCGGTTGCAGATGCTGGCGCAGCTGCGCGTGCAGTTGCCGCACCGCCGGTGAGAACTGCTTGCGATGGGGGCAGACCAGCTGCAGGGGAATGTGGCTGCCGATGCCATCCAGCAGCACCTGCAGGCGCCCTTCCAGCACGTCGTCGCGGACGTCCAGCCAGGACTTGTAGGTGATGCCCTCGCCGGCGACCGCCCAGCGCCGCACCACGTCGGCGTCGTCGCAGACCAGTGGCCCGCGCACCGGGATCACCACGCGGCGCCCCTCAATCTCGAACGACCAGTGATCGTAGGCGCGGCCGCCGAGCTGGTAGACAAGGCAATCATGCTCGCGCAGATCTTCCAGGCGGCTGGGCGTGCCACGCCGCCGCAGGTACCCGGGCGACGCAGCCAGCACCCGCCGGTTCTGTTCCAGCAAGGGCAGGGCGACGTAGCTGGCGTCGTCGAAGTGGCCGATGCGGATGGCCACGTCGACCGGGTCGCGGAACACGTCGGCCACTTCGTCGGACAGGCGCAGGTGCAGGCGCAGCCGTGGATGCGCCGCGCGGAACGCGGTCAGCCACGGCAGCAGCAGGTTGCGGCCGAAGTCCGACGGCGCCGACAACTGCAGGGTGCCGTGCAGTTCGGCGTCCTCGCCCTGCACCCGCGCCTGGCCTTCGCGCAGGGTGCTCAGAACCTCCTGTGCGTAGGGCAGATACAGCGCGCCTTCGGCGGTCAGCCGCAGGCTGCGGGTGGTGCGTACGAACAGGCGCAGGTCCAGTTCGCGTTCCAGCCGTGCCACCGCCGCGGCAACCTGGCCCGGCAGCAGGTCGGCCTCGCGCGCGGCCTGGGAGAAGCTGCCCAGCGCGGCGGTACGGACAAACAGCTGCAGATCGTCGAAGCGGACCATTTTCATTGCTGCAGTGAAAGTGTTGACCGATTCTGCGCCTTTCCGCCCCCCTGCGCACGGCGCACGCTGTGGCCTCTCCTCCCTGGATATCCCCCATGCGTGCCATTGCCTACACCCAAGCCGGCCTGCCGATCGACGACCCGCAGGCCCTGATCGATCTCGACCTGCCCCTGCCCCAGCCGGGCCCGCGCGACCTGCGGGTGGCGGTGCGCGCGGTGGCGGTGAATCCGGTCGACACCAAGGTGCGGCGCGGCGCCGCCACCGACGGCCCGCGCGTGCTGGGGTGGGATGCGGTCGGTGTGGTCGATGCGGTCGGCAGCGAGGTGACCCTGTTCCAGCCCGGCGATGCGGTGTACTACGCCGGTGTGATCGATCGCCCGGGCAGCAACGCCGAATACCAGCTGGTGGACGAGCGCAGCGTTGGCCGCAAGCCGGCCAGCCTGGACGATGCCGCCGCTGCGGCGCTGCCGCTGACCGCGATCACCGCATGGGAACTGCTGTTCGACCGCCTGCGCATCGCCGAAGGCGGCGGCGAGGGCCAGACCCTGCTGGTGATCGGTGCAGCGGGTGGCGTGGGTTCGATCCTGGTGCAGTTGGCGCGCCGGCTGACGAAGCTGACGGTGATCGGCACCGCCTCGCGCCCGGAGACCCAGGACTGGGTGCAGGCGATGGGCGCGCACCATGTGATCGACCACACCCGGCCGCTGGCCGAGGGCCTGGCCCGGCTGGGCATCACCCAGGTGGACCATGTGGCCAGCCTGACCCACACCGACCAGCACTATGCGCAGCTCGTCGAGCTGCTGGCACCGCAGGGGCAGCTGGGGCTGATCGATGATCCGGGCCAGATCGATGTGATGGCGCTCAAGCGCAAGGCGCTGTCGCTGCACTGGGAATCCATGTTCACCCGGCCGCTGTACAGGACCGCGGACATGCAGCGCCAGCACGAACTGCTGAACCGGGTGGCCGATCTGGTCGATGCCGGCGTGCTGCAGACCACGCTGGGCGAGCACTTCGGGCGCATTGACGCGGCCAACCTGCGGCGCGCACATGCGCTGCTGGAGAGCCACCGGGCCAAGGGCAAGATCGTGCTGGAAGGCTGGTAACGCCGGGCCAACCCAGCCTCTGACCTTCATCCACGCATGGCGTGGATCTACTGCAGATCGCGGAGATCCGTGAAAGGCGGGGTGGCATGGGTTTGCGGGACCGCAGGCGCCATGGATGGCGCCTACGAGCCCCCATGGACGGGTTTACGGCGTGTCCCGCAAATCCATGCCATCCCGCCATCCCACGGAACGCCAGCTCTTGATGTTGACGTTGCCTCTGCGGGTGCAGGGCGCCGCCCTGCCGGTTCCCCTTACGCCACGCCGTTGTCCACATGCTCGGCGAAGCCAGGCCGGGGGCGCAGGCGTTCGAACCAGGCGTCTACGTGGCGCAGCACAGGTTTGTTGCCGAGGGTGCTGCGCCAGCGCTGTGTCGACAGGCCGAGGACGATGTCGGCCAGGCTGAAGTCGGTGCCCGCCACGTAGGCATTGCTGGCGGCAAGCTGGTGGTCGAGCACGGTCATCAGGCGGTTCCATTGTTCCAGGCTTGCCTCGGCGCGTGCGTCGTCCGCGAAGTCGGGGTGCTGGCGCACGCGGGCCATGAACACGTGGCGCCAAGCGCTGTTGAGGTCGGTGGCCTGCCAGTCCATCCACTGCTCGACTTGGGCACGGGCTTGTGCAGCGGCCGGCAGCAGATCGTCTCGTGCCTGCCGGGCGGCCAGGTAGCGGCAGATGCTGTTGGACTCCCACAGCACGAAGTCGCCATCGCGCAGCACCGGTACCTGCCGGTTCGGACTCAGCGTGGACAGCACGTCCGGCGCAGGTGCCGGATCATGGGAGAACGGCAGATCGAGTTCGGCGCACAGCCACAGCACTTTGCGCACGTTGATCGAGGTGGGCTTTCCGTAGAGAACAAGCATGGGCGGGTCCGTCGTGGTCCAACCAAGGCTAGCGCAGCGGGGCTACACTGGCCGCATGAACATCGAAGTCCTCATGATTGTCGCCGTGGCGCTGCTGCTGGCGACGCTGATGGTGCTGGTGCTGTTGTGGCGTCGCGCATCCACCAGCACACCCGCTGCCGAAGTACAGCAACAGCTGGTTACCGAACGCGAACAGCATCGCCTCGCCCTGGTTGACGCCGGCCAACTGAGAGGGCGGCTGGAAACCTTGCTGGCGGAGCTGGAAAGCGAGCGCGGCCGAAGCCAGCAGCACGCCCAGCTTGTCACTACCCTGACCGCACGCGTGGAGCGGGAGGCCGCGTTGGCGTCCAGTCGTGAAGCGATGTTGGCCGAGCGCGAAGCTGCCTTGGCGCAGGTACGGGCCGATCTGGCCCAGTCCAGCACGGAGCTGCAGCAGGCGCAGCAGCGTTACCAGCAACTTCATGGCGAACACGCGCGCGCCCTAGCCAACCTGCAGCATTCCGAACGCGCCAGCGCCGAGCTGCGCAGCTATCTGGATACCGCCAAGGAAAAACTGTCCGGTGCCTTCGCGGAACTGGCGGGCAAGGTTTTCGACGAACGCGGGCAACAGTTCGAA
>Ga0070678_100001639_pt1 | contig 11983 bp, 11 predicted proteins | sample KBSM73metaG_FD_65647 | JGI IMG/M metagenome (GOLD analysis project Ga0070678, IMG submission 65647) | Miscanthus rhizosphere microbial communities from Kellogg Biological Station, Michigan, USA - KBS M7-3 metaG | ecosystem: Host-associated > Plants > Roots > Rhizosphere > Soil ...
ACGACCGCGGCTAGAGGCCGACGGCCGCCAGTGCGGCTGCGAAGCGCTCGGGCAGCGGGGCCTCGATGTCACCGTCGGGCAGGGTGACGCGCGACGCGTGCAGGAAGAAGCCCTCGTGGCCCGGGAGGGCCGCGCCCTTGTAGAGCGTGTCTCCCGTGATCGGCGAACCGACGTGCGCGAGGTGCGCTCGCACCTGGTGCATGCGGCCCGTGCGCGCGATGCAGCGGACCAGCGCGTGCTTGTCGGTCGCGCGCTCGACGACGAACTGCGTGTATGCGGCGAGGCCGTCCGTGTGGTCCACGGCGACGTGGTTGCCGCGCTGCGCGAGCGGAGCATCGGCTTCGCGCGAGACCGGGCGCTGGTCGGTGATCGCGAGGTAGTGCTTCTCGATCTGGCCCGAGCCGAACGTGTCGCGCAGGCGGCGGTAGGCGTCTGGCGTGCGCGCAGCGATCAGGACGCCCGAGGTGCCGATGTCGAGGCGGTGGACGAGGCCGCCGTCGCGCGGGTCATCGCCGATCGCGGCGCACTCCGGGAACCGGGCCGCGAGGCCGTTCGCGATCGTGCCGAGCTCGCCTGCGCGCAGCGGCTGCGACGGGGTACCCGCGGGCTTGTTGACCGCGACCCAGTCGGCGTTCTCGACGAGGATCTCGAGCACGACCGATGGGTCGGGCAGCGGGCGGAGCGCGTCACCAGAGACGGGCTCGCGCTCGAGCTCGATGACATCACCCGCCGTCACGCGGTCGCCTTTCTTGGCGCGCTTGCCCTTCACGCGGACGACGCCTTCATCGAATAGCTCGGCGAGCTGGCGGCGGCCGGCGGTGGGGAAGTGCGCGGCGAGCGCCTTGTCGGCGCGACCTTCCTGGCCCGGTTCGACGGTGACCTTCACGTTCACCTTCTCGGTCATACAGCCTCGAGGAGCAACGCGGGGACGATCGAGTTCGGCTGGATCTCGGTCTTGTCGGCCGCGAGCTCGACGAGCGCGGTGCAGCCGATCAGAGATGTGAGCATCGCCGAGCCCTGCTTGGGGTGCGGGTGGGCGATCAGGTACTCGCCGTTGCGCTCGATGCGTGCGCGGATGTAGTGGGCGCGGCCGGCCTGCTTGCGATAGCCGCGAACGAGGTGCACCGGGGCGCGGGCACGCTGGGTCACCGCGGCGCCGCTCATCGCGAGGAGCGCGGGGCGAACGAACAGCTCGAAGACGACGAACGAGGAGACCGGGTTGCCCGGCAGGCCGAACACCGGCACGCGGCCGTTCATGCCGAAGGAGAACGGCTTGCCCGGCTTCATCGCGACCTTCCACAGCTCGAGCTCGACGCCCGCGGCCGCGAGCGCGGTGCGCACGTGATCGCGATCGCCGACCGAGACGCCACCGGTGGTGATGATCGCGTCATGATCGAAGGCCGAGGCGATCATCGCCGCGAGCGAGATCGGATCATCCTTCGCGATGCCGAAGTAGGACGGCACGCCGCCCGCGGCGGTGACCATCGCGCCGAGCATGTGCGCCGACGAGTCGACGATCTGGCCGGGCAGCGGCGTGGTCGTCACGTCGACGAGCTCGTCGCCGGTGGTGATCAAGGCGACGCGCGGCCGCTTCACGACGGAGAGCTCGACGAGCCCGAGCGCCGCCATGAGGCCGAGCGCGCCCGGCCCGAGCCGCCAGCCCGCCGTCACCGCGACGTCGCCGGCATTGATGTCCTCGCCGGCGCGCCGCACGTTCTCACCGACCGGCGAGGCGGGAAGCGTGACGTTGGCGCCGTCGACCTTGGCGTCTTCCTGGATGACCACCGTGTCGAGGCCGGCCGGCATCGGAGCGCCGGTGAGGATGCGGATCGCGACGCCGGGCGGCACCGTCTCGGTCATCACCTGGCCGGCGGCGACGAGCCCGACCACCGGTAGCGTGGCGGGCAGCTCGGCGGAGCGGGCCGCGTAGCCGTCCATCGCCGAGTTGTCGAAGATCGGCAGCGCACGCGCGGCGCTCACCTCGTCTGCGAGGATGCGGCCGCCCGCCTCGGCGAGAGGGACGCGCTCGGTCGCCAGGCGCTCGATTCGCGCCGCGACGGCCTTGGCGGCCGCTTCGACGGACTGCATGTCACTGCTCTATCACGGGTGAATGCCGAGGATGAGCTTGAAGACCGGATGATCCTCGCTGCCGTGATTGGCGCCGACGCCGACGTCGAGATCGACCGCGCGTCCCAGGTAATCGAACGTCACGAAGCCCCGCTCGACCTCCTCCGAACCGAGGTCATCGATGGGCCCGAATGCACCATACGCCTCGACTCCGAGGCCGATCGACTCGGACACGAACACGGCGACCTTCGCGCACGGCTCGAGCTGCGGATGGCCCGCGAGGTCGCCCGCGAGATCGACCGTGACGACCGGATTGATCGCGGCGAACAGCCGGCCGGAGCGCAGCTCGGCGATCGGCCGGATCTCCGAGCCGTACACAGCGGGCTCGAACTGGGATGGGATGATCGACAGCTCGCCGTTGACCGCGAGGCCGATGCGCCCGTCCCAGTAGCGCTGTGGCATGCGCGCCTTGAGCCGCAGCTTCGCTCCCGCGAACTCGTAGTGCTCGCCGTTCGCCACCGACGACTGGAGGTAGCCGCCGAGCTCGAGCCAGTCGCGCAGGCCGTAGTGCGGCTCGAACGTCGTGTGGGTCTCGTCGGCGCGGCCATGGAACAGATGCTCGTTGATGTGGAGCTCGATGCCCGGCTCACCCTGGTGCGCGGTCGCGACGTCGTAGACCTGGATCTCGAACTCGTCCTGGGCATGCGCGACGGCGGGGACGAGCAGGAGGAGCAGGGCAAGACGCATCAGATGTCTCAGATTTCGAGGTGCAAACGCAGCGAGCCGACGACGACCGGGCCGCGGTCCGTGTTGTACCCGGGATTGTCGATCACCTGCACGTCTGCAGCGGGGAACACGCCTCGGTACGCGCGCAGCGTGTAGTAGGCCTCGAGGATCGTCTCGCGGCCGTAGTGCAGCGTGCCGTCGCCGAGCAGGAAGCCCTTGCCGCCGAGCTGCAGGTAGTCGCGGTGCGATTCCGAGATGCCGTTGCTCACCAGCGCGACGCCGAGCTTGCCCGCGCCGCGGCGCCAGTCCGCTCCCGCGAGCACCGTGTTGTCGACCTCGGTGTACGCGAACGACTCGTTCTCGCCGTCGCTCCAGCCGAGGCGCGCGAACGCGTGGACGTCGTTCGTGACTTCTTGCTCGAGGTTGACGCCGAACCCAACCTTCAGGCGGCCCTTGAGGCGCGTCTCCGTGACGTCGGGCGTGTCGACGATGCCCTGGCGCACCGACGCGATCGCCTCGTCGTAGTTGCCCATCCGCGCGTGGTTCCAGTAGCCGAGCACGCGCACGATGCCGGGGTGGCCGGCGATGCACTCGTGCGCCTCGACCTCCAGCTGCTCGCCGCGTGCGTTTGCGAGGTCGAAGTCGTAGTCGATGCCGTTCGCGACCGTCGGCATCAGCATCGCGCCGTAGCGGACCGTCCACAGTGGTGTCGCGTACTCGATCTCGGCGCCGAGCGTGTAGCCGCGGGTATCGGCGGCGTAGTCGTAGGCGCCGTTGTTGTCGATCGTCCAGTTCATGAACTGGAGGTGGCTGTCGGTGCCGACCGTGTTGTTGTCGAAGTAGTAGACCGTCCCCATCTTCCCCGCGCGGATCTCGATCCGGTGCGTCGGCACGCGATGGAAGATGCGGAGCGGGTTGCGCTCGTTCGCGACGGTCTCGTCGCCGAGCGGGATGATCTGATCGATCATCGCCGTGCCGATGTACGGCGTGGGCCCGAGCGACGGGTTGCGCACGACGTCGAGGTTCGTGAAGCCCGCCAGGCCGAGCGCGGTCGAGAGCCCGCCGCCGCCCGCGGACTCGCCGGTGACGATGATCGTGGTCGTCGAGGTCAGCTCGTAGCCCGCGAACACCGTCGCGACGTACGAGATCTGCGCGTGGTCGTCGGGGCGCAGGCTGTTGTCGCCCTCGTACGGCGAGTGAAAGCCCGGCTGCGCCTGCAGGATCGAGTTCGCCTGGGCCGAGATCCACCAGCGCGCGTCGGGGTGGTCGACGAGGTACGTATCGTCTGCATGCGCCACGGCTGCCGAGGCCATCAGCACGAGGAGGGACAACCGCATGTGGTGCTACTGTACGCAACCATGATGCGCCGTTTGCTGTTCCTGGCGTTTTTTGCGGGTTGCTGCCCACCGGAAGCGGCCAAGCACATCACCGTCAATACTGCCAAGCCGGCCGAGGTCCACGACCTCGCGATGCCCGACGAGAAGCACCTCCAGCACCTGACGCAGCTGACGTTCGGCGGCGACAACGCAGAGGCGTACTGGTCGTTCGGAGGCGACCGGTTGATCTTCCAGACCAACCACAAGCCGTACACGTGCGACCAGATCGAGATCATGCCGTCGACGGGCGGCGCCTCGCACCTCGTCTCGACCGGCAAGGGCCGCACGACCTGCTCGTACTTCTTGAAGGGTGACCAGCAGATCATTTACGCGTCGACCGACGAGTCGTCGCCGGACTGCCCGACGCCACCCGATATGTCGAAGGGCTACAACTGGGGCCTCTTCGAGTACGACATCTACAAGGCGAACCCCGACGGCTCGAACCGCACGAAGCTGACCGGCGAGCCGGGCTACGACGCCGAGGCAACGGTGTGTCCCGTCGACGGCTCGATCATCTTCACGTCGATGCGCTCCGGTGACCTCGAGCTGTGGCGGATGGACTCCGACGGCAAGAACCTCCGCCAGCTCACGAACACGCCCGGCTACGACGGCGGCGCGTTCTTCTCGGCCGACTGCTCGAAGATCGTGTGGCGCGCATCGCGGCCGACCGGCAAGGCGCTCGAGGAGTACCAGGCGCTTCTCGCGCAGAAGCTCGTCAAGCCGACGAGCATGGACCTGTGGGTCGCCAACGCCGACGGCACCGAGGCGCATCAGGTCACGTACCTGCCGGGCGCGTCGTTCGGTCCATACTTCGATCCGCACGCCGGCGCCGACGGCAAGCGCATCATCTTTGCGTCGAACTACCTCGCGCCGCGCGGGCCCGAGTTCGACCTGTTCGAGATCAACAGCGACGGCACGCACCTCGAGCGCATCACCACCGCCGGCGGCTTCGACGGCTTCCCGGTGTTCTCGCCCGACGGAAAGCACCTGTCGTTCTCCTCGAACCGCCGCGACGTCGTCGACGGCAAGTACCGCGTCACCGGCGGCCCCGCCGGGGAGCACGACACCAACATGTTCCTCGCCGACTGGCAGGCCGACATCGGCGCCGTGAAGTACCAGCCCGAGACCGCGGCGGCCGATCGCTACCGCACGGACATCGACTACCTCGCCGACGACGCGCGCGAAGGCCGCGGGATCGGCACGAAGGGCCTCGAGGAGGCCGAGCATTACGTCGGCGAGCAGCTCGTGGCCGACGGGCTCGAGGTCGGTCATCAGGACTTCGACGTCACCACCGACATCAAGCGCGGCGCGGGCACCACGCTCGCGATCGACGGCAAGCCCGTCGCCGATGCCGACTTCACGCCGACGAGCTTCTCGGCGACCGGCTCGATCACCGGCGCGATCGCGGATGCCGGCTGGGGCCTCGAGGCCGACTTCAAGACCAAGAAGGTCAAGGGCAAGATCGCGCGCGTTCACCGGTTCGTGCCGAAGGAGATCGAGAACCCGAGCGAGCAGGCGCACCTCGGTGACCTCCGCTACAAGGGCTTCCTCGCGAAGCAGGCCGGGGCGATCGGCCTCATCGTCGTCGACGACGGCGACGAGAAGCAGGAAGAGGCGCCGCTGCCGTCGGTGGCGCCGACCGGCGAGATCGGGATGCAGGGCGATGCCGGGCTGCCGGTCGTCGTCGTCAAGCGCTCGGCGGCGCCGGCGAAGGCGCGGTCGCTGAAGCTCGCGGTCGCGCTCGAGGCGGTCCGCACGAAGACGAGCAACATCATCGGCGTGATCCACGCGGGCGGCACGAAGCTGCCGGGCGTCATCGTGATCGGCGCGCACGTCGACCACCTCGGCATGGGCGGCGGCGGCAACGCGCTCGATCCGAAGGTCCACGCGGTCCACAACGGCGCCGACGACAACGCCTCCGGCGTGGCCGCGCTGCTCGAGGTCGCGCGCACGCTGTCGGCGAAGAAGGCCGAGCTGCGGCGCGATGTCTACATCGTCGCGTTCTCCGGCGAAGAGGAAGGCGACCTCGGGTCGTCGTACTTCGTGAAGGAGTACAAGGGCGAGGCGATCGTCGGGATGCTCAACATGGACATGGTCGGGCGCATGCGCGGCGACCAGCTCCACGTCAACGGCGGCGACTCGGCGAAGGAATGGAAGGAGCTCGTCGAGCCGGCGTGCACGTCGGCGCGCGTCGCGTGCACCGTGGGTGGCTCCGGTTACGGCCCCAGCGATCACATGGCGTTCTACGTCGCCGGCGTGCCGGTGCTGTTCTTCTTCACCGGCAACCATCTCGACTATCACACCGCCACCGACGACGCCGACAAGATCAATGCGGCCGGCGGCGCGCGCGTCGCGATGATCGTGAGCGATATCGCCGCGAAGCTCGCGAGCCGTGATGCCGCGCTGACCTACGTCAAGGCGCCACCCGAGATGACCGGCGGCGATCTGCGCCGCGTCGGTGCTTCGCTCGGCACGGTCCCCTCGTACGACGAGGATCCGAGTGCGCCCGCGGGCGTGCTGCTCTCCGACGTCGTGCCCGACGGCGCCGCGGCGAAGGCCGGCCTCAAGGGCGGCGATCGGATCGTACTGATCGGCACCGTCGAGATCCGCAACGTCAACGACCTGATGTTCGTGCTGCAGGCGGCCAAGCCGGGCACCGAGGCGAAGATCGTCTACCTGCGCAACGGCAAGCGCGAGACGGTCACCGCGACGTACGGCATGCCGCGCGCGCGAAAGTAATCCGTCGATCACGCGGGCTTCACGCCGCGGTCATGTCGGGGTCACGCGGGGGTGAGGCACATCTGCGTCATGCAGAACAAGCTCATCCTCGCAACGCTCCTCGCCGCCGCCGCCTGTAGTGGCGACGACAATCACGCTGTCCAACCCGATGCCGGCCAGGCCGATGCCGCCGCCGATGCACTCGTCGTCCCGCAGTCGAAGTGCGACGGCACCCCGACGGATCTGCGCACCGACCTCACCTGGTTCGGCAACAACCGCCAGACGCTGACGACCTGGCTCGACTCGAAGGGCTGCAAGAGCGCCGGCTTCGACAAGACCCACCGGCCGGTCGCGCTCTGGGACTGGGACAACACGATCAGCAAGAACGACTTCGGCGACGCGATCACCTACTGGTTCATCTCGCACGGCAAGGTCCTCCAGCCGGCCGGCCAGGACTGGCACAACTCGAGCGCGTACCTGAGCGACGCCGCGGTCACCGCGCTCGCGACCGCGTGTGGGACCACGGTCGCGGCAGGGGCGCCGTTCCCCGCGCCGACCGCCGCGAACCATGACTGCGCCGACGAGATGCTGTCGATCTATGACAACGAGACGACCCGCGCCGGCGCTGCCGCGTGGAAGCAGGGCAACGAGCGCCGCCTCGAGCCCGCGTTCGCGTGGACGCCGCAGCTGATGGCGGGCTACACGCACGCCGAGGTCCAGGCCGAGACGCAGGCGATGATGGCCGTCGAGCTCGCCGCCCCGCTGGACACGACGCAGACGATCGGCACCACGGCCGGCGAGAACGGCTGGCTGCGCATCTACGATCAGCAGAAGGATCTGATCGGCGCCGCGCAGAGCCGCGGCTACGACGTGTGGATCATCACCGCGTCGCCGCAGGACGTGATCCAGACCGCCGCGCAGATGGTCGGCATCCCGGCCGATCACGTGATCGGCATCCGCTCGAAGACCGACGCCGCCGGCAAGCTGACGACGGCGTTCGAGGGCTGCGGTGACGTGCCCGACGGTGGCGACATCATCCCGTACGTCCAGGGCAAGCGTTGCTACGTCAACAAGGTGATCTGGGGCGACACCGGCGCCGCCGCGTTCCAGCGCCGCCCCGACGGCGATCGCCAGGTGTTCGCGGCCGGCGACTCCGACAGCGACGTCGAGTTCCTGCGCGATGCGACCTACAAGCTCGCGATCAATCGCAACAAGGCCGACCTGATGTGCCACGCGTACTACAGCGAGCGCAGCACCTGGGTCGTGAACCCGATGTTCATCGAGCCGAAGGCGGCGAAGGCAGCGCCGTACGCGTGCAGCACGGCGTTCGTCGACGAGGCCGGTGCGGCGGGCGCGACGCGCGACGAGGCCGGCAACCGGATCCCCGACCAGACCGATAGCGTCCACTAGAGGTCGCGGCGCTCGCGCTCGAGATCGGTGACGTCCTCACGCGCCTTCGCGAGCTGCTTCTCGATCTGGGCGACGTGCGCTCGCGCCTTCTCGAGCTGGTCGTCGACTCGCTCGGCGTGAGCGCGGGCCTTGTCGATCTGGTCGTCGAGCTTGGCGCGCTTCTTCTCGAGCTCCTTGCGCTCGTGCTCCTTGCGGCGCGCTTCTGCCTCGCGCTCCTTGCGCTCGGCGTCGTCGTCGCCCTGCTTCGGCGTTGTGGACGGGTGGGACTTCGGTGCGGGCGGTGTCGGCACATGCGCGATGCCGACCGCGCCGAAGCCGGGCGGGTCGAGGTCATCGGCCAGGGTGCCCGGGTCACTCGGCTGCCAGCCGCCGGCTGCCGCGATCGCCGAGAGTGTCGTCGTCACCCGCCGCAGCACGCCCTCGCTCGCTGCATGGCCGGCGTCCTTCAGGAGCGTCGCCGCCCGTGCGCGCAGCTTCGCGATCGCCTCGCGGTGCAGCTTGTCGGCCTCGGCCTTGCCCTTCCGCAACTGGTCCGCGGTCTCCATCATCCGGTCGAAGGCGTCGCGCGCGTGCCACCACAGCTGGTTGACGATCCATGCCGAGATCGTCGGCCGGCGCTTCGCGAGCAGCGCCTTGGCATCGGGCTTCGCCAGCTCCTTCGCGAGCCGCTTGCGCTCGGCGACGAACTGGCCGAGCGGGACCTGGTAGAGCTCGCGGACCGCCGTCTCGAGGTTCACGCCGCGAGCTTAGCCTTTGCGAGCTGGTCGAGGATCGCCTTGCTGAACGCAGGCAGATCATCCGGCTTGCGCGAGGTGATCAGGTGGCCGTCGACGACGACCTCCCGGTCGACCCACTTCGCGCCGGCGTTGACGAGGTCGGTGTGCACGCTCGGCCACGACGTCATCGTGCGGTCCTCGACCGCGTCGGCCTCGATCAGCAGCTGAGGCCCGTGGCAAACCGCGGCGACCAGCTTGTCCGCGCGCGCGATCGCGCCCACGAATCGCACGACGTCCTTGTCCATGCGCAGGTGATCGGGCGAGTAGCCGCCGGGGATCACGAGCGCGTCGTAGGACGCGGGATCCTTGTCGGTCACCGCGCCGTCGAGCGTGACCTCCTCCTTGCCCTTCTTGCCCTTGACCTTCTCGACGCCTTTCGCGCCGAGCACGTCGATCTGGTGACCCGCTTGCTTGAGCGCGTCGTACGGCTTACGGAACTCGCTGTCTTCGAAATCTTCGCCGAGGACGAATGCGATGCGGGCCATGAGATCCTCCGTGTCGCTGGAAAAAAAGCCGAGTGCGCACGGTGCCCGGCGACGTGGGCCCTGGCGCACGAGAATCACGCGTGACGCAGGCGACGAATTCCGACAGCCGCGAACACGGCCGCGAGCCCCGCAAACGCCAGCGCGACTTCCTTGATGTGAGGGATCGCCGGAAGTCGCGACCACCAGTGCGGCTCGACGGCCTGCACCGGTGCAGTCTCCATGTCGGTGGTGGATTCGCTCGCCGCCGCGACGCCCGAGCCCCAGCCCGGCGGATCACTCGCCGGGAACGACTCGTAGCTCGCCTCGTCGACGACGTCCCACTCGGTCACGGTATTGGTTTCGCCACCATCGGCCGCGAGCGCCACCTGGTCGGCATCCCACTCGATCACGAGCGAGAAGTAGTCAGGCGGCGTGAGGTCGGGGGCATCGGATTCATCACGCTTGTCCATGCCTTGAGAGAACAGCAACCGACGTGCCGCCCCACTCCGGAAATGTCTGTCAGAAGCTCGTGCTACTGAACAGATGTGCGAAACGTGATGACCCTCGACGAGCTTCGCGCGCTACGTGGCGCAGAAGCCCCCGAGCGGTGGAGCCTCGCTGCGATCCGCGGCCGGCTCGTCGAGCTGTCCGCACGGGGCGCGAGCGGCACGCTCACCGCGGCGGTCGAGATCGTCGGCGAGGCGCAAGGGCAGGGCGAGCCCGTCGCGTGGCTGACGCTCGGCACCGGTACGTTCTATCCGCCCGATGTCGCCGACAGCGGGATCGATCTCGAGGCGCTCGTCGTGGTGCGCGCGCCCGATGCAACCGCGATCGCCCGCGCAGCCGAGCGGCTGCTGCGCTCCGGTGCGTTCGGGCTCGTCGTGCTCGATCTCGGCGCGCAGGCCGAGCTGTCGATGCAGATCCAGGGTCGGCTCGTCACGCTCGCGCAGACGCACGACGCGGCGATCGTGTGCCTGACCGAGAAGTCGGGCGATTCATCGTCGCTCGGCTCGCTGGTCTCGCTGCGTGCCGAGGCGCTGCGCGCCCGCGATCACGGCGAGTTCTGCGTCACGCTGCGCGCCCTCAAGGACAAGCGCCGCGGACCGGGCTGGGCTCACACCGTCAAGCGGCGTGGCCCGGCCGGTCTGACCTAGTAGCTCGTCGAGCAGTAGCCGCCACTGGCGTTGACCCAGTTCTGCTGGATCAAGTAGTGGGTGCCGCCGAACGTCTGGTTGTACTTCGAGCCATTCGAGGCGGTCGACTCGGTGCCGAACGTCCACGCGCACTTGTCGGCGTTCTCCTCGCCGCGCGTGTCGTACCAGGCGTTGAGGTCGGGATCGGTCACGGCCTCCTCGAGCTCGTGCGAGATGATCGAGGCCATGCCGTCGGCGCCGGCGTTGCCGTTCGGCGACGTGGTCTGCTCCTCGCACGACGACGGGCAGCGATCCGGGTTGCCGATGAACGCGTACTTGATGTCCGAGCCGCTGATCGAGCCGTCGGTGTGCCAGCCGCAGTACTGCGTGCAGAAGCCCGACGACGCGGTGACGTCCGACGACGTCAGCACGAAGTACACGCCGTTGGTGTCCTTCGGCAGGCGGCCGCCGGTGATCGCGCTCGACACCACCGCCTCGATCGACGCGTCGCTGAGCGAGGTGCCGTGCGAGTAGTTGTCGGTCGTCGAGCCGGCGTAGTGCACGGCGTTTGTCACGTGGACGTTCGAGCCGTTGTAGTACGTCGTGTTGATGTTGAAGTACGAGCTGCCGCCGATGCCCTGGGCGAGGTTCGTCAGGATCGACGACGCCGAGTTGCCGGACCAGTTGCCATACCAGATGTAGTAGACGTTCGTCGTCCCGGTGATCACGGGGCCGCCGTGATACGAGATGCCGTTGCCGCCGCCGCCGCCGCCGTGATGCTTGGCCTCGCCGCGCACGTGATACTCGTGCTTGGGCTTCAGCTCGCTCTGTGAGTCCTGCTGCACGGCATCGGTCGCCTCGTCGGCAACACATCCGCCAATCAACGCCGCCGCAAAGATCATCGCTGCGCTCTTCATCTGGACCTCCTTTGAGGTCCAAACAATTGCACGAGTTGCGCGCAGGATCAGCGCGGGGGCGCCCCGAATTCGCGTTCGATCGTGCTCACGTCCTCGGCGGCGAAGTAGCGCGCCGCGAGCTCCCGCATCTGCGGCCGCGTGTAGATCTCTGCGATAGGCTTCTCGATCGCGTCGGCGATCACGTTCGCGACCTCGTCGACCGGCTGCGCGTTGGGGAGCCGGCGGTTATCCACGCCACCGTGCAGCGCGTTGGTGCCGAACTCGGTCGCGACGACTCCCGGGAGCACGGTCGTCGTGTGGATCTCGGGGAACTCGTCGCGCAGCTCGACGCGCAGGCTCGCCATGAGCAGATTCACCGCGGCCTTCGATGCGCTGTACGCGCTGCGCTGCGGAGCG
>Ga0070678_100001641_pt1 | contig 11979 bp, 10 predicted proteins | sample KBSM73metaG_FD_65647 | JGI IMG/M metagenome (GOLD analysis project Ga0070678, IMG submission 65647) | Miscanthus rhizosphere microbial communities from Kellogg Biological Station, Michigan, USA - KBS M7-3 metaG | ecosystem: Host-associated > Plants > Roots > Rhizosphere > Soil ...
GCCGGAGGGATACGACACGGTGGTCGGGGAGCGCGGATACCGGTTCTCGGGCGGCGAGAAGCAGCGGCTCGCGATCGCGCGTACAGTCCTGCGCAATCCGCCGGTGCTGGTGCTGGACGAGGCGACCAGCGCGTTGGACACCCGCACCGAGCGGTCTGTGCAAGCGGCGCTCGACGAGCTGTCCGCCGGCCGGACGACGGTCACCGTGGCGCACCGGCTGTCGACCGTGCGCTCCGCGGACCGGATCGCGGTGCTGGACCACGGCCGGGTGGTCGAGCTCGGCAGCCACGACGAGCTGCTCGCGCTCGGTGGCCGGTATGCCGAGCTGGTGGCGGCGGACGGGCAGGTGCCCGTCGCTGCCTAGCCGGTGCCGACCCCCTGCACAGCCATGGGGCCTCGCGGCCTTTGTCCTATCCGTCCGGATCCACGCGCTCAGACCGGACGTTCTCGCCGCTGTCTGATCCGGTGAGGGACGATGGGTGTCGTGCAGACGCCACTGTTCGGCTCCGCCGCCGAGGTCGGCGAGCGGCTCTCGGAGGTCGGCTACCTGGCCGACCCGGCCACCGCGACGACCGTCTTCCTCGCCGACCGTCTCGGCAAGCCGCTGCTGGTCGAGGGGCCGGCCGGCGTAGGCAAGACCGAGCTCGCCAAGGCGGTCGCGGCGGTCACCGGCTCCGGGCTGGTCCGGCTGCAGTGCTACGAGGGCATCGACGAGGCGCGCGCGCTGTACGAGTGGGACTACCGCAAGCAGCTGCTCCGCCTGCAGGTCGACCGGGACGCCGGCGAGACGGGCTGGGACGTCGAGCGCGGGCACATCTTCTCCGAGGAGTTCTTGCTCGCCCGCCCGTTGCTGGAGGCCATCCGCCGCACCGAGCCGACCGTGTTGCTGGTCGACGAGACCGACAAGGCCGACGTCGAGGTCGAGGGCCTGCTGCTCGAAGTGCTCTCCGATTTCCAGGTCACGATCCCGGAGCTCGGCACGGTGGCGGCACAGCGCCGGCCGTTCGTTGTGCTGACCTCAAACGCCACCCGCGAGCTGACCGAGGCGCTCAAACGACGTTGCCTCTACCTGCACCTCGACTACCCGGAAGCCGACCGGGAGCGGGCGATCGTGCTGGAGCGAGTGCCCGAGATCGGTGAGCAGCTGGCCGAGCAGCTCGTCCGTACGGTCCGCGCGCTGCGGGCGATGGAGCTGAAGAAGGCGCCGTCGATCGCCGAGTCGATCGACTGGGCGCGCACCCTGGTCACCCTCGGCTTGGACACGCTCGATGCGGAGGCCGTGCGGACCACGCTCGGCGTCGTGCTCAAGCACGCCAGCGACGCGGCCCGGGCCACCACCGAACTGAAGCTGAGCTGATCCGTGAGCCTGCTGGACACCCTCGAGGGTTTCACCGGCGCGTTGCGCGAGGCTGGCGTGCCGGCCGGCACGAGCGAGGTCCTGGACGCCACCCGGGTGCTCGGCGCGATCGACCTGCTCGACCGCCCGCAGTTGCGTGCCGGCCTCGCGGCGGCGCTGGTGAAGCGGCCGGTACACCGGCCGACGTTCGACCTGCTCTTCGACCTGTGGTGGCCGACGGCGGTGGGTGACCCGCTCGAGCTGACCCAGCGCCGCGACGACGAGTCGGGCGATGAGGCCGGAGAGCCGGGCGAGCCGGACCTGGACGCGTTGCGGGACGAGCTTCGGCAGCTGCTGCTGACGGGCGACGACGAGGCCCTGCGCCGGTTTGCCCGGCTGGCCGTCGCCGAGCTCGGCCATGCCGGCGCCCAGCCGGGGCGGCAGTCCTGGTTCACCTATCGGGTGCTGCGAGCGCTGTCGCCGGAAACGCTGATCGCCTCGATGCTGGATGCGCTGCTGGCCGGCGAGCCGCGCGGCGGTCTGGCCGAGCAGGTCGCCCGGCAACGGCTGCAGGAGCGGATCGCCGCCCTGCGCGCACACGTGGAGGCTGAGGTGCGTCGGCGGGTCGCCGAGGAACGCGACCGCGACCAGGTCGCCCGATCCGCGCTGCCGCCGCTGGCCGACCAGGTCGACTTCCTTCGGGCGCAGCGGGAGGAGCTGGCCGCGATGCGCCGGACCGTTCACCCGCTGGCCCGCCGGCTGGCGTCCAGGCTGGCGGCCCGCCGCCGGCTCGGGCGGGAGGGCCGGCTCGACGTCCGGCGCACCGTACGCGCCTCGCTCGGCACCGGTGGCGTGCCGGTCGAGACCCACCATCGGCCGCGCCGGGTGCACAAGCCCGAGCTGGTCGTCTTCTGCGACGTGAGTGGCTCGGTGGCCGGCTTCGCGCATTTCACCCTGATGCTCACCGCTGCGCTGCGCGAACAGTTCTCCCGGGTGCGGGCGTTCGCCTTCATCGACACCTGCGACGAGGTGACGAGGCTCTTCGGCCCGGGCGCCGATCTGGCTGACTCGGTCCGGCGGCTGGCCCGGGAGGCCGACCTGGTCGCGTACGACGGGCACAGCGACTACGGCAACGCGCTGCGCGTGCTGGTCGAGCGGTTCCCGGACGCGGTCGGACCGAAGACGTCGCTGCTCGTGCTCGGTGACGCCCGCACCAACTACCGGGATCCCGGGCTCGCCCTGCTCAAGGGCTTGGTCGACCGGTCGCGGCACGCCTACTGGCTCAACCCGGAGCCGCGGCGCGAGTGGGGCAGCGGCGATTCGATGGCCTACCGATACGGCGAGGTCATCGAGATGGTCGAGTGCCGGAACGTCGCCCAGCTGACCGACTTCGTCGGCCGCCTGCTGCCGGTCTAGCGTCCCTGCGGTGGGCGGCATGCGACTCGGCGTCATGGGCGGCACCTTCGATCCGGTGCACCATGGCCACCTCGTGGCAGCGAGTGAGGTCCAGAGCCTGTTCTCGCTGGACGAGGTCGCGTTCGTGCCGAGCGGGCAGCCGTGGCAGAAGGCCGGGAAGCTGGTCAGCCCGGCCGAGCACCGGTATCTGATGACCGTGATCGCGACCGCGTCGAACCCGCACTTCTGGGTGAGTCGAGTGGACATCGACCGGCCGGGGCCGACGTACACCATCGACACGCTGCGCGACCTGTCGGTGCAGCACCCGGACGCGGAGCTGTTCTTCATCACCGGCGCGGACGCCCTGGAGCAGATCCTGTCCTGGAAGGATGCCGACGAACTGTTCGGTCTCGCGCACTTCGTCGGCGTCACCCGGCCGGGGTATGTGCTGTCCGACGACCATCTCCCGCGGGATGCGGTCAGCTTGGTCGAGGTGCCAGCGATGGCGATCTCGTCCAGCGCGTGCCGGGAGCGGGTGCATGCCGGGCGCCCGGTCTGGTACTTGGTGCCCGATGGCGTCGTGCAGTACATCGGCAAGCACCGCCTGTACCGTGGGACTCCAGCCGAGAACCGCGGCCGGATCGCCCGGCCGGCAGAGACGGAGTGACCTGCCCTGTGACCGCCACCGACCGGGCCCGCGAGATTGCGCTGGCCGCCGCCCAGGCCGCTGCCGACAAGCTCGCCACCGACGTGGTGCTGCTCGACGTGAGCGATCGGCTGGTGATCACCGACATCTTCGTGATCGCGTCCGCGCCGAACGAGCGGCAGGTCGAGTCGATCGTCGAGGCCGTGGAGGAGCGACTGCGGCGCGACGGCGTGAAGCCGGTGCGCCGCGAGGGCGAGCGCGAGGGCCGCTGGGTGCTGCTCGACTTCTCGGACGTGGTCGTGCACGTGCAGCACGCGGAGGAGCGCTCCTTCTACGCCTTGGAGCGGCTGTGGAAGGACTGCCCGACGATCCCGTTCGTCGACCAGTCGATGCCCGCCCAGGCCGGTCGCGAATGATCGCCTGCCGCTAGGAACGCTGACGTGTCCGAGCACGGCCCGACGCCGCGCCGCGTCCTGGTGTGGCGGCACGGCCGCACCCACTGGAACGTGGAGCACCGCCTCCAGGGCCAGGCAGACCCACCGCTGGACGAGGTCGGCCGCCTGCAGGCGGTGGCGTCGGCCCGGCTGCTGGTGGCGTACTCGCCCGGCGCGATCATCTCCTCCGATCTCGCCCGGGCCGTGCAGACCGCACGCCCGCTCGCGGAACTCCTGGGACTGCCGGTGATCCTCGACCGGCGGCTGCGGGAGCGGTCGCTGGGCGGCTGGGAAGGGCTCACCCGGGAGGAGGTGCTCCGTCGCCACCCGGGCGAGTACGCACAGTGGGTGGCCGGACGCGATGCGCCCCAGCCCGGCGCCGAGACGCGCGCCGAGATCGGCGAGCGATCTCTTGCTGCACTCGCCGCCGCCGACGGCGAGACCGTCGTGCTGGTCACCCACAGCGCGACCGCGATGGCCCTGACCGGTCGCCTGCTCGGGTTGCCCGTGACGGGCTGGCGCTCGGTCGGACCGCTGGGCAACGGGCGGTGGAGCGAGTTCACCTCTGACGAGCACGGCTGGCGGCTGCGCGCGCACAACCTCGGTCCGCTCGGCTCGCCGATCGGCGGGCTGTCCACATCGGACGGATCGGTCGCTGCGGTGAAGATCCCCGACGCCGGCGCCGACGCCGTCGACGCCGAGGCCGTCGACGCCGAGCCGGCGCGCTGACCGGGAGCCGCGGTGAGCCTGCTGGTCGTCGGCGACTCGCTGGCCTTCCACGGGCCGGAGCGCGGCGAGCTGGCCACCCACCCCGGCTTGTACGGAAACGTGGCCGCCGCTGCGCTGGGCACCACGCTCGATCTCGTCGCCCGCTCCGGCTGGACGGCTCGGGACGCGTGGTGGGCGTTGACCAAGGACCCGAACGTCTACTCGGTATTGCTGCCGCGCGCCGAGGCGGTGCTGCTGGCCGTCGGTGGGATGGACTACCTGCCCGCGGTGCTGCCGACCTACCTGCGGGAGGGCATCGCGTACCTCCGCCCCCCGGCAGTGCGTCGGGCCGCCCGGGCCGCATTTCTCGCCGTCCAGCCGGTGGGCGCCCGTCTTACCCGCGGACACTGGCGGACCTTGCCGCAGCGGTTCACCGACGAATACCTCTCGCTGTGCGTGTACGGAGTGCGCTATTACCACCCCGGCGTGCCGGTGCTCGGCATCCTGCCGCCGCCGCACCGGGCACCGCTCTACGGCGGGGTGACCACCGCGCATCCGGGGGCGGTGGCGGCGGCGCGGGCGTGGGGTCGCCGGGAGTGCGTACCGATGGTCGACGTGTCCGCCATCGCCGCCCGTCACCTGGCCGATGGGCGGTGCAACCCGGACGGCATGCATTGGGGCTGGGACTGCCACGCGGAGGTGGGGCGTGCGGTGGCAGCCGCGGTGAAAGCGGAGTTGCCCGGGCGCGCTATTATCGAACCGTGAGCAATGCCGCACGCCTGCTCCTTCCCGGGCCGCGCTGACCTGGAACGACGTCAGCGCGGCGAGCCCCTGTGGAGACGGGGGCTCTTTTTCTTGCCTCACGACCGGGATCGAGCCTCGACAGGAGCGACGACGATGACGGACGACCGCTACGACTGGCGGGCCATCCAGGAGCGGTGGCTGCCTGAGTGGGAGAAGCTGGACCCGTTCCGGGCCGGCCAGCGCGGTCCCGATGCAGAGCGCCGGTACGCCCTGGACATGTTTCCGTACCCGTCGGGCGACCTGCACATGGGGCACGCCGAGGCGTTCGCCATCGGTGACGTCATCGCCAGGCACTGGTTCCAGAGCGGGTACGACGTGCTGCACCCCATCGGCTGGGACTCCTTCGGCCTGCCCGCCGAGAACGCCGCGATCAGGCGGAACTCCAACCCGGCGGAGTGGACGTACGAGAACATCGAGACGCAGGCCGAGTCGTTCCGGCGGTATGCGGTGTCCTTCGACTGGTCGCACCGGCTGCACACGTCTGACCCCGAGTATTACCGCTGGACCCAGTGGCTGTTCCTGCAGCTGTACGAGCGCGGCCTGGCGTACCGGAAGGCGTCGCAGGTCAACTGGTGCCCGAGGGACCTGACCGTGCTGGCCAACGAGCAGGTCGTCGCCGGCGCGTGCGAGCGATGCGGCACGCCGGTCACCAAGCGCGAGCTGACCCAGTGGTACTTCCGGATCACCGACTATGCCGAGCGCCTGCTGAGCGACATGGCCGAGCTGGAGCGGCACTGGCCGGAGCGCGTGCTGACCATGCAGCGCAACTGGATCGGCCGCTCCACCGGCGCGCAGGTGCAGTTCACGATCGAGGGCCGGGACGAGCCGGTCACGGTGTTCACCACGCGGCCGGACACCCTGTACGGCGCGACGTTCTTCGTGGTCGCCGCAGACTCCCACCTGGCCGACGAGCTGTGCGCGCCGGAGCAGCGCGCGGAGTTCGAGGCCTACCGCGAGCAGGTCCGGCGGCTGACCGACATCGACCGGCTGGCCGAGGGCCGGGAGAAGACCGGTGTCCCGCTGGGCCGCTACGCGGTCAACCCGGTCAACGACGAGCGGATCCCCGTCTGGGCGGCTGACTACGTGCTGTCCGACTACGGCACCGGCGCCATCATGGCCGTGCCGGCGCACGACCAGCGTGACCTGGACTTCGCCCGCACGTTCGGGCTGCCCGTGCGGGTGGTCGTGGACACGGGCGAGCCCGACCCGGCCGACACCGGAACCGCTACCGCCGGTGACGGCGAGCTGGTCAACTCCGGCCCGTTGGACGGCATGCGCAAGCAGGAGGCGATCGAGACGATCGTGCGCCGGCTGGAGGAGACCGGCCACGGCCACGCCGCCATCAACTACCGGCTGCGCGACTGGCTGGTGTCCCGGCAGCGCTACTGGGGCGCTCCGATCCCCGTCGTCTACTGCCCGGTCGACGGCGAGGTGCCGGTCCCGGACGACCAGTTGCCGGTGCGGCTGCCCGACCTGCGCGGCCAGGACCTGGCGCCGAAGGGCATCTCGCCGCTGGCGGCGGCGACCGACTGGGTGCGGACGACCTGCCCGCGCTGCGGCGGCCCGGCCGAGCGGGACACCGACACGATGGACACCTTCGTCGACTCGTCCTGGTATTTCCTGCGCTTTCCGTCCGTCGACCGCGAGGACATCGCGATCGACCCGGTGGAGCTGCGTCGATGGGCGCCGGTCGACCACTACACCGGCGGGGTCGAGCACGCCATCCTGCACCTGCTCTACAGCAGGTTCATCACCAAGGTGCTGTTCGACCTGGGTTACGTCGAGTTCGTCGAGCCGTTCCGGGCGCTGCACAACCAGGGTCAGGTCATCAACCAGGGCAAGTCGATGTCCAAGTCGCTGGGCAACGGCGTGGACCTCGGCGCGGAACTGGCCGCGTATGGCGTTGACGCGATCCGGCTGACGATGCTGTTCGCCGGTCCGCCGGACGAGGACATCGACTGGTCCGACGTCTCGCCCACCGGTTCGGGCAAGTTCCTGGCCCGGGCCTGGCGGCTGGCCCGCGACGTCACCTCCGCGCCGGGCACGGACCCGGCCACCGGCGACGTCGCACTGCGGGCGACCACGCACCGCTCGGTCGCCGAGATCAGATCCCTGGTCGACGCATTCCGCTTCAACGTCGCGGTAGCCCGGCTGATGGAGCTGGTCAACGCGGCCCGGAAGGCAATCGACTCCGGACCTGGCCCCGACGACCCGGCAGTGCGCGAGGCCGCGGAGGCGGTCGCGATCATGCTGTCGCTGTTCGCTCCGTACTGCGCCGAGGACATGTGGGCCTCGCTGGGACACGACGCCACGGTTGCGCTGGCCGGCTGGCCGGTTGTCGACCCGGCCCTGCTGGTGCAGGAGAGTGTGACCGCGGTCGTCCAGGTCGCCGGCAAGGTGCGGGCCCGGCTGAGCGTGCCGCCCGACGTCAGCGAGGACGCGCTGCGTGCGCTCGCGCTGGCCGATCCGGCCGTGGCCAGGGCGCTGGGTGAGCGTCCGGTCCGGACCGTGGTCGTCCGGCCGCCGAAGCTGGTGAACGTCGTACCGGGCTGAGCCCGATACGGTGCTCGCATGGGTGGCCGTGTCGTCGTCGTGACCGACTCGACCGCCTACCTCCCGGATGGGTTGGCCGACGAGCTGTCGGTACGGGTGGTCCCCCTGCAGGTGGTGCTTGGCGGTCGCTCCGGGGCCGAGGGCAGCGAGGTCACGCCGGCGCAGGTGGCGGCGGCGCTGGCCGCCTGGGTCCCGGTGAGCACTTCCCGGCCGACGCCGGCCGAGTTCGCCGCCGTGTACCGCGAGGCTCTCGAGGGAGGGGCGGACGGGGTCGTCTCGCTGCACCTGTCCCGTGAGCTGTCCGGCACGTGGGACTCGGCTCGGCTCGCCGCCGCCGAGGTGGGCGCCGGGTCGATCCGGGTCGTCGACTCGCGATCGGCGGCGATGGGCCTCGGCTTCGCCGTGCTGGCCGCCGCCGAAGCCGCCGCGAAGGGCGGCAGCCGCGAAGAGGTGTACGCGGCCGCCGTGGGGACTGCCGAGCGCACCACGACGCTGTTCTACGTGGACACGCTCGAGCACCTGCGCCGCGGTGGCCGGATCGGCGCTGCTCAGGCGCTGCTCGGCACCGCGCTGTCGGTCAAGCCGATCCTGCACGTGCGCGAGGGTCGGATCGTGCCGCTGGAGAAGGTGCGCACGGTGAGCAAGGGAATCGCCCGACTCGAGGCGCTGGCGGTCGCCGCAGCCGGCGACGGGCCGGCAGACGTCGCCGTCCATCATCTCGCCGCGGCCGAGCGGGCGGCGCTGCTGGCCGAGCGACTGCGGGGCCGGTTGCCGCGGGTCAGGCGGTTCTACGCGTCCGAGGTCGGGGCGGTCGTCGGGGCTCATGTCGGGCCGGGTGTGCTCGGCGTGGTCGTCGTCCGGCACTGACCACGGGCCAAGCGCGTACCCCGCGCGACATCGGGTAGCAATCTGCTGATCAGCCGTATCAAGGCGCCGCCTTCGCTGCTCCTACCAGTCGAAAGCGGGCGTCTGCGGCGGGGCCGACCCGACGAGCTGATGCCGCGCGTGGCGAAGAGACGTGATCGAGGACCTATGACCGTGCAGGTGGGCCCGGCAGACCGGCGGTGCCGACCGTCGTCGGGCGGCATGTCATCGACCGCGTCATCACCGCCGACTGTCCTGCATCTCTCCGAGCGAAAGGGCCGCACATGACCTCCGCCGCTCGGGGTGACACCCTTCTCAGCGAGCTTGGCGGTCTGCTGGACCGCCTCGACCCGGTGCCGCCGGAGCTGATCGAACAGGGTCGCCAGATCTTCTGCTGGCGGTCCATCGACGCCGAACTGGCCGAGTTGTCGTTCGACTCCCTCCTCGATCAGGATCTCGCGCTCGCGGTGCGGTCCGGCGACGGCTCCGTCCTGGGACCGCGCATGCTCGGCTTCGGTGCCGTCGTCGACGGTGAGGACCTGTCCATCGAGGTCGAGGTCAGCGCGACCGAGGGGCAGTGCACGATGATCGGCCAGCTCGAGCCCGCGGGCGCCACGACCATCGGCCTCCAGTCTCGCGACGGCGGCGTCATCGAGGTTCCGGTCGACGACGTGGGCCGATTCAGCGTGGGTTCCGTACCCAGCGGGCCGGTCCGGCTGCGAATCGAGCACGGCGGACGCCTTGTGCAGACCACGTGGGTGTCTTACATCAGCTGATGCGGCCGTCTGCGGCCCGGTCCCCGTCATGGCGGCGAAGGTAGCCCGACCGCGACCGCCCGCAAACTCGCTATCCACAGGCCGGACCGTCATCCACAGAACGCACTTTCTCGCTTCCGCGGGTTGACCGGCCGCTCGTACGGTCGCTCGCGTGCGTGCCCCCTTCCGCGACTCGACCCGTCCGTCCACTAGCGACGGCGCACTCGAGAGACTCCGTCTACTGCTGGGATCCGAGCCATCTCACGTGGAATCCACTTTGGATGACGGCCCTCCGTCCACAGTGGAGGAATCGAGCACAGGTGGCCTGCGGGAGGTCACCGGTCGATGGACTCCGGCCGGGTTGCGCGGGGCGAGGACTGATCCGGGCCGGCGTGGGGCGGTGGCCCTTGTCGGCGTTGCGCTGCTTGCGGCTCTCGCTGTCGCTGTCTATGTGTGGCACGGGCGGCCGCAGCCTCAGGCGATCGCACCACCGCCGGTCGCGACCGTCGCGGCGGCGGGCCCGGCGGCGGGCCCGGCGGCTTCGCCCACATCGGCGCACTCGCTGGTCGTCGCGGTCAGCGGAAAGGTGCGGCGGCCGGGCGTGGTGACGGTCCCGGCGGGAGCGCGCGTCATCGATGTGCTCAAGGCGGCCGGCGGTCCGCTGCCCGGCGCGGACATCGGGATGCTCAACCTGGCGAGGAAGGTGGCCGACGGGGAGCTCGTGACGGTCGGCATGCCCGCCGCGGCTCCCGCGGGATCCGGCTCGACCGGCGAGGCGCCTCCGGCGGGGGACGCAGCCGGCGGTCCGACCGCACCCATCGACCTGAACACCGCGACGCTCGCGGAACTCGACACGCTCCCGGGAGTGGGCCCGGTGCTCGCGCAGCGGATCCTGGACTGGCGGACGGAGCATGGCCAGTTCGCGACCGTCGATCAACTGTCGGACGTGCCTGGCATCGGCGATGCCAGGCTGGCGCAGCTGCGCGACATGGTGCGGGTGTGAGATGGCGCAGTCCACCGCCGTCGACCGTGCGCCGCCCGACGTCCGGCTGGCCGCCGGCGCGGTCGCCGCCTGGCTGAGCGTGCTCGCGACGCTCGCGTTGCCGGCCGCAGCCGGCGTGGGCTTCGGCGCCGCAGCGCTGCTCCTGGCCGTGCTCGCCTTACACCGCCGCCGACGTTGGTCCGCCACCGCCGCACTGCTGCTCGGCTGTGCCGCGGCGGCGGCGCTGGCAACCTCGGTCCGGGTCGCCGGCGTCGAGCACTCGCCGCTGACCCGACTCGCTCAGCAGCGCGCCACCGCCACGGTGGAGCTCGTGCTCAGTGATGATCCGCACCCGCTCGCGGGCGGCGCGGGACCACCGAGCGTGGTGGTCGCCGCACGGGCGAGACTGGTGAGCGCCGGTGGGCGCACCTGGTCGCTGTCCGATCGGGTGCTCGTGCTCGCCCCGGCCGACGGGTGGAGCGGTCTGCTGCCGAGCCAGCGGGTCAGGGTCGGCGGCCGCGTGCTTCCGCCGACCCACCGCGACCTCACGGTCGCGGTGCTCGCGGTCCGGTCCACACCGGCCCGGGTAGACCAGCCCTCGGCGGTGCAGACCGCGGCCGGCCGCCTCCGCGCCGGTCTCCGTGACGCCGCGGCGGTGCTGCCGGCCGGGCCGCGCGGCTTGCTGCCGGGTCTCGTGGACGGCGACGTGAGCGGGCTGGATCCCCAACTGGCCGCCGACTTCAAGACGGCCGGCCTCTCTCACCTGACCGCGGTGAGTGGCACGAACGTCGCCGTCGTGACCGGCGCGGTCCTCCTGCTCCTGCGCGGACTGACGGCAGGACCGCGGACGTCGGCGGTCGGCGCGGGGGTTGCGCTGGCTGGGTTCGTGGTGCTGGCCAGGCCGTCGCCGAGCGTGCTGCGGGCGGCGGTGATGGGAGCGATCGCGCTGCTCGCGCTGGCCTGGGGTCGGCCGCGCTCTGCGTTGCCGCCGCTGGGAGCGGCGGTGTTCGTGCTGGTGCTCGTCTCGCCACCGCTCGCACGCGACCCCGGCTTCGCGTTGTCCGTGCTGGCCACGGCCGGGCTGATCGTGCTCGCGCCGGGCTGGGCGGCGTGGTTGCGGAGCCATCGGATTCCGCCGGGAGTGGCCGAGGCGCTGGCGGTGCCCGCCGCGGCCACCGTGGCAACGGCGCCGATCATCGCGGCGATCAGCGGGACGGTCAGCCTTGTCTCGATCCCGGCGAACCTGCTCGCCGAACCGGCGGTGGCGCCGGCAACCGTGCTCGGGGTACTGGCGGCCGTTGTCTCCCCGGTGTCCGATGTCGCCGCCGGGTGGCTGGCGTGGCTGGCGGGAGTCCCGGTTCGCTGGCTTGTTTCCGTCGGCACGCGAGCAGCGCACGCCCCGCTCGCAGCGGTCTCGTGGCCCGGCGGAATCGCCGGAGCCGCAGCGCTGGCCGGGGGATTGGCCGTCGCCGTCCCGGTGCTGCGGTGGCCTCCCGGACGAC
>Ga0070678_100001643_pt1 | contig 11976 bp, 9 predicted proteins | sample KBSM73metaG_FD_65647 | JGI IMG/M metagenome (GOLD analysis project Ga0070678, IMG submission 65647) | Miscanthus rhizosphere microbial communities from Kellogg Biological Station, Michigan, USA - KBS M7-3 metaG | ecosystem: Host-associated > Plants > Roots > Rhizosphere > Soil ...
GCGTCCGGCCGTCGCCGTCGACATCTCCAAGGAGCGCAGCGCCAATCTGGTCGAGGTCGGCCGCGCCGTGATGGCGGAAGTCGAACGCATTCGCCAAGAACCCGAGTTGAAGGGTATCCAGATATACGCGCTCGGCGACCAGGCGGCATCCGTCACCGAGAGCCTGAGTCAGCTCAGCTGGGCTGGTCTCGAAGGAACGCTGCTCTCGATCTTCGTGCTGTTCTTCTTTCTGCGCGACGTGCCGTCGACATTGATGGTGTCGCTGGCGATTCCGATCTGCTTCATCATCACGCTCGGCTGCCTGCAACTGTTCGGAATGACCTTGAACATCCTGTCGATGATGGGATTGCTGCTGGCGGTCGGCATGCTGGTCGACAATGCGGTCGTCGTCGTCGAGAGCATCTACCACTATCGCGAACGTTTTCCGGACAAGCCATGGTATTGCGCCGTGCAGGGTACGCAGGTCGTCGGCATCGCGATCGCCGCGGGCACGATGTCCAGCATTATCGTGTTTCTGCCGATGGTGTTCGGCGAGAAGGACAACATCAGTATTTTCCTGACCCAGGTTGCAATCACGATGGCGATTGCCCACCTGGCGTCGTGGCTGGTCGCAGTCAGCCTCGTGCCGATGCTGTCGGCGCGTCTCCCGCCGCCGAAATTCATCGGCCGCAAAAACATCATCACGAAGGTGCAGGGCGCGTACGGAAGATTCATTGCCGCGACGCTGAGTCACCGGCGCTGGACGATGGTGGGACTCTTTGCGCTGCTCGCCATCAGCATCGTGCTGCCGGCGGCGCACACGAAAATGGACATGTTCCCGGCGGGCGAAAGCGACCGCATGTTCATCGGCTACCGATTGAATGCGCTGTATCCGCTCGCCGATTTGAAGGCATCCGTCGACAAGATCGAAACGTATCTCAACGAGCACCGCGCCGAATTCCATATCAAGAACATCTATAGCCGTTACTCCGAAGACCGCAACGACACGTTCACGTCGATCCTGTTCGACAAGAACGACAAGACCCGGCCGAGTTCGAAAGTCGTGCTGGAAAAACTGCGCACGGAATTGCCTAAGGTCCCGATCGGTGAAGTCGTGTTCGACTTCAACGACAACGGTTCCGGCGCGGACAAGACGATCAGCCTGAGCCTGGTTGGTGATTCGGGCCAGGTGCTGCGCGAGCTATCCGGTACCGTCATCGGCATCCTGCGCCAGGTGCCGCTGCTGCGTGACGTCAACGCGAACCAGGACAGCGGCAACCGCGAACTGTCCGTGCACGTGGACCGCGAGAAGGCCAAGGACTATGGATTCTCGGCGAACGACGTGGCCCAGTTCATTGCCATCGCGCTGCGCGGCATGCGGCTGAAGGACTTCCACGGCAACGAAAGCGAGTTGCCGGTGTGGCTGCGATTCAACAACTCCGATGCGCAGAGCCTCGACGACCTGAGCGACTTCAAGGTGCGCCGTGCCGATGGCACGCAGATTCCGCTGTTGTCGATGGTTGACGTCCAGACGCGCAACGCCTCGTCGGTGGTCGAACGCGAGAACCGGCAGATTTCACTGCGCATCAAGGCCAATCTCGCCGAAAATGCGACCAGCGAGGACGCGCGCAAGGCGATCAAGAGTGCAATGGACGGCGTGCAGCTGCCTGCCGGTTACAACTGGACGTTCGGCGAAAACTTCAACCGCGACGATGACGCCGGCAAGAAGATGATGTTCAACCTGCTCGTTGCGCTGGTCCTGGTCTACGTTGTCATGTGTGCGATGTTCGAGTCGCTGATCTATCCGGCGGCGATCCTGACGACGTTCATATTCTCGATCTTCGGCGTGTTCTGGCTGTTCTGGCTAACCGGGACGACATTCTCGATCATGGCGATGATCGGGGTGCTGATCCTGATGGGCGTGGTCGTGAACAACGGCATCGTCATGATCGTGCACATCAACCAGCTTCGGCACACCGGTCTTCATCGACGCGAAGCGCTGATCCAGGGCGCCAAGGATCGATTGCGACCGATCCTGATGACGATGGGCACGGCAATTCTCGGCATGGTGCCGCTGTGCGTCTCCAACGCATCGATTGGCGGCGACGGTCCTCCGTACTATCCGATGGCGCGCGCAATTGCCGGCGGTCTGGTCTTCTCTACGCTGGTCAGCCTGCTGGTGCTGCCGACGATCTATGCGTTGCTCGATGACATGAGCCTGGCCGTGAAGCGGCTGCTTCGCGAAGCGCGTGGGCGCAAGGTGGCTGCACCCGCCGCCGGCTAGGGGGCATGCTAGGGCAGGGCGTTCAGCGCTGTTCGCGCGGCATTGTCGAAGCGCTGCTCGAGTTCCTCGGGCAGCGGACCGGGCAAGGCGAACCAGCTCGACAGCATCTCGACGAGTTCACTGTCGGCGTCGTTCGACTGCACTGTCCCGCGCATGCGCGCCGACAGGCGCGCCACCTGGTGATCCATGCGCCGCTGGCGATCCTCGGCGGGCGAGGCGATCCCGGTGCTGAATTCCATGCGCACCAATGCATCGCGCGCTGCCTCCCTGGTGTCCTCGTCTGCCGGTTCGATCGCGCCGTTGCGCGCGCGGTCCCAGCGGCCCTCTAGTAACTGGGCAAACGCGGCAATCAGGGCCGGATACGAATCCCACTGCGCGGTCCGCGTGTCGTCGGCGGGAGTGCCGTGTTCCAACTCGCGCAGCAGCGTGTACTTCTGCAGAGCCAGTGAGTAGCGGGCGAGGCGTTTCTCGCGCTCGCGGCTGGCACCACGGGCCGCGAGTACGTCGAGCGCCTTGCGCCAGCGCTGGTCGAGGCTGCGATCACTTGAAGCGACCTCGCGCCAGCGCGCTTCGAGTTCGCGCCGACGCGTCTTGAGCGTCTCGGTTTCGATGCTCTGGTCGCCGAGCAGGGCTTCGATGTCATCGACGATCGCTTGCGCTTGTCCGGCCAGTGCCGCCGCCTGTGTCTCGCGCTCCTTGCGTTCGGCGTCGAGCCCGGCAAAAACGCGGTCGCACGCGGCGCGAAACTCCCGCCACTGCTTCTGATCGACGCCACGCAAACCGTCGCCGAGCGCGACCCATTGTTGCTGCAATTCGCGCACCGTGCGGATTGAATTGCGATCGGCTTTCTCGGACAGGGCACCGGCCTGCGCAATCAGGCGATCCTTGGCCGCCTTGACCGCGGTCGTGTGCGCGTCGATGCGCGGGGCGAGGACAGCGATGGCCTGTTTGATGCGCTTGGCCAGAGTCGTGCGGTCACGCGGGCTGAAGCGATCGAGGGAGCGCAATTCGCCGCTGAGATCGTGGCGCAGCGAAACCATCGCCTTCCAGTCGCTCGCATCGGCCGCCATCGTGTCGACTCGCGTGAGCAGGGCGTCGAGTTGCGTGCGATGCGTGTCGCGCACGGCATCGCGCTTCTCGAAATACTTTTGCGCCGGCTTGAGCGCACGCTGGCCGGCAGCGTAGAACCGCCGGGCCAGACCCGACGTCTCGGCCGCGCCATCGCCGCTTTCCGCGGCGTCCAGACGCTGCCATTCCTCGCGCGCCTCACGCACGCGCGTGGCGATTGCATCGGGATGCGCGCCAGTTTCGCCCAGGGCCTCGATTTCATCGCAGAGTTCGCGCCGCCGGCGCTGATTCGACCAATGCTGCCAGCGTTTGAGTTCAGCGTAACGGGCATGCAGCGGCGCAAGGCTGCGCTCGACAGCCGGCGGTGTGCTACCCAAGCGGCCGCAAATCTCGGCGATGGTGCCACGCGCCGTGTGTGCTGAAGCCGTGTCACCCTTGTCGAGTGATTCGGCATAGCGTGGAATCAGTTCCTCGACGCGGCGCAGGCTTGCCTGACGCTGCTCTCGTTCCCGGGCCGACTCTTCGGAAGCAGCGACCAGCGCGGCGTCGAATCGCGCGCGCGATGCAATGGCCTCGGCGACCGCGGTCGCCGTGACTGCCTCGGCCACGACTGGCTCGGTTTGCACGGCGTCCGCCTCGATTGCCTCTGGTTCCGCGTGGTCGGCCACCGGCGGCACGGCAGGCAAGGATTCAGGCACGCGTGCCTTGTCCGAAAGGAGTTGAGTCAGCAAGGCGATGGCGCCTGTATAGCGCGTCTGCAGTTCGGGCGGGACGCTTGCGCCGAGTGCTGCCCATTGCTGCTCGATGGAGTCGCGCGCCGGGTCGACGCGCGGGTTGCGCAGCATCGCTTCGATCTGCTCGCACAACATGCGCGCTTTTGTGGCAATGGCGCCGGCGTCCCCCGAGCCGATGCGCAGCGACTCCAGGCGTTCACGCGCGAGCCGGCTGACTGCCTTGTCGGTTTTACGCGCGCGCTCGGCAATGCGTTCGAGTGTCGCGGGATCGCTGATGCGTTCGAGCGCCGCCAGCCGCAGCGCCTGGTCCGGATCCATGATCGCGCGCTCGGCGAGGAGGGCGGGCCGAGTCGCCATCGCGAGCGCGGCCGCGCGCAATTCGCGGTCTTTCGCGGTGGTTGCGAGGGTTTCGATTTCGGCGGGCGAGAGCGTTTCCAGTTCGCTGATGCGTCGCCGCAGCGGCGGATTGGCCGGGGAGTCCGAACAAAGCAGCACGATATACGTCGTCCGCGCCGTGCGCCGTACGTCCGCGTCGGCATCGCCGGTGGAACGTTCGCGCCAGCGCTCGTAGTCGCCCAGGCGTTTCAGGGCCGCAAGGCGCACGCGTGCGTCTGGATCCGATCGCGTGAGTTCCGGCAGGGCGGCCAGCAACTCCGGATCCTGGTCCGCGGCAACGGCGGCCAGCCGCACGGTGGCTTCCTTGTCCTGCCACTTCGGTTTGAACAGTATTCGAGCAATCTTCATGTCAAAGCAGACGATTCAGGATACGGATGCCGGCGAGGTACTCGCCGATGATCATGCCGAAATTGGTGAACATGAAAACCAACAGGGTTCTCGAAACGCGATTGCGCCACCAGCCTTGCCATTGCAACACGTCGTCACGCAACGACTCGAAGTCGGCGACGCGTGGGCGATGCAGCCACATCTCCGCGGCCGCACTGAACGCGCCGGAAGGCACGAGCGGACGGAATGGTTTGAGCGGAGCCACGACGAATGCCGTGAGCGCGCTGAGGATGTGGCCGCCGCCGGCCAGCGCCCCTAAGGCCGCGCCGCAACCCGTGAACAATACCCAGTCGCGCAGCGCGAGCGCGCCGAAGCCGACGCCTTGGGTAAACGCGTAGCCGATTGCACCGAGGATCAACGCCAGGATGCCAAGGCCGATCCATTTCGGCCAGCGCGGGGCCGGCGGCGGCGTCTGCAGCGCTGCCGCGAGTGTTGCCGGATCTTCCTGCTGAGCGACGAGTTCGCGTTCGATGCCGGCCAGATGTCCGGCGCCGATGACGACGAGCACGCGCCGGACGGTGTGCTTGCCGGCTTCCTCACGCAGCTTGGCACTCATGTAGCTGTCGCGTTCACTGATCAAGCTGCGGTAAAGCGACTCCGATTGTTGCGCAAACTCTGCAAACGCGCTCTGCAGCACATCGCCTTCCTTGAGCTTCTCGATTTCCGCTTCGGCGATGTCGCCACGTTCGAAAACGCTGGCAATCAGGCCCGACATGATTCCGAGGCGATCGCGAAAACGCACGCTGCGATACGCCCGTTTCAGCGTAACGCCGACTTCGCGGTCGATCAGCCACACCGGAAGTTGTTGCTCGTCGGCAAGGTCCGTGGCGGCTTTCATTTCTGCGCCAGGTTCGATCCCGAACTGCTCGGCAAGGCGGCGTTGATAGGCAGACAAGGCAAGATTCGCAGCAACCATGCCGGCCTTTCCCTGGCGAATCACCTGCAAAAGGTCAAGATTACGCCAGGCTTCCGGGTCGCGCATTGCCCGGTAGCGCGAGTCGCACAACTCGACAGCGACGGCGTCGAACGTTTCGCTTTGCAGCAGTTCGTGCACGGCAGCGACACTGGCACGCGATACGTGCGCCGTCCCGAGAATTGTGTACTCGACGCCGTCGCGCACGACCCGGGCCAGCGGCTGTCCTGATAGCGCCGATGCCGCTCCGGGGACGGGTGGGGACGAATCCGCTTGATCCATGAGTCGTGCCGTCAAGAGTAGGGTGTGTGCCGACGATCCGATGTCAGTCGCGAAAGCGCTTGAGCAGATCGGCGTAAGCATCGATGCGGCGGTCACGCAGGAATGGCCAAATGCGCCGCACCGATTCGCTGCGCTGGAGATCGATATCGGCGATCAGGAGTTCGCGCCGGTCGGTGCCCGCCTGCGCAAGAATTTCCCCTTGCGGTCCGGCAACGAAACTCGATCCCCAGAATTGCAGTCCGCGTTCGCCAGCCCCCGGCGCGGCCTCGAAGCCGAAACGGTTGCAGGCCAGCAGCGGCAAGCCGTTCGCTACGGCGTGTCCGCGCTGCACGGTGATCCAGGCATCACGCTGGCGGTCCTTTTCAGCGGCGCCATCAGCGGGATCCCAGCCGATCGCGGTCGGATAGAGCAGCAGGTCGGCGCCAGCCAGCGCCATCAGGCGCGCAGCCTCCGGGTACCACTGATCCCAGCAAACGAGCACGCCGAGCTTGCCGACCGATGTTTCGATCGGCATGAATCCCAGGTCACCCGGCGTGAAGTAGAACTTCTCGTAGAAAGCCGGATCATCGGGAATGTGCATTTTGCGGTATTTGCCGCAAATTTCCTTTTTCCGGTCGAACACTACCGCCGTGTTGTGATACAGACCGGCGGCGCGTCGTTCAAACAGCGAAGCGACGACGACCAGCTGGAGCTCTTCGGCGAGCGCACCGATGCGTTGCGTGCTCGGTCCGGGAATCGGTTCGGCGCGATTGAACTCGTCGACACTTTCGTGTTGGCAGAAATACGGGCCGTTGTGCAGTTCCTGCAGCAGCACGAGTTGTGCGTGCGCGGCCGCTGCTTCGCGCAAGCCGGCCTCGATTGCATCGAGGTTGGCCTCGACGCTGCCGTGGTCGTGTTCCTGCAGGAGTGCCGTGCGAAGCGGCGCGTTCATGATGCCAATAGTCCCTGTGGCAGCTGCATCGTCACGCAGTGCAGGCTGCCGTTCTGCCAGATCAATGGTCGACATGGTACGCCAATGACTTCGCGACCGGGATGCGCGGCGCCGATGATTTGCGCGGCTTGCGCGTCCGCGTCGTCGCCGTAGGCGGGCACCAGCACGCCGCCGTTGACGATGAGATAGTTCGCGTACGAGGCTGCGAGTCGCCGGCCGTCGTCGAGGATCGGGCGAGCCCAGGGCAGGGGAAACAGGCGGTAGGGAGTGCCACGCGCAGTGCGCAGCGCAGCGAGTTCGGCGCCCATGCGCGCGAGTTCGGCGTGGTGGGGATCGGCCTCGTCGTCGCAGGCCTGGAATACGATTGCGTCAGCGGGTGCAAAACGCGCCAGCGTATCGATGTGCGCGTCGGTATCGTCACCCTGGAGATAACCGTGCTCGAGCCAGATCACGCGCTCGGCGCCAAGGTGCTCGGCGAAAATGCGGTTCATCTGTTCGCGGCTCTGCTCAGGGTGGCGTTGGTGCAGGCAGCGCCACGTCGTCAGCAGCGTTCCGACACCATCGCTCTCGATCGCGCCGCCTTCGAGCGCCCAGTCGATGCGCCGGTGCTCGGCCGAAGAAAACAGGTTGCGGGCGAAAAGCCCGCCGATCAGGCAGTCGTCGCGCGTGGCGGCGAACTTGCCACCCCATCCGGTGAAGCGAAAATCCGCGAGCACGAATCCGCTGGAATCGTGCGAACCAGTATTGTTCGCATCGGAATTGATCGGGGATCCGGTCCTGATCAGGGAAAGCGGGCCGGAATCGCGCAGCCAGGTGTCGTCGTATTCAATTTCGACGAAGCGGCAGCGGTCGAGATCGACCGAAGCAGCTTGAAGGAGGGCAGTCGCGCGCTCACGCACGGACTCGCCGGCGACGCAGATCACAGCCGGTTCAAAGCGTGTGATCGCAGCGACGAGGGCGACGTAGGCAGACTGCGTTTCGGCGAGTCGCTCCGACCAGTCGGTCTGAGCATGCGGCCAGGCGAGCAATACTCCCGCCTGCGGTTCCCATTCCGCAGGCAGGCGGTTCGTCTTTTCCGTCATCTAGCCGATTCGGCGCCTTTGGGGCCGATCTCGGTTGCGCTGGCGCGTGTGAGGACGCTGTCGATGACGCGGTCGCGCTCGAAGTAGACCGTGAATCGATCGTAGCTCCAGCGGTTGATGACAGGATGAGCCGGCGCATCGCCACCAGCCGGAGCAAGTTTGCCGGCCGGAGGACCGAACTGTTGCTCGACTTGCGCCATCGTCATGCCACGCGCAGGCAGCACGGCGCCGCGTTCCTGTTGAACGCGCTCCACGAGCAAGGTTTCAGCGTATGCCGCCGGCGCAACCGAGGCGGCGAGGGCGACGAATCCGATAAGGTGAGACAGACGATTCAACATGATCCAGCTCCTGTCGAACGGCATTCATTGCCGATGCTGCCCTGTTTTTATCAAATTCGACTGTACCGAAGCCGACCTGTATCAGCGCTGGCGCGCCTTGAAGCGCGGATTGCTCTTGCAGATAACGAATACCTTGCCGCGGCGGCGGACAATCTTGCAGTCGCGGTGGCGCTGCTTGGCGGATTTCAGCGAGGAAAGAACTTTCATGGCGGTGGTCCAGGTAGATAAGGCTTTGAAATAGCCGCTTATTCTATTACAACCGTTCAGCAAAAGGAAGAATGTGGGTAGGGCTCCGCTGATCAGGCCCAAGGCACGGCCACTTGGGCTGCGTTTTAACGGCGGCTGAATTGGCCCGCCGTTGACCTCAGGCTGTGCCCGATTCGCCGATTGGCCGCTGCGACGCCCCGGGAAACTGTTGGACGGCATGGGCAAGGGCGCCCGATCTTGCGAAATAGCGTGCCAGGATCGTGGCGGCGCAAACGAGCACCAGCGGCGGAAAGGGATGCAGATAACGGAATGCGATGATCGGCGAGAGCAGGAACTGGCTGAAAAACATCCCGAAAACGACGAGTGCCAAGAGGCGAGCTTCCGGCGCGCACGCGTCGCGACGCAGGCGTACGGCCAGCCAGGCCGCTACGAACGGCGCTAGCAGGAAGCAGGCGGTGAACCACCAGCGGGCGTGCTGGAACCACAGGCTGGTCACGGTGTCGGCAAATGCGATTGGTTTGACGTCGAGGGAGAAATATTCCTTTGCCGGATCGATCAACTCGAGGGGCAGCGCGCCTTTGCGCCCAAGGTCGCTGTCCATGCGCCAGGTCGCCTCCGCATCGTCGAAGTACTGCGCGGTGGTAATCAGGGCCATTGGCAGTACCTTGCCGAAAATCCGGTGCGACGCGCGGCTCGAAACGATATCAGCCGCCGCTTCGGGGCGAGGACAATCGCGCTGCATGGCCGCCCAGAGACCGCCTTCGCCCCAGAGTTGGCCTTCGCGAGTGCGCGGATCGTCCAGCGCCTTCTGCACGTGCCGCAATACGGTCGGATCGCAATCGGTGCCGTCGAAATCGGCGGCGATCACCGCCGGAGCCGTGAAGCCGAGCAGGAACAGGCCTTCGGTGCCTATGTATCCGGGGCGTGTGTGAGCGATTTCGGCGACGACGTTTCGATAGCCGACGTGCAGTACGAGCGTCATTGCGAGCGAGATCGCAAGTTGTACGGCGATTCGGCGGCGCTGAGTCGCTTGTTGATCGGACTTTTGCTGCGCATCCTCGGCAAACCAGGCACGCCACAGGGGCAGGCACGGGGCAACCAGCAGCACGACAGCCGTGCCGTTGAGGCGGAATGCAATGGCAAGGATGCCCGCGAGTGCGATTCCCGGAAGCCACATCGTGCGGCCATCACGCATGTAGGCCAGCACGAGCACGAGGAATCCGAGCCAGATCGCACTGCCGAACGCTTCGGCCATCACCATGCGTTCGTAGAACAGCTGGCCCGGCTCGATCGCAACCAGCAGCGCCGCGATCAGCGCAACTTCGAATCGGACACGGAGAAACACGTGGACGATCAAAAAGACGAAGAATGCACTGGCGACGCCAGCCAGGGTCTGGGCAACGACGAGCGCGTTCAGTGAATGCAGCGGGACGGCGATCGCCCCGATCGCCAGGCTGTACAGGAAGGAGCGGTCACGCGGCAACGCGCCGTCGATCGCGCCATGCAGATAGGTCACCGAATCCCACAGGAAGAAACGCGGGCTGGGATCGACCGCGAGGATCATCAGCTTGATGCCGGCTATTGCGAGGAGCACGAGTGCGACGTGGCGGCGGTCGAGCGCTGAAGCGGGTGACGGCTGTTTGTGGAGGTCGGATTCGGGTCGGGATTTCATCGGCCGGCATCCTAACAGCAACACAAATCCGGGAGAGTGGCGGTCTCCGCAGTTGCTCAGACCGGCCTTCCAAACCTACTAAATGGAGTGCATATATATATTATGTCAAATAGTACTTGGGATGCACCAGCGGTTCCATCAGCTAGACGAACAAGCCCTCTCTCATGCGTCCTACTCCGCAAGCCGAAACTGCCCTGAACAGAACAGGCTACGGGACGCCCAAACTCCAAGACCTGCACCGCCATCAAGGTACCGTTCGACTGCCGCGAACGACGAATCACAGTCCCGGAAATGCACTCCTGGTCTTGCGCCAAACGCACTCCAAGACGCGGAGTCTCTGCGACCCGCAAGCTCTCGACAGCTGCCTTCTCGGAAAATCGTTGCAGAACCGCGAGGACCAGGACGAACGCCAACAGGCCGAGGCAGATCCCGGAGGCCAACTTTAGAACGCCCATGCAGCCTCTCCCACTCCAAGGGAAGAGAATCTACACGAAGGAGCGGTTTCCCAGGAGGCTACAGACTGTTACGCCGTACGCGGCGGTTGATGCGTACGCGCGAAGTTCGCAGTTCTCAGGCCTCGGGATCGCCGAAAACGGCGATTCTCAGACGCTCTCCGTCTGGCCTGCAGCGGACAACGATCGTGTGCAAGCTCGCCTCCTCCGCCGCTTCTCTTGCCGCAGCCTTGGCATATTCGATGGCGTCCAGTTGGGATTTCAAAGTTCCCAAAACATGCCGATCGACAATGATTTGCCAACCTTTTCGGGCCGCGTCAGGCGCCCAGACCTCGAACGAAATATCCGGATTTCTGCTCATGCCCCGGAGATTGGGACGACGCATGAAAAATCAATGATTTCCGGCATCTATTCGATGCCATTTCGTGCCCTCCGTGCGCGCCGCGGACTGGCTGTGAAGCAATATTCCCCTCGATCATTTCCCCGCGAGTTCTCGTTTGGTCGCTGCCAGAAGATCGGGATCGGGTTCTCCGGTGCGGCTGCTCCGTGCGGCGATGCGGCCGTCCCGATCGAGCAGGCTGATTACCGTCGAATGGTTGAAGTCCCCCTTTTCGATCGAACGGTATTGCACACCGAGCACTGCGGCGAGTTTGCGGACGCTTTCGGCGTCGGTGCGGTCGAGCGTCCAGCGCGGCAGGTCGAGGTGACGCTCGACCGCCACCGCCTTCAGGGCCTGCGGCGTATCGTTGTCCGGGTCGAAACTCACGAGCACTACGCGCAGACGCGAGCGCTCGTCCGGTGTCAGCCCCTTGTCGACGCGCAACATGCTGTCGACGATCAGCGGGCATACGTACTTGCACGATGTATAAAACATCGCAATCAGGACCGGCGTGCCGCGCAGGTCGGCCAGCTTCGATGCACGCGCATCCTGGCTGGTCAGCGGGATGTCCAGTTGATATACCGAGTCGCCGGGCAGGACCCCAAGTGCCCCGGAGGTCATGGATGGCAGAGACGGTCCGCCGGGCAATTCCTTGGCAGCGTCGGCGGGCGCGGCGGTCGCAGCGGCGGCGAACGCGGCAAGCAAAAGCGTGAATGTTGGGAGCAGTTTCATTTGTCGTCTCCAGGGGCGCCCCTCGCGCAGCGAAAGCCGAGATTGGCGGTCGTATCGGCCGCCTTGAGCGAGGACAGCAGCGCGATGCGCATCAGGATCGCGTAGTTCTCGCGGTCCTGCGTCGACAGCGCGCCGGCGCC
>Ga0070678_100001645_pt1 | contig 11970 bp, 9 predicted proteins | sample KBSM73metaG_FD_65647 | JGI IMG/M metagenome (GOLD analysis project Ga0070678, IMG submission 65647) | Miscanthus rhizosphere microbial communities from Kellogg Biological Station, Michigan, USA - KBS M7-3 metaG | ecosystem: Host-associated > Plants > Roots > Rhizosphere > Soil ...
TCCCGATTTCCCCGCGGCGCGGCTCGATTATATCGCGACGGACGCGGGTGCCGCCGCGTTGCTGACCGAGCGGCGGCTGAGCCACGTCCTGCCCAATTGCCCGCTCAAGCGCATCCTGATCGATGATGTCGCGCCCGCCGGTACGACGCGTCCGGCGGTCGAGGTTGGGCCGAATGATCTCGCTTACGTGCTCTATACCTCGGGCTCGACCGGGAATCCAAAGGGGGTCGAGATCAGCCACGGCGCGCTGATCAACCTACTCAATTCGTTCCGCAACAATCCCGGCTTCACTGCCGAGGACTCGCTGCTCGCGGTGACGACGCTGTCGTTCGACATTGCCGGGCTCGAACTATTCCTGCCGCTGATCAGTGGCGGCGAGCTGATCGTCGCACCGAAGAGCGTCACCGCCGATCCACGCCAGTTGAACGAGCTGTTCGTCAGCGCCCAGCCCAGCGTCATGCAGGCGACTCCGGCGACCTGGCGCGCGCTGATCGAGGCCGGCTGGCAAGGGGCGCCGACCCTGCGCATCCTGTGCGGCGGCGAAGCGCTGCCGCGCGATCTCGCCGAGAGTCTGATCGAGCGCTCGGGCGAGTTGTGGAACGTCTACGGCCCGACCGAGACGACGATCTGGTCGACCGTCGCGCGCGTCACGCCCGGCGACGGCCCGGTGCCGATCGGCCGTCCGATCGCCAACACCAGAATCCACATTCTCGACAAATACCACAATACCGCGCCGATCGGCGTGGTCGGCGAATTGTTCATCGGCGGCGCCGGTCTCGCCCACGGCTATCGCCACCGCGCCGACCTCACCGCCGAGCGCTTCGTTACGATCCGCGGCGAGCGGCTGTACCGCACCGGCGACCTCGCCCGCTATCGGCCCGACGGCACGATCCTGTGCCTCGGCCGCGTCGACAATGACGAGAAGATCCGCGGCTATCGCGTCGCGGTCGAGGAGATCGAGGGCGCACTCGCCGAGCATCCCGACGTGGTCGCCGCCGCCGTGCGCAGCTGGCCCGACGCCTCGGGCGAACGCGCGCTCGCGGCCTATATCGTCACGCGCGGCGACACGCTGCCGAGCCGCGCAGCGCTGCGCGAGCATCTGGCGAAGACGCTGCCCGACTACATGATCCCTTCGCATTTCGAGCATCTGCAAGCGCTGCCGATGACTCCGAACGCGAAGGTCGACCGCAAGGCGTTGCCGCAGCCGGGCGGTGCTGGCGCGCGCGAGATCGAACCGCCACAAGGCGAGACCGAAACCACACTCGCCGCGATCTGGTGTGACTTGTTGCGCATCGGCCAGGTCAGCCGCGACGACAGTTTCTTCGAGCTCGGCGGCCATTCCCTGCTTGTCGCGCGCCTGCTGGTGCGGATCGAGCAGCAATGGGGCCGCCGCATCGGCATGGCGGAATTCTTCCAGGCGCCGACGCTCGCGACGCTCGCCGAGCGGATCGAGGGCAATGCCACCGCCGATCTCGGCGAATGGGTGCCGCTCCAGCCCAAGGGCGACGAACTGCCATTGCTGTGGCTCGACGGCGGCCCGACCTTCATGGCGCTGGCCGAAGCGATGGGTACCGACCGTCCGTTCCTCGGCCTGCCGCTCGGGCCGATCCTCGAGCGCACTTTGCAGCCCGGCATGACCTTCGAGCAGATGGCGTCGGAAATCGTCGCGGTGATCCGCGAGAGCCGCCCGCACGGTCCGTATCTGATCGGTGGCTGGTGCACCAACGGCATCATGGCCTTCGAGGTCGCGCGGCAATTGCGCGCCGCAGGCGAGGACGTGCCGCTGCTCGCGCTCGGCCACACGATGAACCCGGTCGCGTTCCAGAAGATCACCTCGACGCAGATGCGGATGAGCAAGGCGCGCTATCATCTCGGCGTGTGGAGCAATCTGCCGATCGGCAAGCGGCTCGACTACGCGTTCGACCGCGCGCGCGGGCTGATGGAAGATGTCGGCGTCGCCGAGATCGCCGAGCGCGAGGGCCATTACCGCGTGTTCGCCGCGCAGATGGAGCAGGCCGCTTACGGCTATGTCCCCGGCGACTATGACGGCGTCGTCGCCTTGTTCCAGCCGGCCGAGCGCCTCGCGGTGCTCGATAGCCGGCCGGGCTGGGCGGAAGTCGTGCGCGGATCGCTCGAATCGTTCGACATTCCCGGAACGCACGGCACGATGGCCGAGCCGCCCAATGTCGCGACCTTCGCCGAGCGGCTCAACGAAGCGCTCGACCGGGCCTGTCGGCCGGGCCGCCGTCTGAGGCCCTGATCATGGAAATGGCCGCGATCGACCGAGCGGCGCCGGGCATCGCGACGCTGACATTGCTCGACCTCGATCTGCCGCGCGCGGAGCTCGACGAATATGGGTGCTGGCTCGATGCGGACGAGTGTCTGCGGGCGTCGGCCTTCCGTCGCCCGATCGATCGCGACCGCTTCGTCGCGCGGCGCGGACTGATGCGCGCGCAGCTCGGTCAGGAATTGGGCATCGCACCGCAGACGGCGCGCATCGCCACCGACGACCACGGCAAGCCGTTTCTGCGCGACGATCCCGACCTGGCGTTCAACTTGTCGCATTCGAACGGGCTGGCGCTGCTGGCGACGATGCGTGGCGGAGCGATCGGCTGCGACATCGAATGGCGCAATCCCGAACTCGCCTGCCCGCGCGTCGCCAAGCGGCTGTTCGCGCCCGAAGAATATGAAGCGCTGGCCGCGCTGCCGTCCGAGCAATGGATCGCCGGCTTCTACAATTGCTGGACACGCAAGGAAGCGTACGTGAAGGCGCTCGGCCTCGGCCTGTCCTATCCGCTCGACGCGTTCACGGTGTCGGTGGCGCCCGGCGACCCCGTGCGCTTCACCAGCGACGAGCCGGGCTGGACCCTGGCCTCGTTCGAGCCCGCGCTCGGCTATCAGGCGGCGCTGGTGACCTGGGCTGGACCTTCGCCGGCACGATAATAAGGCTTGCCGCGCACCATCGAGATCGCCTCGAGCACAATGTCCTTCGAGAACAGCCACAGCCAGCCGAGATAGGCAACGCCGCCCGCCGCGACCAGGATCCCGAGGCGAAGCTGCACCGCCATCGCGGGCAAGATGGTGTCGATCCCGACGACCAAAGCGCCCATCGCGATCGCCGGCGTCACGGTCGGTGCGATCGCTTTCGCCAGTGCCGCCGCCGACAGGCCGAGCACCGGCAGCACGCGCCACGCGGTGATCGCGAGGTAGATCGTATAGGCAAAGAACCACGAGGCGGCGAGCCCGGTCACGCCCCAGCGCAGCCCGACCACGAACGCGAGCGGCAACAACACCGCGCCGATCATACCGGTGTGGACGTTGATCCCCGGCCGCCCCATCGCGCTGCAGGCCGGGCTGAACAGCACCTGGAGCGTCATTGCCGGCATTGCCAACGCGAGCAGGCGGACGAGCGGCGCCGCCTCGACCCATTTGGGCCCAAGCACGGTCGCCACCAGCGGACCGGCGGTCACCGCCAGCCCGACATAGAAAGGCATCGCGACCAGCATCACCATCCGCGACGAGCGCGCGAAGCCTTGGGCGACGGCATCGCGATCGTCCTGCATCCGGGCATAGATCGAAAAGGCGACGTCGTTGATCGCCGGCACGAACTTGGACACCAGAATCTGCGTCAGGAACAGCCCGGTGGTATAGAGCCCGAGCGTCGCCGGGCTGAGCACGCGGCCCGCGATGAACACATCGGCCTGGCTCTGCAGCACCCAGAAGAACTGCCCCGCCGCCATCAGCCCACCGAACTTGGCGAGCTCGCCCGCGCCGCGGAAATCGAACAGCGGACGGTAGCGATGCCCCGATACCCTGGTCATTCCGATCGCGCGGGTGATGTACAGCACCGCCGGCGCCAGGATCAGCGTCCACACGCCGAGCCCGGCATAAGCGCCCGCCAGCGCCGCCACCGCGCCGGTGATCGACGACAGGAAATAGACCTTGGCCTGTTGCTTGAAGTCGATCGCGCGCGCCAGCAGCGCATAAGGGAAGGCAACGAACGGCGTCGTGGCGTAAATGAACGCCTGCACCCGCAACAGGTCGGCGACGATCGGCTGATGGAAATAGGCGGCGACCAACGGCGCGATCAGGAATTGCACTGCCCCCAGCCCGAAATTGAGCACGATCAGCATGCCGTAAAGCTGCCGGATCGTGCGCTCGTCGGCGTCGGGCTTCTGGATCAACCCGCTCGCCAGCCCGGCGCCATTGAGCATGTTGAGCACCGCCAGCACGACCTGGGTCATCGCGAACAGGCCGTAATCGTGTGGATCGAGGATGCGGATGACCAGGAAGGTCGCGCCCCAGGTGATGATCTGCCCGACGATCTGCGCGCCCGAGCGCCAGATCACCGCCGATCGCGCCTGCGCGAACAGCGAGGGCGACGGCGATTCCTCTTCCGGTTTGGACACGGGCGCATGCAGCATCGCCGCTTCATGCACCCGACACGATTAAGTGCGCGTAAACCGCGTCCGCCCGCCGTTGCCGGCGGGTGCGGCGCTCAGTTCACCGCGATCGAGACGGTGATCACATCCGAATAGGTTCCCGCGCGCTTCTGCTGGACGTTGCCGATCGCGAAGCGGAACGGGACCGACCGCCGCGCGCGATCGGTCCCGAGCGACGAATTGTAATTGGCCGCGCCGCCCAGAACCAGCGTGCGGTCGCCCACCACGATGCCATAGGGGATCGCCCAGTCGGTACCGGCGAGCTTGAGCTTGCCGTTATTCTGAGATTCGAACGAGACGGTGAATCCGCGCGTGCTCTGGATGTAAAGCGTCAGCGGCACCTGGGCGACGCCTTCTTGCAGCGTACCGAGATCGACGAGTGCGCGCCCCTCGCTCCGCGTGAACGCCCCCGACAGGCCGATCAACGCCGCTGCCTTGACGTCCAGTCCCAGCGTGAGTTGCCGGCTGGCCGCGACACCGCCTTGTTCGTCTTCGGCGATCAATCGCAGATTCTGGCTGAACCTGCCATCGGAGCGCAGGTCGTCGGTCGTCACGACGAGCCCGAAACGCAACGTCTGCGATGCCCCGGGATTGACCACCACCAGCGGTCGCGCCGGCGAGGCGAGCGTGCGCCCGCTTCGCGGGGTGACGTCCTCGTTGCTGGTCCGGTTGAGCAAGGTGTAGGGCAGGCGCGGATCGGTCCCTTGGTCGAGCCCGAACGGCTGCTGGTCGGTATCGAAGCTCGGCCGCACCCGGCACGCCGCGCCGCCGTCATTGTAGAAGGTCAGGTCGAACTCGTCCGACGCGGGTGCCGACCCGAACGGATCGAAACCGTGGATGACCCAATTCGACACCGGCGCCTCGATCCTGAGATGGCATTCGGGTGAGCGCCCTTGCGCCTGCGCCTGAGCCATCGCCGCGAGCGGCGATCCCGCGATGAACATTGCTCCGATTGTGGCCAGCAAGCGACAGATCGTCATCGTACTCCTCCCGCTTCCAGCTTGATAATACCCATCGTCACCAACCCGGTGGTATCCGATGGCACGTCGATTTCGAAATGTCCGCTGCCGTCGCGCAGCGTGACCACATAGCGTGTCGCCGGCTTCAAACTCATCACCGCGAACCGGCCGGTCGAATTGGTGAAGAACGGCACGCCCGGATCGCTGGGCTTGCCGATCGGCCGCGCGACGCCGGCGGCGAGGCGCACCGGGCCGCCATCGGCAAAGGTCAAGGTGCCCGCGGCACTGACGAAAGCGTCGGTACCCACGCGGATGGCATAGCCACTGCGATAGGGTGGTCGCACGCGATACACTCCCGGTCCGAGGTCATATCCGGCGGGTGGGTCCTTGACGTCATAGGGCACCGATTGATCGGCATAGGAGGTCAGATAATTGTTGACCGCGCCGCCGGTGAAATCGCTCTTGCTGACATATTCGGCGTCCGCCACCGATTGGCCGGCGACCACCGTCTTCCCCTGCAGCGTCTTGTAGGGATAGAGGATCGCGAAGCTATCGGTGATCGGGCGGCTGGTCGCGACATGGCCATCGGCGAACACGATCGCGGTGCCGAAGCGCACGGTCGAGACCTGGGCGTTGCCGATTCTGCCGACGGTCGTCCCGAAAGTCGATTGCGACGCCGACAGGTTGAAGCGGTTGGCGGTATAATCGGCATAAGCCGAAACGCCGGCATTGCCCGGATCGCGCTCGACGGTCGCGCCATATCCCAGACTGCCGATCCGCCCCGAACTCGACCGGTTGTACGAAGCCGACGCGGTGTCCGTGCCCGAATCGTACCGCGCCTCCGCGCGTGAGCGATAATTGGGCTGATAGACCAGCGACAGAAACGCCCCGATGCCATGCTGGCGCGCGAAACGGTCAGAGAAGCGCGCATAATCGGCGCCCGCGCGAATACCCCATTTCTCGGTCAGCCGGTACGATACCGACCCACCCAGCCGATAGCTGTCGCCGAGTCCGTTGCGTCCTTTGAGATAGCTGCCGCTGACGGTCGCCAGCAGCTTGGTGTTGATCGCACGCGTATATTGCGCGTCGACGCTCAATGCGTTGGCATTATCCGGCAGGCTGTTGCCCAGTCCGCCGAAATAGCGGCTTTGATAATAGACCCGGATCGATGCGGAATCGACATTGCCGCCGCGGTCGAACGACTGGTCGTAGCCGAGCGCGATCGAATAGCCGAGGCCGTTGCCCCTTGCATTGCTGACCCCACCGTCGAGCTGCAACCGCCCGCCATTGCCGACCAGATATTGCGTCTGGGCGACGAGTTGCTGGATTTGGCGGCTCGCCTGCACCCCGATCCCGATCGCCGGCAGGGTGAGGAACGCCTTGCGCCAGAATCCGGTGAACGCGGGATCGCGCGTATAATGCGGCGAACTCCCCAACTGGTTGCCGACGAAACCGATATTGGCGCTGTACTCGTAATCGCCCGGTACCAGGTCGATCGGGTCGAGATAGCTTTGATACTGGATGTTCTGGACGCGGCCCGCATCGTCACGAACCTCGACCCGGACGTCGTTGCTCCCGGTCGACAGCGGCAGCGAGCTGAGGTCATAGACACCCGATTGCAGCCGCTGCTGCTTGTAGAGCACGCCGTTGCGATAGATGCTGACGACCGAATCATTGGTCAGCACGATCTGGCGATTGGTCTGCAGGATCGCGCTGCGCGACAGGTCGAAACGATTGCGTTGACGGGAGACGCCGATCCCGGCGAGCTGGGCATAGCCCTGTTGTCCGCGAATTTCCGGCGTCAGGTCGCCCGCTTCCCAGCGCCGATAGGAGTCGGGCTCGTCATAGACCAGCCGGAGGAAGTTGCGGTCGAACCGGTATTGCGTCGTGGTGCCGTTCAGCGTCGGATTGTCAGCAAGATTGCCTTCGCCCTCGAGCACGAAGCCGCCGACCCGGAACGCGCCCGAGAAGAACGCCGACGGGCCGACATTGCGCCCGCTGCTCCATTGATAGGATTGGGCGAGGTTGACGTTGAGATAGCCCGACACGCCGGCGGGTTTGAGGTCGGGTTCCTCGCGCCGTTCCTTGGGTTGTTCGAACAATCGTTCGGGAACGCGGTCGCCGGCGTCGATCGACAGGATGACGATCGACAGGGTGCTGGGATCGTATTGCAGCTCGAGCCCGGTGCCGACCAGATTCTCCGGCGAAAAGCGGTCGAGCTGTCCGAGCTTGTTGGCCAGCCTCGTCTTGCCGCCCTCGTTGAGCAGCGAATCGATCAGCTTCTCGAACGACTCGCGATAGACGAAGAAGCGACTGTCCTTGGTGATCAGGACGGGGATGTCGCCGAGGATGCGGTCGCGATAGGTCAGCGGCACCGTCAGATCGATGTCGCGATTATAGGGATTGATTGCCGGCGACCGCGGTTTCGGTGGCGCCGGTGTGCCACCCGGCAGCGGTACCGTGACCTGACCGTCCGGCGACGGCGCCGGTTGCGCGATGGGCGGCGCGGGCGCCGAAGTCGGCGAAGAACTGCCGCCGGGAAGCGGGATCGACACCTGGGCAAGCGCCGGGGTGGCGCACAACAAGGCGCTCGACGTCAGCAGGATCCGCCGCAGCTTCACGGCTGGAAGCGGATCTTTACCGAACCGGGCGCAAAGGATTTGTCGAGCGGAACGTCGAACGTCCGAATGCCGTTGGTCGGCGCGATATAGCCCACGCCGATCAGTCGTGAGAGGTCCTCGCGCGACAGTTCGATATGGATCGGCTGCTTGTCGGTTCCGGTGCCATCGATCACCCAGCGCGCGCCGGCGAGCATCGCATAGCGCGTACCGGTATTGCGGAACTTGACCGTCAGCCCGGCGACCTTGGCCGGGGCGGGCTGCCCCTCCTCATATTTGGGCTGCACCATCGTCGGGGTCGCCGACACCACTTCGACCGCGGGCTTGGCGTTGGGCGGCGCGACCGTGATCAACGCCTTCATGTGATAGACGATCTGGACTTCGCCGCCGCTCTTGCCCGGGGCGTCGGGTGTGATCGCCACCGGCAATTGGTTGACCGACATATAATAGCTGCGCGACGCCGGCATCTCGGCGCCACCCAGCCATTGCAGGCGGATCACCTGGCGGCCATTGGCGGGAAGCGTGCCTTGCGGCGGGAAAACGAGGAAATCGTTGTCGGCGGGGACCTCGACCTGCTTGCCTTCGGAATCATAGTCGAGACGGGTGATGTGCGTCTCGAACGCCAGCAGGCCCGCCCCCGAATTGTCGACCTCGACCCGCGCGGTCGCTTTCGACCCGGCGCTCGACATCTCGACCACCATCGGCGAGACGCGCATCGCCCATAATTGGGCGCCCAGCGGCACGATTGCCGCAATGGCGCCGGCCAACAGCCAGCGGATCGCCGTTCGATTGAGCACGATATCTTCCCCCCGGGAAAGCTTATTGGCCGCACGCCGGCAATGGTCGACGGGGCGGTACAGACGCGAAAAAGACGAGGGAGAGGAACAACTTGGTCCCCTCCCTCGCATTGGTCGATTACGAAGTGGTATCGACCGCCAGTTCGACGGTGATCGTGTCGGTGTAGTTACCGGCGACGAGACCCTTGCTCTGAGCGGTGAAGACGAGGCCCATGTTCAGGTTCGAGCGCCACGCGCCGAGATGAACCTGCTTCATGGCGTCGCCATCGGCCAGCACGATCGGCACGAAGGTACCGGCGGCCGGGCCGCTGGTGTTGGTGGTGCCGGTCAGGCCACCGTTGATCGTGTACGGGATGTTCGCGGTGAACTGGTTGCTGTCATAGCCGCCAGCCGACGCGTTCACGAGGCCCTGGGCGCTCTTCTTGATCGTCACGGTGTTGTTGAAGTTGCAGCCCGCGCTGGTCGAGCTGATGTCCATGTTGAACGTCGACGCCTGGTTGAATGCGGTCGCCGAGGTCTCGGTGTCGCCGTTCTTCACGCCGATCGCGCCCAGCGGGATGCTGTGGCTGGGCGACGGACCGCCATAATAGGAGCAATCCTTGGCAACCGTGCCGGTCAGCGTGAACGTGTTGACCACGTCCGGCGTCGCAGTGGTGGTGTCGTCAGGAATGTTCCAGCCGTTCACCGCCCAGATCGGGGGCTGATAACCGGGATTGCCGTAATAGCCCGGCGTCACCGAGTGGGTGGACGCCGTGGCGCTGGTCGCCGCGATCATCGCGATCGCCGCAGCCGTAAGTGCAAAAGCCTTCTTCACGTTCTTTTCTCCCTAGTTAAGCAAGCCGTTCGGACCCAGTGGCGCGGACGACCTGGCAGCATGAACAATCAATCCGGTGCGGCTGCCCTCGCACCAAACACCCTCACGCCTCGCCGTCAGGCCGGCGAGACCGTGATCTCGATCACTTCCGAATAATCGCCGCCCAACAGCGCATCGTCGCCGCGCAGCTGGTCGAACCGCATGGTCAGCTCCAACCCGTCGAGCGCGACGCCGCCGTTGCTCGACAGCGTGCCGCCGCCCGTCAGTTGTCCGCTCTGAAACGTGCCAGTGACGACGCTTGTCGCCGGCTTGCGGATCGGCATGGCAAGGCTCAGGCGATAGCCGAGCTTGCCTTTGTAAGGCCCCTGCCCATTCGGATAGACGGTATTAGCGAGGCCGCCGTTCGACGACTTCACATTGATATCGATAGGAATATTGCAATCGAGCGCGACGTGGCGGCGATACTCGCCACGCACGGTCATGAGGTCTCCAAGCGCGAGATCAGGGATCGGCCCGAAGCTGCAATGTTCCTGAATCTCTCCCTGCACTTCCAGGGTAAGCGACTTGGCGGCCGGCAGATCGTCGGCGGCGGCATTATTGGTACTCAAGAGCACCATGCCCGCCACGACAACTCCAGCCGCGAAACGCGGCTTCTTGATCTGCATTAACCCCCCGCGACTCACCCTTAACTTCCGATATACCAAATACATCAATCGGCAATGAGTCGAGTCTAACGAGTGGTTAACGATGTCCCGTTATTTGTGCGAAAATGACCATCTTTTCTAAGATCATAGGAAAGAACGAAATTTATATTTATCTAGATCAAGATCTGTCCGATTTATACGATCGGATACTCAATTTGATCATACCCGTTTTGGCATATTGGCACTTTTGCTAATCCTTAACCGCCACCGCCTAGACTGGCCTTCGAGTTTTTCAGGCGGGTTTTCGGGAAGGCGTCGGACATCATGGTCGGCAGGATCGGGAAAATGGTGACGGGGTTGTTGCTCGTCGCCGCGGGCACCTCGGCCGCGCACAGCGAGTCCTTCGGGATCAATCTCGTTCTGCGGGTGCCGGTAATGTGCACTGTCAAGGCGGGAGCGGCCGCTGCCGGCGTCCCGACCGCGCCGGCCGCGCCGGGTTCGTTCGAGCTCGGTGCGATCCGCGAATATTGCAACGCGCCGCATGGCTATGACCTGGTGGTCCATTACACGCCGGGCTCGCTCAAGGGCATGACGCTGATCGCGGGCGACGAACGCGTCGCGCTCGATGGGTCCGGCACGGCAGTGGTCGGCCGCTCGCCTGGTCCTGCGATCAAATATCGCAATCTCCAGGCGATCCCGGGCCCGCAAGGCTTCGACGCCGATCATCTCGACTTCGAGACCGTCGCGGCACCCTTCTGATCGGCTCGGCGCGCGCGACGCGCCGTCCGCGACGGAAGTATTAGCGCCTGGGCTGGGGCCCCGATGAAACGCGCCGACTTGATCCTTATCTGTGCCGTGACCGCACAGGAAAAGGATGGCGCATGCCCCGGCCGATCAAGATCGATTTCGTCTCCGACATTGCCTGCCCGTGGTGCGCCGTCGGCCTCAACGGGCTGGAGGAAGCGCTGGCACGCACCGGCGACCTGGTCGACGCGCACATCACGTTCCAACCATTCGAGCTCAACCCCGACATGCCGCCCGAAGGCGAGGATGCGGTCGAGCATATCACGCGCAAATACGGCATCGGCCCGGAGCAAGCGGCCGCCAATCGCGAGACGATCCGCGACCGCGCCGCCGCGGTCGGGTTCGACATGGCGATGTTGGGTGAGCGGCGGCTGCACAATACGTTCGACGCGCATCGCCTGCTCCATTGGGCGGAGCTCGAAGGGCGTCAGGTCGCGCTCAAGCACGCCTTGCTCGCCGCCAATTTCACCCAGGGGCTGGACGTGTCCGACCACGACATCCTGGTCTCCATCGCCGAACAGGCCGGGCTCGACGGCGTCGCGGCGCGCGATATCCTGTCCTCGGACCGCTATACGCAGGAAGTCCGCGACGCCGAGCGCCTGTGGCAGTCGCGCGGTATCAACTCGGTGCCGGCGATCGTCATCGATGGCCGCTATCTGATCTCGGGCGGGCAGCCGCCGGAAGCGTTCGAACGCGCGCTGCGCCAGATCATCGCCGAGCCCGCCTGAAACCGGGCAACAAGATTCCGCTTTTGTCTGCCGCCATAGTCTGACAACACACCGCGCGAACGATCATCGAGCGGGAGGTTGCGTCATGGCGATCAAGCGGGTTGCTGGGCTATTGCTGCTGGGCATGTCGGGACTGGCGTTGGCGCAGACGCAGACATCGGGCG
>Ga0070678_100001647_pt1 | contig 11963 bp, 9 predicted proteins | sample KBSM73metaG_FD_65647 | JGI IMG/M metagenome (GOLD analysis project Ga0070678, IMG submission 65647) | Miscanthus rhizosphere microbial communities from Kellogg Biological Station, Michigan, USA - KBS M7-3 metaG | ecosystem: Host-associated > Plants > Roots > Rhizosphere > Soil ...
TCGCCGCCGCTCGTCACGATCCACGCCTCGCCCTGCGCGTCGGCGGCCAGCGCTTCGATGCTGAAACGATGCGGAGTACGTGGCGCGGGAATCTGCTCGACCGCGTTTCCCTGCACGCGGTAAAGCGCGGTTGGTGTCGAGACCCACAGGACACCGTTCGTGGTGCCTCGGACGGCGGTCGCGCCTCGCACTGGAACACGCATTTCGGACGGATGCCAGCCGGCTTCGTCTCTCGAGAAGGGAATGAGCCCGTCCGCGGTGCCGGCCCACACGCGGCCGTCGGTCGTCGCATCGATCGTGTTCACCAGTCCGAGATTGGCCCACGGTGTCACGCGATGCGGAACGAGCCGGTCCACTCCGTCTGTGGTCCCGGCCCAGATGTTCCCGTCCCTGTCCTCGAACACGGTGCGCACCGCATCGGAGGAGAGGCCAGAGAGCACCGTGGTGCGCTCGACGGTCAGCTTGTCAGTCGTGCCTGGTTCATAGCGGGCACGCCAGAGACCCTGGCCGATGGTCGCGACCCACAGGTTGCCGTCGCGATCGTGCAGGAGCCGGTAGCCGCGGCCGCCGTCCGCGCCCCGCAGAGGTGGGCCGTCGCCGAGCGCGCGAAATCCGACGAGCGAATCGGTCGACCAGACCCGGCCGCTCGAGTCCTGGCTCAGAGACAGTGTGCGCAGGGGATCGTAGGACGGTTCAATCCGCTCGAACATCCCCTCGCGGGCTTTCGGACGACGATACAGCCCGTCTATCGTGCTGACCCAAAGCGCGTCGCTGCGATCGATGAAGGCGTTCACGGCGCCTTCATCCGGCAGGCCTTCCTTTGCGCCCAACCGCTCCCAACCCCTCTCGGTGAGGCGCTGGACTCCGGTGGCCGACGACGCCCAGATGGTTCCGGACTTGTCCTCGACGATGCCGGTGACCGCGCCGATCGAATCGGGCCCTTCGGTGCCGAGATACGTCGTGACGGTCCGGTTGTCGATGCGCGCGAGCCCGCCGCCGCCGCCGAATCCGACCCAGATCGTGCCGGCCGGCGCGACGTACAAGGCCCGAATCGGCAGGCGTGGCAACGGCTGGCCTCCGAGGCCTTCCCACGGGATGAAACGCACACCATCGAAGCGGACCAGCGCGGAGTCGGTACCGATCCAGAGAAAGCCGTTCGCGTCCTGCGCGAAGGCCCATACCGGGCCGATGAGTCCGTCCTTGCGGCTCCAGGTCGTGGACGTGTAGTCGGTGAGGACGTCGCGGAGGTCGACTGCGCGGATCGACGGCGAATGGACGACTGTCGCGCAGAACAGCACGGCACCGATGCACGCGCGGAAAGGCAGCCGCACAGCTCAGCCCTTGCGACGCCCGGATGCGCGGGTCCGCTTCGGTTCACTGTGTCGGGGCAGCGGGGCCTCGCGCGCGATCATCACCTCGGTCGACTTGATGATGGCCATCGCATCGTCGCCGCGGCGCAGCTTCAGCTCGCGGATGGCGTCGGACGTGATGACGGCGGTGAGCGTCTGGTCGCCGATGCGGAGCCTGACCTGTCCGAGCAGTCCGTCGGTACGGACTTCGTCGACGTGGCCGTGCAGGCGGTTGCGTCCGCTCAGCGCCACGATGAGGCCGGTCGGCTGATCATGAGGCGGCGAGGGCCCTGCCGCACCGCTCTTCGACACGAGCCGTTCGACCTCGGCTTCCGCGATCCGGTGGTGGCCACCCGGCGTCTGGGTGGTGCGGACCCGGCCCTCGTAAATCCAGTGTTTGAGCGTGGAGTAGCCGACTCCCAGGCGCTCGGCTGCGGCGCGTACGGTCAGCAGTGCCATGGCTTGGGGGACGTCGCGGCCGGCGCCTGACGTCGATGAACCGGACCGGAGCGTATCACAGCGACACGATCCGGCAGGAGTGGGTCTTGATCACAATCCAGACAGTCATGTTCTCGCGCAGGGCGAGCGATTCGACCGCGCCAGGCGTGAGGTGCACGACGAAGCGCTCCCCGGCGTTTACGGCCGCCACGACCGTGGCGCCCTGATGTGACAGCGACTCGAGCGTGCCTTGCAGGACGTTGCGCGCGCTCAGGCCGCGCGGTTCTTCGATCGCCAGGAGGATGTCGCCGGCACGAATTGCGATGCGGACCGATGCCCCGACGTCCGCCAGTCCGACCGGCACTTCCAGTTCCGCCGGTCCGCCCCCCAGGCGGCAGGTCATCACGCCGCTGGCGGCTCTTCGGGCGAGGACGGTGGCATCGAAGAGATTCTCGAAGCCGGCAAGCTGCGCAATGGTCTCGTGTGCCGGCAGATCGATGACCTCATGCGGTGTGCCGGCAGCCAGCACGCGTCCGCGCTCCAGCACCACGACGCGCTCGCCGAGCGCGAAGACCTCGCGGTGCGCGTGCGTCACGTAGAGCACCGGTATCGCGTGGGCGGCGTTCCAGGCGCGGAGGTCCTCCATGATCAACGACTGCGTCGCGTGATCGAGAGCAGACAGCGGCTCGTCGAGCAGCAACACCTGCGGATCGGTGACGAGCGCACGGGCAAGTGCGACGCGTTGCCGCTCGCCGCCTGAAATCTGCCGCGGCCGTCGATCGAGGAGCCGATCGATGTGGAAACGGGCGGCGATCGACTCGGCCCGTTCGCGCCGCGTCGGTCGGCTCTGGTCATGCAGCCCGAATTCGAGGTTGGCCCGGATGGTCAGGTGGGGGAACAGTGCCAGTTGCTGAAAGACAAGCCCGACCCCGCGCTGCTGCACGGGGACGTCGTCGCCGGTCGCGGAGTCGAACAGGATCCGGTCGCCGACACTGATGCGGCCCGAATCGGGCCGGGCCAGGCCCGCAACCAGGCGGAGCAGCGTCGATTTACCGGAGCCCGAGGCGCCAAACAGAATTGTGATGCCAGCCGGGGCCTCGATCTCCACGTCGAGGTCGAACTGCTCCGACAGCCGCGATCGAACAGCCGCCCTCAGCATCACGCGACCGGCGCCACCGCCCAGGGCCGGTGGAGCAGGGCGTAGACCGCCGCCAGCGCCGCAAGCGAGAAGGCGAGCAGCAGCAGGGCAGTCTGATTCGCGGCGTCCATGTGCAGACCCTGCACCTGGTCGTAAATGGAGATCGATATCGTTCGCGTGACTCCCGGCAGGTTGCCGCCGACCATCAGGACGACGCCGAACTCGCCCAGGGTGTGAGCGAAGCCGAGCACCGCTCCCGCGAAGATGCCGTCGCGGGCGATCGGTATGGTGACCTGCGTGAAGGTCCTCCAGGGAGAGGCGCCGAGTGTTGCCGACGCTTCGAGCAGTGTCCGATCGACCTGCGCAAACGCCGCGGCAATCGGCTGCACGACAAACGGCAGGCTGTAGAGCAGCGAGGCGATCACCAGCCCTTCAAACGTAAACGCGAGCCCGTGGCCCGTGAGCGCAATCCATGCACGACCCAGGGGGCTGGACGGCCCCATGGCAACCAGCACATAGAAGCCGAGCACCGTGGGTGGAAGCACCAGCGGCAACGCGACGACCGCATCGAGCAGGAATGTCCAGCGTCGTCGATGAAACGTGAGCCACCAGGCGAGCGGCACTCCTGCAGCCAGGAGAATGAGGACCACCACGACGGCGAGTCGTACACTGAGGGCAATCGCCTGCCAGTCGATCCCGGTGTTCACCGGGATGATCCAAATCCCGATGCAGCGAGGATCGCGGCGATGTCGGGGGATGTGAGAAAGGCCAGGAACTGCCGGGCCCGCTCTTTGTCGGGCGCACGAGTCAGCACCACGCCGGTCTGGCGGATGATCGCGTAGGCGTCGGGCGGAACCTCGACGCTGGTTCCGGCGACGAGCATCGAAGGCGTGCGCGTCAGCGACAACGCGATGATCGCGGCGTCTGCGTTGCCGGTTTGCGCGAACTGTGCGGCCTGCGCCACGTTCTCCCCCAGCACCAGCCGGGAGCGCACCTGATCGTAGATCCCCGCCTTCCGAAGCGCATCGACTGCCGCGCGGCCGTACGGCGCATGCTCCGGGTTCGCGATCGCAATACGGCGGACTTGTGGATCCGTCAGGCCGAGAAGTCCTTTCGACAGGTTGAGCCCGCGATCGCTCCGGCTCCAGACGGCAAGCCGGCCCGAGGCGTACGGGACGGCAGACGAACCCACCGCATGGCCCGAATCGATCAGCATCTTCACGTACGACTCGTCGGCCGACAGGAACAGGTCGAACGGCGCGCCGTTCTGGATCTGCGAGAAGAACTGGCCGGACGAGCCGAACGAAACACGTGTCTTTTGTCCGGTGGTCTGTTCGTAGCGCTGAACAATGGTCGGCATCACGTTCTGCAGATCGGACGCGGCGGCAACAGTCAGTTGCGCACTCGCATCAACCGGTGCGTACAGCAGGGCGGCAGCGAGAATGACGATGAGACGGCGACCCACGGGAGGATTATAGCCAAGCGATTCAAGACGGTTCCAACCGATTTCATGGACGGGACCGGACCGTCTCGCAACGGCGTGGCGCCTTCAGTCGTCGGGTCTAAAGACCCGACGCCACGTACGTAGGACTGCGCCGATCGGCTATCGCCCATTGCCCAGGGCCTGCGCCTCGGTTCAAGAGCAGTGCGGTATCATGCCTCCGTGAGAGTTCTTCGCGTCCTGACGCTGCTGCTGGTAGCCGCCGTGGCGGCCGGGCCGACACTGCTGGATCGTTGCCTGATCAGCTGTCACGACGAGTCGAAGGGTGACGCCGTGCCGACCTGCCACGAACATGCGTCCGAGGCCGGCGGACTCTCGGTGCACGGCGTCGACGCGTGCGGGCACGATCACGACGGCTCGCCCGCGGACACCCTGACCGACGCGCGTGGCAATGCGGTGCGCCACGCGGACGTCGCCGCTGGCACACCGCACGTCTCTTGTTCAGAGCCGCCTCGCTCGGCGGGCGCGAGCCTCCACCAGGGCATCGACCTTCGTTCGTCCTCGCCGCGCCAGGTTCTCATCCCGTTGCGGGTGTAGAACCGCCTCCCTCTCCGTTCCCATCGAACGAACGTGCGCGCCGCCTTCGATTCGGCGCGCAGGCCAACGGCGTGATGTCCGTGTGACGTCGCGCCGGCGGCTGCCAAGGAGGACGTGTGTTGATCCGGCAACTTCGCCGCGCAGCGATGGTCGCGGCGCTGAGCGCGGTGGCGGTATCCGCGGGGGCCCAGAATCCTGTGCCACCCCAGGATCCGCCCGAGCACGATATGAGCAAGATGAACATGGACATGGACATGGACATGTCCGGCGGCAACGGCTGGCACCTGATGCAGGACGGGGCTCTCTTCCTGCTGTTCAACAGCCAGGGCGGCCCTCGTGGTGGCGACGAGTTCAAGGCGCCGAACTGGTGGATGGGCATGGCCGGCCGTCGCGCGGGCCGCGGCGACCTCACGCTCACTGGCATGTTCAGCCTCGATCCCGCGACCGTTGGCTCCCGCGGCTATCGCGAACTGTTCCAGGTCGGCGAAGCGGTGGACGGTCAGCCAGTCGTCGATCACCAGCATCCGCACGATTTCTGGATGCAGATAGCGGCAGCGTGGCGCGCCACCGCCGGGGAGAAGACCGGCGTGACCTTTGCCGGCGGCGTGTCGGGTGAACCCGCGCTTGGGCCGGTCGCCTTCATGCACCGTGCTTCGGCCGGCGCCATTCCATTCGCTCCGCTCGGCCATCACACGTTCGACTCCACTCACGTCGCGTTCGGCGTCGCCACCATCGGCGTCGACCATGGGCCGGTTGCCGTGGAGGCGTCAGTCTTCAACGGCCGCGAACCAGACCAGCACCGGTGGAACTTCGATTTCGGGCCGATGGACTCGGTGTCGGCGCGGGTCTGGTACCGGCCTTCCCGGTCGTGGGAGTTCCAGATCTCGAGCGGGCACCTGGTCGAACCCGAACAACTGCACGAGGGCAACGTGGTACGGACAACAGCGTCCGGTGCGTATACCTCGGGAGACGAAGCGCACCTGACGGCGGGATCCGTGGGTTTCGGGATGAACGCGACCGACGAGGTGACCCGGCATGCGGGGTTCGGTGAATTCACCAGGGGATGGGGGAAGACGCTGGCGTCGACGCGAATCGAGTTCGTGGAGGTCGAGACCGAATTGCTGCGGCTGGGCACGCTGCCGGACACACCGGAGGGGCAGGCTCGCAAGGACGTGGTCGGAGCGTTCACGTTCGGCGCGCAGCGCGACTTCGTCCGGTGGCACGGCGTCTCCGCGGCGTTTGGTGCCAACGTGACGCTCTATCAGGTCCCCTCATCGCTGCGTGAAACGCACGGGGAGCACCCGGTGTCCTTTCAGCTGTTCCTCAATCTGCGCCCGCCGGCCGGCGCCATGGGTCGCATGCGAAACATGCGCATGGCCGGTCCGCCGATGCCGGGCGATCACAGCGCGCACCAGCACTGAGTCCCGCAGCGCACGCCCCTGGCGGGGACAGCATTACGAACTCGGCTCGTCTTCGCCCGGTCGCGCTGCGATCGCGAATGCGATGAGGATGGACGCTGCAGCCAGTTGATCGGCGCGGCCGATGACTGCGACCCTGTCTCCGCCCCTCAACTCGACGTCGGGACCCGGATTGCCGGTCACGACCCCGTCGCGCTCGGCGGCAACGATTGTGACGCCCGAGAGCACCCGCACGTTTGTCTCGCCGATCGTCATGCCCGCCACTGCGCTGGCGGGCGACACGGTGAGCCACTCGAGTTCGAGGTCGCCTGCCGTGAGCTTTCTCACCAGAGTCATCTCGTCGTCCACATGCCCGCCGGTGACCTCGCGGCCCCTGATCTCGTCGGTGAACGCCTGGATGCGGCGCGATGGGAACCCGAGCGTGAGCAGTGTGCTTCGAAGGATTTGCAGCCCTCCCTCGAACTCGGGGCGCACAAGCGACTGGGCGCCCAGTTCCGCGAGGTGGCGCGCTCCGGACTCGCTGCCAGCCCGCGCCGTCATTGGCAGCGCAGGACTGATCTCGCGAGCCGCGGCAACGATGATCGCGGCCACCACTTCGTCGGGGACCGTCACGACGAGCGCCCTCGCGGCGGCGAGCCCGGCATGCTCGAGAATGGTCGATCGTGCCGCATCCCCATACAACGCCGGCACACCGTCGCGGGTCAGCGCCTCGACGCGTGTCCAGTCCGACTCGATGACCAGCCGCGGCACCCCAAGCGTCCCCAGGATCTCCGCAAGGTGATGGCCGACACGGCCCGCGCCCACGATCACCACGTGATTCCGCCGTGGTTCTTCCGCCGGCGCCGAGGTCTTGCGCTGGCGGTTGAGCAGCCTCCAGAGGCGCGGATGCTGCTCGAGGAAATGTTCGAACCGGTCGATGGGGCGGAAGAGAAATGAATTGACGGTGATCGACACGATGGCGCCCGCCAGGATGAGCGAGTACTGCGACGAGTCGAGCCGTCCGAGCGCCATGCCGGTCTGGCCGACGATGAACGAGAACTCGCCGATCTGCCCCAGGCCCGCGCCCACGATCAGCGCGGTACGAACGGGATACCCGAACAAGAGCGTCAGGGCCGCGCCTATCAGGCTGTTGCCGACGATGACGAGGCCCGACAGTGCGAGGACCTCAGGCCAGCGCTGGATCAATTCAACCGGGTTGACGAGCATGCCGACGGACACGAAGAAGAGCACGGCGAACGTGTCGCGGAACGGCAGCATTTCGGCATGCACCTGGTGGCTGAACGGTGACTCCGACACGACAACGCCTGCGATGAACGCGCCGAGCGCCAGCGACACGCCGAACCACCTCGCCGCGGCGAGCGCGGTTCCAAGCGCGACGGTCAGCGCGACGAGCACGAACATCTCGTGCGACTTGAGCCGGACGACCCGGCGGAGCAGCCAGGCCACCGCGCGCGTGCCAACGAGCAGCATGAACGCCACGAACGCAGCCGCGCGGCTCACGGCGAACACCGCCGACATTCCTCCCGACTGCTCTCCGGTGTCGGCGCCGACGATCAGCGGCAGGAGCACCAGGATCGCGACCGTCGCCAGGTCCTGCAGCACCAGCCATCCCACCGCGACACGACCGTGTACCGAATCGAGCACACCGAAGTCCATCAGCGCGCGCAGCAGCACGACGGTGCTCGCGACAGAGACGGCGATCCCCAGGATGAGACCGGCCTCTGGCGTCCACCCCCAGTGACGGGCCAGCGAATACCCCAGCGCCGTGGTGGCAATCATCTGGACTGTCGCGCCCGGGATCGCGACGGAACGCACGCGCCAGAGGTCGCGAAACGAGAAGTGGATCCCGACGCCGAACATCAGGAAAACGACGCCCAATTCGGCAAGTTCGCCGATGGTTTCCTGGCTGCCGACGAACCCTGGCGTGAAAGGGCCGATTGCGACGCCGGCGATCAGGTAGCCAACGATCGATGGCAGGCCGACCCTCGTCGCCACAATGCCGCCCACCAGGGCGTAGGCGAGGGCGGCAGCGATGTTCAGGAGCAGGGGCAGGTCATGCATCGTTGGCCCGCCCTGAAACGCGCCGGCTCATTCGAGCAACTCGTCGTCGTGCGGCATCGTGTCGACGTCGGCAGGGACACTTGAATCCCCCCACTCGACGGGCTTGCTGAGCTGCCACAGGATCCGGCTGGCCGCGAGCACGGCCACTCCAGTTGCTCCCCGTCTCACCCAGCGCATCGCCCCTGCGGGCTGGGGCGCCGGGCGGCCAGGTCGGTCTGCAGGCTTGGGCAGAGCGGTCTGGGGCAGAGCGGGCTGGGGCGACGCGGCACGAGGTTCCTGCCGGCGCTCATCTGGAGGAATCCATCGCGAGACATACGCGAAGCTTTCCGACGTGCAGACCGGACAGTGGGCGGCAGCGTGGACCTCTTCGCAGTTCAGGCAGAGCCGAGCATTACGCAGTTGCATGACCAGTCTTTCCAATTGACACAAGTGCCGCTGGTTGCTTGAGTGGCGCCGGGTCTTCAGACCCGCCCTTTTCTGCCAGTCGGGTCTAAACACCCGACGCCACGTCTGCTAACGACCAGTTTATGTTCCCGCGATACTATCAAGCGAACGACCGGCGAACGGAGCGGGACACATGAAACAGCGCATGCTGGGACGGAGCGGGCTGCAGGTATCGGCCATCGGGCTCGGGTGCATGGGCATGTCGCAGGCGTACGGGTCGCCCGACGATCACGAGTCGCGCCTGACGCTGCTGCGGGCCTTCGAACTCGGCGTCACCTTTCTCGATACCGCGGACGCCTACGGCGGCGGGGACAACGAGAAGCTGGTGGGGAGCATCGTCCGCGACCGGCGAAGCGAAGTCGTGCTCGCGACAAAATTCGGCATCCTGCGTGATCCTGACGGTACGCCGCGCGGCGTCGACGGGTCGCCGGGCTATGCAAGGCAGGCATGCGACGCGAGCCTGCAACGCCTCGGCATCGATCGCATCGATCTCTACTACCTGCACCGTGTCGATCCGAAGGTTTCGATCGAAGAGTCGGTCGGCGCCATGGCCGACCTGGTCAAGGCGGGCAAGGTTCGTTACATCGGTCTGTCCGAGGCCTCTTCAGAGACGATTCGCCGTGCCCACAAGGTCCACCCGATCGCTGCGCTCCAGAGCGAATATTCCCTGTGGAACCGCGAGCCGGAGCAGGACGTGATTCCGACCTGCCGTGAGCTCGGCATCGGCTTCGTGCCCTTCAGCCCGCTCGGCCGCGGCTTTCTCTCCGGCACCGTGACGACGACCGACGGCATGCGCCCGGACGATTTCCGTCGCAGCCTGCCGCGGTTCCAGGGAGAACACCTGCAGCAGAACCTCGCTCTCGTCAGCAGGCTCGAAGCTCTTGCCGCAAAGAATGCCTGCACACCGTCGCAGTTGGCGCTCGCGTGGATTCTTGCCAGGGGCGACGACCTGGTGCCGATTCCTGGCACGAAGCGCCGCACCTATCTCGAAAGCAACACGGCGGCGGCCGACATCGCGCTCTCACCAGCAGACGTGGCGGAGCTCGAGGCGGCGTTCCCGGTCGGCGCGGCAGCAGGTGCGCGGTATCCGGCGAGCCTGGCGCAGATGGTCGACGCGAAAAAGGGGTAGGGAGTCCCGTGAACAAGCGCAGACGCGCGGGAATGGTGCTGGTGCTGCTCGTGTGCCTCGCCTCCGTCGCGACCGCGCAGCGCGGCCGCTTCTTCTACGGGTGGGACGAAACCGTGCAGAACGTGCCGTATGACGGCCGCTTCACGTTCGCGCGGGTCCGCTACGCGCCGGCACCAGGCGGAAACTGGGCTGGCGGGCGCCCCTCATGGGTGCACGGTTATCCGCTGGCCGAACAGAACCTGATGCGCATCATGAAGGAGGTGTCGCTCCTCGACGCGCACATCGACGACATGAACGTCGTCACCCTCGACGATCCCGAACTGTTCAAGTACGCGATCGCGTACATCATCGAAGTTGGCTGGTGGACGCTGACCGATCGGGAGGCGTCGGGCCTGCGCGCGTACCTGCAGAAGGGCGGGTTCCTGATCGTCGACGACTTCAAGGTCGAGGGATGGCGAGGCCTCCCTGGCGGCGGCTGGCAGCCCTTCGAGGACAACGTGAAACGGGTGATCCCCGGCGCGAAGTTCTTCGAGATGAGCCCCTCCGATCCGATTTTCCATTGCTTCTTCGAGATCACCACGCTCGACAACTTCCCGCAGGCCTACACCTACGGGAAGGCTGTATTCCGCGGCGTGTACGAGGACAACGACCCGAAGAAGCGCCTGCTGATGATCGTCAACTACAACACCGACGTGTCGCAGTACTGGGAGTGGTCGGGCCGCGGCCTGCGCCCCTTCGATGACACGAACGAAGCCTACAAGCTCGGCGTCAACTACCTGATCTACGGCCTGACACACTGACCAGGCGCGGCCGCCGGTCTGCGACCAGGTTCACCTGGCCTGGCGCTCGCGATGCGCCGGCTCGAACGACACGCCGGCCACCTCCCGCGCGAGCGACGCGATCCGCTTCACTTCATCCTGCAACGACTGCTGGACCCGGCAAGTCGTCTCGCCGGCAGCAGCGACGCGCCGGGTGTACGAGCCGTCGGGATTGAGCTGTCGGGCCTTGACGTTGTCGCGGAACATCGAGCGCAGCGCGTGCATCACCCTGGCCTTGTGCTCGGGGCGTTCAACGGGGAAGAGGAGTTCGATGCGCTTGTCGAAGTTGCGCGTCATCCAGTCGGCACTGGCGAGGTAGGTCTCTTCTTCGCCGCCGTTCAGAAATGCGTAGACACGCGAGTGCTCGAGGAATCGATCGACGACCGAGACGACCTCGATGGTCTCGCTGTGACCGGGCACTCCGGGACGCAACGCGCAGATGCCGCGTACGTTCAGCCGGATGACGACACCCTCGCGCGAGGCCGCGTACAGCGCCTCGATGATCTCGTCGTCGATGAGCGAGTTCATTTTCGCCATGATCTCGGCCGGCTGGCCCGCCTCGGCTCGCCGCCGCTCGCGGTTGATCAGGCGCAGGAAGCGCTCGCGCAACCCCGTCGGCGCCATCGTCAGCTTCTTAAGGCGGGGCGGGTCCGAGTAGCCGGTCAACGCGCTGAAGAACGCGCTCGCGTCCTCGGCAATCGGCGCGGACGTCGTGAGCAGGCCGAAGTCGGTGTAGACCCGTGCCGTGCGCTCGTTGTAGTTCCCCGTGGCGAGATGCACGTACCGGCGGAGCCCGTACGGCGTCCGCTTCACGATCTGGCAGATCTTCGCGTGCACTTTGTAGCCGCTGATGCCGTAGATCACGTGCGCGCCCGCTTCCTCGAGCGCCCGGGCCCAGCGGATGTTCCGCTCCTCGTCGAACCGCGCCGTCAACTCGACGACGACAGTAACCTGCTTGTTGTTTTCGGCGGCGCGCTGGAGGCTGGCGATGATCGCGGAACTCGGGCTCGCGCGATACAGCGTCTGCTTGATTGCCAGCACGTCGGGGTCGTCTGCTGCCTGGTCGAGCAGCCAGACCACCGGGTCGTACGATTCGTAGGGGTGATGCAGCAGGATGTCGCCTTCGTCCA
>Ga0070678_100001652_pt1 | contig 11958 bp, 12 predicted proteins | sample KBSM73metaG_FD_65647 | JGI IMG/M metagenome (GOLD analysis project Ga0070678, IMG submission 65647) | Miscanthus rhizosphere microbial communities from Kellogg Biological Station, Michigan, USA - KBS M7-3 metaG | ecosystem: Host-associated > Plants > Roots > Rhizosphere > Soil ...
CGCGGCGCTGGTGCTGGAACCTCCTGCGCCGAGGCCAGCCCCTCGGCATGGCGCGCCATTCGTTCGAGCCAGTCGGGATCGGTCGATGTCGGGATCTGGGCGCGCAGTTGACGGGCGGTGTCGTTCATCCAGGCCTCCTGGTGGAGCTTTCACGCCTCCTTTGTCGGGATCCCTTGCCGCCTTTGCCTTGACTTGGTCCGACAGACTCTTGACCTTTGGCGTCAGCCGGCACGACGACCGTCGGTTGGGAACAGCATCGTGCACGCGCTGACGATCGAGACCCGTTGGGCGATCCGCATTGCCGATGACCTGCGGCGCGCCGGCCACACGCTCGACGGCGTGCTGAAGGAAGTCGGCCTGGTTCGAGCCGACCTCGCCACGCCCGAAGACAGGATCCTCTATTCTTCATATGTCGGGCTGATCGAGCGGGCAGCCACGCTGCTGGGCGATCCCGGCTACGGACTCAAGCTTGGGGCTTCGTACGGTGTTCGCGACGTCGGCCTGCACGGATTCATCGCCCTCAACTCGGCGACCCTGGGAGATGCCTTGGCCAGCATCGAGCGCTACGTCAGGGTCACCAATGAAGGCATCGATGCCGTTTTCGAGGCCGACGAGCTGGGCGCTACCTTGCGCTTTCGCGAGACCGATGCATCGCTTCGCGGTCTGAGGCACAATTCAGAGCAGGCTGCCGCCCAGATCGTCAGGGGCGCGCGTGAACTGACACGCCGGAAGGTGACCCCGGTGCGCGCCGAATTCATGCATGAGCGACCCAACGAGCGCATCGACTACGAAGGTATCCTGGGCTGTCCGGTCAAGTTCCGCGCCGAGTGGGATGGCGTGGTCTTTGCCAAGGAAACCCTGCGGCTGCCCGTGATCGGCGCCGACAGCAAGCTGCTGCGCGTGCTGCAGAGCGCCTGCCGCAAGATCATCGGTCCGGTTCGACGCAAGCACGACCTTATCCATTCGGTACGGGAATATGTCGTGCAGCGGCTGGCCAAGGGCGCGGTACCGCTCGACGACGTGGCCCGGCGTTTGGGCATGAGCGGCAAGACGCTGGAGCGGCGACTACGGGAGCGCGGCGCGAGCTATCGCGCGCTGGTCGAGGACATCCGCCGCGAGCTTGCCGAGCGCTACCTGGCAGACACCGACCTGCGCCTGCAGCAGATCGCCTACCTTGTCGGCTATTCCGAGCCGGCGCCCCTGGTCCGCGCGTTCAAGCGATGGACCGGCAGCACGCCGATGCAGTATCGCGCCAGACGGCGCAAGCCATGAACGCCGCCCACTACGCCGCCACCGAGCGCCTGCGCAACGGCGCAACGCTGCAGATCCGTGCGCTGCTGCCCAGCGACCGTGCCGAGATGCTGGCCGCGGTCGGGCGGGCCAGCAAGGAAACGCTGTACCGCCGGTTCTTCGCGCCAAAACGCAGCTTCAGCGAGCGCGAGATCGAGTACTTCCTCAATGTGGACTTTACCAGCCACGTCGCGTTGGCCGCCGTCCTTTCCGAAGGCGGGCGACAGCTGATCGTGGGCGGCGCACGATATATCGTCACGCAGCCCGGTTGCGCCGAGCTGGCGTTCGCCATCGACGACGCCCATCAGAAACTGGGCATCGCCACGCATCTGATCGTTCACCTGATCGGCATCGCGCGCGCGGCCGGGCTGAAGGAGTTCGTCGCCGAAGTGCTGCCCGAGAACGCGCCGATGATCAAAGTCTTCGAGCGCTGTGGCCTTGCCTTGACGACGCGTCGTGAACGGGGCGTCGTCCACGTGACGCTTGCTCTTCCCCCTGGGGCGAAGGCCTAGCAACGATCGCCTGCGGCCTCGGCCGACGCGCCACCGGCCTGCCGCACAGCATCAGCCCGAGGGGCGTTGCCCATGCCCCGTCTCGGTCGCGCCGGAATAAAGCTGCAACTTTGATTTCCGTCAACGACGGCAGTGCAGGTGCCGCTAATCTGCCATCGAGCTCACGCGTTGCACGAGGCGCCCGCTCGCGCCCTGCGCGTGCGTTGTTCGAGAGCCAGGCATGGCGGCTGACACCCATGTTTGGCGCAGCCTGACACCAAGGAGGTGCGCGCTATCAAGCGTGCAAAGGATCGCGGCTAACGTGTTCCGGAATCTGGGAGCGAGTTGACGCTTTGTTTTAGTCGTCTTGCAGCCACGAGGAGGAAGCAATCATGTTGAGCAGAAGATCTTTGATAGCCGTTGCACTTGCAGGTTCGGCGCTGACCGGCGCCCAGTCCTTTGCCCAGGATCAGGCGATTGTCGGCATACAGAGCACGACCCGCTACTCACTCGAGGGGCGCATCGCCGCTGTCGATACCAACGCCCGCACCGTGACCATCGCCTCTGCCGACGGCACCAGCCGCATGCTGAACGTGAGCCCGATGGCCGCCAACATCAGCACCACGAAAGTCGGTGACAACGTGGTGCTGGGAATCGAGGATGCGCGCACCTTCGTGCTCTCCGGCTCCAATACGCCGACGCCAGGCTCCGGCGCTGGGAGCGTGACGGGCGCAGTGGAAATCAATCAGGGTGTGGCCGGCGCGAGAGTCTCCAAGTCGATCGCCAATTGGTGGGTCGTCGGCGTCAACCCTGCCGCCAACAACATCACGCTGGTCAATCCCGGTGGCGGCGAAGTGCGCACCTATGACGTGACCTCGGAAATGGGCCGTCAGCAGCTGCCGCGGGTAAAGCCCGGTGACGGCCTGACGATGATTGATAGCCGAGTGGCGGTGGCCTCGATTACGCCAAAGTCATAACGCTCTCGCGGAAAGCACCACTTCAGGATCCGTGGCAGCCCGGATGCGAGCTGCGGCCGCCACGGAGCTGCGCTCAGCAGCGTGCGATCGCCCGTCCAAGCGTAAGGCCCCGCCTTCCCAGCGGCCTTTCGTTTGACCGAGTGGATCGTCGAGCCTCCAAAAACGTGCCTTTTCGCACCGCTTATTGAACATCGGTTGGAAATGCGAGCGGCCGCAGGCTGCTAAGTGCTGGCGTCCCCTACGGGATTCGAACCCGTGTCGCTGCCGTGAAAGGGCAGTGTCCTAGGCCTCTAGACGAAGGGGACCAGTGCGCGAGCCGCCGGGTGTAATGGGCCCGGCGGCCAAAATCAAGGCGGGCTCACGGTAGCACCGACCCCGCAGCGGCAGCGGCGTCGTCGATCTGCAGGCGCACCGACTGGCGGCCGTTGTAGCGGTCGAGCCGCAGGGCGCCTGCGACATGCAGGATCGGCTTGGCGCGATCCAGCAGCGCCGGGCCAAGCTCGCTCTGGTTGGCGCGGAAGGCGATCGCCTCGATCCGGCCGCGCTGATGGCCGACCAGGGTGCAGCGGACATGGCCCTCGCCGACCGGCTGGGCATAGTCGACGCGCACGCCGGTGAGCGCGAAGCGCGGCAGCGCGTTGCCGGCGCCGAATGGGCCGGCGCGCTCGATCATGCCGACCAGCTCCTGTGTCGCCGCGCCGGGCGCCAGCGCCGCGTCGATGCCGAGCTCGCGCACTGCCGGCGCCTCGCCGAGCTGCGGCGCCAGGCGGTCGTCGAGGAACCTGGCGAGATGAGGAAGCTGCGCGCGCGCCACGGTGAGGCCGGCTGCCATGGCGTGGCCGCCGCCGTTGACCAGCAGGCCCGACTGGCGGGCGGCGAGCACGGCGGCGCCGAGATCGACGCCGCGGACCGAGCGGCCCGAGCCCTTGCCGACCTCGCCGTCCATGCCGATCACGAAGGCCGGCCGGCCGTAGCGCTCGACCAGCCGGCTGGCGACGATGCCGATCACACCGACGTGCCAGCCCTCGCTCTCGACGATCAGCGCCGCCGGCAGGCCCTTGCGGTCGGGCCCGTACAGGCCCTCGATGCGGGCGATCGCCTGGTCGAGCACCTCGCGTTCGATGGCGCGGCGCTCGGAATTGAATTCGTCGAGGCGCAACGCCAGCGCGCTCACCTCGTGCGGATCGTCGCTCGACAGCAGGCGGGCGCCGAGATCGGCCTGGCCGACGCGGCCGCCGGCATTGACCCGCGGACCCAGCATGAAGCCCAGGTGATAGGCGCCGGGCGGTTCGCGCAGGCGGGCGACGTCGGCCAGCGCGACGAGGCCCGGATTGCCGCGCTGCTGCATGACCTGCAGCCCGTGGCGCACCAGGGCGCGATTGACGCCGGTGAGCGGCACCACGTCGGCGACGGTGCCGAGCGCCACCAGATCGAGCCACTGGCGCAAGTCCGGCTCGGGCCGCGCTCCTTGTGTCCCGGGCGGGCCATACCAGCCGGCGTCGCGCAGCGCGCGATTGACGCCGACGCAGAGCAGGAAGGCGACGCCGACCGCCGCGAGCTGCTTGTGCGGGCTCGCGTCGTCGATCCGGTTGGGGTCGACGACGGCGAGCGCCTGGGGAAGCACCATCTCGGCCTGGTGATGATCGATCACGATGACGTCGAGCCCGACCTTGGCAGCCTCGGCCAACGGCTCGTAGGCGGTGACCCCGCAATCGACGGTGACGACGACGGCCGCGCCCTCCGCCTTGAGCTTGAGCAGCGCCGGCGCATTGGGTCCGTAGCCCTCCTTGCGGCGGTCGGGAATGTAGACGCCGATCGTGCCGCCGGCGGCGCGGAAGAAGCGCAGCAGCAGCGCCGACGAGGTCGCGCCATCGACGTCGTAGTCGCCGAACACCACGATCTGCTCGCCCTGCTGCACCGCGCGCACCAGCCGGGCGATCGCCACATCCATGTCCTTGAGATGCGACGGATCGGGCAGGAACTTGCGCAAGGTCGGCTCGAGGAAGTCGGGCACGCCCTCGAGGTCGACGTCGCGCGCCGCCAGCAGGCGGCAGATCGCGTCGGGCAGGCCGTGGCGCTGCGCCATGGCGAGGGCGATCCGTTCGTCGCCCAGCCGCTCGGCCCAGCGCCGCCCGGTCAGCGAGCGTTCGATGCCGAGGAAGGCGGCCCGCTGGTGGCGCGTTTCGGAAGACATGCGCCTCTATAGCGCAAACGCCTTGGGGAGCGTTTTCAGGCCGACAGCAGGCGACGCCACGGCTTCCAGTAGTAGAGCTTCCAGCCCTCGGTGACGCCGCGGTAATCGCCCTTCGGCACGTCGAGCTGCAGCAGGTCGATGCGGCCCCGGCTGCGGCCCGCCGCGCGGAAGCTCAGGATCAGGACGGAATCGGGATCGTCCTTGGCGAAATTCACCGAGCGCCAGAACTGCACGATCAGGTGCGGCTTCTCGACGGCCAGCATGCGGCCGCTCAGCGAGCCGCCGAACGCCCGAAAGGCGGCGCCCGGCCTGGCCGATATCTTGACCGGGCTGCCGGTGATGGCGGCATGCCGGCGCGGGTCGAGATACATCGCGAACAGCCGGTCGGCCGCGGCCGGCAGGACGACCGACTGGCGAATGATGCTGCGCTTCACCAGCGCCATTCGAACGGCCAGATGCGGACCACCGCGACGTTCAGCCGGCGCACGCCGGCGCCGCCGAATTGCAAGGTGAGCGGCTCGCCCTGGACCTCGACGTCGACGCTGCGGCGCACGCCGTGGCACTCCCTCGCGCGGGTCGAGGCTTGCGTCGCCAGGCGCTTGTTGCCCTGGATCGCCTCGACCCAGGCCTCGTCCGACAGGGCGATCTGGTAGCGGCCGGCCGCCACGCTCTCGAGGGTGATGACGCCGCCCCACGAGCCGTCGCTGCCGCGCTCCGGCATTGTCGGATAGATCACGTCGGCGCTCGGCCGCAGCTCGACGCCGAACACGCCTTCCTTGGGCAGCGACTGGCTGGTCTGCACCACCGGCAACGGCTCGTCGAACAGGTCGATGGTGCGGCCGACCGACCAGGAGAAATTGCGGCAATTGTCACCCTGCGCCGCGGCCTCTGCCGCGGCGAGGAGGGGAAGGAGACCGGCGATCAGCCCGGCTAACCGCATGCCCCCATCATGATCAGGCCCAGCTCGGCAGGCCAGCCCTATCGACGACTTGTGATAAGTCTTTGCCCACATGGCGCGCCGGCTGTTCAAGGTCCGCTTCGAGCTAGACCCCTCCGACTGGCACGGCACTGGGAGTGAGCTGCTTTGGGCGGCGCCGGCCGCCGACCCCGGAACGTTCGAGCTCCAGAATTCGCCCTTCCATGCCACGGGGGTGAGCTACCTCGACATCGTTGCCGCGCGGCCAGTGGAAGACTCCTCGACGTTCAACTTCGAGCGCGTCATCAAGCGCAGTGGGCATTCGACGTACATGATTCTTCTGAATCCCGACGATCCAGCCGCTCAAGCATGTTGGCGGCAGCTTAAAGAGATGGGTTGCTCCTATGAAAGCGCGCAGATGGGCACCAGCGTCGGTGCGCACACGCTTTATTCCGTCGACGTGCCGCCAACCTCCGATCACGCGAAAGTCTACGCTGTGCTGACCGACGGCGAGCTGGACGGAACCTGGCGGTTCCAAACCGGTTATGACGCGCGGACTATGCCCAGCTCGGCAGGCCCGTCTTGATCGAGAAATTGTGATGGGCGGATATCCACCGCACCGTGCCGGTCTTCGAGCGCATGACGATGGAATGGGTCTCGGCGCCGTTGCCGAAGCGGCGCACCCCCTTCAGCATCGAGCCCGAGGTGACGCCGGTGGCGGCGAACATCACGTCGCCCTTGGCCATGTCGAGCATCGAATACTTGCGGTTGAGGTCGGTGATGCCCCACTTGCGGGCGCGGCCGCGCTCGTCGTCGTTGCGGAACAGCAGCCGGCCCTGCATCTGGCCGCCGATCGCGCGCAGCGCCGCCGCCGCCAGCACGCCCTCCGGCGCGCCGCCCGAACCCATGTAGATGTCGATGCCCGAATCGCCGGTCGAGGTGGCGATCACGCCGGAGACGTCACCGTCGCCGATCAGCATGATGCGGGCGCCCGCCTCGCGCACCTTGGCGATCAGCTCGGCATGGCGCGGCCGGTCGAGGATGCAGACCACGAGATCCGACATCTCGACCTTCTTGGCCTTGGAGAGATCGCGCAGATTGTCGCCCGGCTTCTTGTCGAGATCGACCACGCCGTCGGGCAGGCCGCCGCCGACCGCGATCTTGTCCATGTAGACGTCGGGCGCGTTGAGGAAATTGCCGTCCTCCGCCATCGCCAGCACGGCGAGGCCGTTGGGCAGGCCCTTGGCGGTGATGGTCGTGCCCTCGAGCGGATCGAGCGCGATGTCGATCTTGGGGCCGCCCGAGCCGACCTTCTCGCCGATATAGAGCATCGGCGCCTCGTCGCGCTCGCCCTCGCCGATAACAACAGTTCCGTCGATCGAAAGGGTGTTGAGCGCGCTGCGCATCGCATCGACCGCCGCCTGGTCGGCCTTCTTCTCGTCGCCGCGGCCCATCAGCTTGGAGGCCGCCAGCGCCGCGGCCTCGGTCACGCGCACCGCCTCGAGGGCGAGATTGCGGTCCATCTTGCCAACATCGGCCATCGTTTCCTCCATCGGCGCTTCGAGGCGCCTTCTCCTTAAAATGATTCGATGCGGATCAGGCAGGGCTCCTCGGCCACTGCCTTGAGCTTCGCGATGCGCGACAGCGCGCGCTGCATGCGCGCCTCCTCCGTGGTGTGCGTGGTCAGCACCACCGGCACCTCGCCCGCCGGCGAGCGGCCGCGCTGCAGCATCGACTCGAGCGAAATGCGCTCCTCGGCAAGCGCCCTGGAGACGGCGGCGATCACGCCGGGCCGGTCCTGCACCATCAGTCGGATGTAGTAGGCGCCGACATGGCGCGCCATCGGCGCGGCCTTCTTGTCGGCGAGCTTGGCGGCCGGCACGACGAAGGCCGGCATGTTGCGCCCGCGCGCCACGTCGATCAGGTCGGCCACCACGGCCGAAGCCGTCGGCCCCTGCCCCGCGCCGCGCCCCTGGAACATCGTCTTGCCGACGAAATCGCCTTCGATCGCCACCGCATTGAACACACCTTCGATGTGCGCGATCGGCGCTTCAAGCGGCACCAGGCAGGGATGCACCCTTTGCTCGATTCCGTACGGAGTCTCGCGTGCCAGCCCCAGGAGCTTGATGCGGAAGTTCAGCTCTTCCGCGAAACCGATATCCATCGAGGTGACGCGGCGGATGCCTTCGACATGGATGCCGGGGAAATTCACCCTGGCGCCGAACGCGGCGCCGGTCAGCACCGCGAGCTTGTGCGCAGCATCGATGCCGTCGACGTCGAACGATGGATCGGCTTCGGCATAGCCCGCGGCCTGCGCCTCGGCGAGCACGACGTCGAAGTCGCGGCCGGTCTCGCGCATCGTGGTCAGGATGTAGTTGCAGGTGCCGTTGAGGATGCCGTAGAGCCGCGCCACCCGGTTGCCGACCAGGCCCTCGCGCAGCGCCTTGATGATCGGGATGCCGCCCGCGACCGCCGCCTCGAAGGCGAGGATGGCGCCGCGCTTTTCGGCCAGCGCCGCGAGCTCGGCGCCGTGCATGGCGAGCAGCGCCTTGTTGGCGGTGACGACATGCTTGCCGGCGCGCAGCGCCCGCTCGGCGAGGCGCTTGGCGACGCCGCCCGAGCCGCCGATCAATTCGACCACCACGTCGATGTCGGGTGCGGTGGCGAGCGCCAGCGGATCCTTCTCCCAGCGCACGCCGCCAAGATCGATGTCGCGCTTTTTCGTCCTGGAGCGCGCGCTCACGGCGACCAGCTTGAGGCGCCGGCCGCCGCGCAGCGACAGCAGGCGGTCGTGCTCGGCGAGGAGCTTGACCACGCCCGCGCCAACGGTGCCGAGGCCGGCGATGCCGATCTTCAGAGGTCCTGTCATGGTATCCAAATGGTGCGAATCGACAGGGTCACCTCACCCTGAGGAGGCCGCGACGCGGCCGTCTCGAAGGGTGGGTACGAGCACCTTGTCTGTTGCCCACCCTTCGAGACGCGGCCCTGCAGGCCGCTCCTCAGGGTGAGGGGGTGGTTTGCGTTCATCTGCCAAGAATCCGATTTAATTAAGCGCGCGCTTTGAGCGGCGTGATGTTGTCGCCGACCCCGCGCAGGTAGAGATCGATCGCGCGCGACGGGTCGGCCATCACCTGCCGGATGTTGCGGATGGCCTGGCGGATGCGGTGCTTGTTCTCGACCATGGCGATGCGGACATGGCCGTCGCCATGCTCGCCGAAGCCGATGCCGGGCGACACCGCGACGTTGGCCTGGGTCAGCAGCACCTTGGAGAAGGCAAGCGAGCCCAACTCCTCGAAGGGCTTGGGGACCGGCGCCCAGGCGAACATCGAGGCGGCCGGCGCCGGGATGGCCCAGCCCGCCGCGGCGAGGCCCTCGATCAGAACGTCGCGCCGCTCCTGGTAGGTCGCGCGCGCCTCGGCGATGCAGTCCTGCGGCCCGTTCAGCGCTGCGGTTGCGGCGACCTGGATCGGTGTGAAGGCGCCGTAGTCGAGGTACGACTTGATGCGGGTGAGCGCGCTGATCAGCGTCCGGTTGCCGGCGGCGAAGCCGATGCGCCAGCCGGCCATCGAGTAGGTCTTGCTCATCGAGGTGAACTCGACGGCGATGTCGCGCGCGCCCGGGACCTGCAGGACCGACGGCGGCGGCGCGCCGTCGAAGTAGATCTCGGCATAGGCGAGATCGCTCAGGATCCAGATGCCCTGGCGTTTGCAGAAGTCGACGATCGCGGCATAGAAATCGAGGTCGACGACCTGGGCCGTCGGGTTGGACGGATAGTTCAGCACCAGCGCGATCGGCTTGGGCACGGCATAGCGCACGGCGCGCTCGAGCGCCGGCAGGAATTCGGCCAGCGAGGTCGAGCCGGGCACGGGAATATGGCGCACCGAGCCCCCGGCGATGATGAAGCCGTAGGGGTGGATCGGATAGCTCGGGTTGGGCACCAGCACGATGTCGCCCGGCGAGGTGATCGCCTGGGCGAGGTTGGCGAGGCCTTCCTTGGAGCCGAGCGTCACGATGATCTCGGATTCGGGGTCGAGCTCGACGTTGAAGCGGCGCGCGTAATAGGCCGCCTGCGCCTTGCGCAGCCCGGGAATGCCGCGCGACGACGAATAGCCGTGCGCCCGCGGATTGCCGGCGGCCTCGGCGAGCTTGGCGACGATGTGCGGCGCGGTCGGCAGGTCGGGATTGCCCATGCCGAGATCGATCACGTCCTGGCCCGCGCCACGGGCGCGCGCCTTCATCGCGTTCACTTCGGCAAAGACATAAGGCGGCAGGCGCTTCAGCCGATGGAATTCTGAGTCGTCCATGGTCTGGTTCTTATTGCTTGGTGTCGGCGGGAGGAGCCGGCTGGCCCGGCGGAGGCGCCAGCGGTGCGGTCGAAACAGGCGCAGGCGGTGCGGCCGGAGTCGCGCCTCGTGGCGGCGCGGCATTGGCCGACGGCGCGGGCGGCGCCCCATCTGGCGGAGCATTGGCTGGCGGAGCGCCGGCGGGCTTCTTGTCGCCGTCCTGGGCCTTCTTGAGCGCCGCCTCGCGCTCGCGGCGAGCGCGGTCCTCGCGGGCCTTGGCGTCTCGCTCGGCTGATTCCTTGTTGGTGGCTTCGATCTGGGCCTTCTGGCCGCCCTTGCCGGCAACGATCGAGCCGATCCGCGGCGCGCCGCGATTCTCGTCGACCGGCGCGACCGAAGCGTCGTACTGGCCGCCGCGCGAGGCGGGCAAGGAATTGGTGACGGTCACTTGGCGCTCTGCGCCGGGCCGGGCTTTTTCGCTGCTGGTCTGCGAGCCGCTGCCCCAGCCCAGCCAGTCGCACCCCCCGAGCAGGACGAGGAGAACCCCCACCCCGATAAACCTATGCATCGTCACCTTCGCCGTTTGACCCGTCAGGTATTGCAGCCTACCTAGAAGGCTACAAGGTATTGTTTCGGACGCTCAAAATACCGCAAGAAATGGCGCAAAGCCACTGATTTCACAGGGGAAACGCATGACGGAGTCGCCTGCCCCGGAGGTCATCCCCGGCTTCTCGGCCGCCGAGGCCGAGAAGATGCAAACCGCTTTCAAGGACATCGCCGAGCGCAGCCAGAAACTGCTCGCCGAGTTCGCCGACCGCTACAAAGCCGATGGCCCGCAGCCGGTCGATCCGCTCAAGCTCACCCAGACCTTCATGGACTTCACGGCCAAGATGCTGGCCGATCCCAACAAGCTCCTGCAGGCGCAGATGGAGCTGTGGAACCAGTACATGAAGCTGTGGCAGGCGACGGCGCAGCGCATGATGGGCCAGCCGGCCGAACCGGTCGCCGAGCCGGCCAAGGGCGACAAGCGTTTCGCCGACCCGGCCTGGCGCGACGAGGTCGTGTTCGACTACCTCAAGCAATCCTACCTCCTGACCGCGCGCTGGCTGCAGGGCACGGTCAAGGAGGTCGAAGGCATCGACGACAAGACGGCGCAGAAGGTCGAGTTCTACACGCGCCAGTTCATCGACGCGATGTCGCCCTCCAACTTCGCGATGACCAACCCGCAGGTCGTCAAGGCGACGATCGAGAGCAAGGGCGAGAACCTGCTGAAGGGCCTGCAGAACCTGCTGACCGACCTCGAGCGCGGCAAGGGCAAGCTCGCGATCCGCCAGACCGACATGACGGCCTTCAAGGTCGGCGAGAACGTCGCCACCTCGCCCGGCAAGGTGGTCTATCAGAACGAACTGATACAGCTCATCCAGTATGCGCCGGAAACCGAGCAGGTCTGGCAGATGCCGCTGCTGATCGTGCCGCCATGGATCAACAAGTTCTACATCCTCGACCTCAAGCCGCAGAACTCCTTCATCAAATGGGCGACGCAGCACGGCTACACCGTGTTCGTGATCTCCTGGGTCAATCCCGACGAGAAGCTGACCGGCCTGGTGTTCGAGGACTACATGAAGCGCGGGCCGCTGGCGGCGCTCGATGCGATCGAGCAGGCGACCGGCGAAGCCGAGGTGAATGCGATCGGCTACTGCATCGGCGGCACGCTGCTGGCGAGCACACTCGCCTACATGGCCGTAACCAATGACAAGCGCATTGTCGCGGCGACATTCTTCACGACCTTGCTCGATTTTACCGATGT
>Ga0070678_100001654_pt1 | contig 11955 bp, 10 predicted proteins | sample KBSM73metaG_FD_65647 | JGI IMG/M metagenome (GOLD analysis project Ga0070678, IMG submission 65647) | Miscanthus rhizosphere microbial communities from Kellogg Biological Station, Michigan, USA - KBS M7-3 metaG | ecosystem: Host-associated > Plants > Roots > Rhizosphere > Soil ...
CCTCCTCCGCTTTCTCCACGGAGGTTCGACATGACCGACGCCCCGGGCTACTCCGGCCGTCGCGAGCCCGCGCTCCGCGCGGATGCCATCGCCGCGAACGACGGCGGCGGACCGCCCCGCCTGCCGCCCTCGCCGCGCCGCGGCGGTTGGCTCGCGCTGGCGCTCGCATTCGCGCTGGCGCTCGTCGCCGCCGTGTTGTGGTGGCGCTCGCAGCCGCCCCCCGCGCCCTCGTCCGCCGCGGCGCCACCTGCTCCGCCGGCGGCGGCCGTCGCACCGCCGCCCCCGCCCATCCGTTACCCGCTCGAGCGGGAGGGCGCGCCGGCCACGGCGCCGGCGCCTCTGCCCGCGCTCGCGGACAGCGACGCGCCGCTCCTCGACCGGCTTTCGGCGCTGGCCGGCGGCCCCGATCTCGGCCGCCTGCTGCTCACGCCCAACGTGGTCAGGCGCTTCGTCGCCACGGTCGACAACCTGCCGCGGCCGCTCGTCGCCGCGCAGGTGATGTCGATACGGCCCGCCGAAGGCGCGTTCGCCGTCGACGCCGACGCCGATAGCGGCCGCTCGGCGATCGGCGCCGCCAACGCCGCGCGCTACGCGCCCTATCTCGCCGCGCTCAAGGCGGCGGACACCGCGCAGCTCGCCGCGCTGTACACGCAGTACTACCCGTTGTTCCAGGCGGCTTACCGCGACCTCGGCTATCCGGACGGCTACTTCAACGACCGGATGGTCGACGTGATCGACCATCTGCTGGCCACCCCCGAGCCGGCCGCGCCGCTCGCCGTGCTGCAGCCGCGCGTGCTGTACGAGTTCGCCAACCCGGATCTCGAAGCGCGCTCGGCGGGCCAGAAAGCGCTGCTGCGCATGGGTCCGGAGAACGAGCGGCTGGTGAAGGCGAAGCTCCGCGAGTTCCGTGGCGCGATCACGCGCGCGTCGCGACCCTGACGCGCCTCGGACATAATCGGGAATCGCCCTCCGCGGTTCCCGCCGATGTCCGTGCCCACCGCCCCTTTCGCGCCCGAGCAGGCGGCCCACGTCGCCGCGCGCTTCGATCTCGCGCGGCTGCCGGCCGGCTTCTACGCCGATCCGTATCCGTACTATCGCGCGTTGCGGGAGCACGCGCCGGTCAAGCGGATGCCGGACGGCGCGTGGTTCCTGACGCGCTACGACGACATCGTCCCCGTGTACCGCGATCCGAAGACGTTCAGCTCGGACAAGCAGAAGGAATTCGGCCCCAAATACGGCGCGACGCCGCTCTTCGAGCATCACACGACGAGCCTGGTGTTCAACGATCCTCCGCTGCACACGCGCGTGCGCCGTTCGATCCTGGGCGCGCTGTCGCAGCGTCATATCGCGGCGATGGAGCCGGGGCTCGTGCGCCTCGTCGACGACCTGCTCGACGCGTTGGCGGCGCGCGGCAGCGTCGACCTGATCGAGGATTTCGCCGCGTCGATTCCGATCGAGGTGATCGGCAACCTCCTCGGCGTGCCGCGCGCGGAGCGCGGGCCGCTCCGCGCATGGTCGCTCGCGATCCTCGGCGCGCTGGAGCCGGTGCTCACGGACGAGCGCGCCGCCGCGGGCAACGGCGCCGTCACGGAGATGCTGGCGTACCTCGCGACGCTCGTCGAAGCGCGCCGCGCGAATCCGGGCGACCCCGACACCGACGTGCTCACGCGGCTCATCGCCGGCGACGACGCCGGCGAGCGCCTCACGGAGAAGGAGCTCCTGCACCAGTGCATCTTTCTCCTCAACGCCGGCCACGAGACCACGACCAACCTCATCGGCAACGCGCTGCACGCGCTGGCCGAATGGCCCGACGCCCGCGCGCTGCTGACGGCGCGCGCGGCCGACGCCGACGTCGTCCGCGTCGCGGTGGAGGAGTTCCTCCGCTTCGAGAGCTCGAACCAGCTCGGCAACCGGATCACCACGCGCGAAGCCGTCGTGGGCGGGACGACCCTGCCGGCGGACGCGCGGATCACGCTTTGCATCGGCGCGGCGAACCGCGATCCCGCGCAGTTCAGGGCGCCCGACGCCCTCGTGCTGACGCGCGACCCGAACCGGCACCTCGCGTTCGGGTCCGGCATCCATGCGTGCGCCGGGATGAACCTCGCGCGGCTCGAGGCGCGCGTTGCGCTGTCGCGCTTCCTCGCGCGGTTCCCCGATTACGCGCTCGATGGCGCGCCGACGCGCGGCGGGCGCGCACGGTTCCGCGGCTTCCTGCATCTGCCGGCCCGAGTCGCGTGAGCGGCGCGCGGGGCGCGCGCATCCGCTATCATGGCGGCCCGAATGCGACGAGGACGCCGGCGCTTCGCGCCCCTCGCGTCGCCGCGAAAAAATGGAGGAACCGATGAAGCACGGATGGAAGCGCGCAGCCGCGCTCGCGGCGTTCTTGGCCGCGACCGGCGCAGTGATGGCGCAGGTGAAGATCGGCGTCGTCGTGTCCGCCACGGGCCCGGCGGCATCTCTGGGCATTCCCGAAAAGAACACCGTCGCGATGTGCGCGAAGACGATCGGCGGCAGGAGCATCGAGTACATCGTGCTCGACGACGCGTCCGACACGACGACGGCGGTGCAGGCGACGAAGAAGCTGCTGGGCGAGAACCAGGTCGACGCGATCATCGGCACCAGCACCACGCCTGCCACGCTCGCGATGCTCGACGTGATCGCCGACGGCGAGACGCCCACGATCTCGCTGGCGTCGTCGATCCGCATCATCGATCCGGTCGACGCGAAGCGCGCGTGGATGTTCAAGACGCCGCAGACCGACGTGATGATGGCGAACGCGATCGTCGAGCACATGCTGAAGAACGGCGTGAAGACGATCGGCTACATCGGCTTCAACGACGCGCTCGGCGAGGCCTTCTTCGCCGAAGTCGACAAGGCGGCGAAGGCGCACAACCTGCCGCTCGTGGCGAGCGAGCGCTTCGCGCCGAAGGACACGAGCGTCGTGGGCCAGTCGCTCAAGGTGATCGCTGCGAAGCCCGATGCCGTGATCGTCGGCGCGTCGGGCACGCCGGCGGCGCTGCCGGCGCGCACGCTGGTCGAGCAGGGCTACAAGGGCCGGATGTACTTCAACCATGGCGTTGCCAACAACGATTTCCTGCGCGTCGGCGGCAAGGACGTCGAAGGCGCGTTCGTGCCGGCCTCGCCGGTGATCGTCGCCGCGCAGCTGCCGGACAGCCATCCGTCCAAGAAGGCGGCGCAGGAGTACGTGAAGGCGTACGAAGCCGCGAATGGCGCCGGCAGCGTGGCCGCGTTCGGCTCGTATGCGTGGGACGCGTGCCTCGAGCTCGCGCAGGCGATTCCCGTCGCGCTGAAGACGGCGCAACCGGGGACGAAGGAATTCCGCCGCGCGCTGCGCGACGCGATCGAGGGCATCAAGGAGCTCTCGGTCACCAACGGCGCCGTCAACATGAGCAAGACCGACCACCTCGGCCTCGACGCGCGGGCGCGCGTGATGGTGCAGGTCAAGGACGGGAAGTGGGTGCTGCAGCCGTAGACGGGTCCGTGGGCCGGGCTTCGGCCTGACCTACGCTTCGAAGCCGCCGGCGCTGCGAAGCGCCTGCGAGCGCGGCCCCGTGAGCCATTCGACCAGCACCCGCGCCGCGGCAGCCTCGCGCGCGCCTTCGAGCGGCGCGGCCGCGTAGACCGTGGCGAGCTCGAACTCGCGGGGCAGCAGGCCGGCGAGCGTGACGCCGCGGGTGTAGCGGATCTCCGTCACCTGCGTGCAGCCGAGGAGCCCCGGCTCGGCGGCGTCGGCGAGCGCCCGCATCGCCGCGGCGCCGTTCGGATACGCGCGCCAGCGCGCACGCACGCCTTCCTCTATGCCCAGCCGGCGCACGACATCCACGAAATGCACGCCCGCGGTCGAGCGCTCGGGATCCGGAATGTAGATCGCGGCGGCGTCCGCGAAGGCGGCGCGCAGCGCCGCGGCGTCGCGAAGGTCCGGCAGCGGATCGCCGGCGCGCACCGCCACGCCGGTGCGCACGCGCCCGAGCGGTGCCGCCGCGGCGGCGGCGACCCGCCCCGCGGCCGCGAGTTCGGCGAACATCGCGGCCGTCAGCACGATCACGTCGCACGGCGCGCCCGCGTCGAGCAGCGCGCGGATCGCGCCGACGGCGCCAAACGTCGCGTCGATCGGGGCGCCGGTCGCGACCGCGAAGTCGTCGCGGAGCGCCTCGACGACGCCCTTGGCCGCGCCGGCGCAAAGGAGATGCACCGCGCGCGCAGCGTCCGCCGCCACGTCAGCTCACTGGTCGGGCTTGGCGCCCGAGAGCTTCACGACCTTCTCCCACTTGACGATGTCGTCGGCGAGGAACTTGCCGAACTCGTCGGGCGACATCGTCATCGCGACCGCGCCCTGCTTCGCCCAGTCGGCCTTCACGTCGGGACGGGCGGCGATCTTCGCGATCTCCGCGTTGAGCCGGGCGACGACCGCGGGCGGCGTCCCCTTGGGCGCGATCACGCCGAGCCAGATCGTGGCCTCGTAGCCCGGCACGCCGGCCTCGGCGATCGTGGGCGTAGACGCCATCACCGCCGAGCGCGCCTTGCCGGTGGTGCCGAGCGCGCGGACCTTCCCCGCGGCGGCCTGCGGACTCATCGTCGTGACGGCGTCGATCATCATCTCCACCTGTCCGGCGATCACCGCGGTGCGCGCCGCGGAGCTCTCCTTGTACGGCACGTGGACGATGTCGACGCCGGCCATCGACTTGAAGAGCTCGCCGGCCATGTGGTACGGCGTGCCGGGACCAGACGACGCGTAGTTGAGCTTGCCGGGGCTCGCCTTGGCGAGCGCGATGAATTCGCCGAGCGTCGCCGCCTTCACGTCCGGATTCACCACCAGGACGAGGTCGGAGTAGTTGATCGGCGCCACCGGCACGAAGTCGCGCATCAGCTGATAGGGGCGGTTCGGAATCAGCGACTCGTTGACGGTGTGCGTGTTCGACATCAGCAGCAGCGTGTAGCCGTCGGGCGGGCTCTTGGCCGCGATCTCGGTGCCCAGGATGGCGCCGCCGCCGGGCCGGTTGTCGACGACGAACGGCTGGCCGAGCGATTCCTGCAGCCGCTGGGCGAGAAAGCGCGCGTAGACGTCGGCGGGTCCGCCCGCCGCGAACGGCACGACGATCTTCACGGGCCGCGCCGGATAGTCCTGCGCGAAAGCGAGCGCGGCCGCAAGTGCGAGCGCCAGCGCGGCCGCGCCGCGCGCTAAAAGATGTCGCATGGGTTCCTCCTGCGGGTGAACGCCGCAATCTACCGGTTCGCGCGGAGCGCCGCCAGCGGACTGTCCGCGCGCCGCTGCGCAGTTATACTGGAACGGCCGCCTTCGCCATGCTTCCCACGCCGCCTCCCGCTCCGCCCGCCACGACCGCCGCGCTCGAAGAGCGCCTCGCGCGCCTCGAGCGCGCGTACACGATGCTGCGGGCCGTCAACGCCGCCATCGTCCGCATCCGCGACCGCACGGAGCTGTTCGACGAGGCGTGCCGCGTGGCGGTGGCGCACGGCGGCTTCCGGATGGCGTGGATCGGGCTGCCGGGCACGGCGCCGACGGACGCCGTGTTCGCCGTCTCGCACGCCGGCGACGAGCGCGGCTTCTTCACCCGCGTGCGCATCGTTCCCGAAGCGACGGCCGCCGATGGCCGCGGCGTCACGGCCACGGCCGTCGCGGAAGACCGCACGGCCGTCAACAACGACATCGCCGCCAATTCCGCGCGCGGCCGGCTGCGCGACGAATGCGTCGCGCGCGGCTACCGGGCGTCGATCGCACTGCCGCTGCGCGTCGAAGGCAAGGCGGTGGCCGCGCTGGTGCTCTACGCCGGCGAGGTCGGCCACTTCGACGCCGAGGAGGTGCGGCTCCTCGAGGAGCTCGCCGCCGACGTCTCGCTCGGCATGGCGATGATCGGCCAGACCCGCGAGGCGCAGTACCTCGCCGCGCACGATCCGCTCACCGGCCTGCCGAACCGCGCGCGGTTCCTCGAGCGCATCGGCAAGCGCGTCGCCGACCACGCCGGCACGCTCGCCGTGATGCTGCTCGACATCGAGCGCTTCCGCTCGATCAACGACACCTATGGCGCCGCCGCCGGCGACGAGGTCCTGTGCGCCGTCGCCGAGCGGCTGCGCTTCGCCTCCTCCGGCCCCGAGCCGCCGGCGCGCATCGGCGGCGACGCGTTCGGACTGGTGCTGGACGGGCATCGGCATGCCGCGGGCATCGCGCAGGAGGTGGAGCGCATCCTCGCGCACACGTTCGGCGTTCCCATCGTCGTCGAAGGCCAGCAGCTCCGCCTGTCGGCGAAGGCAGGCATCGCGCTGTCGCCGGCCGACGGCGGCGATGCCGCCACGCTCTTTCGCAATGCCGAGGCCGCGTGCGAGCGCGCGCGCGCCGCGCCGGAAGCCGCGCTGTTCTACGCGCCGGAGATGAACGCGGGGCTGTCCCGCCTCGTGGCGATCGAGAACCGGCTGCGCCACGGCGTGGTCGACGAGCAGTTCGTCGTCCACTACCAGCCGAAGGTGGACGCGCGGACGGGTGTGATCGCCGGCGCCGAGGCGCTGCTCCGCTGGAACGATCCCGAGAACGGCCTCACTGCGCCGCACCAGTTCGTCACGCTGCTGGAGGAGACGGGCCTCATCGTCGACGCGGGCCGCTTCGTCGTCGCACGGGTTGCGGACGATCTCGCGCGCTGGCGCGCCCGCGGCCTCGTGGTGCCGCGGATCGCCGTCAACGTGTCGGCGCTGCAGCTTCGCCGCGACGACTTCCTGGACGAGATGCGCGCCGCCGTCGCCGCCGCGGGCGAAGGCGCGGCCCTCGACGTCGAGATCACCGAGAGCGCGCTGATGGCCGACCTCGCCGGCGCCATTGCCACGCTGAACGGGCTGCGCGCGCTGGGCGTGGAGATCGCGATCGACGACTTCGGCACCGGCTATTCGTCGCTCAGCTACCTCGCGCGCCTTCCCGCGTCCACGCTGAAGATCGACCGGTCGTTCGTCACCGCCCTCGACGAGGGCAACGAGGGCCGCGCCATCGTCGCGACGATCATCGCGCTCGCGCGCACGCTTCGCTTCAAGGTGGTCGCCGAAGGCGTGGAGACGGAAGCGCAGGCCGACGTGCTGCGGCGGATGGGCTGCGACCAGTTCCAGGGTTTCCTCTTCCACGGCGTGCTGCCGGGCGAGGCGTTCGCCGCGCTGCTCGCAGCCGCGGCCGTCGCCCACTAGCGCGGGCGGGCTACTCCAGCTCGAAGCCGACGTCGCGCAGGAACGCGGCGCGGTCCTGCGTGCCGATGTGGCCGGCGACGAGCTGCACGAACTCTTCCTGGCTGTGCGCCTTGGCCGCCGCGTTCCGCGCGACCACGCGCGCGATCGGACCGAGGTACACGGTGAGCCGCTGCGTCGTCACCTGAACGAAGTCGTCCTCGAGCGGCGCCGACGGCCGCGCGGCCGTGCCGAGCGAGCCTTGGGCGAGCGTGCCATGGCCGGTGAGGCCCTGCATTCCCGTGCCCATGCTGCCCGTGTGCACGACGCGCACGGAGCCGGAGTCGTGGCCGGGCATCGTCGCGTAGAAGCGCCGCCGCTCGTCGCGGTCGCCGATGTTGGCGGCCAGCAGCGAATAGAGCTCCTGCACGTCGTGCGTCTGCGTCGCGGCCTTGCGCACCAGCACGCGGGCCATGGGGCCGACGTAGCGGGCGAGCTGCCGCTCCACGGTCGACAGCGTCGTGTCGTCCCATTCCGTGCGCTGCGCCGGCGCGGGGTCGAGCTCGACGCGGGCGAGGTTCACGACCGTGGCCTCGACGTTGGGGCTCGCGCCCGACGACACGCCGGTCACGCCCTGCAACGCGTTGCGGAATGCGAGCGCGTTCTGGAACCGCTGCTCCGGCGCCTTCGCGAGCGCGGTGTCGAGCACGTCGTCGACGCCCGGCGGCAACCCGAGCGCCGACACCTGCGACGCGGGCTTCGGCGGCTCGTGGCAGATCTTGTACGCGATCATCTCGGGCGAGCCGGTGAACGGGCGCTCGCCGGTCAGGAGCTCGTAGATGACGATCGCGGCCGAGAAGAGGTCGGTGCGGTGGTCGCTGTCCTTGCCCTGGCACTGCTCGGGCGACATGTAAGACGGCGTGCCCATCACCATGCCGGTCATCGTGAGGCTCGTGGTGTCGATGCGGGCGATGCCGAAATCGGCGACCTTGAGCGCGCCGTCGGACGTGAGGATCAGGTTCGCAGGCTTGATGTCGCGGTGAACCACGCCGCGGCCGTGCGCGAATTCCAGCGCCTGCAAGAGCTGCGTGGCGATGGCGACGATCTGGCCGATCTCGAACCGGGCCTTGCGGTTCAGGTATTCGCGCAGTCCGGTGCCGTCGACGTACTCCATCGCGATGAACGCGACCGAATCGTCCTCGCCGTACTCGTAGACGCCGACGATGTTCGGATGGTGGAGGCGTCCCGCGGCCTTCGCCTCGTTCTTGAAGCGCGCCATGAACTGCTGCGCGAGGTCCGGGTCGACCAATTCCTTCCGCACCGTCTTGATGGCCACGGTGCGCTCGATGTGCGGATCGAACGCCTTGTAGACGACCCCCATCGCGCCCTTGCCGAGGACGCTCTGGATCTCGTACTTGCCGAGGGTCTTGGGTTCCGCCATTGCTTTCCGTCGGGCTGCAGCCCGACCTACTTGGATCCGTCCAGCATGTTCATCGCCTGCACGACCGAGGCCTTCATCCGCGACAGCGCCTCGGTGAGCACCCCGATCTCGTCCTTGCTCTTCGTCTTGAACTCGCCGGCGTCCATGTTGCCGAGGCTCACCTGGTCGGCGATGCGCGAGAGCTTGGTCACGCGGCGGATGACGATCGTGTACAGCATGATGTTGAGCAGCACGATCACCAGCACGAACACGCCGAGCAGCGACAGCATGAACGTGCGGAACGATTGCGTCGCGCGCGCGATCGGCACCGCCATCGGCACCGACACGACCTGCGCGCCGATGATGTCGTTGAGCTTCCAGCCGAAGCCGTTGGAGCTGCCGTAGACGTCGATCATCGTCTTCGGCGCGGTCTCCGCGGTGTTGTGGCATTCGAGGCACGCGGGGTTCTTGATCTGGATCGGCCGCGCCACGAACAGCGAGCGGCCGGTGGGCGTGTCGCGCTCGCCGTAGAGCTCCTGCGAATCCTGCGACTGGCGGAACTTGTTGATGATGTCGGCTTCCCAGTCGCTCGCCCGGTCGCGCGGGTTGGTCGGGTTGAGCGTGGCTTCCTTGTAGCCGAAGTCCTCGTGCCGCTTGCGCAGCTCGTTGAACTGCTCGGTCGCGGCGAAGGCCGGCACCGTCTCCGGCAGGAACACGTACTTCAGCTGCGTCTCGAGCAGCGGCTTGATGTGCGCGGTCGTGTAGTCGCGCGATGCGGTGGCGGCCTCCATCATCAGCCGGCCGGTGCGCAGGATCTCCTCCTTGGCGTTCGACTGCAGCACGCCGTACGCCACCAGCGCCGCCGCGGCGTACGCGATGAGGAAGATGCCCGCGAGCACCATGTTGAACTTCCATATCAGCTTCAAAGCACACTCCCCGGAATTCTGAAAATGCCCAGCGCCAGCGTGAACGGCGGCGGGAGCAGGCTCGTGCGGGCCCCCGGCTTGGCGGGCGTGGTGGGCGCCTGCGGCGGCACCGCGGCCGCGGGCGCTCCCTTTTGCGCCGGCGCGCCCGGCGGCGGAGCCACGGCGCCCGGCGGCGAAGCCGGCGCGGGCGTGGCGCCCTTGGCCGCCGTGCCCGTGGTGGGCGCCGCGGCGGGCGCAGCGGTTGCGCCGGGTGCGGCGGTGGCCGCCGGCGCCGCGCCCGGTGCCGGCGCGGCCACGCCGGCAGGATACTTCTCGGGGTGCAGCACCCGGTCGAAATCCGGATAGGCGGCGATGTTGGCCTCGACGGCCTTGCGGAACGCGGGGTCGGCGAGCCTCCCCCCCAGCCGCCGCGCGAAGGCGCGCCGGTAGGGTCCCGCGAGCCACGGATCGGCCTCGGCGAGCGTCACCTCGCGGTCGACGGCCAGCGGCGGCCGCTTGCCCTTGAACTTGGCGGCGAGGCTCGCGAGCTTGTCGATCAGGTGCCGCGGCATCGACGCGACGAATTTCACCGGGGCGCGCCGCTCCGACGAGAACGGCTTGTCGCCGTCGCGCATCCAGTACTCGCCGGCCTTGGCGTCGTGGGCCGCGCCCTCACGGCCCGTGCGCCCGGCTTCGAAGACCTTCGCCGCGCCGGATTCGATGAAGAGCTCGAACGTGCGGACGTCCGCGCGGGTGACGAACACCGCCTCGGAGGTGCTGACGAGCGCGGTCGGCGTGCGGAGCCGCGCGCTGCCCGCCGTGGCCGGAACCACGAACTTGAGCCAGCCGCGATCGAGCGCGAATTCCGCCGGGGCGTCCGCCTTGTCGCTGCGCGGGGGGAGGGAGGCGGCGTACAGCGCGCCGGGCCCCACGAGGTTCAGCGTGCCGCCGGGCGTGAGCTCGACCTGGACGGTCGTGCGCTCGCCCGCGTCGACGACGTCGCCTTCCTGGAACGTCGCGCCGGCGACGAGCTTGTACCATACCGTGCCGCGCAGCACGCGGGCGCTGCCGTCGACGATGGTCACGACGCCCGCGTCCGCCGCCAGGGCGGGCAGTGCCGCCAGCGCCAGGGCGATACCGAGACAGAGACCGGCACTACGCATAGGGGGCGTGGACATCCCGACGCGGGTTTCGTCGCGCGGGGAAAGTCGGAGATACTAGCAGCATGGGCGGGAATGCTCCACGGTTAGGTACGATAATGGGGGATGGCAGGGTCTCCGCCACACGAATTAACGTCCGTTTAGGCGCGGAATTTTCGACGGCCGGTCGCCGCCGCACCGAAACGGAGTTTTTTATACTTCCGGCATGGACGACATGATCTCTCGCTTCGGGTAACGGATGAATCGCACGGAATGCACGCTGGCCGTGCTGTTCGCCGACGTCGCCGGCAGCACGCGCCTCTACGAGAAGCTCGGCAATGCGCAGGCGCTGGTGGCCGTCGGCCGCTGCCTCGAGCTCGTCAAGGGCGTCTGCGAGGGCCACGGCGGCCGCCTGATCAAGACGATCGGCGACGAGGCGATGACGGTCTTCCCCTCCGTCGACGAATGCACCGAGGCCGCGGCCGAGATGCAGGCGAAGCTCGCGGAGCTTGCGCCGGTGGGCGGGACGCGGCTCGCGATCCGCGTCGGCTATCACTACGGCCCGGCGATCGAAGCCGACGGCGACGTGTTCGGCGACTCGGTCAACGTCGCGGCGCGCATGGTCGCGCTCGCCAAGGGCGGTCAGGTGATCACGTCGGCCGAGACGGCTGCCGCGCTGTCGCCCTGGCTTCGCAGCCGCCTCCGCGAGCTCGACTCCCTCACCGTCAAGGGCAAGTCGCAGGATATCGGCATCTTCGAGCTGCTATGGCAGGAGTCGGCCGACGAGCTGACCGCGCTGTCGACGCGGCCCAAGGTCTCGCCGGCGCGCATCCGGCTGCAACATGGCGAGCGCGAGATCGAGCTCGGCGACGCTCAGCCGCAGGTGACGCTCGGCCGCGATCCGCAATGCGACGTGGTGATCAACGACAAGATGGCGTCGCGCATGCACGCCCGTATCGAGCGCCGCCGCGACAAGTTCGTGCTCGTCGACCAGAGCTCGAACGGCACCTACCTCACCGTCGACGGCGACCGCGAGATCCTGCTCCGCCGCGAGGAGCAGATCCTCCGCGGCAAGGGGCAGATCACGTTCGGGCACACCAGCCAGACGGGCACCGGCGACGTGCTCCGCTTCGTCTGCGTCGAAGGCTTCGCGCCGGGTTCCTGACCGTCCTCGCCGGAGCCGGACGCCCGGTCAGACCATCATTCCCGGATAAGCGAGCGACAGCGCGAAAAGCTCCTGCGTGCGCGCCGCGGGTCCCGTCAGCTCGCGCCTGCGCGCCCGCATCGCGTCGGCCAGCGCGAACAGGTCGATGTC
>Ga0070678_100001660_pt1 | contig 11934 bp, 11 predicted proteins | sample KBSM73metaG_FD_65647 | JGI IMG/M metagenome (GOLD analysis project Ga0070678, IMG submission 65647) | Miscanthus rhizosphere microbial communities from Kellogg Biological Station, Michigan, USA - KBS M7-3 metaG | ecosystem: Host-associated > Plants > Roots > Rhizosphere > Soil ...
ACCGCACGTGGCGATGATGAACCTCTTTCCCGACTCGCCCGATTCGGCTCGGCGGTTGGCAGCGTTCGCGGCGACCTCCTGCATCTCGTCCCAGTTGCGCTGCTGCACGTCGGCCAGTTCTTCCCGGCCCATCTGATCGAGGGTGATCGGCTGCCAGGCCAGCCAGACCCGGGGGTCGCTGTACATCTTCCCGGCCCACAGCGCCGCCAGTGCCTCGGCAGTCGACGCCTGGATAATCAGCGCGGCGGTGATCTGTCTCTCCTCCTCACTCATGGCGGCGATGGCCTCGTCGCTGAAAAACGGCAGTTCAACCTGGCGGTAGTAGGTGATCTTCAGGTTGCCCTGGGCCTTATCGAACGCTTCCTCGATCGACCCGTCTTTCATTAGCTCCTGGAGGTGGTTCCACACCTTGCTCTCGGACTGCCGAAGGATGCGCGCGAGCTGTTTGGCGCTAGCCGGCCCCTCATGCAGGGCGGCCAGGATTTCGATCCTGATCCTGTGGCCAAGACCTCGGCTCGTAACTTCCTCGATGCGCCTGCCGCCTCTTTCAGCCGGGCCTCAACTGCGGTTCCCCCAGTCACCTACCTCGCCTCCTTCACTTGGCCGATTTCGTCTTGGTCAGGTCTTTACGAGCTTAAGCGCTCCCTCTAGTTCAGGGAAACCGCAACGTTCAGCTAGTAGCTGACGTTCAGGTTTTCCTTAACGTCCTCTCAGACCCCCGGCCGTGGGGGCTGGGGCGGGCGTTGAGGAGGAGGTGAGCGGGATGGCTATCCAGCCGATCAAGCGCGTGTTCTCAAGCGTGCATGTGATGAAGCACTCCTAGCGAGATGGCGCTGGCGGGTGCCGCTTCCGATCGACCACGGTCAGACTGGGCGCCCGCCACGTCACCTTCGATCTTTCCGCTGGCGACCCCTTGGCCTTGCCGCCGGGATTCACACCACCGCCAGCGGACCAACTTAACTCTGATTGGATTTCCCCTTTTTCTGGTCGGGAATAAGACGAGGCGATTAGTCGTCGCCACCCTTCTGGGGTAGGAGCCCCTGCCCCCGATGATGCGGCTCCCTGCCAGGCCGCTAGGGGGTGGTACTGACGCCGATCCACGGCTTAGCCTTCTAAGGGTGCAGTTCACTCAGATTCAGGACGGGATCATCGACAAGGCCCATTGCGAGGGCAAGGTCGACCCGGCCACCTTCGCGAGCATGCTGCGCCTTGACCTCGACGACGTTCACGCTGCGATCAGCGACCTGGTCAACCGGGGGCTGGTCGTCGCCGAGGCCGACACCTTCCACCTGACTGACCAAGGCGAGGCTGTTCACCGTCGGCAGGAAGAAGCCGACCGCGCCGCCGTCATCAGTCGCACCCGGACCTGGCAGTCTCGGTGATTCTCAGAACCGGGGTGCTGCTGCTAGCCGTGGTCCTGCTTTTGGCGCTTGCCACGGGCTGCGGAAAAAGCGAAGACCAGGGCGAGGGTGGCGGCGGTAGTCAAGTCGCTGGCTGTCTAACCCCCAGCGAAGTCAGAGCCGAAGTGAACGCCATCGCCGAAGGCATTGAGGGCACCACCGAGGAAGCTGAACAGAAGCAGGAAGCTATAGCCGCCGTCGAAGCTGAAGCCTGCTAATCGTTTTGGCTGACGCTACTCGCTGCCAATAGGCGGGTGCCGCAAGCGCGACCAGGCGACGGCGGCTGCCCTGCCGAATACAGCCCCGGTAGTTCCATCAACCTGCGCTCCAAAAGACGCACCGGCTGCCCCTAGACCCACATCTACTGCCACGCGCTGCAACCGAGGCGACATGACCCAATCGGGATGAGCTGCGGAGGACTTCATGTCTACGGACGCCTGATCGTTCATCCGTGCAGAGGTAGCGCCGCCGACCAGCCGGACCCTAGGGGGAGAGGGCAACCATCCTCGCCGGGGAACGACGCCGCGAGGGGTGCGTACCGCTGCCGGGGGTCGCTCTGTTTTGGGTGGAAGGTCTTGGCGGTCGGGCAGCTTGGGGGGTCAGCTAGGGTCGTCGCCTAGAGCAATGGCGCCAAACAGCTTCTACGTCACCACCCCGATCTACTACGTCAACGCGGAGCCCCATCTCGGGCACGCTTATTCGACGATGGCTGCCGACGTGCTGGCGCGGCACCATCGGCAGCGGGGGGACGACGTCTTTTTTCTCACCGGGACCGACGAGCATGGGGAGCCGGTTGAGAACGCGGCGAAGAAGGCCGGGGTGACGCCGCAGGAGCTGGCCGACACGAACGCGGCGAAGTTCGAGGGGTTGATGCCGATCATCGACGCTACGAACGACTTCTTCATCCGCACCAGCGACCCTCGGCACACCGAGCGCGTCGCGGAGATCATGCAGCGGGTCTACGACAACGGCTGGGTGACCAAGGGGGTCTACGAAGGCTGGTACTGCCCGCGCTGCGCCGACTTCAAAACCGAGCGGGAGCTGGGGCCGGGCAATACGTGCCCGATCCATGAGATCCCGCTGCAGAAGGAACGCGAGGAGAACTACTTCTTCAAGCTCTCCGCCTTCCAGGCCCAGCTCGAAGGCCTTTATGAGGAGCGCCCGGACTTCGTCGTGCCGGACTTCCGGCGCAACGAGGCGTTGTCGTTCATCAAGGGCGGGCTGGAAGACGTCTCGCTCTCGCGTCCCAGCCTGAAGTGGGGCCTGCCGCTGCCCTGGGATCCCGAGCAGCGGATGTACGTCTGGTTCGACGCCCTCCTCAACTACGTCACCGCGCTGCGGTTCGCCCGCGAGGACACGGACCTGACCGACCGCTACTGGCCCGCCGACCTGCACGTGATGGCGAAGGACATCCTCAAGTTCCACGCGGTGATCTGGCCCGCCCTCTGCCTCGCCGCCGAGATCGAGCCGCCGCGGCGGATGGTGATCCACGGGTATCTCTTGATGGGGGAGAAAAAGATGTCGAAGAGCCTCGGCAACGTGCTCGACCCCTTCGAGGTGATCGACCGCTTCGGCGCCGACGCGCTGCGCTTCTACCTCTTCCGCGAGGTCAGCTTCGGCCAGGACGGCGCGATCTCCACCGCCGGCTTCGAGCAGCGCTACGAGACCGAGCTCGCCAACGACTACGGCAACCTCGCCAGCCGGGTGCTGGCGATGGTCGACCGCTACCGCGACGGCACCGTGCCTCTCGGGCAGGTCGACGCGACCCTGGCCGCGGACTTCGAAGGGGTGGTCGAGCGCTTCAGCGAGCTGCTCGACCGGGCCGAGCTGAGCCAGGCGCTCGACGTCGTCTGGGTCCTGGTCCGGCGCCTCAACCGCTACGTCGAGGAGACCCAGCCGTGGGTCCTGGCCAAGGACGAGGCCGACCCCGAGCGCCTCGACGAAGTCCTCTACAACCTGGTCGAGGGGCTGCGGGTGGTGACGCTGCTGCTCGTTCCCTACCTGCCGCAGGCGAGCGAGACCCTGCTCGCGGCGCTCGGCGAAGAGGGGCGCGCGCCGGCCGGACTCGGCTCCCGCCCGGGAGGGCAGAAGGTCGAGCGGGTGCCGCCGCTCTTCCCGAAGATCGACGCCCCGGCCTGATGGCCGCGCCGGTCCTCGCCGTCCACGAACTGAGCAAGCGCTACGGAAGCCAGCAGGCGCTGGCCGGCGTCGACCTCGAGGTCGGGCCGGGACAGCTGGTCGGCCTGCTCGGCCCCAACGGCGCCGGCAAGTCGACGCTGACGAAGATCGCCTGCGGCCTGGTCCGTCCCAGCGGCGGCCGGGCCGAGGTGCTGGGCCGTCCCGCCGGCTCGCCCGAGGCGCGCGCCGCCCTCGGCTACCTGGCCGAGCTCTTTCGCTTCCCGAACTGGTGCACGGCTGAGGAGCTGCTGCGCTTCCACCAGCGCCTCGCCGGCTCGGCCGGCGGCGAGGCTGAGCGGCACGAGCTGCTGGAGCTGGTCGAGCTCGGCGACGCGGCCGGCAAGCGGGTCGAGGCGATGTCGAAGGGGATGCAGCAGCGGCTGGGGGTGGCCCAGGCGCTGGTCGGCTCGCCGCGTCTGCTGCTGCTCGACGAGCCGACCAGCGCCCTCGACCCGGTCGGGCGGCGGATCGTCCGCGAGCTGCTCGAGGAGCTGCGCCGCCGCGAGGTCGCCGTCCTGCTCAACTCGCACCTGCTGAGCGAGGTCGAGCTGATCTGCGACCACGTCGCGATCATCGCCGGCGGCCGCCTGGTCAAGGCCGGGACCCCGGAGGATCTGGCGGGGCCGGCGGCGGTCGAGGTCGAGACCGGCTCCGGAGTCAAGACCTTCGCGGGCGCGGTCCGCGAGGACGCGCCGCGGATCGTCGCCGAGCTGGTCGCCGCCGGCGAGCGCGTCTACCGGGTCGAGGTCCGCCACAGCTCGCTGGAAGACGTCTACCTCGACGCGGTCGGCGGGCAGACGGGATGAACGGCGCGCAGCTGCGCTCGGCCGCGGCGGTGGTCGGGCTCTCGATCCAGGAGGGGCTGCGCCGCCGCGTCTTCCTCGCCGTGCTGGTCCTGACCGCCGGCTTCCTCGCGCTGTTCGCGCTCGGCGCCCACTTCGCTTTCCGCGACGTCGACGAATTCGCCAACGGGGTGCCGGGAGTCCTAGACGCCCACGCCTTCACCGGGGCGACGATCTTCGGCCTGGCGATGTTCGCGACCCTCTTCCTTGGCGCGGTGCTGGCGGTCTTCCTCACCCTCGGGGTGGTGCGCGGCGACGCCGAGTCGGGCCTGCTGCAGCCGATCGTCGTCCGCCCGATCGGCCGCACGACGATGCTGCTCGCCCGCTTCGCCGGCGCCGCCTCGCTCTCCGCCGCCTACGTGGTGGTCGTCTACCTCGCGTCCTGCGCGATCACCGAGGCGACCGGCAACTGGTCGCCGGACCACCTGCTCGGCCCGGCGCTCGGCCTGGCCCTGGGCGTGGCGATCATCGCCGCGCTCTCGCTGCTCGCCTCGGCGGTCCTCTCGGTCACCGCCCAGGGGATCGTCGTCTTCATGGTCTTCGGCGCCGGGCTGACGGCCGGGCTGATGGCACAGATCGGCAACGCGATCAACTCGGACTCGCTGCACTCGATCGGCCGGGTCGCGAGCTGGGCGCTCCCCTTCGAGGGTCTCTACGCGGCCAGCCTGCACGCGCTGATCTCCGGCACCTCCGGACTGACCGGCGTCGTCCTGCAGTTGGGGCCGTTCGGCGGCTCGGAAGCCGCCGGCCCCGGGCTGGTCGCCTGGGCCTTCGCCTACCTGCTCGGCGTGCTTGCCCTTGCCGCCTTCGTCTTCTCGCGCCGCGACCTCTGAGCGTTACACCGATCGCTGCATACTGAATATCAGCACTTTCTTTGCTCAAAACGTCCAGACGGCGTGAGCCGCGTTTGCGCCGGGGGTAGGTTCGCGCCATGACGATACGCGCGCGGACCTCGATGCCCCTGACCCTGCTCCTGCTGCTCGGCCTGCTGGTCTCCAGTACCGGTGCCTCGGCGGCGTCGCCGATCGCCAAGGACGGCAAGATCCACGCCTGTTACAAGGCGAAGGGCAAGGGCAAGGGGACCCTGCGGCTGGTCCGCAACGGCAAGGTGCGCTGCCCGAAGAAGTGGAAGAAGGTCGCCTGGTACGCGACCGGGGCCGGCTTCGGCACCCCGACCGGCACGCCAGGGCCGGCAGGGCAGACCGGCCCCCAGGGCGCCCAGGGTGAGCAAGGAGCCGCCGGGACCGCCGGCAACGTCGTCGTCGAAGGGCTCGAAGAGAAAGTCAAAGAACTGTTGACGCGAATCGAAGCCCTGGAAGACCTGATCCCGGCCGTCCAGTCCCTCTGCACCCAGGCGGAAACGCTGACCGACCAGGTCAACGCGGTCGAAACGGCGGTCAGCGGCCTCGGCCTCAATGCCGTGCTGACGACGCTCGGCGGGATCCTCGAAATCCCGACCCTGCCCGGCTCGCTGCCCTCGTTCAACTGCCCGACGAACTAGGCGCTCCCGACACGCGAGTTCGCTGCCGACGCGTTACGTTGGCGCAATGGGGAGAGGTCGGGGAGGTCGGGCATCGAGGTGGGCGCCGCGCGGGTTGCTCCTGGCGGCTCTCGTGGCGGGCATCGTCGCCCCGGCGGCCGCGCGGGCTGACGTCACCCTGGGCTCGGCTGCTTTCTCGCCCGGCTACGGCCAAGGCTTCGGCGCGGTGGCGCCGGAGACGGTCTACAACGGTGGGGTTCCGTCCGGCTTGGTCAGCGGGATCGAGTGGTCGGGCTGGGGCGAAGGCCTCGCGACCGGAGTTGGGCTGAACCCGCTCTACAAGCCGATCGGCGGCTACTACCCCGCACGGGCCAGGATTCGACTCGCAGCCACTGCCCTGGGCGCCTGTCCCGATCAGCCCAACGCCTATCGCAAGCTCCTGGTCCGCCTCCCGCTCTGGCCGGAGGGGCCGCTCGGGCCCTGGCAGTCCTGGAGCGGGGACTCTTCGCTCTGCGGCGACGGAGTCCAGATCCCCTGGGAGCCGCCGGGCGGCGGCGGTTACTGCGGCTATACGGGCGAGTTCGAGGCGCCGGGGGAGGCGAAGTCGATCATGGCCTTCCGCGTCGACTGCCGCACCGCCCGTCGCGTCGCGGCCCATGCGAAGGACCAGGTGGCGATCTCTCCACTGGCCGGGAAGCGTCGGCACTGCGGCCGGCGTGGCTGCCGCGTCAGGATGGGCGGGTTCCGCTGCCGGTTCCACGGCGCTCGCAGGGTCGACTTCTCCGACGGCGAGGGGAAGCAGATGTCGCTGCCCTTCCTGCGGGTTGCCTGCAAGCGCGGTCGCGCCAGCATCATCTTCTGGTACGCGATCGCCTATTACTAGTCGGCAGCCGGAGAGGCCAGCAGTCCCGGCCCGATCTTCTCGGGCCGGGTCAGGCCGCAGAGCGCCATCGTCAGGTCGAGCTCGGCGAGGACCATCTTCAGCACGGTTTCGACGCCGGCCTGGCCGTCTAGCGCCAGGCCCCATATATAGGGGCGACCGAGGCAGACGGCGTCGGCGCCGAGAGCCAGCGCCTTCAGCACGTCGGCACCGCCGCGGACGCCGCTGTCGAAGAGGACCGTGACGTCGTCGCCGGCCGCCGCGGCGATCGCCGGCAGGGCGTCGAGCGAGGCGATCGCCCCGTCGACCTGACGGCCGCCGTGGTTGGAGACGACGATTCCGTCGATCCCGCGACGGGCCGCCTCGCGCGCGTCCTCAGGGTGCTGGATCCCCTTGATCACGATCGGCAGCGAGGTCATCTCCCGCAGCTGCGCCAGGTCATCCCAGTTGAGCGAGGGGTTCGCCTGGATGCCGAGGAAGTGGCCGGTCGCGGCGCCGACGTCCTCCTCCGGCGGCTGCTCGAGCGCGGCGCGGAAGACCGGGTCCTGGAAGTAGTTGGCGACGCCCATCCCGTTGAGGAACGGCAGCCAGGCCTGCTGCAGGTCGCGCGGCTTCCAGCCGGGGATGAAGGTGTCGACGGTGAGGACGATCGCGCCGTAGCCGGCCCGCTCGGCGCGCTCGACCATGCTGCGGGCGAGCTCCGGGTCGTTGGGCCAGTAGAGCTGGAACCAGCGCGGGGCGTCTCCGCCCGCCGCGGCGATCTCCTCCAGCGAGAAGTGGGCGGCGGTCGAGGCGATCATCGGCACCCCGAGCGCGGCGGCGGCGCGGGCGGTCGCCAGCTCGCCCTCCTCGTGGACCACCTTCTGGACGCCGATCGGGGCGAGCAGCAGCGGCGCCGGCATCGCCGTTCCGAAGAGGGTGGTGGAGAGGTCGCGAGCGGCGACGTCGCGCAGCATCCGCGGCACGATCCGGCGGCGCCGGAAGGCCTCGAGGTTGGCGTCGATCGTGTCCTCGGTCCCGGCGCCGGCCCAGACGTAGTTGGCGGCTTTCGGGTCCATCGCCTCCCGCGCCCGCCGCTCCAGCTCGGCGACCGCGACCGGGATCGCCGGCGTCTCGCCGCCGAGCCCGCGGGCGTAGATCTCGCGGTAGTAGTCGGCGGGGTCCGGCATCGGGCGAAGGATAGGCTGACCCGGCCGATGATCGACTCCCACACCCACCTGTTTCTCTGCGACGGCGATGAGGACGAGCTGGTTGCCGCCGCCACCGCGGCGGGCGTCTCGCGGATGTTGACGGTCGGGATGGGGGCGGAGTCGAACCCCGTGGCGGTGGCGAGCGCCGAGCGCCACGACGCGGTCTTCGCCGCGGTCGGCCGCCACCCCAACGACGCCACCGGCTTCGACGACGCCGCGGCGGAGGAAATCCGCCGCCTCGGCGCCAACGAGAAGGTGCGGGCGATCGGCGAGACCGGGCTCGACTTCTACCGCGACACTGCCGCCCCGGAGGACCAGCGCCGCGCCTTCGCGGCGCAGATCGAGATCGCGCGGGAGCTCGGGCTGCCGATCGTGATCCACGCCCGCGACTCCGAGGGGGAGACCGCCGCCACCGACGAGATCTTCGCCACGCTCGACGCGCGGGCGGGCGAAGCGCCGGTGATCCTTCACTGCTTCTCGGCCCCGCACCGGGTCGGCGACGCGGCCGAGCGCGGCTGGTACTGCTCCTTCGCCGGCAACGCCACCTACCCCAGCGCAAAGGAGCTGCTGTTCGCGGCGGCGAAGGTCCCGGCGGAGAGGATCCTGGTCGAGACCGACGCGCCCTACCTGGCGCCGCAGCCGATGCGCGGCAAGCGCAACCAGCCCGCCTACGTGGTCGAGACGGCGAAGGAGATCGCCGCCGTGCGCGGCGTCTCCTACCAGGAGCTGGAGCGCACGGTCGAGGCCAACGCCGCGGCGCTGTTCGGCTGGTAGCGGTGGTCCGGCTCGGGCAGAACTTCCTCGCCGATCCCAACCTGCTCGACGCGATCGTCCGCGACGCCGAGCTCGGGGCCGAAGACGTGGTGCTCGAGGTCGGGGCGGGGGAAGGGGTGCTGAGCGGACGCTTGGCCGCTGCCGCCGCGCAGCTGCACACGGTCGAGATCGACCGCGGCCTGGAGCCGGCGCTGGAGCCGGTCGCGGCGCTGCCGAACGTGCAATTGCACTGGGGCGACGCGATGAAGCTCGACCTCGCCGCGCTGGACCCGCCGCCGAGCGCGATGGTCGCCAACCTGCCCTACGCGGTGGCGACGCCGCTGATCCTGCGGACGATCGAGCAGCTGCCCTCGCTGGAGCGCTGGACGGTGATGGTCCAGCGTGAGATCGCCGACCGTCTGCGCGCCGGCCCGGGCAGCCGCACCTACGGCTCGCCGAGCGCGGTCGCCCAGCTGGCCTGCGAGGTCGAGCTGGTGCGGGCTGTCGACCCGGCGGTGTTCAAGCCGCGGCCGCGGGTCGACTCGGCGATCCTGCGCCTGCGCCGCACCGGCCCCGGCGCCGACGCTGAGACGCGGCAGCTGATCCGCGCCGCCTTCGCCCACCGCCGCAAGTCCCTGGCTCGCTCGCTGGAGCACGCCGCGCCGGGGAGCCTCGCGCCTGCGCGCGCGGCCCTGGCCGAGCTCGGGCTGCCCGAAGACGCCCGCGCCGAGGCGCTGGCGCCGGAGCAGTTCGCCGCCCTCTCCGCGAAGCTGCGCGGCTGATGCTGCTCCACGCGCCGGCCAAGCTCAACCTCTGCCTATATCTGGGGCGAGCGCGCGAGGACGGGTTGCACGAGCTCTGCTCGCTGTTCGAGCCGCTGGCGCTGGCTGACCTGCTCACGGTGACGCCGGCCGAGCGCGACGAGGTCGTCTGCCCCGGGGTAGAGGGGGAGAACCTGGCGGCGCGGGCGCTCGCCGGGCTGCGCGAGCGCGGCTGGGAGCGCGAGCCGCTGCGGATCGAGATCGAGAAGCGGGTGCCGGTCGCCGCCGGCCTCGGCGGCGGCAGCGGCGACGCGGCGGCGGTCCTGCGCCTTGCGGCCGGCGAGGTCGCCGACCTGTCCGCGCTGGCGCTGGCGCTCGGCGCCGACGTGCCCTCGCAGCTGCGTCCGGCGCTGGCCCTGGTCCGCGGCGTCGGCGAGCTGGTCGAGCCTTTGCCGGGGCCGGCCGAGCACGCCGCGGTCCTGCTCCCGGGCGGAGGCGGCCTCAGCACCGCCGCGGTCTTCGCCGAGGCCGACCGGCTCGGGCTGGGACGCGACGCCGCGGAGCTCGACAATCTGGCGGCGCGCCTGCGCGAGGTCGCCGGCGCCGGCGCCTCGCCGCTCGACTATCCCGACCTGCTCGTCAACGACCTGGAACCGGCCGCGCTCTCCCTGCGTCCCGAAATCGGCGAGGCACTGGCGGCGCTGCGCGAGGCGGGGGCGCCGCGGGCGATCCTCAGCGGCTCGGGCCCGACCGCCGTCGGCCTCTTTCCCGACCTCGCCGCGGCGCGGGCCGCGGCCGCGCGCCTCGACGCCGACGAGGCGATCGTCTGCGCCGCCGGAATCGCGAGACTGGCGCCATGAAGCTGCCGGGTGAGGGTGGGGGCGGGGAGAACCGCAAACGGCTGAAAATCGCCGCCATCGCGCTGGCGATCGGCGCCGTCTACTTCTTCATCAGCCGCCAGCTCGGGCACCTCGACCTGCAGGGGCTGCTGGAGGACGTCTCCAACACGCTCGGCGCCTGGACCTACCTGCTGGTCGCCGTCTTCGCCTTCGCCGAGACCGGCGCCTTCGTCGGCCTCGTCGTCCCGGGGGAGACGGTGATGCTGCTCGGCGGCGCCGTCGCCGGCCAGGGCGCGATCAGCATTTACGTGCTGATCGCGGTCGCCTGGTTCTCGGCCTGGCTCGGCGACACCACCAGCTTCTTCCTCGGCCGGCGGCTCGGCCGCGAGTTCGTGCTCAAGCACGGTCCGCGGGTCGGGATCAGCCACGAGCGCTTCGAGAAAGTCGAGGACTACTTCGGCCGCCACGGCGGCAAGACGATCTTCATCGGCCGCTGGATCAGCCTCGTCCGCGCCTTCGCCCCGTTCATCGCCGGCAGCTCCGGGATGGGGTACCGCGCCTTCGTCCCCTACAGCATCCTCGGCACCGGCCTCTGGGCCTCGCTGCACATCCTCGTCGGCTACTTCTTCAGCCGCAGCATCGAGACCGCCGGCCACTACGCCGCGAAAGGCGCCGCCGCGCTGGCGACCCTGATCGTCGTCGTCGCCGGTGCCGTCTTCGTCATCCGCAAGCTGCGCGAGGAGGAGAACCGCGAAGCGGCGGTGCGCTGGATGGAGGAGCACCGGGCAACGGCCTGGATCGTCGTGATCGCCCGCCGCCCGCAGTTCCGCTTCCTCTGGGACCGGGTCACGCCGGGCGGCACCTTCGGGCTCGAATTCACCTCGCTGATGGCGACGCTGGCGGTGGCGCTCTTCGTTCTCGTCGCCTACACGGTGATCATCGGCGACGACCCGGGGCCGACGCCCGGCGACGAAACCGCGTTCGAACTCGTCGCCCACATCCAGACCGGCGTTCTCACAAGCATCGCCAAGGTCGTCAGCTGGTTCGGCTCGGCGACCGCAGTCGGCCTGGCGGCGGCGATCTGCGCCGCCCTGCTCGCCTGGCGCCGGCGCTGGGTCGAGTTCTGGGTCCTGGTCGGCGGGATGGCGATCACCCAGACCGGGATCGACGTGCTCGAGAGCGCCGTCGACCGCCCCCGCCCGCCGGATCCGCTCACCTCCGTCGGGGGCTCCTCTTTCCCCAGCAGCCACGCCGCCCATTCGGTCTTCTACCTCTGGCTGGCGATCACGATCATCCTGCGGCTGCGGCCGGGGATGGCGCGGGCGACGGCGGTCGTCGTCACCGGCTTCGTGCTGACCGCGCTGATCGGCCTCTCCCGGGTCTACCTCGAGGTCCACTACCTCAGCGACGTCAGTGCCGGCTGGGCGCTGGGGGCCGCCGCCTTCTCGCTCTGCGCGGCCGTCGGGCTGGTCGTCTCGCAAGTGCGCCAAAATCCAGAGCAGTGACTGTTCTTGCCCTGACCGACCTCGGTCACCAGTACGTGCTTTACGCCGCAGCCGGGGTTATCTGCCTCGCCATCTTCGTGACCCTGATCCTGGTCCCGGCGCTGAG
>Ga0070678_100001661_pt1 | contig 11931 bp, 9 predicted proteins | sample KBSM73metaG_FD_65647 | JGI IMG/M metagenome (GOLD analysis project Ga0070678, IMG submission 65647) | Miscanthus rhizosphere microbial communities from Kellogg Biological Station, Michigan, USA - KBS M7-3 metaG | ecosystem: Host-associated > Plants > Roots > Rhizosphere > Soil ...
CAGCGCCGCGTGCAGACGTCGCCGAGGATCATGAAGGTCGCCGTGCCGCGCTCCCAGCACTCGCCGACGTTGGGGCAGTTCGCCTCCTCGCAGACGGTGTGGAGGTTGTCGGAGCCGATCTTCTCCTTCAGCCGCCGGTAGTTGGGCCCGCCCGGCGCCGGCACCTTCAGCCACGGCGGCTTGCGGGCGCGGCGGAAGGGGACGGTTCCCTCGGCGTCGGCCGCGGTCCCGCCGGGCTTGGCCCGCGAGCGGGTGACGTGGATGCGTTCGGCGTCGGGCACCGACGCCTACGTTAGCTGGCCCGGATCGCCGCTAGCCGCCGAGCGGCTTGACCTGCCAGCCGAACCTCGCCGGCGTCGGGTCGACGTTGCCGAAGCGGTCGATCGCCCGCACCTTGAAGAGGTGCTTGCCGGGCTTGACGCTGGGCCTGTTGGGGCTGGCGCAGCGGTGCCACTTCTTCTTGTCGAGCTTGCACTGGAAGCTCGACTGCGCCTCGCTGGAGGCGAAGCGGAACTCGGCCTTGCGTTTGAAGGTGACGCGGGACGGGGCCCGGACGATGCGGGTCTGGGGCGGCCGGCGGTCGGTCGGGACCTCGGTGACGACCACCGGACCGCCGCTCGGCGCGGGCGGCGGCGCCTGCAGCTCGAAGGCGCCGATGTCCGAGCCGTCGCCTCCTTCGGTGTTGGAGATGGCGGTGAAGTCGCTGGGGCGGGGGAGGCCGCGCTGATCGACGTCCGACCCGAAGGAGTTGCCGCGGTCGAGCGCGGCGCTGTCGGCGCGCAGCGCGTGGGTCGGCGTCGGCCCGCCGTTGTTCGCCAGTGGCTCGAGTCCGGCGATCACGCCGCTCAGGTCGGTCGATTTGCCGAACCCGCAGCTGCCGTCTTCGTCGAGGTTGAAGCCGCCGGAGACGAGCGTCCCGAAGCAGCTGTCGGCCTCCCCCCGCGGATCGGAGACGAGGGTGTTGCGGACGGCCAGGCTGTCGGCGAGGTAGAGGTTGGCCGCGAAGGCTTCCGCGGCGGAGGCCGAGTTGCCGGTGATGGTCAGGCTCGTCAGGGCGACTTCGTTCCCGGCGATGCCCCCGCCGTTGGCGGCGGTCGTGCCGGCTCCGCCGGCGAGGACCGAGTTGCCGCTGATCGTGCTCCGTTCGATCTCCGCTTCGCCCATCGCGTCGATGCCACCGCCGACGGCGAAGATCGAAGCGGTTTCGCCGAACGCTTCGACGACGTTGCCGTCGATCGTGCTGCGGTCGATCGTCAATTTCCCCCGGGCGTAGATCCCGCCGCCGCCGGCCGCGGTTTCGACCGAGCCTTCGATCGAGGCGGCGCGGTTTTCGCTGACGACGGATTCGCGCAGGGTCAACGGTCCGATGCTGTGGATGCCGCCGCCGGTGCCGGTGGGGGTCTCTCCTCCTTCTTCCACCGATTCGTTGTCCACCACCGCCACCCGGGTCAGGGTCAGGCTGCCGCTCCTATTGAGGATTCCGCCGCCCGCGCCCGAGTTTCCTTCGGTGACGGTCAGGCCGGTGAGCGAGCCGGTGACGCCGTTGGCGAATTCGAAGATGCGGAACATCGCCCCCAGGGGCGCGCGCCCCACGGTCAGGCTCCCGGCACCGGGGCCGGCGATCGCGAGGTCCCCTTCGATCTGCGGGAGCTTGTTTTCGAGCGGGATCTTCCCCGTCACCTCGACCTCGATCGAGTCCGCTCCGGCCTGCGAGTTGGCGACTTCGATCGCCGTCCGCAGCGTCCCCGGGCCGTCGCTTTTGTTGCTGGTTACCGCGATCGGTGCCGCGGCCGCGCCAACGGCCGGCAGGAGAGTCGCGGTCACGGACAGCAGGCCGAGGAGTTGGACGAGGCGACGCATCAGCGGGTGAGCCTACGCGGCGAGGTCGGCCGCGGCAACCGGCTCGCGGTCGAAGACCCCCCCGTAGGCGGCGACCAGCGTGTCGGCGAACGCGTCGAGGTCCTGTTCGGCCCCGAGCTCGCGGGTGAGCGAGGTCATCGAGACGCCCTCGATCCCGCAGGGCACGACCCACTCGAACGGCTGCAGGTCGTTGTTGACGTTGATCGCCAGGCCGTGGGTGGTGACGCCGCGGCTGACGTGGAGCCCGATCGAGCCGATCTTGCGGGTCCCGACCCAGACGCCGGTCAGCCCCTCAATCGTCCCCGCCCGCACGCCCGCCTCTCCGAGCGTGGCGATCATCGTCCGCTCCAGCCCCCGCACGTACTCGTGGACGTCGTCGCCGTAGCCGCGCAGGTCGACGATCGGGTAGGCGACCAGCTGTCCCGGCCCGTGGTAGGTGACCAGCCCGCCGCGGTCGGTGTCGCGGACCTCGATCCCCTGCGCTTCGTACCAGGAGGCTCCCATCGGCAGTTCCTCCGGCCGCGAGCGCCGGCCGCGGGTGTAGACGGGGGGGTGCTCGATCAGCAGCAGGACGTCGCCGATCTCCCCCTTTTGGCGCCGCGCCGCCAGCTGCCGCTGCAGCTCGCGCGCCTCTTCATAAGGGACGACCCCGCAGCGTGTGACCAGGATCTCACGGCTCATTCACGAATCGTCGCAGGAAGCGGCCCTATGCTTAAAGCCGCCGACCATGGTCCAGTCCAAGCCACTTCGACCCGATTGGCTCCCGGCGGTGGCGCTTTCCTCGGCGCTGGCGCTGTTGATGCTGCTCTGGAGCCCGCCCGTCGGGGACCTCGCCGCGCAGGTCTTCCGCACCGAGCTCTTCGAGAGCGCCGGCCTCGCGATCTGGAACGGCAGCTGGTACGGCGGCCACTACACCCTCACCTACAGCTTCCTCTTCCCGCCGCTGGCCTCGCTGCTCGGGCCGCAGGTGGTCGGGCTGCTCGCCGTCGTCGCCTCCTCCTACCTGTTCGACCGCCTGGTCCGCGACCGCTGGGGAGTGGAGGCGCGCTGGGCGACGCTCTGGTTCGGCGCCGGCGTCGTCACCCTGCTCGCCGACGGCCAGCTGACCTTCGCCCTCGGCGTCGCCTTCGGCCTGGCGGCGCTGCGCTGCCTGCAGACGGGACGCACCGCGCCGGCGCTGCTCGCCGCCGCGGCCTGCCCGCTGGCGAGCCCGGTCGCCGGCGCCTTCCTCGCCGGCGTGCTCGTCGTCGGCGCGATCGAACCCGGCCGCCGCGCCAGCCGCCTCGCCCTCGGCGCCGGCGCGATCTCGCTGGCGCTGGTCCTCGCCCCGAACGTCGCCTTCCCCGAGGCCGGCCACTTCCCCTTCGTCTTCTCCTCCTACATCGCGATCCCGCTCTGGTGCGCCGGCGCCCTGATCCTCACCCAGGGCGTCCGCGACGAGGAGCGCCAGCTGCGCCGGGTGCTGATCGCCTACGCGCTCGGCTCGACCCTGATCTGGCTGGTGCCGAACGCGATGGGCGGCAACGCCGTCCGCCTCGGCGCCCTCTTCGGCGGCCCGGTGCTGGCGGCGGTCCTGTTCTCGCGCCGGCCGCGGCCGACCGTCCCGACCTGGTTCTTCGCGCCGCTGCTGGCGCTGGCGATCATCGGCAGCCTCTACTGGCAGCTGACCGCGAGCGTCACCCAGATCGCCCGCTCGGTCGGCGACCCCTCGACCTCCGCCGCCTACTTCCACCCGGCCGCGCACTGGCTGCGCACCCAGGGCGCCGCCGGCGCCCGGATCGAGGTGCCGCCGACCGCGAACCACTGGGAGTCCGCCTTCCTCGCCTCGAAGTTCGACATGGCGCGCGGCTGGCTGCGCCAGCTGGACACGACGCGCGAGGACCTCTTCTACGACGAAAAGAAGCTGAACGAGGCGAGCTACGGCAACTGGCTGCGCACCAACGCGATCTCCTACGTGGCGCTGCCCGACGCGCCCCTCGACTACTCCTCGGTCGCCGAGCGCCGGCTGATCCTCAGCGAACCCTCCTACCTGACGCCGCGCTTCCGCTCCGAGCACTGGCGCATCTACGAAGTGCGGAACCCGAAGCCGCTGGTCGCGCCGCTCGCCGGCGCCGCCGCCGAGACCCTCTGGTTCGGCCGCCAGGGCTTCGCCCTCGACGTCAAGCGCCCGGGCGAGTTCTTCGTCCGCGTCAACTTCACCCCCTACTGGTCGATCGCCCGCGGCTACGGCTGCATCGTCCGTCGCGGCGACTGGACCGTCGCCCGCGCCAGCCGTCCCGGCATCTTCCGCGTCGCCGCCGACTTCAGCGTCGGCCGCGCGTGGAAGGCGGCGACCGGCGCGAAGAAGACCTGTTAGGGCTGACCGGGAGGTAGGCCGGCGTCGCGCATCGCCAGAGCGAACTGCGCGAATTCGTGCTGGAAGGCGTGTAGTTCGAGGGGATGCCCGGCGCCGTCCGATGACTCCGACGGCCGCCCGTCGCCCGCCCTCCTTTCGCGCCGCGCCTCCCGCCGCCAGTTGGCCATTTCCTCATGCAGCCGCTCGCGCGGCTCGAGATCGGTCCGCGGCTCGTCCTCCAGCAGCGCTCCCAGGTGCGGCGCATCTCGCACCCGTTCGGGCATCGCCGCGATCGCGTGGTCCGGGTTGGACGCGAAGCGACGGAGGATGGTCGAGATCAGGCTCGTGTGCTCGAAGGTCCGGTGGCAGACGGACTTCCTCACCCGCGGACCGACGACCAGGGCCGGTACCCGGACGCCGAGCGTCGAGTAGCCGGAGCGATCCTGGACCTCCGGTGGCGCGACGTGGTCGTAAAAGCCGCCGTGCTCGTCGTACACGATGACCAGCACCGTGTCCTTCCAGTTGGGACTGCTGGCCAGCGCCTCGTAGATTTCCAGCACCAGCGCCTGTCCGGCCTTCACGTCGGAGGGCGGGTGGTCATCGTTGGAACTCGGATCGAGGACGCTGAGGTCGATGAAGTTCGGATCGATCCAGGAGACGTCGCGCAGCTCCCCCTTGGCGGCGTCGTCGAGGAAGCTGTCATGCGTGACGATGCCGGCCTCGAGACCTTCCGTGACGAGCCCGATCTTCTTGCGGTTGAAGTAGGCGAAGTTGTCGCGCTTGAGGTGTCTGAAGTCGCGGTAGTAGCCGTCGGCGGCGCGCAGCGTGGCGGGGTCATGCGAGTACCAGCGCCACTGCGAGTCGTGCAGCTGCCGGGTGAAGGCCTCGACCTCGAAGATCGGCGCCCCGCTGAGGCCGCCGATCGCTGGCAGCCCCTTGACGTCCTTCAACAGCTCCCCCAGCAAGCCGGGTTTGTGCCCGATCGAGGGTCCGTCCCGGCCGGCGAGCGAGTAGAGCCGGTTGGGCCAGGTGTCACCTGGGATCGAGGAGTGCCAGTGGTCGCAGACGCAGAAGTTGTGGGCGAGGTGGCGGTAGACCGGCAGGTGGCTGGCGCCGAAGTGGCCCATCGGGACTTTCAGGAACTCGGGGTCGAGCTCGACCGGGTTGCCGTTCTCGTCCTTGCGCGTGTGGGCGAAGTTCTTGACGAAGCCGCCGTTATCGTCTCGCAGCTGGTTCTCGACGCAACTGGGGGAGTGGCAGGGATCGAGGATCTTCGATTTGTGTCCCGGCGGCACCGGCGGCGCGGTTTCGCCCGGTCCCCATTCGAACGGCTTGTATTCGTTGCCCTTCTGATCGAAGTTCGGTTTCGCCGCCGCGATTCCCTCGACGTCGAGGGAATCGTTTTGGAGGAAGCCGAGCATCTGGTCGAAGGAGCGGTTCTCCATCATCAGGACGACGATGTGCTTGACGCCCCGCAGACGGCGCAGAGCCTCGTCCTGGGAAGGATTGTCGGGGGGAGGGGCGTTTACTGGACACCTCCCCCGCCGGGAGGGTCGGTTTGTCGAGCTTCTTCCTCGGCCTTGACGCTGGCGTCTCGGAGTTGTTCGGCAACCTCCGGCTCCAAAGCCTCGGCCTCCACCTGTTTATCGATCTCTTGGTTGAAACCGTCGACCTTTGCTTCCTTGACTCGCGCCTCGTTTTGAGCGACCGCGGCCTCGCCGGTTTTCTCCGCCGTCACCGTGTTGACCTTCGCCGCGGAATCGGCAGCGGTGTTGGCGGTTGCCTTGATCCCGAGATAACTGCTCACCACGGCCGAGATGATCCCCAGGGCCGAAGTGGTCACCGCCACGATTGAATCCTTGTTGTCGCCGCCCAGCAGAGCCACGGCGACCACCGCTAGGACCACCACGGCAAAGACGCCGAGGAATACCACCAGTAGGCCGGTGACGGCGCGAACGTTCTCTGTCTCCCAGCTCTCCGGGTTTCCGGGGCGAGGCAGTCCTTTTCTTCCGCTCATGCAAGCGACTGTTGCAGAGAAATCCTGACTACAAGGAAGTTCTTAAAAGTGTGTCCGTTTTTCGGTAACTACTCGGCGCCCTCGAGCGTCGCCAGCGCGGCGCTGACGACGTGCTCCTCGTGCGGGATCGCGGCCTGCTCCAGGCGTTTGGAGTACGGCATGTGGACATCGGCGCCGGTGACCCGCTGGACCGGGGCGTCGAGGTAGTCGAAGGCCTGCTCGGTGATCAGGGTCGCGAGGTTGGCGCCGACGCCGCCGTGCGGCCAGCCCTCCTCGACGATCACCGCGCGGTTGGTCTTGCGGACGGAGGCGAGGATCGTGTCGAGGTCGAGCGGGCGCAGGGTGCGCGGGTCGATCACCTCGGCCTCGACGTTGTGCTCGTGGGCCAGCTGGCTCGCCGCGCCCTCGGCGACGTGGGCCATCTTCAGTACTCCGACGATCGTCACGTCGGAGCCCTCCCGCCGCACCGCCGCTTCGCCGAAGCGCAGCGGCTCGGCCCCGTTCTCGCCCTCGGCGACCTCGCCGCGGACGCCGTAGAGGCTCTCGTGCTCGATGAAGACGACCGGGTTGTCGTCGCGGATCGCCGCCTTCAGCAGCGCCTTGCCGTCGGCCGGGGTCGAGGGGCAGGCGACGAGCAGTCCCGGCACCTGCAGGTAGAGCGCCTCGAAGCTGTGGGAGTGGGTGGGGCCGAGCTGGTGGCCGCCGCCGCCCGGCATCCGGATCACCATCGGCACCTTCGCCTGGCCGTTGAACATGTAGGGGATCGCGGCGGCGTGGTTGACGATCTGGTCGAGGGCGAGGAGGCTGAAGTTGACCGTCATCAGCTCGACGATCGGCCGCAGCCCGTTCATCGCCGCGCCGACGCCGGTGCCGACGATCGTGTTCTCGGAGATCGGCGTGTCGCGGACCCGGCGCTCGCCGAACTCGTCGAGCAGGCCGTCGGTGACCTTGAAGGCGCCCTGGAAGACGCCGACGTCCTCGCCCATCACGAAGACCGCCTCGTCGGCGCGCATCTCCTCGGCCATCGCGTCGCGCAGCGCTTCCCGCATCCGCAGCTGCGCCATCAGCCCTCGCCCTCCGCGTCCGACCCGTTCGCATCCGCGTCCTCGGGCTCGTCGCCGACCTCGCGCTCGGCCGAGACGCGCGGCTCGACTCCCTCCTGCGCGTCGCCGTGCGTCGCCGGGTTCGGCCGCGGCCCCTCCGACTGCCCGGCGTAGGCGGCACCGGCCTCGGCCAGCTCCCGCGCGGCGGCGGGCATCTCCGCCTCGTCCTCGCCCCGGTGCGGCTCGGGGCTGCGCTCGTCGACCGAGTACCAGCCGCCGGGCTCGGTCTGGGCGTAGAGGTTTTCGTACATCGTGTCGAGCGCCGGCTCGGGCGAGCTTTCGGCGAACTCGACCGCGGCTTTGACCGCCTCCTCGGCAGCCTCGCGCGCCTGCGCGACCTCGCGCTCGCCGAGGACATCGGCCTCGCGGCAGCGCTTGGCGAACTGCTCGATCGGGTCTTTCTCCTGCCACTCCTCGACCTCCTCGCGCTCGCGGTAGACCTCGGGGTCGGCGGCCGAGTGGCCTTTGTAGCGGTAGGTGGTTGCCTCGAGCAGGGTCGGCCGCTGCTCCTCGCGCGCCAGCCGGATCCCCTCCGCGACCCCCTCGCGCACCGCCGCGACGTCCATCCCGTCGACCCGCGCGCCGGAGATCCCGTAGCCCTCGGCCTTCTTCGAGAGGTCGGTCTGGGCCGAGTGGCGCTCGACCGAGGTCCCCATCCCGTAGAGGTTGTTCTCGACCAGGAAGAGGACCGGCAGCTTCCACAGCGCCGCCAGGTTCATCGTCTCGCCGAAGTTGCCGGTGTTGGAGGCGCCGTCGCCGAACATGCAGACGGTGACCGCGTCTTCGCTCTTGTACTGGGAGCCGAGGGCGATGCCGGCGGCGATCGGCAGGTTGCCGCCGACGATCCCGTAGCCGCCCATGAACCGTTTCTCGGCGTCGAAGATGTGCATGCTGCCGCCGCGGCCGCCGCTGGTCCCGTCGACCTTGCCGAACAGCTCCGCCATCACCCGCTCGGGCTCGGTGCCGCGGGCGATCGCGTGGCCGTGGGTTCGGTAGGTCCCGATCAGGAAGTCTTCCTCGCGCATCACCGAGGTGGTGCCGACGATCGTCGCCTCCTCGCCGATCGCCAGGTGCAGGAAGCCGCCGGCCCGCGCCCGCTGGTACTGGCGGCCGGCCTCCTCCTCGAAGCGCCGGATCAGCGCCATCCGCGCGAGCAGCTCGTAACAGGTGGCGGCGTCAGGCAGATCAGCCATCGAGTTCACCTTAGATGACTACCCGTGTCGACTTTTGCGTCCGTATGGGAGCAAAAGTCGACACGCCCTCAGCGCCCCGCTGCCTCCACCGCTTCCTCGAGGCGGTCGTCGCCCCAGAAGACCTCACCGTCGACGACGACCGCCGGGACGCCTTCGACGCCGAGGTCGCCGGCGCGGTCGGTTGCCTCGCGCAGCCCGTCCTTGACGACCCGCGTTTCGACCGCTTTCAGCAGCGCCCGCGGGTGCATCTCGCAGGCGGCGCCGGCGATCAGCACGTTGTCGGCGTCGGTCAGGTCGCGGCCGGCGGCGAAGGCCTGGCGGAAGGCGGCGAGGGAGAAGGCAACGGTGCGCCCGGTCTGCTTGGCGAAGGTCGCGGCCCGCATCGCCACCAGCCCGTTGCCGGGCCACGGCTTGGGCCAGGCAATCGGCGGCAGCCCGTATTCAGCGGCGCGCCGCTCGATCTCGGCCATCCCCTCGGCGCGCGCCGGCGTTTCGGACCAGGACCCGCGATCGAAGCGGTGGAACAAGCCGCCGAGCAGGACCGGCTGCCACTCCGGTTGCTCCAGCTCCGCCGCGGCGAAGAGTCCGCTGATCCTCTCGGCGGAGAGGTACGCGTACGGCGAGCCGAGGTCGTAATAGAAGGTGGCGCGCACGGGGGGAATCTATGCGAATGGCTGCGCATCGCCCGCCGGTGTGGAAGGCTGATGGCATGCCTGCCCGTCTTCGTGCGCTGCCGATCGCCCTGGCCCTCGTTGCGCTGCTGGTCTGCGTCGCAACCGCCTCCGCCCAGACCTACACCGTCACCCGCGCCGACGACCCGCTTCCCGGCGCCTGCGAACCGGGCGACTGCTCGCTGCGCGAGGCGGTGACGGCGTCCGACAACTCGGCGACGGTCGACGACGTGATCGCGATCCCGGCCAGCGCCACCCCGTACGTCACCCTCTACGAAGAACTTGCGTTGCCGATCAACGACGAGGTGACGATCCGCGGCGCCGGCGCCGACGTGGTCAAGATCGAAGGCAACGCGAAAAACGGCCTGGTCCTGGTCGCTCCCGGCAAGACGGTGACGATCGAAGGCGTGACGATCCGCAACAGCAACGGGGCGATCCAAAATGGCGGCGATCTCACCCTGCGCGGGGTCAGCATCGAACACAACGAACGCGAAGCGGCGGGAGGCGGCATCCAGACCAACGGCCCGCTCAGGGTCGAGTCCAGCTACCTCGGCTTCAACGGGACCAACGGCAACTCGGGCGGGGCGATCCAGGCCAACGCCGAGGTGACGATCGTCAACAGCACCGTGGTTGGCAACTTCTCGCTGGGGAACTCAGCGGTCGTCGGCAACGACTCGGTCACCGCCACCAGCAGCGCCTTCGTCGACAACGTCTCGAACGGAGCCGAGGGGGCCGCGCTGGGCGGGGCGCCGCTGAGCGTCCGCAACAGCGTCTTCGCCCGCAACCGCAACACGGCCGGAACCCGGAACTGCTTCTCCTTCGACCCGATCCAGTCCGGCGGCAACGTCAGCGACGACGCCTCCTGCGGCACCGACGCCGGCGACAAGCCGAACGTCGACCCGCTGCTCGGCACGCTCGCGGTGCGGGGAACGACTCCCGTCTACGACCTGCTGACCGGCAGCCCGGCGATCGACGCGGCAACGGGAGACTGCCCGCCCTTCGATCAGCGCGGCGTCGCCCGCCCGCAGGGCGCCGCCTGCGACAGCGGTCCGTACGAGACCGAGGCCAGCGGGGCGGTAACCCTGCCGCTGCCGCCGGGACAGCTGCTGATGCGCCTCGGCAAGGGGCGCCTGGTTCTCACCAAGAAGAACCGGGTCCGCGTCAGGCTCACCTGCCCCGCGGATGTCCCGGCCCCGCCGTGCCAGGGTGCGGTCGAACTGCGATCGCCGATGCTCCGCACGTTGGTGGGCGGCATCCGCGACAGCCGGCCCACCCCGCGTTATCCCACGGCTGGATTCCAGATCGGGGCGGGAAAGACGAAGGCGCTGGGCATCAAGGTCTCGGGGGAGATCGCCACCTACCTGCGCAGCGGCACGAAGCCACGGAAGGCGCAAGTCGTGGTCAGGGCGCGGGACGCTGCCGGGAACGCCTCGACCCTCGCGGCTCGCCGCAAGATCGTTCCGGCGAAACGCCGCTAGGCGTGGATCGGCCAGCCGTCGACCGCGCGCGCCGCGTCGAGCACTGCCTCGGACGCGGTCGGGTGCGGATGCACGATCCGCGATAGCTCCTGGTAGCCGCCCTCGAGCGCCATCGTCGCGACCAGCTCGGCGATCATGTCGCAGGCCCGGTTGCCGACGATGTGGGCGCCGAGCACCTCGCCGTACTTGGCGTCGATCACGAGCTTGACGAGGCCGTCCTTGTCGTCGTAGACGACGCCCGCGCCCTCGCCGGCGATTTTCTGCTTGCCGACCTTGACCTCGTGGCCGGCCTCCTTGGCCTGTGCCTCGGTGAGGCCGACGCTGGCGACCTGCGGCTGGCAAAAGGTCGCGCCGACCATCAGGTCCTGGTTGACCGCCTCGGTCTCGACGCCGGCGGCGGTCTCGACCGCGACAACGCCCTCCTCGGAGGCCTTGTGGGCGAGCGCCTTCTTGTTGACCAGGTCGCCGATCGCGAAGACCTTCTGATTGGTGGTCCGCTGGAACTCGTCGACCTTGATCTTGCGGCCGCCCTCGGCCAGCTCGACCCCCGCCTCCTCCAGGCCCAGCCCCTCGGTGTCGGGACCCCGGCCGCCGGCGATGCAGAGGTAGTCGACCTCGGCGCTGCTGTCGCCGTAGGTGAACTTGACGCTGGACTCGCCGGCCTCGACGTTCTCCACCGGCGCCCCGGTCGAGATCTCGATCCCCTGGCGCTTGAAGACGCGTTCGACGACTTTGGCCATGTCCTTGTCCTCGGCCGGGAGGATCTGGTCGAGCATCTCGATCAGCAGCACCTCGGTGCCGAAGCGGGCGTAGGCGGAGGCGAGCTCGGCCCCCGAAGCCCCGGCACCGACGACGGCGATCCGGTTCGGCCGCTCGGGCAGCGACCAGGCGCCCCAGGTTTCGACCACGCGGCCGCCGAACTCGACGCCCGGGATCGGCAGCGCCACCGACCCGGTCGCCAGCGTCACCGCCTTGGCCTCGTAGACCGTGTCGCCGACCTTGACGTTGCCCTCGGCGGTCAGCGAGCCGTCGCCCTCGATGAACTCGATCTTGTTTTTCTTCCACAGCCCTTCGACCCCGCCGGTCAGCTGGGCGGAGACGTCGGCGCGGCGCTTCTGCAGCGCCTCCCAGTCGAGCTGGACGTCCTTGGCGACGACGCCGAGTTCGGCGCTCGCCTGGGCCTCGTGGAAGATCTCCGCCGTGCGCAGCACCGTCTTCGCCGGGATGCAGGCGTAGTTGAGGCAGCGGCCGCCGGCTTTGTCGCGCTCGACGAC
>Ga0070678_100001683_pt1 | contig 11858 bp, 8 predicted proteins | sample KBSM73metaG_FD_65647 | JGI IMG/M metagenome (GOLD analysis project Ga0070678, IMG submission 65647) | Miscanthus rhizosphere microbial communities from Kellogg Biological Station, Michigan, USA - KBS M7-3 metaG | ecosystem: Host-associated > Plants > Roots > Rhizosphere > Soil ...
ATCGCCAGAACGACGCCGCTGATGCGATGCCCGATCGAGGCGAGCGCGCCAACGGGCATCTGGATGTGCCGCAGGTCGAGAAAGACAGGTCTCTTCGTTCGCGTCATGCTGCCTCGGGGCTATCGAGCCGGCGACTCAGGATCCGCTTGCGCTCGTTCGTCGAATAGTTCAGATGAGATAGTGTCTCTCCTTCGGCAGCGCGCAAGGAGGGTCAATGATCGCGACGACGAACACTGAGAGTCTCGCAGCGTCAGTTGAAGAGGGCGCCGAGGCCTGCAAGGTATTGACGATCGGGCATTCGACGCGTTCGGTCGACGAGTTCGTGAGCTTGCTTTCAGCGCACGGCGTGACTCAGCTGGTCGACGTTCGTACCGTGCCCCGCTCGCGACACAACCCGCAGTTCAACGCGGATGTCCTGCCCGCTTCCCTCGCGTCAGCCGGAATTGGCTACGCGCACGCCTCGGGGCTGGGGGGCTTCCGGCCGACGCTCGCGGGCTCGCCGAACGGCGGCTGGCGCAATCTGTCGTTCCGCGGCTACGCCGACTACATGCAGAGCGACGACTTCGCCGCCGACCTCTTCAGCCTGATAGAGCTGGCGCGCCGTGATCGCGTTGCCCTGATGTGCGCCGAAGCTGTGCCGTGGCGTTGCCACCGCTCGCTGATTGCCGACGCGCTGCTTGTGCACGGCGTAGCGAGCTGCGAGATCGTCGGCGCGAAGCGCTTGCAGGCTCATCGGCTGACTCTGTTCGCCAAGGTTCGGGGCGTGTCGATCACTTATCCACCGGCAGACTCCTGATCCTGTTGATCGCGTTGAGGAATTGTCGTCATGGCCACTTCGAAAGCCGATTCAATGGAAAGCGCCAAGCAGCGCCAGAGGGCACTTCAACGCTGGAACAACGAGGGCGGGGCCGGCCCGGGAGGCCGGCCTGTCGACGTAAGTTTCGCGGGCGCGCTGGCCAGCGGTCCGCCGCTCGGCAACGCCGAGCTGGTGCAATTGCAGGTCCGCGTCATTGCACTGGAAAACGTGGTCATCACGTTGCTCGCGCAAGCCACCCAGGCGCAGGTGGAACTGGTTCGCGACATGGCCGCGTACATCTCGCCCCGGCCAGGATTTACGCCTCACCCGCTGACCGTCGGTGCCGCTGGCGAGATGTTGAGCTTGGTCGATCGGTCGAAGCATTTCCGCCCCACGGAGGATGGAACAGACGAGCCGACCTAGGGTGTCGCGATACGGCGCACGCCGCTCAGGCGCATCCGGCGGACATCCCCCGTCGAAAGCGATAGCTACCCTTCGCTTACGTACGTTCGATACCATTGCAAGGGGCTTCGAGTGACTGAGAGCCGACAGCCCGGGAGTGACTGCTCTTTCAGATTCCGACGGACCGCTTCGGGTCCCGTTGCGGTCCTTCGGCTCGCACGTCAGTAGTTCGCCATCGGGCGGGCACGACCCCGCGGCATGAAGCTGGGGGCGGGTTGTGCGGCGACGGCTGGCGGTCGTAGGATGAGATCGGGCGCTGCTGAGGAGGTCGGCCTCTCCTTGGTGCCGTGCGCCCGTTCAGTAGTTGGACCGGCAGTCCTGCACCGAGTACAACGGCCTCGGCGGCGATCACTGCGATCGCCGTGACCAGTCCAAGACCATCCGCCACCTGCTCAAGCGGCTTCAAGACCTCGGCTGCGATGTTCCTGAGCTGACTCATGCGACGTGGAGCTACCTAGTAGGCTTTCGACGCTTGTCGACCTTGACCCTGCGCCGACGGCGGACTTGAAGGGCTCTTGCCCAGCGGGTGGCCGCCTGCGAGAGCGGGTATAGGCGCAACTCCTTGACCAGGTTGAGAGCACGCGTGACCGGAAGCGTGAACCTCACCCACCGGGCGAGGCCCAAACGCTGGACGGCTACGGCGGAGATCCGGACACTATCTCCGACACGACCGGCTGCTATCGTGGCCGGGTCCACTGCCCTGCGAGCACTCGCACATGGCTATCGACAGCCCGCCCTATGCGGCAAACCATTCGGCAACCGTCGGGCCGGCGGAGCGAAACAAGACTGATGCCCCACGCCGCAAGCCTGATAACGACTCTCGCAGCTGGTTTTGGCTTGGCCCTGCTGTTCGGTTTCATCGCCGCACGTCTCAGGCTGCCGGCCCTTGTCGGCTACCTGGTCGCTGGCGTTGTAATCGGACCTGCAACGCCCGGCTTTGTCGCGGACGCCCAGATTGCAGCGCAGCTTGCCGACATCGGGGTCATGCTGCTCATGTTCGGTGTCGGTCTCCACTTCTCGATCGGAGACCTACTGGCCGTTCGCCGGATCGCCTTGCCGGGGGCCTTTGTCGGCATGCTCGTCGGGACCTCACTGGGGGCCGGTTTGGCCGCCTTGTGGGGCTGGTCGGTCGCGGCGGCGCTTGTATTCGGCCTGTCTCTCTCGGTTGCCAGCACGGTCGTGCTCCTCAAGGCGCTAGAGAGTCGAGGCATCCTCGACTCCGGAAGTGGGCGAATTGCGGTGGGCTGGCTTGTCGTCGAAGACTTGGTGATGGTGCTGGTGTTGGTGCTACTGCCTGCACTCGCGGTGCCGTCGGGCGGAGCCGCGAGCGGTTTCGGACCAGACCGCAGCACCGCGTTGACTGTCGTCGTCACGCTGGCCCAGGTGGGAGGCTTCGTCGCTTTCATGCTCATCGTCGGCCGACGCCTCTTTCCTTGGCTGCTCTGGCATGTCGCGAAGACCGGTTCGCGTGAGCTCTTCACGCTCTGCGTAGTCGCTGCTGCAGTCGGCATCGCCTTCGGCTCGGCCGCTGTGTTCGGCGTCTCCTTCACCCTGGGAGCGTTTTTTGCTGGCCTCGTCCTGCGCGAGTCCGAATTCAGCCAGCGAGCGGCCCAGCAGACGCTGCCGCTGCAAGACGCATTTGCGGTCTTGTTCTTCGTTTCCGTAGGGATGCTGTTCGACCCCGACATCGTGGTCTCCCAGCCGCTGCGGGTCATGGCGACCGTCGCAGTCATCATGCTGGGCAAGCCCGTAGCCGCCATGGTGCTCGTTTTGGTATTCAGGTACCCGGTAAGGGCGGCGCTCACCGTCGCCGCGAGCCTCGCGCAGATCGGTGAGTTTTCCTTCATCCTCGCGGGCCTGGGGGTGTTGCTGGGGATCTTGCCGAGGGAAGGTCAAAGTCTGATCCTGGCCGGAGCGGTGCTCTCCATCGCACTTAATCCCGTTCTCTTCACCGCGCTGATTCCCCTTGAGAAGTGGCTGCTTCGAAAGCCGGGTCTCGCGACGCGCCTGGAGACAGCGGCCAACCCCTTGGCCGAGCTGCCGACCTCGACGGAGAGGCGCTTCCTCTCCAAGCAGGTGGTGCTCGTGGGTTGGGGGCGAGTCGGCAAGCGAATCGCCGACGCCCTTACAGCGGAGGCAATTCCCTATGTCGTCGCAGAAGAAAATCGAGAGTTCGTCGAGACACTACGAGGGCGCGGCATTCCTGCGGTGTGGGGCGACGCCACGGAGGCTTCGGTGTTGATTCAAGCCCATATCAGGGATGCCAAGGCGTTGGTCATTGCGACGCCTGAGACCATCCACGTTCGAAAGATGGTGGACATCGCGCGGACCCTCAATCCGCTCATTCAAATTGTTGTCAGAAGTCACAACGCCGCGGAGGCCGAACTGCTCGAAAGCGAGGGTGCGGGCAAGGTTTTTGTGGGCGAAAGCGAGCTGGCAAATGCGATGGTTCGACATTTGTTATTCATCGTGAAGCCTGGGGTGGTTGAACCTCCGTAACTGATCGGCCCTGCATATTGCAGATGGCCAGCCGGCCCGGCGCCCCATAGTCGCATTTGCTTCTCGTCTGCCGCTCAGCGCGGCGACACGGCACTAGCGGTCGTCCGGTCGACGAACCGAAGGATCGAATTGCCCGGCACGCTCCTCCACCAGGTGCCCGGTGGAGATCGTCTTCTCGGAAGTGTTCACTTGAGCTGCACCTTGACGCCATCCTGTTGCACGGTGATGTCACCGATCTCGTAGACCTTCGTCCCCACCGTAAGGTCCTTAGCCTCGAAGGTGTGAAGCGCCTGGTCGCGCAGCAGCTCCTGCGCGACCACTGCGCCGGTCTGCTGCAGCCGCTCGGCATCGCGTCCGCTCAGGCCTTGCATCTCTATGCGGTCGGCGCGCGGCTGGACTAGGCGCACCGCGCGGGTCGACGCGTCGTAACGCAGGGCGCTGCTGACCGACACTAGACCTTCTACACCTGCCGGGCGCAGCAGGGGGCTGGCGATGTTTAGCATGGCGGTGACGCCCAGGCGATTGTTCGCCGGGTCGAGGCCGAGCTGCGGATCGCGCAAGGTCACGATGAAGAGTTCCGCGTAGCGTTGCTGCAGCGGAAAGCGCCTGGCCATCTCGGCCTGCAGCTCGGCTCGGGTCGCGCTGTATTCGCTCAGGAAGAAATCAAACCCGGCCAGCGCGAATGTTGGGATCTGGAGTGTGGCTGCGCTGCCTATGAGGCGCAACAGGCAGCGGCGGGACAAGGCGGCGTCGGGCGGGCGCTGGCGCATGGCGAGTACAGCTTGCCACAAACGCCGCCCGGTCCAAGAGCGCTCATGCGCGCCGCACGCCTAGGGTCGTAGGGAAGTAGCCGGCCCATCGAACCTTTCGTCACGTCAACGCACGGCGCTCGGCTCAACATCGATTATGTCAACCGGGTAGTCGACCCCGGATATGCGCGCTTCGGGGCTGCATGCCTTGGCGATCCGCCGCGTGGACGCAGCTGCGGCTCTCTCAATCACCCCGTCGCGCCGGCTTCCAGCGAGGCCAAGTACTGCAAGACGTCCTCGGTGCGACCCTCGCAGACAAGCCGCTCGGCGATCTTGGATGCGAACGCGCGAACGCGGCCAGGGGCTCGTTTTTATACCAGGGGCCGGCCCGATACACATCACCGCTCAGGTCGGTCGCGGCCTTGACCAAGCACCTGGCGGCAGGAGAGGGGCTCCTTAGCCCAGACCGTCGAGTCGCTTGCCCGGAACCTCAAGGAAGCTTTCGGCGCCGCTGGACGCCTGCTCGCCAGAGTCGAGCGATCCACTATCGAGAGGGACGCCGACCGAAAGAAAAGCCTTGCGGAGGCATTTGGGCGGCTATGATCCGCGCCGGAAGAGGTCCAACCAAGTTCCGAGGTCGCATGGGTTTAGTCCCGTCCTGCCTTTCAATTTGTCCGGCCCACTTTCAAGACAGTTTCGGTCGCAACCCTACCTAACGTCTGAGAGGCAATACCATGGCCATCACGGTCGACGCGCACTCGCGCGACACGCTTCCAATGTCTGTAGCCAACATGACCTTTCTGGTCAATCGTCTCGGCGAAGACTGCGCTCCGCTTCAATTCGTCAGAGAGCTGACGCAGAACGGACTCGAAGGAATCGCCCAGACCACGGAAAAATCCGGGGAGGTCATCTGGGACGTCGACTGGTCCTACTTCGATCTGAGCGAAGGCGTTCGGAAGTTGACCTGCATCGATACCGGCGCAGGGATGACTGGCCCAGAGATGGTCCGGTATATCAACGAGTTGTCATCCTCGATCCACGAGCAATCCGCAACCGGCAACTTCGGTGTCGGAGCAAAGATCGCGGCGGCTCCGCACAACCCCGCTGGCCTGATGTACATGAGCTGGAAGAGCGGCGTCGGCCACATGATCCACCTGTGGTTCGATCCTGAAGAGAAGGTGTATGGACTGAAGCGCTGGGCAAGAAACAACGGCGAGTTCTGGGCCCTTGTCTCGGACGACTTGAAGCCCAAGGAAATCGACCAGCACGGGACGATGGTGGTGCTGCTGGGCAAGTCCGACGAGCATGAAACCATCGAACCGCCGTCCGGGACGCCGATGCGGTCTCGCTGGATCCTTCGTTACCTGAACACGCGGTACTTTCGGTTCCCTCGCGGAGTGACAGTGAAGGCCCGCGAGGGCTGGGAACTCCCCCGAAGCGACAAGCGACACAACTTCCTTCGAGTGGTTGAAGGCCAAGGCTCTTGGCTGGACAAGAACAGCGAGGCTAACGGGTGCGTCGAGCTCTCCGATGCAAAGGCTCTGTGGTGGATCCTCAAGGAGGGCGTCGACCGCGACTCGGGGCACGTCGCGCCAGGCGGGCACGTAGCTGCCCTGTATCAGAACGAGCTATACGAGATGCTCGTCGGAAGAGGCGGCATTGCGCGCCTTCAGGCGTTCGGGGTGATCTTCGGTACCGACCGGGTGGTGATCTACCTCCAGCCGAATACCGATGGCGACAGCCTTTTGTCCGCCAACACGGCACGGACGCAGTTGCTACGGAACGCTGAGCCGCTGGATTGGCCGTCGTGGGCGTCGGAGTTCCGCGACAAGATGCCCGACGAGTTGACCCTCCTACAAGAGCAGATCGGCGCAAAGGCTGGGGAGAAGGACCACAAGAAAGCGATCTTGGAACGCCTTCGGCAGATCAAGGACCTCCTCAGGTTTTCGAGGTTTCGCCCGGCAAAGGACGGCAGCGCCACTGTGGACGCTGATGCGGGCGTTCTTGGTGGTGAGCCAGTTACTCGCGGTGGGCGGGCAGACGGGCACGCCGAGTCGGGCAAAAAGGGAGGAAAGGCGGGTGACATCTATGCGCTGTTCGCCGAGTCGGGAGCAACAGACGCCGATCCGATTGACTCCTTTGATGAGCCGAGAACCCAATGGGTCACGGTCGAGGATGGCACTCGCAACGCGCCGGACTTGGACGACCGAGCTGCGAAGTTCCTCGTTCAGCAGAACCTGCTGATGATCAACTCCGACTTCCGAGTGTTCACTGACATGGTGGACCGATGGAAAGGTGCGTACGCGCACGCGGCCGGCGCACAGGCGACTGTTAGGGAGGTTGTCCACGAGTGGTTCGAGCAACAGCTCATCGAAACGGTGATGAGCGCACAGGCTCTCAAAAGCACGGGCAAGTGGTCAATGCAGGAGTTGGAGTCGCTCTGGAGCGAATCCGCGCTGACTGCAGCCGTTCTGCCGCGGTGGCACATTGATCAGAGCATCAAGCGCAACTTGGGGATGCGGCTCGGAAGCTTGAAGCAGGCCGCGTAGCCGGGGCGCTCGACCGTATCTGTTTGCCCTACTTCGCGGTTTGCGCCGCGCGCGGCGGGCGCCGAGCTGGACGCGGACCGCAAATGAGGCGTCGCGCAATGCAACGACCAGTGCGCTGGAACCACGCCAAGACTAGATTCCTAGCTTGTGAAAGAAGACTCGGTTCCGCATGTCTGCATCCCGGAGGAGCTTGTCCCAGCTAAGGACTTCGATGTATAGGTTTATGTTGCCAAACCAACTGAACCAGCCGAGCTTATCCGGCATTGGCTTGAAGTCCTTTTCTGTGAGAAGCCACTTCTCGACCTTGGGAGTCAGGTCGCAGACCACGTAGCCGTAAAACGGCGTGTTTACCTCAACGTTTATCTTTCGCCCGAGCGGCGTGCGGTAACGACCCTCACGAATGCTGTTCACGTAGCGGATGATTTGGGCTACGGGATCCTCCTTCGACGCTGGGTTGACGAAGTCGTCTCTGTTCGGTCGTTTGAACTCAAAAACGATCACCGGATTGCTGGTTTCGTTCTCGACGCGAAACGCCACCCGTTTGTCGAAGATCAGCAAATCCGGCCGTTCTGTCTTGCCGCCGTCTAATGGAAGGTCGGAAGCAACGTAGCTTGTGAAGGTCAGCCGCTCATCGAGTATCCAGAGGTTGTGATCCTCGTACTCGGTAAGCAAGCTATCAGACCTAGTGGGAAAGATGACGTCGTGGACTGCCGTCTCGGATGAATATGCACCACTGGGATCGAGTTCCAAGCTTTTCTTGAACAACTCCAGCACCTGCCGCCGAAGCGCCACGTAGTGCACTAGGTCGTTCTTGCTCGACTCAGAAATCCTGCTCGCAACCGCTGCGACATTCGCTGTTAGCTCACGCGAGTCCCCGGCGCTCAGAAGTGCGGCGACCTCGCCTCTAATCTTGGCTTCCTGCTTGTACTTTTCGCGTTGGAGAAGAGCTTCTAGCTCTGCATCTGACGGGGCCGTTGGGAACGCTGAAGTATCGAGGGAGCGCACAAGCGACCTGTGCCACGGCGCACGCTCATCAACGTAGGACTGGATCTTCGCCTTCTTCTTTTCCTGCCGTGAAACGACTTCTTCGGCGACTGCGGCTTTGGTGACTTCCGCAGCTCTAGCTTCGATGTCAGTCTGCGAGATCCCATAGTTCAAGTCACTCTCCCGCTGGAACTCGAACGCACCACGCTCTAGGGAGACATTCGCGTCAAGGTAGTCGCTGAAGACGTAGCTCTTGAGAATGAAGTTTCGCGGTCTCTCGCTCGGGTCTGTTTGCGGTTCGGCAAACTCGTCGGCGAACTCTGGCACGTAGTTCTGAAGCGACGTTTCCGTGACTTCTCGCTTGTGCGCCACCAGGCTGACCTTGCTGACCTTGTTTCTCGGGAAGAGCAACTTGAAGACCCTCACGCTGAAGGTCTGTGGGCCCGCAACGGCTTGGATCGAGAAGAGGCTGTTTACGAGTTGAAGCTCTTTGATCACCGCACCGGAGCTTCCGAGGTAGTCGTTGAGCAGAATGGACTCACTACCGTCGGCCTCCGCGAGCTCCACGCGGGGACATTCGTAGTCTTTCGTTATGAAATACGGCAGCAGGATTTCCACCAGACTTCGCGCGATCGTTGATAGCTTCCGGTGCAGAGAGCCAGTCTTCTCACCCGCCAAGGTCACGGTCGTCCCGGTCTCGCGCTTGTCGGCCGCAGCAACTACTTCGTCACAAATGATCTCCTGGCCCTTCCCCATAGAAAATGAGCGTCTTTTAAAGGTCCCATCGAGGTACACGCTGTCGATTCGGAGGTCATCAAAGTACTTCAAACAGGTGAACCGGCCGAAGCCCTTTCCGCCTTGCGTGATCTTTTGATCGCTGTAGAGAGTGTCAAATGACTCCGTGTTCTCGTCGGTAAAGCCGATGCCGTTGTCGGTGACCCTGACATCCAGTATTTTCGATTCGGCGTCGTCGACTTCCCGTTGCGGCGACCGTGTGACAGTCACGGACACTCTCCCGGCGGTCTGATTCGCAGCCTCGATGGCTTCGATTGCGTTAACCACGGTTTCGACGATCGGTGTGTAGACCGTGGTGCTCGATCGGATGTTCTCAATTGCACGGCGAATATTGACGTTGCTCATTTGTCGTTGGTGTTTTGGAGAGCTCGGGCCACCACTTCATGTGTGGGATGCTGGTCGGTCTGAAGCATGTAGAAAACGTGAACGGTTTCAGGTATTCGCAAGCCCGCTTCGTATTGCTCCCACCGTTTCGGCGGTAGGGCGGCCCTCTGTGCTGCCTGCTGAACGGTGTGTCCTACACGTTCGCGCAGGCAGCGCAGGTCTGCCCCTGAAGGCTCGCGCCCTCGTTGCCGAGGCCAAAGGTCGGCCGGCCTGCTGTTCTTCATCGCGAGCTTGGCGCGTACATCATCCCAGTCGGTAATGACGGGGATGTCTTGCGGCTGTGCCCCTAGTCTTCGAGCGCAAAGTCCAAGGGTGGGATGTGCGCCACCATCTCCATAGGTTGCGATGGTCGTGTCTAGTAAGGCTCGCGCTTTCGCCACCGTCGGAGCTACTACCTTCCTCAGAGCGATGTGCGCCTTTCCCAAGCAGCGGACGTATTCGCGGCTGGCATGCCGCAGATCAACATCCGCAGGAAGCGCCTCCAAGAACTTCTGCTTGAACTTCTTATCCTGGAACAACTCATCCTTCTTGGCGCTGATGGTCAAGCTCTCTACCCAGCCGTTTGCGTCGTAGTCCAGACCCGCCGCACCTGAAAACCTCGTCGCCGGGAACGCGCGATGCTGCGTGTAATTGCGCAAAGCCTCCATGAATCGGTATTCGAGAGAGCTGTCGTATTCCTGGCTTAGCAGACCGCTGGCTGTCTCAGTGAACGTTGGTGTCAGTGGGAGTGTTTTGAAGTCCTGCTTGACTTGGTCGATGTAGCTTCGGGCCGCGGTAAGTAAGTTGACGATGTGTCGGTTCGCCTCCTGGATGACTTTTGCAAGGTCGGCATAGGCATATTGCGGCTCGATGGTTGAACGTAGACAAAGCTCCACGAGGGCCATCTCCATCGCAATAAAGCTTCCGACAAGTAGCTCGTACCGTTGCTCGAACTCCAATGCCTCTGAAAGAACGAGTCTCGCTTCTCCTATTGCAAGGAATTCTCCTTCCGCGATTGACAGTTGCTTCCTAGGACCAAGAATCCTCTGCTCTAGAACATAGGTAGCGGTCGCCTGCATATCTCGTCCCATAAGTTGCCGCTCCCGGTTGCTCCGATCCCCAGCGATGCGGGGACGAGCCGTCACGTCACACGATGCCGATCTTCGGTCAAAGGTCTTCGTCGCTCGCCTTCGTCGACGACTTCAACTCGTAAAACTCGTGCAGCTTGGCTGCCAATAGCCGCCTGTCTGGGAGTTGGGTCTGATACTGCGCCACCAGCGCCGGCGAGAGCGTGCGGCTGAGGGCGTACTCGACCACTTCGCTGTCCTTCGAGGCGCACAGCAGCAGGCCGATGGCCGGGTTCTCGTGCGGCTTGCGAACGTCTCGATCGAGCGCCTCAAGGTAGAAGTTGAGCTTGCCGAGGTGCTCCGGTTCGAACCGGTCGACCTTCAGTTCGATCGCGACGAGGCAATTCAGTCCGCGGTGGAAGAACAGGAGGTCGAGCGCGAAGTCTCGGCCGCCCACCTGAAGCGGGAACTCCGAGCCGACGTAGCAAAAGTCGCGGCCGAGCTCGATGAGAAACGCACGCAACTGGTCGACCAGCCCGCGGTGCAGATCCGCCTCGCTGTGATCTGAAGGCAGATCGAGGAACTCGACGGTGTAGGTGTCCTTGAAAACCCCGCTTGCCGCCTCGCCATGAATTGCTCTCACCGCCGGTGAGAGTTTCGCGGGCTCCAGCGCCGCCTTCTCAAACGCCCCCAGCCGGAACTGCCGCTCGAGCTCGCGTTTCCCCCAGCGTTCCTGGACGGCCATGCGCAGGTAGAACTCGCGCTCTTCCGGTCGCTTCGATTGCGCCAGGATGATCAGGTTGTGCGTCCACGGCAAAACTCTCACCAGTGGTGAGAGTTTTCGGTCGCCGCGGTACGTCTCGAAAAACTGCCGCATCCGCCACAGGTTTTGCGCCGAGAAGCCACGCACGCCGGGGACTGTGCGGCTCAGGTGCTGAGCCAGTCGATCGACGACGCTCTCTCCCCATTCGGCTGCGCTCAGCTTGCCGCTGATGTATTCGCCGATCTGCCAGTACAGACTGACGAGCTCCGTGTTGACCGCCTGGAAGGCCCGGTTGCGGGCAGCCTCGATGAGGCTCACGACCTCTGCGAATGTTTCCTCGGGCACGACGGCGGCGGCGCGCGAACGGGTCCCAACCCGCTTTGTACTCACGTTCCAGCTCCCGCTTGCTTTTTCCTGATCACCACTCTGGTCCCCAACGCGTGCTCCTAGGCGAAGCGTACAGACATCGAAACGCTCAGAGATTGCCGCGATCTCAAGCTCGGCTGATGTCCGCGTCTTACTTGCTGGATCTCCTGGCCGAGACTTTTTCACCGAAGCCTTTCATGGCGGCCAACCGCGCGTCTCGCTCTGTCGTCAGATAGCCCGACGTCGTGCCGATCGAGGCGTGCCCAAGATTGTTCTGAACGACCTGGATCGGCACACCCTTGCCGCCCGGGCGTCCGTTGAGGGCGTGCGAGCCGTGGGTGTGCCTGAACCAGTGCGTGCTTGCCTTGCGTAGCTGCTTGGCGTCATCCGAGTCCATGGTCGCGGCGCAGCGCTCGAGGACATCCTTGATTCCTTTGGCCAACCCGGACGCCGACCACGCCCTGG
>Ga0070678_100001695_pt1 | contig 11819 bp, 9 predicted proteins | sample KBSM73metaG_FD_65647 | JGI IMG/M metagenome (GOLD analysis project Ga0070678, IMG submission 65647) | Miscanthus rhizosphere microbial communities from Kellogg Biological Station, Michigan, USA - KBS M7-3 metaG | ecosystem: Host-associated > Plants > Roots > Rhizosphere > Soil ...
GCGGATAAGGATCAGGCGAAGGCGCGTTCGCGCGGAACCAGCTTCAATTGCTCGGGCGGATAGCGGTCGCCGACGACGCTGCCGGCGGGGAAGGCGCTCTCGAGCTCGGCGATGGTCTCGGCGTCGAGCACGATCCCGTTCGCGGCGATATTGTCCTCGAGGTGGGCAATGTGGCGCGTGCCGGGGATGGGCACCACACCTTTGGCCAGTACCCAGGCCAGGCTGACTTGCGCGGGAGTGACGTAAAGCCGTTCAGCGACGTCCTCGACAATGCGCCGCCGCCGCGCGTTGTGCGCGATCGCCTCGGCCTGAAAGCGGGGATGGAGGTTGCGACGATCGTCTGCTTCGGTCGGCAGACTGCCCGCAAGGAAGCCGCGTCCAAGCGGGCTGTACGCAACGAAACCGATACCGAGCTCGCGCACGGTCGGCAGGATTTCCGCCTCGACGTAACGCGTCCACAGCGAATATTCGCTCTGCAGCGCGGCGAGCGGGGCCACCGCATGCGCGCGGCGGATTTGGTCGGCGTCTGCTTCCGACACGCCGATCGCGCCGATCTTGCCCTCCTGCTGAAGCTCGGCAAGCTCGGCCACCGACTGGTTGATCGGCACCAGCGGATCGACGCGGTGGAGATAATAGAGATCGATATGGTCGACCTTGAGGCGGCGCAGGCTGGCCTCGACCGCCTCGCGTGCGCTGATCAATTCGCCCGCCCCACCCCGGCGATGCGTGAACTTGCTGGCGATCGTCAATTTATCCTGCCGGCCGGCGATGGCACGGCCGAGCAGCCGCTCGTTATGGCCGTCGCCATAGCCGCTCGCGGTATCGAAGAAAGTGATGCCCAAGTCGATCGCCCGGTCGATCGTACGCAGCGATTCCGCATCGTCGGCGCTGCCATAGCTGCTCGACAACCCCATCGCGCCGAAGCCCTGCGCGCCTACTTCGAACGGTCCGATCTTTGCCATGCGACTCTCCTTGGGCGGCTGGCTGCCGCTCGCATGGGATGCCGCCGGACCGCAGGAAGCGGCCACGCAGAAAAACTTCATGCTCGACTAGATTCTATAATTCCCTAGTAGGAAAATAGGAAATTATGAGGCGGCGCCCTGGACCAGTCGGAAGGGGCGATAAATGAAGCACCATGGATTTGCGTATGCGGCGTCGGCTGCGGCACTCAGCGCCGCGCTACTGGCGGGGTCAGCCGGGGCCGAGGATGTGGGGGCGGCAGCCTCGGGCGCGGTTGCCCCTGCCGCTGCCGCTGAAGAGAATGGGGCGGAGAGCGACGTCCTGCTCGGGAGCGCCGAAGTGGTCGTCACCGCACGCCACCAGGTTGAGCGCGCGCAGGATGTGCCGGTCGCGCTTTCGGTGGTCTCGGGCAGCAACCTGGAGCGGACGGGTGCTTATACGATCGCTGACCTGCAGCAGCAGACGCCCAGCCTGACCGCTTATAATAGCAACCCGCGCAACAGCTCGACCGCGATCCGCGGGATCGGCGTTTCCAGTGCGTCCGACGGGCTCGACACGTCAGTTGGCGTCTATGTCGACAATGTCTATCTCGGCCGACCCGGCATGGCGCTTGCGGACCTGGTCGATCTCGACCGGGTGGAGGTGCTGCGTGGACCACAGGGCACCTTGTTCGGACGCAACAGCTCGGCGGGCGTGATCAATATCGCGACACGCGCGCCCAGCTTCGACTTCGGCCTCTATGCCGAGGCGTCGGGCGGCAATTACGGTTACAATCAGGAACGGCTCGCGATCACCGGACCACTGGTGGACGGGTTGCTCGCCTTCCGCGTCACGGGTTTCAGCACGCACCGCAACGGCATCTTGCCCAACCGCAAGACAGGCACGACCGCCAACAGCATCGGCCGCACCGGGGGACGGGTGCAATTGCTCGCGACGCCGACGAACAATTTCAAGCTGCGTTGGATCGCGGATTATTCGCAGGAAGACGACACATGCTGCGTCAGCTCGACCAAACTGGTCCTGCCGGCCAGCCTTAGCCCGACCACGGCACGCACGCTCCAGGCGCTGGCCACGCTCGGCTATGTGCCCGCGCCCGGCCGCTTCACGCGCAACAATGCGCCGCAGCAGATGCGCACCCATCAATGGGGCACGTCGCTTCAGGCCGACTGGGATCTAGGCTTTGCCAACGCCACTTCGGTCACCGCCTATCGCCAATGGTACTTCAATCCGCTGCAGGACAGCGACAACACGCCGCTCGACGTGATTCAGGTCAATGTCGCGACCACGCACTATAAGCAATTCTCACAGGAATTCCGGCTGGCGTCAGGCCCTGGCCGGTTCAACTGGCAGGCGGGCGCCTACTATTTCCACCAGCGCCTGCGGGACCATTATATCCTCAACCAGTTCGGCTATGATGCCTCCGCATTCTACACGACCTATGCGCGGCTCGCGAACCCGAACGCTGCGGCAGTGACGATCGCACCCGGATCGCAATATCTGGACGACGTCGACACGCACACCAACAGCCTCGCTTTCTTCGGCCAGGCCAATTTCGAGATCGCCCCGCGCCTGATCGCCACCGGCGGTATCCGCTATACGCGCGACAAACGCGTGGGTGTCTCGGACACGTCAACCGCGGGCACGCCCAACCCGGCGACCTCGCTGCCTTTCCATTATGACGTGGCTGTGAAGAACAATAATCTGTCCTGGCTCGGCAGCCTGTCGTGGAAGCCGGTCGACGGCCTGCTGGCTTATGTCACTTATTCGACCGGTTATAAGGGCGCCGGCCTCAACCTCAATGCGGCGGTCTCGGCGGGCACACCTCTCGTGCTCCAGCCCGAAAAGGCGCGTTCATGGGAAGCGGGCATCAAGCAGCAATGGTTCGGCAACCGGCTGGTGCTGAATCTGGACCTCTATCGCACCAGCCTTTCCGGGCTGCAGGCGAATATCGTCCCCAGCAACGGCAACCGCTCCTACCTCGCCAATGTCGGCGACGTGGTGGCCAAGGGCGTGGAAGCGGATGCGACGTGGCGGGTGGCCCCGGTTCTGACACTGACTGCGAACGGCGCCTATAACGATGCCAAATATAGCGATTATCATAATGCGCCTTGCCCGGTCGGCGTGACCGGAACCTGCGACCTCACCGGCGCGCGCGTCTATCAGGCGCCGAAATGGACCGCGAACGCGATCGCCGACGTGCATTTCGAGACCGCGAGCGGGGTGCGGCCCTACGGCATCGCGCGTTACGCCTATCGATCGGGTATGTTCGGCACCGCCGATGACGGCCCCTACACCCGCATACCCGGCTATGGCATCGCGGAATTCCGCGTGGGAGCGGTGTTCAAGCAGGGCAAATATGATCTGTCCGCCTGGGTCGAGAATGCGTTCGACAAGAAATATTATCTGAACCTGTCGACCACCTCGATCGTCGGCGCCTCGCCCTTTGCCTTTGCCGGCCAGCTCGGTGCGCCGCGGACCTATGGCGCGACGCTCCGCGTCATCCTCTGAGCGGTAAACAAGAACCCCTTCCGCCCGGGGGGCGGAAGGGGCTCTGAAGTCCGCGCTGCCCTTTTTGCGACGGGCGCGTCGGGCTTACGTCAGGCTGGAGGCTTAGGCCGCCTGACGATCGTTGACCGCTTCAACCTGCTGCGGCTGGGCGGCGGCGTCGATCTGGATCGTGCGGGGCTTTTTGTGCTCCGGCACTTCACGGACGAGCTGAATGTCGAGCAGGCCGTCATTGTAGCTGGCGCCGGTCACCTTGATCGTGTCGGCGAGCTGGAAACGGCGCTCGAAAGCGCGCTTGGCAATCCCGCGATGCAGGAATTCGCGACCGTCATTTTCGACGCCCTCCAGCGCGCGGCCGGTGACGATCAGCACATTATCCTGCGCGGTGATGTCCAGCTCTTCGCGGCTGAAGCCCGCGGTGGCCATCGAGATGCGGTACGTGTCCTCACCGACCTTCTCGATATTGTAGGGCGGGTAGGCATCGCCTTCGCCGCGGGTCGCGAAATCGACCAGGCGGTTCAAATTCTCGAACCCGATCGAAGAGCGCAGCAATGGCGCGAAATCAAATGAACGCATGAATCAATCCTCCAAAAAAGCGATCGAACATAGATGTGGCCCGCGGAGTCCGCCGGACCATGTGCCGCCGTCCCGAAACCGGCAACGGAGGCTGAGAAAAAGATAGGAAGGGTCTTCGGACGTTCAAGCATCGGTAAGGGAAAGGCTGCTAACCACCTTTGTCCGTTCCGGAGCAGGCGCGCCTGTGGCATGGAGACACGTGAAAGGAACGCTATGGCCGTAGTACGTGGCCCCGCTTTGTCCGACCGTGTCGCCGAGACGCTTTATACCGAGGCTTTGCTTCTCGCGGACGAGACGCATGCTTATTATGATCTGGCGGGCCGCGCCGAGCGGCAGAAGCTCGAGCCGAGGGAGCGCGTCCAGTTTGCGTGCGAGGCGCTGAAGGCGACCACGCGCCTGATGCACGTCATCGCCTGGCTGGCGACGCGTCGCGCGATCGCGGCCGGCGAGTTGGCAGAAGGCGATCCGCGGGCCCCCGAACGGCGCCTCGGCGAAAGCTCTCCGAGCGATGCCAGCATCCTTGGGCTGATGCCTACCGACGCGCGACGGTTGATCCTGGCGGGAATCGACCTCCACGAGCGCGTCGGTCGCGTCGCGGCCGGGATCGAGGCACCGATCGCGGCCGCAAGTCCCGCGCGCGCATTGCTCCAGCGGCTGGAGCGGTCACTCTGATTCACTTCGCCAAGCGCGTCAGCCTGGCTCTGGTTCTGGCGCTGCCGGCGATGCTCTGCGCCGCCGGCCCCAAATTGCCGCCGGGCACGCCGATCTGCGCGCGGCCCGGCACAATGCCGATCTTCGTTTCGCCAATGGGGGAACCGTTTCGAGGAACGCCCGGCCAGCCTTATCCCTCCATTGTCTGGTTCGCCGGGGCGGATAAGAACAAGGATGGCGCCCTGACGCACGACGAATTCGTCGCCGACGCGCTGCGATTTTTCGAAACGCTGGACACCAACAAGGATGGGAGGCTGACGCCCGACGAGGTCGGCCGCTACGAAAACGTGGTCGCGCCGGAGACCTCGATCTACTCCGCGCGACCCGACGATTTCTTCGAACGCTCGCGCCGTGAGCAGGATCGCGGCGCGATGGCCGATTCGCGCGATTATGGCGGGCCGATGGGGGCGGGCCGCTATTCCTGGCTCAACGTTCCCGAACCAGTCGCGGCCGTCGACCTGGATGTCGACCGAATCGTCACCCGCGATGAATTCGCCACCGGCGCCGCCGGCGTTTTCGAACGGCTCGACGTGCTCAATCGCAACATGCTGCAGCTGTCCGGCCTTCCCCGCACGCCGCAACAGATTGCGATTGAAGGGCCTTGTCGCACTCCCAAGAAGCGCAAGGACCGCGACCAGGAATGGTTTGGCTAGACCCCATCTAATATTGCGCAATCGTGAAACAAAATTATAAGCGCCTTTGGAGAGCAACGAGCGCATCATAAGCGCGTTGGGAGAAAATGGACGAGATGGCCGAGGGCGCGCGCCGTAACCTGCCGCCGTTGTCGCTGCACGTGCCGGAGCCCAAGTTCCGGCCCGGCGACGCGGTCGACTATGCCGATTTCGACCGGGGCGAGGCCGGCGCGGTGACGCGGCCGCCGATCGACGCCGATCCCGCGACAATGCGCGAGCATAGCTACACCCTGGTCCGCGTGCTCGATGATGCGGGCAAGGCTATCGGGCCTTGGGATCCGCGGCTCGAGCCAGAACGGCTGGTAGCGATGCTGCGTCACATGGCTTTGACTCGCGCCTATGACGACCGCCTTTATCGCGCACAGCGCCAGGGCAAGACCAGCTTCTACATGAAATGCACGGGCGAGGAGGCGACCTCGATCGCCGCGGCCTATGCGCTCGACCGCGACGACATGTGCTTTCCGTCATACCGGCAGCAGGGCCTGCTGATCGCGCGGAACTGGAGCCTGGTCGACATGATGTGCCAGGTCTATTCCAACCGCGCCGACCGGCTGAAGGGCCGGCAGATGCCCATCATGTATTCGGCGCGTGACGCGAGCTTCTTCTCGATCTCGGGCAACCTCGCGACCCAATATCCCCAGGCCGTTGGCTTCGCGATGGCGAGCGCGGCACGCGGCGACACGCGGATCGCGGCGGCCTGGTGCGGCGAAGGCTCGACCGCGGAGGGCGATTTTCATTCGGCCTGCACCTTTGCCAGCGTCTATCGCGCGCCAGTCATCCTGAACGTGATCAACAATCAGTGGGCGATCAGCAGCTTTTCCGGTTTCGCCGGTGCGGAGAATACGACCTTCGCGGCGCGCGCGATCGGCTACGGCATGGCCGGGCTACGCGTCGACGGCAATGACGCGCTCGCGGTCTACGCCGCAACCGAATGGGCGGCCGAGCGCGCGCGTTCCAACGCCGGCCCTACGCTGATCGAATTCTTTACCTACCGCGCCGAGGGGCACTCCACATCGGATGATCCAACCAAGTACCGCTCGGCCGAAGAGAATGTGAAATGGCCGCTCGGCGACCCGATCGCGCGCCTCAAGCAGCACCTCATCCTGATCGGCGCCTGGGACGAGGAGCGCCACGCGGCGATGGACAAGGAAGTCGCCGAGCTGGTGCGTGCGGCCCAGAAGGAAGCCGAGGCGCATGGCATCCTCGCCGACGGCCTGCTGCAGCACCCGTTCGAGACGATGTTCGAAGACGTGTTCGAGGAGCAACCCTGGCACCTCAAGGAACAGAGCCGGCAGATGCTCGACGAGCGCAAGAAGGCCGGCATATGAGCCGCATCTTTTCGATCGTCATCCCAGCGAAAGCTGGGATCTCTGGAGATGGGGGCGGGCGCTTGCCTCATGAGATCCCAGCTTGCGCTGGGGTGACGGGGGTTATGGCGTGACCGAAGCGGCCGCCACCACCAAGCCGATGAACATGATCCAGGCGATCAACAGCGCGCTGGACGTGATGATGGGCCGTGACGAGGACATCGTCGTGATGGGCGAGGATGTCGGCTTCTTTGGAGGGGTCTTCAAGGCGACCGAGCATCTCCAGGCCAAGTACGGCAAGACCCGCGTGTTCGACACGCCGATCACCGAGCTTGGCATCATCGGCGTCGCGGTCGGCATGTGCACTTACGGCCTGAGGCCCGTGCCGGAGATCCAGTTCGCGGACTATATCTATCCTGCCCTCGACCAGCTCGTTTCGGAGGCGGCGCGGCTGCGCTATCGCTCGGCTGGCGAATATACCGCGCCGATGACGGTGCGCTCGCCCTTCGGCGGCGGCATCTTCGGCGGCCAGACGCACAGTCAGTCGCCCGAAGGCATCTTTACCCATGTCGCTGGATTGAAGACGGTGGTCCCGTCCAATCCTTATGACGCCAAGGGGCTGCTGATCGCGTCGATCGAGGACAATGATCCGGTCATCTTCTTCGAGCCCAAGCGCATCTATAACGGCCCTTTCGACGGCCATTACGACCGGCCGGTGACGCCCTGGGCCCGGCATCCGTCGAGCGTGGTGCCCGAAGGCTATTACCGCATCCCGCTCGGCAAAGCCTCGGTGGTGCGCGAGGGCGAGGCGGTGACGATCCTCGCTTATGGTACGATGGTTCATGTTGCGGTCGGCGTGGTGGCCGAACTCGGCATCGACGCCGAGATTATCGACCTGCGCACTTTGGTCCCGCTCGACATCGAGGCGATCGAGACGTCGGTCAGGAAGACCGGTCGTTGCGTGGTGGTGCACGAGGCGACCAAGACATCGGGCTTTGGTGCCGAGCTGTCGTCATTGGTGCAGGAGCGTTGCTTCTATGCGCTGGAGGCCCCGGTCGAACGCGTGACCGGCTGGGACACGCCTTACCCGCATAGCCTGGAATGGGCCTATTTCCCCGGCCCCGTGCGGCTCTCCCGCGCGATCGAGAAGGTGTTGGAGGCCTGATGGCTCGCTATTCGTTCAAGCTGCCCGACATTGGCGAGGGCATTGCCGAAGCCGAGATCGTGGCGTGGCACGTCAAGATCGGCGACATGATCGCTGAGGACGATCCGCTTTGCGACATGATGACCGACAAGGCGACGGTCGAAATGACCGCGCCCGTCGCGGGCAAGATCGTCGAGGTCGCGGGCGAGGTCGGCGACCAGATCGCGATCGGATCGGTACTGGCGGTGTTCGAAACCGAAGGCCAGGCGGCCGCGGAGCCGGTGGTGGAAGTCGCGCCCAACGAAGTGAAGCCGGATCCCACACCAGAACCCTCTCCCCTTGCGGGAGAGGGCAGGGAGAGGGGACGCGAGCGCAGCGAGCCACAAACAAAGGTGGACGACGGGGCATCGAGCCCCGCCGCCCAATCCCCTCTCCCCAACCCTCTCCCACAAGGGGAGAGGGGGCATAAACGCATCCTCGCCTCACCCGCCGTGCGCGAGCGCGCCCGCAACCTCGGCATCGATCTCGCGCAGGTGAAGGCCGAGGGCGATCGCATTCGTCACTCCGATCTCGACGCCTTCCTGACCTATAATCAGGGCTATCGCCCGGCCGGCGGCGCCCGGCCGGACGAGCAGATCAAGGTCGTCGGGCTGCGCCGCCGCATCGCCGAGAATATGCAGGCGTCGAAGCGCCACATCCCGCATTTCACTTATGTCGAGGAATATGACGTCACCAAGTTGGAGGCGTTGCGTGGCGATCTCAACGAGACGCGCGGCGGCAAGGACCGGCTGACGATCCTGCCTTTCCTGATCATCGCGATCTGCAAAGCCTTGCCCAAATTCCCGATGATCAACGCACGCTATGATGACGAAGCAAACATTATCACGCGTTCGGGTGCGGTCCATCTCGGCATTGCGGCGCAGACCGATGCCGGGCTGATGGTCCCGGTGATCCATGACGCGCAGGCTAAGAATGTCTGGCAACTTGCGGCCGAGGTGAAGCGACTGGCCGAAGCGGCGCGCACCGGCAAGGCGAGGAGCGAGGAATTGTCGGGTTCGACGCTCACCCTGTCGTCGCTCGGGCCGCTCGGTGGTATCGCAGCAACGCCGGTCATCAACCGGCCCGAGGTCGCGATCCTCTGCCCCAACAAGGTGGTCGAACGGCCGGTAGTGAAAGACGGTCAGATCGTGATTGCCAAGATGATGAACATGTCGATCTCGTGCGACCATCGCGTGGTCGACGGGCACGATGCGGCGAGCTTCGTCCAGGCGGTCAAGAAGTTCGTCGAAACACCCGCTTTACTGTTCGTTGATTGATCGGCCAACGCCGGTAACGGCGTCGGTTGGCCCTGCGCCACCACAGTCGGGCCTGCCCGCGGCAGCCCCCGCCCCCGGATTATTACGGGTGGCACCCTTTTCCAAATCGCAACACTCCCCGGCCCAAGCTTAAGCTGCCGGTAATCCTGTGGGGCCGGCCTCTGATTTTTAGGCGGGGCGGCTTCGATGAATAATCTCGCGATCAAGAATAAGCTTCTGGTTTGCTTTTCGCTTCTGTTCGCTGCGATGCTCCTGGTTGGCGGTCTTTCGATGTGGAAGCTGAGCCAATTGGGCGCGACGGCACAGCATCTCGGTGTCGAACGCCGCAAAATGCTCGAAGTGACCAAGGGTATCGATACGGCTGTATCGGATTATCGCTTGGCCGAAGCCGGTCACATTCTTTCCGCCGGGCCAAATGCGGGCGGAAACGGGGACCGGGATCTTGCCGCCCAGAAAGTCCTGGTCGATGCAAATATCGCTTTCCTCAAGCCGCGCCTGGTGATTCCGAAAATGCAGGCGCTCGTCGCGCAGTTCCAGGGCGAGTGGGCCGATTATCAGGCCGCGTCCGAACGAACGATCGCGCTTGCCCGTGAGGGCAAGAATGCCGAGGCGGTTGCAAATTTCCACGCCAACCACGCCACCTTCGATAAGGTGAATCTGACCACCGACCAGATGTCGGACTTTCAATCCAAGGTGATGGACAGGTTGTCGGCGGAGGCCGAGGCTTCCTACCGCTTTGGCCGAAACGTCATTATCGCTGCTGTGGTTTTCACGGCGCTGCTGGTGGTCGCGCTCTTGGCCCTGCTGGTGCGTGCGATCGCGACGCCTCTTGCGGGCGTAACCCACGTGCTGGGTGAATTGGGCAGGGGAAATCTTTCGGTCAGCGTCGATACGTGCGATCGCCGTGACGAGGTCGGCGCGCTCACCAGTGCGACCCAGAATCTGCGCGATCAGCTGTTCGCGGCCGAACGCGCGAAGGACGAACAGGCCGACGTGATCGTCGCATCGATCGGCACCGGCCTTTCGCAGCTCGCCCAAGGCGATCTGACCGCGCGCGTCGAGGCGAATCTCGCGGGCAAGTTCGCGCCACTCAAGCAGGATTTCAATCGGGCGGTCGAGGCGCTCGAAACCGCGCTGGTCAAGGTTGCGCGGGCTACGTCTGGCATCCGTACCGGATCCAGCGAGATTCGGCAGGCGTCGGATGATCTATCCCGCCGCACCGAACAGCAGGCCGCCAGCCTGGAGGAAACGGCGGCGGCCATGAATCAGATCACCACGACTGTGAAGCAGACTGCCGCCGACGCAGGCGAGGCGAATCACCGGGTGGTCGAAGCGCGCCGTGACGCTGAGGAATCGGGCAAGGTCGTCCGCAGGGCGGTCGAAGCAATGGGGGGGATCGAGCGTTCCTCCGCGGAAATTTCGGAGATCATTTCCGTGATCGACGGGATCGCCTTCCAGACCAATTTGCTGGCGCTCAACGCCGGCGTGGAAGCCGCCCGCGCTGGCGATGCCGGCAAGGGTTTTGCGGTCGTCGCGTCCGAAGTGCGCGCACTGGCGCAGCGTTCGGCTGAGGCCGCGAAAGACGTCAAGGACCGGATCAACGCCTCGTCCGAGCAGGTCGATGTCGGCGTTGAGTTGGTAGGCGAGACGGGCAAGGCGCTGGAGCGCATCGTTGGCCACATCGCCGGCATCAGCGAACTTGTCGAAGGTATCGCCCTGGGCGCAGATCAGCAGTCGGCTGGCCTGACGCAGGTCAATACCGCCGTCAGCGAAATGGACGGCGTGACGCAGCAGAATGCGGCCATGGTCGAGCAGGCGACCGCGGCCGCGCGCAGCCTGGCGGGAGAGGCTGACGAACTGGCGCTACAGATTGGCGAGTTCAAGCTGGAAGGCGGCGCGAACATGGCGGGCGATGTTGGCGTGGCCGCCGCGAAAATGCGTAAGCCGCAAGCGAAGAGCGGTTCCACCCAGCGCGGGCCGACTCTGCGCAGCGTCGGCAATGCCGCACTGGCTGTGGACGCCGACGACTGGTCCGAATTCTGATCTACGCCCGCCGGACCGCTCGTGGACGTACCTCATCTCCCCTTTCGCTCGCCGGAGGGGATTCGGTCACAATTTCCGCATCCATAGCCCGTCGACACGATGGTCCGCACCTTTGCGGACGATGACGTCGGCGCGCGGGCGGCTCGGCAGGATATTCTCGACCAGGTTGAGCTCGTTGACGTCACGCCAGATGCGCCGCGCGATCGATCGCGCCTCGTCCTCAGGCAGAACGGCCAGGCGATGGAAGAAGGCGGTCGGATCCTGGAAAGCGGTCGCACGCAGCAGCATGAAGCGCTCTTCGTACCAGCGCGCAATGTCGCCCGGAGACCCGTCGATGTAGATCGAAAGGTCGAAGAAATCGGACGCCGTGAAAGGCGCTTTGGGCGCGCCAGGGCCGGTGCCGAGCTGGAGCACGTTTAGCCCCTCGAAAATCAATATGTCGGGCGATTCGATCATCACGTCACCGCCCGGGATCACATCGTAGACGTGGTGCGAGTAGGTCGGCGCAGAAGCTTTTCCGGTCGAGCGGATATCGGCAAGGAACTGGATCATGCGGCGGACATCG
>Ga0070678_100001704_pt1 | contig 11810 bp, 19 predicted proteins | sample KBSM73metaG_FD_65647 | JGI IMG/M metagenome (GOLD analysis project Ga0070678, IMG submission 65647) | Miscanthus rhizosphere microbial communities from Kellogg Biological Station, Michigan, USA - KBS M7-3 metaG | ecosystem: Host-associated > Plants > Roots > Rhizosphere > Soil ...
CGAGGCGATGCGGGCTGCGCTTTCGGCAGGTGACGCGGCGACCGCCGAGCGCACCGCCCATTCTTTGAAAGGTGCCGCCGGCACTCTCGGCGCCGTAACGTTATCGGATGCTGCGGCAAAAGCCGAGACCGCGATCAAGACAGGGCACGACGTCGAAGCGGCCTTGAAGGCGCTCTCGCTCTCCCTCGATCCGCTGCTTGCTGCCATCGTCAAGACGCTTCCCGACGAGAGCTCCGGCAATGGCACTGCCACTCCCGTGGGCGACCCCGCCACCGTCAAAGAACCACTGATCAGGCTGAAGAAACTGCTCGAAAGCGACGATGGCGAGGCTGCCGACTACATCGTCAATGAGAAGTCGCGGCTTAAAGGCGTGCTGACACCTGGCGAGATCAAGATGCTCAGCGAACGCATCGGCAATTTCGATTTCGATGCGGCGCTCAAATGCATCTCGGGCATAGCCTCGCGCCTGTCTCTCAATCTGGAAGGCAAGTGATGGCGGGCAACGAACGCAAGCTCGTGCTGATTGTCGACGACACCCCGACCAATGTTGCGGTGGTCTCGGGCGTCCTGAAAGATTCATTCAGGACCAAAGTCGCGACCAATGGCGAGAAGGCGCTCGCCATCGCCTTCGGACCTGAAAAGCCGGATCTCATCCTGCTCGACGTGATGATGCCTGGCATGGACGGCTATGAGGTCTGCCGCAAGCTCAAGGACACTCCCGCGACGCGCGACATCCCCATCATCTTTCTCACTGCCAAGACTGAGGAAGTCGACGAGGAGAAGGGCTTCGACGTCGGCGCGGTGGACTACATCCACAAGCCATTCTCAGGCCCCATCGTCCTTGCCAGGGTGAGAACGCAGCTCGCATTGCAGGAGGCGCTGACCGAAGCCAAAGAGGCGCGCAATCAGGCCGACCAACTGCTGCATGCGCTGTTGCCGAAGAAGGCGGCCGATGAGATCAGGAGCATCGGCACGGTCATTCCACGCCGTTACGAGAACGTGGCGGTGCTGTTCTGCGACGTGACCAATTTCACCGCCTATTGCGATAAACACGAGCCGGAGGACGTGGTCTCCCGGCTGGACGCGCTGTTTGTCATTTTCGAGCGGATAGCCGCAAAGCACGGGCTCGAGAAGATCAAGACTATCGGCGATGGTTTCATGGCCGCTGCCGGGCTCCTGCACAAAGTCACCGATCCAGTCGGAGCCGCGGTTCGCTGCGGGCTCGAGATGACCTCGACCCTGATCGATGCCCATCTCGGCTGGGAGGTGCGGGTCGGCATCCATGCCGGACCTGTGGTGGCCGGCGTGGTGGGACAGGAGCGCTATCAGTTCGATATTTGGGGCGACACGGTCAATGTCGCCGCGCGCATGGTCGGTATGAGCGCGCCGGGAAGCGTCGCTGCCACCAAGGAGATCTTCGAGCAGATCGCCTCCACCTTCGACGGCGAGTCTCTCGGCGAGCTCGACATCAAAGGCAAAGGCATGGTCTCGGTTTTTGGGGTCCGTCTGCGCCCCACCCACTAGGGCCGCAAAACAATGCCATAGGCGCAACCGCAGTCGAGATAAGGGCGCATATGTCCGATCACTTCACCGAGACTTCGAGCCAGGGATTCGGCTCCCGGCTCGGCAGTTCCCTCACCGGACTTTTGATCGGACCTCTCCTCGTCATCGGCGCCATCGTGCTGTTGTGGTGGAACGAGGGCCGCGCGGTTCAAGGCCCGACATTGCTGTGGCATGTCGCGCAAGGCGGTACGTTCGCGCTTGGCACACCTTCGACGACCAATTTCCGCCCCCGCTCCACGACCGCCGCGTCTGCGCTGGTTGACGGCATCTGCGGGTGGGGAAGACCCGCATAATAGTCCGCGAGCTCACGCATATCCTCCGGGGCGAGATCCGCCGCCAATGGTTGCATGATTCCGCTTCGCCGTTTGCCTTCGGCACAGGCCTTGAGCGAGGCGAGGAGATAATCGGCCGGCTGGCCGTGCAAGATCCGCACGAGGTTGCTCTGCGGCCATTGGCCTTCATCGCCGTGGCACCTGGCGCAAGCCGAAGACGCCCTGGGGACGGACTCGAGTGTCGCAAGCTCGGCACCGCTTGTTTGGGACAGATGGACATTGCCGAGCGCGAGATCCCGATAAGCCTTCGCGTCGAGTTTTTGGATCTGAGTGAGAAATGCGACGACGGCCCAAATCTCGTCCTCGCGCTCGATCGCGACCCAGTAGGCATGCCGGTATATTTGAAACCATTCCCGACGATCCAGAACAGGTCGTTCGGCTGCCACTGCCGCATCGTTTACTGCGTTCCTGGCGACGGCGCTCTTGGTTCGCGACATGCCCACAGGCGTCGATCTCGGATAACCGCTGATCCCGAGCGCCGTACGAAGACTGTTCGCGCCTCAAGTCCAAAATCGGCCGCTCGCGCCCGCAATTATCGTGATAAGCCCGAGCACGAGATTGATCGCGACGATGAGCCTGATCTGATTGAGCTCCATTGCGGCCTCTGCGAAGGCTTTGCTGTGCACGGCGTGAGAAAAACGCCGCCAGGGTGCAAGGAACAGATGGAGGAAGAGCATCATCATCACTATGCCGCTGAGTTGCATGACGTTGACGTGTAGTGGAGCGGTTCGAAATCCGCCGAAGCGGAGGATCAGCATCGCATAGCCGGTGGCGAGCAGCACCACGACGCTCGCCCAAACCCAAGGAAAGAAGCGGCTGAAGACGCGCTGCCAGAGCGCGAGCCGCAAGGGCGGATCGAGTGGGCCCGCCGAAGGACGCAGCACGATATAGGCGAAGAACATGCCGCCCACCCAAATCACAGCGGCTATCACATGCAGCGCAACCAGCGTCGCGGTCATGCGCCAAGCCTACACCGAAACCGGCACTTCAGAGCGGCCCTCAAGGGTGACCTCTTTTGTGTGAGGCAACTGCCGGCGACCGTCGTAAACTTCCGTGTTCCAGCGGTGACCAACCTGAAGAGTGCGGATAATGGCAAAGACTGAGCTCAAGACCGATGCCGCGACCTTTGCTTTACGAGCGGCCGCAATTGTTGGGGTGATGTATGGGATGGGCTTTCTTCTTATGCCGCATTCCATGTTTCAGCTAAGCGGAGATCCAGGTGTGCCAACCAACCCGGGATGGGTGCGCTGGGCTGGAGGTTTTGTTCTTGGTACCTCGATTGGCCCATGGCTCGCATCTGAGGGGTTGATGAAGGAGCAGCCGTTCATTGCTGGTCTCGCGGCGGCGTTCACCCTGTCCGGCCTCGCGCTCCTCTATAGCGTTGTGAGTGGAGAATACGCCGGCGCGGCCTGGTTCATTTGGATGCCGATTGTCATCCTGGCCGTGCTCGCCCCGACAATGTGGTGGCTCGCAAACAAGTAACTTCACAGTTTCGACTTTTCTCTCCCCGAGGCCGCGATCTAGGTGATTTCAAATTGTTCTCCTCACATCCGGCGTTTCCGCTGCATCGTCTTTTGAACTACGTGATGCGAAGCGTTAAGGCCCCGCCCTCGAGAGGGCGGGGCCTCCAATTCAATCTCCCGGTCTAGTGGGCTAGTCAGCCGTTCGGGCCTTTGCCCGGCGGAGGCCCGCTTGGACAGGCGGTTGCAACGATTGGATTGGGGATGTTGTCATCCGCAAATTTCAGCAGGAAGTCCAAAACGTCGAGGTTGTTCGTACCGAGCATATTCATATGAGTAGTCCCCAGGTACTTGCCTCCGAACTCGGGACTGTCGAGATCGAGATAGCGATGTATCGGGCTTTGACTCAGTTGGGCAAAAAAGTCTCGGTTGACCTGACGTGTTGTCGCCGGACGGTAATCCCCGTTCGCAAGCAGAAACGGTATGTTGTTGTAGTCCTGTGGTGAAGTTCCGGATGCTGCGAAACTGGTACCGGCCCCTTCAGGAATCAGAATCCCCTTCACGAGGTTCGACTTACCCTTTTCCTTCAGTAGCCGAACCGTCTGCAACACCATCGTCGTCGACTGCGAGTGCGGTGAAAGGATAGCGCCGCCGAGCCGTTCAACCAGCTCTGCGAGGGCGCGTCGCGTCCATGTATCCGCTGGTGAGAGGGTCGTCGGAACGCAGGTCGCACACGTGGAGCCAGGAAGTGTGACTTCAGTGCTGGCGACATGCCATTTATACGGTTTAGGGCCAAGTATGTGTTGTTGGCTGGATTGGGCGCTGGTCCGATCGCTCCCTGCCGCGCTTGAATGCTTGCGTCGATGGAGCTATTCACCTACGGAATCGGAGAGGCGGGCGGATAATTGCCATGGCCTTCCGATGGAGGATTCGTTTCCGCGGTGTTGGGATCACCCGATTCGCCATGGCGGATCATCGTGCCATTGACGATGTCCGAGCCATTGATGATGTGGCCGAACCACGAGGTCCAGATGCTGCTAGGGGCGGGCTCGCCGAACGTGGGTATTAAGTTCAAATTGCCCGTCGCCTTTGCCTCGTTGATAACGGTCGTGTCAAATCCTGAGCGTCCGCGTCCCGCCTGATCGACGACGAACGTGGCCTAATTGTTTCGGACTGCATGGGCGAACCAGCGCTCAGTTCCGTGCGGCGGCGCATCGAGAGTCGAGCCTGTTAAACCACCTTCATGGATGAAAATGAGCGGCCATTTGCGGCGCTTATTGGGGATCTCGAACTGCACGTACATCTGACCGATGATGACCTGTCGAGGTGCACCAAAGGTCGGGACTTTGGGCACGCCTGCTAAGCGCCGCTCACCCGCAAGTCACAAAGGGTTGGGCAGAGAGGCAGCTGTTCAGTTGCATTGAAGCCTCGGCTCCACCCTGGATCGTAGTAGTGGGGCCGATAATAGTAGGGCCAACCATCGTAGCCGTAGTAGGGGTGGTGATACGGTCGATAGTAGGGCCGGTGGGCGTCACGATAGGGGCGATGCCTGACTTCCTCGACAGCAGCAGCGCCAAATTGGCCTAAGCCCAAAGACAGGTCGCTTGGCTGCGAAGTGGCTGGAGTGGGCGTGGCGAGGATCACGCTCACCGCACATGTTCCAGCAAGGAGGCACAAACCGAGAGCACGCATCTCAGGACACCTTTCACTTTGCCGCTATTCGCTGTGGACTACGATATCAACCGCCATGAAACGGTGCTGGTTCGCACACATCCCACTGACATCGGTTCATCGATTTCGCTGAATGCTGATGACGAGGCTCGCGAGATAGGAGCCACTCTCCTGCTTCAGATCGACCATCGTGTCAGCACCTCTCTGCATCGCAAAAATGAAGTCGTCGGAATTGAAGGTATCTCGTTCCTCTTTCCGCTCGCGATAAGGCAAGGTCGTCGCTAATTATGGTGCCCCATATTTTGGATGGCCGATGCCCTGTGAGTGTGTCCAGGCTTCGGCAAACTCGTTGATTAAAGTATCGATGGTCGCTTCAATCCTGGCCGTTATCTGCTCGTGTGGTTCATAAATCGCCCGACCGCCCTCTCCGTACATGTTCTCCCAAATCGTCACGTAGGTGTGCTTTTGGAGGGGCTTCTTGTCGTATACAAATCGCGCTCCCTCTATGGGGGCTATCACTCTAGCGGATATCGAAGCGGCGCATCCGGAGCTTGCCGGAAGCGCTGTAACGATTAGCTGGAACAATGGGCGCTCAAAGAAGTCACGTACATCTTCATCACTACTCACAAATCCGAGCTTCGTTCGCATGAATGCGCTCGTCGCCGACCCCCTGATGTGCTGCTCGTCCAGACCACATTGATCAAGCAGTTTGAGCACCCAATGCATTTTTTTGATGCCATCGAGATAACTGGTTGGTCCTCCAGACAGCCCCGTAATGATGCTGAAGTCTTCATCAATATCGGCGTCGGCGGCAGAATTCTGAGCGACTTTATCGCTGGTGATTATCTGGACGACTTTTTGAGCATCCGCTTTTGTTGGCTTCGGTACGGCTGGCTGCGGACCACTCTGTTCCGCGTGAGCAAGCGCCGGTATTGCAAGAGCGGAAACGGCGGCAACCAGCTTTAGTTTCATAAATGGCTCCCCAAATGGCGATTATAAAGCAGGCTCCCTAGCCTTCGACAGACCAAGGCGGCGGAAGCGGCGAGGCGGCATAGACGTGCTCTGTGATGTGTTCAGGGAAGTAGAGCTGGCCGGTAATCACGTTGCGGTTATCGATAAACACCTTGAAGTGAATATGTGGAGTGCGCCCTGGATACCAGCCGGGATAGATCGTATTGAAGTGCACCTCACCCTCAGTCCCGGTGAATTGCGTTCCGCGCAAGAACGTTTGGCCCTTTGCCGAACCAGTCTCCAGGCGCGCATAACCAGAGTACAGGCCTAGTGCGTCCGCGTGCCAAACGTCGACGCGAGTGTCTTGGAGGGGAGCGCAGTCCTTTGCTTCGACTATTTGAAGGGTGAGCAAGAGCAGTGCGCCCTGCTTTCCCTCGGTTAGGTCGCTACGAACGAGCTTAGGATCAAAGTAGAAGGGGCCTTCCGTAGCTTCGGGCGTCAGAACGCACACCTTCGCGCCCAAGTGTGCTGCCTTCTCTTTCGCGCCTGCCCTTCCATTTATTCCCAAGCCGAATGCGACGCCGATCCACGACGCAGCGGTTAAGGCATCGCGCCGCGTGAACATCCCTGGAATGATTTTTCTCGGCTTCCGGATACTGGCCTAGGTTCTTCTCCGGATCGGCTACGAAGCACCATTCTCATTGCCGAGGGGCGGCGGCTTCTATGGCATCAGCCAGCCGATTTCCGTAAAGCGGCTTCGATAGCACAGGTGCATCTGGCACTTGTTGCTTGATGCGCTGCTGCATGCCGGTGTCATCGCTGTAGGCGGTCACAAACACAATCGGCACCCCAAACATCCCGCGCAGCCATCGCGCGGCCTCGATGCCGTCGCGAGCCCCATTGAGATAAAATGTCCATTATCACGACGTCGGGTCTGTCATTAATCGCACATGATATCGCCTGGTTCGTGTTTGCTGCGAGCCCGCGCACATCGAAACCCAGCGTCTCAAGTTCGGCTTGCGGACCAAGAGCGATGAGCGCTTCATCTTCCACAATGAGTGCGCGGGGGCGCTGGGAGCTTGAACGTTCTAACATGTTCACGTCCTCCGGGTACCGCCCAAGCTCACAACGTTCTCACTTCATGTTTTAGTTCCAATTATCCCCGCTGTTTTCCACAGCGGATACGACCGGCGCTACAGCCGAGTTGGAACAAGCCACGCAGAGTTGAGTTTGGAAGAGGAGACGGGTGGCATGCCGATAGAGGCTGCCATGATCAGAATACTACCCGCGCTGACTAGCATAACGCCCTGCGCGACCATGACTAGCGCTGGTGCTGATCCGGCACCCTTCCAGATCAATCGGGGACAAGAGTTGCACTCTGCTGTCACCGACGTGACGGATGCCGTTGACATGTCGTTTGCGGATCCAAAGACCTGGCAACACGATGGCTATATTCGCGTTCCAATGAGTTGCAATTCCCAGCTCAGCAGCAAACCCTCGTTCTCAGAATGCAGGGCTATTTTGACCCACGTCGATGACGATGTCTCCGATTGAAGTGAGAGAAGAAATTGATGTCGTTTCTCTTGATCCGCTCTTTATTGAGCGTCAAAGAAACCGCTACGCAAGTCGTGCCGTTGCTTACCTCGTGTGGCTGAATGGGCTTGCAGCCATCGCGCTTCTAATTGGCCTCGCGCATGCCAGCCTTCCAGCTGACCAGGCGAAGCGCTTCGCTGATGCGATGCTGGTGTTTGGAGCCGGCTCAGTGTGCGGTCTGGCAAGCGCCTTCTTTGCCTACATTGGGCGGACTTTCAGGCTGGAGCGGCCCCACCTTATTGGCTGGCGCCGGCCCATACGTTGGCTTGCGATCCTTGCCGCCATTGCTGCCGCAGTCTGTTTCATCGGAGCTTTAAACATGGCCCGCGTGGGGGTCCTGCTGCCGAAAGAGATACCTGCCGCCCCGAGCAGCGGCGCCCCTCAACCTCAGTCCCCAACACCCAGTTCTCCAAAGCCCTGACGTCTGCAAATGCCCGCCTAACGCCGAGCTGCCGACAAAAGATCGCCGCTTTAATCGCCTATGCTCGATTAGGACGGGGGGTACTTCCAAAGGAGTATCCTCGATGTGTGATTACAGCTTAGAGCTGATCATGTCTCGGCCTGCGAAGGCCGGTGATAAATTGGTATCAACGAGCTTTCCCCACACCTCTACACGTGGTTTTGCCTCGGTCGAGGATCGTAACGTGGCCGTGTGCTTGCTTCCCGGAACAGAACTTTCCTTTGAGAAAGAGGTGCAACGGGATATTGGCATGGTCGTTGGCTGGAAGCTCGGACATAGCCTCGCTAAGTTTCAACATGTCAACAAAAACCAGCCAAACGTTCATCATGACGCTCTGGAATTTCCCGATGGGAAGATCGTCCTGCTAACGCAGTTGCGCGAGGGTCAATACGCGACCGTGTTGCAATTGCCGGCGCTTCCGTCGGTCGCAGTGCATGACAGGGAACGGAGGGGTGCGCTCATCGAATAGCAGGGCGCTCCGTGATGATGGTTTACCTGACCCAGGTGTGAACGCTCGCGCTTAAATCATCTTGGCAGCGGGATTGCTAAAGGCTTCCTTGGTAATCCCCTGCTAAGCACTTTTGCGGATAAGCGTCACACGAGGTGACCTTGATGATTGGGCATCGCAGAGGAAACATTCGTGATGGAAGTATCGACTAGACCCCATTCGAGCCAACACTTTGACCAAAAGGCACAGCGGGAGGCACGCTATCGTGGGTATGACATCGTCATGCAGCGCCGTGACCTGTGCTGGATGGTTACAATGAAGCCAAGTCGTCCTGAACTCCCCGTTTTTCAGCGGTACTCCTTTCAAACAGCTACACAATCCGAACGAGAAGCACTGGTGCAAGCTAAGCGGCGCGTGGACCATGCTCTAGAGACTGGCCGCTGATTGTTGGCAACTCATTCTGCCAATGTCTTCGAGCCAAAGCAGGCTGATCAAGCAGGCCTCGACGTTTAGTCGAAAGCTATGCTGACGCTGCGAGGCCCCTTTTATCGTGAAGATTTCAATGGCGGTGATGATCTCTATCGCGCTGTGCCGGGTTAGATTGCGTGTGGCCAGCCCCAGCCTTGCATTGCACCACGCCTCGGAGAGCGCGGGTGCAGCCCATAACGGGTCCGTGTCAGACCTTGCCCCCTGCTCTACCGCTCGTTGCTGCTCCTCCCGCGCAACCTGAGCGAACCGAGATAACAAATCATCACTCACCGGCCTCGCCAGCTCGATGAAGTTGCTGACGCGCATGGCGATTTCAGCTTGAGCCTCTGGAGGAAGCTGGCGAACCCTCTCCAGATGGCTGAGCACGGTTCTTTCGTAGAAAAGCGAGCGGAGAAACATCTAACGGCTCGGGTTCAGGTCCGACACCCGAACCACCATCCTAAGGAAAGCACTTAAACAAGCCATTGACGCAGGACCCGCTGCCTAGTTGCGGCCATGGTGTTAAGCTAACCTTTAATTATCAGGCTGAAAGTCGGCTGGTGTATACGAGTAACAAGGCCGCCACGATGCCAGTATTCGCGTATGGCCGCCGAAAGGCCGAGCATCTCAGCTACCGCGATTACGATCTTGAGATCTTGAAAGACCAGCTCGGCTGGCGCCTCGGCGTACACCCGTCGCGGCCTGATCTCCCCGTTCTTGCGCGCTCCAAGTTCCTCGTTACGTACCCGCGGAAGGATGATGCTCTTTGCGCCGCATACACGCGGATAGACCTTCTATTGGCTTAGGTCTAAGGGCCATGCCCTATCGCTTCATCATGGTTATCGGTCTCGCACTGCTTCCGACCACAATGGCCGGATGCGCGAACCAAGAAGCATTTACTGCAGCTATTATGCCAAATTGATCCCGAGAAGCGCGTGCGCTTCGAGCTAATGGGGCTTGAAGGGGTCCGCATCGTGACGCCAGACGGCTTTGCCGAGATGCAAAGTCTCCCTAAGTCTGCCCCTCACGCTGAATGAAAAACCTGGGCCGCCCTCTGCGTCGCACTGAGCCGCAACTAAAGCCCCGATCATTGGTTGAGCTTCTCAGCAGGCTACTCGGTGGGGATTGCCAGGAGGTGCTACACATGGGCAGCATCAACCCTCCAAAAAAGCGAGATTACGGGAAGAACACCCGCATCGATGTGAACCAGTCTTACCAGGTCGCCTACTGGAAGGAACGCTTTGGCATCTCAGAGGAGAAGCTGACTGAAGCGGTACGCGCAGCAGGTGAACGGGCAAGAAATGTGGAAGCTTATCTGAGAGACAGACGTATCGGACGTTAGCTGGGACACCCCGCGGAAACCTCAGTCCCCAATTGGGAGATTATCGTCGACTAATCTTGTTTCGATCTGGAAAAAGTTGTGACTGAGACCGCAGACCGAACACTTTATCTCCGCAGTTTCGTTCTTCAGGCCTTGGTAGCTCAGGGTCGATTTCGAGCCCTGTGACCACTTCGTTGCCTGACGTCGGGCAGACAAAAACCAGCACGCCCATCTTGTCCTCCCTATTATCGGCGAGCGAACAGATGGAGTGCGGTTTGGCTATGACAACCAGACTGATGATGAACACTCATTATAAGTTATGACACCGCTCCATAAGTTTATGACACCGCTCCGCCCTCGGACCGTTGTTCGGTGCGGTTTCGCGGTCATGCTTTGTCGAATGATGTTTGTAATGATCAAGAGTTCCGTGGATCCGCATGATCGGGAGAAGTTAGTGTGCTGGTCCGGCCGATTAACGAGCGCCACGGCCCTCATCGCACATCAGGCGCTACGAAGCTGATCGCCTCGCGGGCCTTTCAGTAGGACCAATCAGCGGCCTTTCGAGCTGGGTTTGGGCTTTTCTCTGGCGGCTTCAGTTCGGCTCATCGCCACCTGATCAAGGTGACGCTTCACCTGTTCGCTGGTGCAGCGTAGCTTCCGCAAGCGTAGCTCGATCTCCTCAATAGTCGGCCAAGTCTCTACTTTAGTCGGCCAACTCTCTACTTTCTCGAAGGTATGTAACTCGTACTCTTCCATGGCGATGCGTGTAGGCGAATTTTGCTGATCACCGATTATGTGGGCAGTCAGAATGCGAATTAAAAGTCCTAAGCATTTGATACAAATGAGTAAGCCGGAGCTTCGACGAGGAGATTGGGCGTGGCGCGTGGAGACGCGCTGCCACTACCGGTCCGAGGGTATGAAGACGCCGCCTTTTTACGGCGGAAACGTGTGCCTTGAGCCGCAAACGAAGGCGTTGTTATTCATCTGCTTTTTCTGATGAGCCGAACAAATATTCACACAAAAACGGTGAGCGGACCGGCAGGGTTCAGGTTGAAACAGCCTTGAAGTTCGCAAGCACTTGCCCGCGATCATTTGAGCAAAGTGTTTCCGACATGTCACACGAAGCGCGCAATCAAACCGGTAGCGCAGCGCCCTTAGGAACTGCATGACAGGGCAATGGGTTGCCGGCCTAATAGTTATCGATGACCCGGGAGAAAAACATGCCGGGCAATCCTCACGAATGCCGCCTCAATGCAGCGCACTGTTCAGAGCTTGCAAAAACGGTAGTCACTTCTGAATGTCAGGCACTCCTCGTTTTGGCTGATACCTGGAAAAGACTAGCGGCCGAGTTAGAGGCCGATCAGAGCCTGCTCCAGGTATTGTCGGAATTGGACCTCAGCTCGCAGCCTTATGAAGCTTTCCTGTTTGCGTTAAACATTCATCCCGGTCTCAAGTGGCCTTCGCAAAAGACTGGTTAAAGACACCTCGCCAAAAGCCTGACGGCAAGTTAGCGAATGCATTTTCGATCTCATCGCAGTGAAAC
>Ga0070678_100001706_pt1 | contig 11799 bp, 19 predicted proteins | sample KBSM73metaG_FD_65647 | JGI IMG/M metagenome (GOLD analysis project Ga0070678, IMG submission 65647) | Miscanthus rhizosphere microbial communities from Kellogg Biological Station, Michigan, USA - KBS M7-3 metaG | ecosystem: Host-associated > Plants > Roots > Rhizosphere > Soil ...
TGCTGGTCGGCGTTCCGCTACTCGGAGGAGCTCTCCTCCGCATTCCCGTCGGCATGAGCGCCGATCGATTCGGTCCCAAGCCGGTCGGCCTAGCCCTGCTGATCTGTGAGTTGCTCACTGTCCTCGCCGGCTGGCTGGCAGGAACAACGTACCTTCAAATGCTCGGCGTTGGCCTTGCTCTCGGCTTTGCCGGTGCCAGCTTCGCTGTCGCGCTTCCTTTAGCCAGTCGCGTGTATCCGCCGGCACATCAGGGTCTGGCTATGGGTGTGGCTGCTTCAGGAAATAGCGGTAGCGTGCTAGCCGCCTTTTTTGCACCGCGCATCGGCGAGGTGCTCGGCTGGCATCTGGTGTTCGGGGTGATGGCGCTGCCTGTTCTCGTTGCCATGGTCATATTCATTGCTGTGGTTCAGGCTCCGCATGACGGCGCGACCCATCCCCGGATCCGATCTTGGTGGAGCAGGCTGCATGATTTGGTGCAGCAGCGCTCCAGCTACTGGCTCTGCGCAGTCTATGCGGTCACGTTTGGCGGCTTCGTCGGCTTCTGCAGCTTTCTGCCGATCTTCTTTCATGATCAATATCATCTGACCTCCATCACTGCCGGATCCCTGACAGCGTTGTGCGGGCTGGCCGGGAGCATGATCCGCCCCTTCGGTGGATATGCGGCGGACCGTTTGGGCGGTGTCAGACTTCTTCCCCTCGTCTTGGCATCAATCGCAATGCTAGTCATCTGCGTTGGCTGGTTACCGATCGAGTCACTCGCGATCCCGCTGATCGTGGCGGCGGTAGCGGCTATGGGGTTTGGGAATGGGGTCATCTTTCAAATCGTCTCTGATGTCTTCCAAAAGCAAATTGGTGCAGCGTCAGGATTAATCGGAGCGGCGGGCGGTTTTGGAGGATTCCTGCTGCCGGTTTGCTTCGGACTGCTGAAGGACTCGACGGGGACCTATCGGTCGGGATTCCTCTTGTTCGCCGGGATATCTATCGTCGCGAGCACTCGTGCCTTCCTCATCGCTCGAAGAAACCGGATCTGATTCAGGAAAGTCCAGCCCCGACGATACATTCTCCATGTCTCCATGCTTGCATCGACTTTTTTAATCCCTGTGAGGAAACACTAAAGACGGCCCGAGCGACCTCATCGTCCACGGTCAACATTGGTAAATACCTGGTTCAACGGCCGTAATAGCGCTGGATCCTTGCGTCGATCACATAACTCAGGTGGCATTAAAAACTCATCCTCTGGCGGAAGGCTTTCTCTTCACCTTTTTGGGTGACCGGATGGCTTGCCGTAGCTTCACTTCTGACCGCAGTGAGGTAATGCGCTTGAGCTCGATGGGTCGTGGCTTATTGAGGTTCAAGCAGGGAGGTATCTAACTGAAAATGGCCGAGTCGGTTGTGCAGAGTGCCTCCGAGCGCGTCCAGCAACGCTGACCAAATGGAGACCTTATCGTTGGTGGGGTGTGGCCAAGGGGAGAAGCCCCTTTTCTAGTATCCGGCCGATCAATTGCTCATACGAAGCGACGGCTAACATTCTAACAATCTGAGCTCGGAGATTGTCGATCAAGCTCACCCCGTTCACCATCACATCATATACCAGCCAATCTCCGGCGCGTTCGACGAGTCGAAAGTTTACGAGCAACTGTTCCTTTGAGAAGGCTATTCTTACCAGCACCTCCGCATACCCGTTCCCGATCCGTTCCTGGATATATTGCATGGGTTGGCCGCCATGCTGTTCGATTTTGCTGAAGTACCATAGCGCGCTGACGTACGATTTTGCCAACAGCGCCTGAAATACGGACCTGAATTCTTGCCGTTGTTTGTCGTCCAATATCTCCCAGTAATCGCCCAACGACCGCTTCGACATGTCTTCGCAACTGTACCGCTTGCCAACCTCATCCACTAGCCGTTGACGTTGCTCGCTAGTGCGTAGAAATTGACCTAAGTCCTCATTCTGAACCAGAGCCACCACTCTTTCGTTCGTTCGTTTTATGGCCTCAGTGGGTGGACCGGCAGTGGCCATGACAACGCAGATCAATTGAACCGCTGTCACCATGACACCGACAAGTATGCGGACGCTTAACCGGTGCAGGCTTGTCACACGGTGCCCCATCATCTCATGCTTTTTTTGCTAAAGAGATATGATGAACCTTCCCACGCGTGCAGGCTGGTCAAAATTGATCACATCGAAGTGCCTGAAATAGCGAGGATGACGACTGATGATGATCAATGGTCGGGACCGTGGGTTCGAATCCCACCCTCTCCGCCATGCACCAGTTGGTTTTCATAACAGCGACGAGCCGCTCAATGGCCTGTGCGCCGTGATCGCGACTGGGTAGCGACCTCTTGGTGGTTCAGGCCACTTTTCCTCAGGTCATAGGCAGGTCAGAAACCCTTGATAGGCCATGGCCTGCCGTTGTATCGTGCGGCTTCTTTTAAAGTTTAGCGGAAGAGACTGCACAGGGCCGGCTCCGCACAATGAAAAGGGAACTGTAAGGACACGGGTTCAGTAAGCACGGTGAAATACGGGGGGTGAAAGATGTCGCTTGAAAAACTGAACGTCTTAGAGTCGCGGGTCAGGAACTTGGTGCAGCTTGTTCAAGATGTCAACCGCGAGAATGCCACACTAAAGATAAAATTAAGTGAGTCACAAGAACAACTTCGCGACCAGGAACAGCATCTGCAAGACAAGGAAAATGAGCAAACGGGTGTGCACGATTGCATTGAAAGAATATTAGGGGAATTAGATGCCGTCGACCATGTTAATGAAGCTGCGGCGGCTTACCACGTCGATATAAAAGTTGGAAACGCACGACCATCGTAGATTACTCCCACAACAGTTGGCAGACCGCCGCCTTCATAGTAGGGGAGCACCTAGCCTATTGCGGCATATTCAGCATCATTCAGGCTATTGTAGGTCCTTCCAACGCTTTCATTTCGAGACCCTCGATCTCCTTTAGGGATTTTCCCGCGATTGCCCGTAGCTCGCCGTCCATCCCCAAAGTACCGTTCATTACGCGTTGAATCATTTCCATTTTCGTGTGCTGTCCTTCAGACGCTTGCCGTGCTGGTCCTACCTCAATGAGCATAAAGCGAAGCGCCACGGCTCGATTATTCGGACGTCGACGTCTACGATACGATCAGCAACGTGGCAAAGGGGTGATGCAGAAAGCCTATGAGACGGTCATCGGGCGGCGACCGAATTGGTTCAGAATAGCGAGACCGATGAGGCCGCTACCGAGCGGGCGGAACAGAGCAGTCACCACAAAAGGAACAGACTATGCCTGGCAGAGTGAGACCTGGAATCATTGCCCAGCGCGCGACTCACTATTGTGATGGGATGATCTGATGAACGATGGCGCCCACAGCCGCTCCGAGGAAAAGACCCACTTCAGCGAGGACAATGAGGACCGTGATGGCGCCGCCGGCGAAAAACCCGAGGATCGGCATCCCCAGATCGGCCAAGAGCATCCAGAGCCCGACGGCTACGATCAGCGCCGGAAGGACCGCGGCGGCCAGCGCGCGTCCGAGAGAGCCGACCAGATAGCCTCCGACGAGTCCGGCGATCAATCCATTGAGACCCGGAACAAAAAAGAGTGCGAGAGATAGAACCACCATCCAAACCGCGCCCGCCACAATGCCGGTATGGTGATCGAGGGACGGAGGAGGCGCTGTCGGAGCACGCTCTTTTAATTGAGACATGGGCGATTTCTTTCCATTCGTCGTCAGTCGTCCGGCGGACCATCAAAAAAATCATTCGAAGCGGCAATGTGCCGGGCAATCCCGCGACCTGCTCACGGTCCCTGCTTTTCGGCACGATGCTGCACCTGGTTCTGAAGTTTGTGACTTTTTTCCAAGACCGCCTTCGCCTTATTTTTGGCTGTGAGGTGGTTGTCGGCTTCAATGGCTGTTTCGACTTCGGCCAGTGTACGATTCAGTTCGCCGGCTTCCGCCTTGAGTTCATCCGGGACTTTCCCAGGCGCACTGCCGGACGTTTTCTCAGTCCGTTCGACGAGCTCGCGTACTTCGTGGACCGCCTCTTGCGCCTGTTCCCGCTCCTGCAGCGCGGCCGCCTTCGCATCTTCTTTCCGCCTCTGAGTCTGGGCGATGATCCGCTCTGCGTCAGCCTGGGTTTCCGCCAGTAAACTATTGGCGCGGTTGTAGTCTCGGCGAAATTCTGAGAGCTTGAATTGTGCGGCGAGTTCCTCTTTCGCGGATTCGAGCCTCGCCACCAGGGCGTGAAAGTCTTCGGGCAAGTACGTCGGCGCGCCGACCTTTCGCGCCTGTTGCACAGCCTTCTCCGCGGCTTGCTGTCCCTCGTAAGGGGCCTTGGCACAGGCCACGCTGAGCCCTAGCATGGCTAACACGAGCCATGCCAACCATCTCGTGGATCCAACCGGGTTGCGTATGTGTAACGGCTTTCCCCAAGCTGCTACGACATTCCCAGTTGCCTTTTCCCTTTGTCCACTCATGGACCACTCCTCATCCGAACCGATATGCCGACAACGCTACTCGCTTTGTCCTGTTCACATGTCCCACCCGGGCCGTACGAAACATGGCATACCTCGTTCTTTTAGGTGCCCATTACTCCGCGCCTCGTCACTCTAACGTCGCTCGGCTTATCGGCCCAAGGCGATTCAACAGCACTGACACCGCCCCTTACTGATGACCCTCCGCGAAGAAAGAGTCAAGTGCAGGAAGGATATCGTTTATACGCAGATAAAACGAGCGGCAGGTCGGTCCTCTGACGACACGAGCACGCTTGCCACATCGGGAACTGATAGCATTGTCGCCTCGGTCGCCGGCTCCTTCTCACTCCCGTGTTCTTTTAGAATGGTTTTGCGCAGCATTGTTGTCTCCTGATATCCGACATGGCTGTGGCCGAGAAGTGTTGTCATCCAGCCTCCGCTCTACCCGATCTTACTCCGCCTACTCCAACAGGTTTGGGTCAGGCCAGAACCCATTGCTTGAGCGATTGATCCCACAGCGGTGGTCCTTGGATACGTTAGTTCGCCTAGGCGCCTCACAGGATTGCTTTCCGTAAGAGTTAATGTAATATGACGTGGGCCTAAATCCTACGTCAAATTGCTACCACGCGGTTCCAAAGTCTGTCTGTGACCCGATCTTTCGTTGTGGGGCTCATCATGCATCATATCGGTTATCTCGCCTGGATTGAGAACGACCAATACTGGCACCGCAAGTATGGAGCGGCCCAAGCCCGAGTCGTGTTGGCGCAGTTCAGTGGCAAGGCCACGCTGCTCCGTAGCCTCACGGTTTCGTCTTGGGTCTGGTGTGGACCGCAGCCGCCCAGCCGCGTAGTCGCTTAAGTTCTGTCCGCAGCAGTGTGAAGCTGCGAGATGCAGGTGCGCCAGATATGGCTACCACCATCGTCCTGACCGCGTGTCATCGCTGCAAACGAATGCGCCCCCGGTATGCCAAAGGCTTGTGTCCGTCCTGTTATGGGTTGCGTTTATATTATGCCCAGCTCCGGCGGCCGTTGCCACCATATCGGGTGCGACTTCACCGGTGCCCCGGATGTGGGGACATCATGCGACGAAAAGGTCAGGGGTATTGTGAGGACAACTGCTGCAACGGGGCGGCCCGGCGGCGCCGTCTTCAGCGTGCGGCCCGGAAGTTGGGACGCTGGCGGGCCTGGTTTGGGGCGTTGCGAGCGCGAGAGCGGACCGTACTGGAACGTCGTCTCGCAGGCGAGACGTATGGCTCTATTGGAGCCGCTCATGGCTGGACCCGTCAATACAGTCAACAGGTCGAGCGGTCGGCCCTCCGAACCCTTCGCCGCACGGCGCGTCCTGCGCGAGTGCGGTCAGCCGAGGACGCTCGATAGTGTGTTGCTCGCAGGGTCACGTATGAATGGTCACCCTCCCAGAGGCGAACATGCAGGTCACAGCAGCCAGCCGGACGCTGCGCCCCATCTTCTGCTCATCGAGGACGATGCGGCACTATCGCAGGTGCTGATCCAGACATTGGCGACCCATCTGCCCGCCCTCACCGTGACTGCCGTTTCTGCGGTCGAGCAGGCCTGGCGAACCGTGCAAGAGGGCGATGTGCGTCTGCTCATCACGGATCTGAACCTCCCTGGTCTCCGGGGCTGGTCGTTCATTCAACGCCTCCGGGAACGGGGCTGGCATCGGCCGGTCATCGTGATAAGTGGCGCTCCCGTCGAAGCCGGCCCCGAGGTGTGTGAGATGTTACAGATTACGGCCATCCTGAGAAAGCCGTTTGAGATGACGTCTCTTCTCGACGCCATCGCCGCGGCGCTCAACCGTGACACGCAGGACTCTTTTCACGAAAGGACATGATGATGAAGGGCTCTCCGTTCTCGACGGACCATAGTGCCGTGCCAGGCGCGACGGCTATTCCGCAGGCCAACGACACACTGGATATGCAGGTCTATCGGGCGAAGCGAACCACGTGCTTACGGTGCGGTGACGTGTTCGACTCGTACGATCCTCGCTATAACCGCCGTTGTGCGGCGTGTGCCAAAAGTATTCAAGGCCAAGATGATCGGTACAATTATTGACGGGCGCGAGGATGGTCCATGAGCCAGGATGGCATCTCAGTTCGCGTCACATTTTTTCAATGTGAGTCCAGCACGCCCGATGGCTCCTTGCCCTTGCCTCGGAGCTACTGCCTTGGAAGACGGGACCGAGGGGCATATTGATGGTCCGGCGACTGTCTCACGCGACAGTCATGGACCGTCTCGGCCCCACGACCTGTCCGGCGATGCAATGGTAACGAGCTGACATTCCGAGACAATTCACCGACCGACACGAGGCATGCCGAATGAATGAAGGAGACGTATGGGTTCGCACCGGTCCGGAGTTAAGGAGGTATCCCATGGTCTGTTCGACGTGTGAACGCAGCTTAGTGGCAAATGAAATTCGTGACCGGGATGGAACTCTCTTTGTCCTCTGGGAGTGCGGGCGGGTTCACAGCGTCCTCCCCGAACGAAACGGCAACGATGAGGGGGTATGGAAGAGCCTGCGCCCTGCCTCGTTCATCCTCGTGCCGGCGGTCGTCGCCGTCGTCACCATGCTGCTCACTTTATAAAGACCACCGGCAACACGACTTTGCGCAAGAACGCCTCGGTAGGCTTGCCCGCTTAGTAACTCGTAATCGCCCGCTCGGCCCCCTCTTCCAAGCGATTGAGCGCGTGAAAATACTTTTGCGTCGTGCGGGTGCATCTATGACTTCGCCTGTGTATTGCACCCGTAGGGCGCATCCCACCCACTTAATTATGTAGCAGAGTAGGGCATAAAGCCGCGTAGGTCACGGCCTCAAGCATCCTGCTTATTTGGACACTTCCATTACGACACAGAAAATTATTACAAGGGACTACTCGCTAAATTTGTGAACCGCGAACTGCTGCCTCGATTGCAGCGATGTCGATCTTTCCCATTTGCATCATCGCATCGAAGGCGCGCTTGGCGACGGCGGGATCGGAATCGGTTATCGCTTGCGTCAGAGCCACCGGCGTAATCTGCCAGGACACACCCCATTTGTCTTTGCACCAGCCGCACTCACTCTCCTCGCCGCCGTTGCCGACGATCGCGTTCCAGTAACGATCGGTTTCGGACTGGTCGGCGGTTGCGACCTGAAACGAGAATGCTTCGTTGTGCTTGAACGCGGGGCCGCCATTCAGCCCAAGGCAGGGAATTCCCATCACGATAAACTCGACCGTCAGCACATCCCCTTTCTTGCCGGAAGGAAAGTCTCCCGGTGCCGCATGGACCGCCCCAACGGACGAATCGGGAAAGGTCTTCGCGTAAAACCGCGCGGCGTCCTCGGCGTCGCCATCATACCAAAGGCAAATCGTGTTCTTTCCTGGCTTGGTCATATCATTTCTCCATCGTGCTTCTCGAATGAACCTGAATCAGAAAAACAAACGGGGCATGGTCCCCTTGACTGTGGCTTTAAGTCTTCGGCAAATATTTATTCATAGCCAAGAGACTACGGCCTCGACTCCTTGCTACCCGTTCATCGGACCTATTTCAAGACATTTTGAATATTTATTTAAACTATTACGACAAGTCACGCGTCTGATCTTGGAGGAGGTTCCGCGGACGTTCAAGGTTGACTGGTAGTTCTCGTTAGGCGTACAGTCACAATCATACATCGGACGTTCCGAGCTATGCTGACTGTCCTGTCCCTCGCGCCTTCACCAGCTTTCGGGCGATCGATTCCTCAGTCCCGCTGCTCTCTACGCGAGGTTCCTTCTCCGTGCTGTTCAGTGACAGGCGAAAGATCACATGAGTGCGTGTTGGAGGAACATGATCGCTTCGTCGCGTTAGGCCTCGCGCCGCGGTGCCACCATTAGGGCCGATCTAGGGGGACATATGGATATCATTCGAGTTCTTCGGTATGTGGTCATTGGTGTTTAACTCACGCTGATCGCTGGGATAGCGATCGGTCCAGCTCAGGCTGCGGACAAGCCTTTGCAAGCTACGGCGGTAGCCGCGCCGACAAGCGGGCTCGCCACGACGGCCTCGGGCGCTGTGGAGGACAGCTTGAAAAGCTGCATGGGGAGGATTCCCAAGGATGCCAGCACCGGTCAACGTATGATGGCTGAACAAGGCTGCGGTCGAGATCAGGAGATCCGCAAGTCGATCGATGCGGTGCCGGGACGCTAATTCTTTATCGATGGGAAGACGTCCGCACCTACCAGGGTTGTTTCGACAGGCGCGGGAGTGATCAACACTTCCGCGCTTCGTGCGTTGGCGATACTCCTGCTCAGTGAAGGCTTTAGTAGTGGCGTTGTAATCGGAAACGCTTTTACCATTCATCGTAAGCCCGCTCTGGACTTGTTGGCACATCAATCTATCGCTCGAATATCTATATTGAAGGTGAAAGGATTGCTTCCCCCTATGGTAAATCCCGTTGGGGATTTGAACCCGTGTCAGCTCGTCACAATGATGAGGGAATTACAATTTCTAAAAGGGGGATAAACTGATACTCGTCCTTGGAAGGAATCTGCTACCATGCTGCTACCGGAACAGCCCGATTCAGCATGATCCATCACGATCAATCTTTCTCCAAATCCTCGTTTTTCGGTTCTGTTGGCTCTTGCTGGGTCGGCTCAGTTTGGTTAGAGAGAATTCCTAAATCGCTGGTTACTGTCACCTTCTCTGCCGGGTCCGAACATCCGTGCCCGGCCTGGTCCTTCAGCGTGCGTCCGCTACCACGCAGGTCTAACGTGACAGCGGTACTACTCACCTCGCACTTCTCAGTTCATCAAGGATACTTTTCAAACTTTGGCAACGTGGGATTCATTTGGTCCCACGGGTGCGCGTCTGATGTCCACACATCTACTTGCGGATTGAACCAGCTCGGATCATCCAGGGTCGCAGTTCTGATCGCGACAACGTGAGGGACCGAGTCGGGTTTGCCCATAATCGGCGAGCCGCAGTCGGGGCAAAAGCCCCGACGGGTCATGCCCCCCATTTCACTAGGGGAGGCATGGAAGCGTAGCGAGCCTTGCACAAGCTTGAACGCGTCCGTCGGCACGATGAAGAAAGACGAAAACGGACCTCCGCTGGATTGCTGGCAATCTCGACAGTGACAGTGAATCATCATCGCCGGTTCTGCTGTGGATTCGTAGCGAATCGCGCCGCAAGCGCATCCGCCTGAGAAGGGTGTGGTGACTTTCGTCATAGTACTCTCTCCTTGCGGTTGGTTGTCTTTTCTAAGATGGGTTTGGCCCTGTCATTCAGTGGCCGGTATACACATTGAGGCCCTCACCCGTTTCAAGGAAGGATTTCAGGCTAGCAAGCACGCGCGGCCACCCCCAGGACACACCTTTTTCCATCCCTGAGCGAGGCGTGAGGCCGGTGTGGGTCACTCGAAGGCTCACCACGTCCTTCAGGCGCTCGATTTCAAAGGTAACCCGTGACTTTTCGGACGGATCGTCGGGGTCGATCCAAGTCAACACAAGGCGCTTGGGTGGCTTGCATTCCAACACTTCGCCGATAATCCTGACCATGTCTTTTTTCCCTTCCTTGACGTGCTGCCAGTTCGAGCCCTTTTTCCAATCAGAGATATTGCCGTTCCCTGCCCAATACCGACGGGCGAATTCGGGCTTGGTAAGAGCGTCCCAAAGTTTCTTGGGCGTCGTGCGAATAAATGTCAGGTACACGAGCTGATTCTTTTTCATGCTATTAGCCCTTTCCTTTTCTTTTCGAGACTCTTTTTGAGATCACTCAAGGCCTGGAGGCGTTGACGTTCGTATTTATCAATCCAGCGCTCGGCAATCTCGTGGATAGGCACTGGATTAAGGTAATGCCGTTTCTCCCGCCCGTCCCACACGGTCGTGACGAGGTTCGCGGACTCCAATACGTACAGATGCTTGGTGACGGCCTGCCGCGACATGTCGAACAGGCCGCATAAGTCGGTCAACGTCTGTCCGTTGTTCCGGTATAACGCATCAAGCAATTTTCGACGAGTCTCATCAGCCAATGCCTTGAATGTCGCATTCATCTGGCGGCATGATATGCAACCATCTAGTTGCATGTCAACCCTTTTTTAAAGTACATGGGAGCCATGCGCCGCCGTGCAGATCGGCGCCAAGCCTGGCAGGCCTTTGCCGCGCCGGGCTTCAGGTGTCGCGGTCAGTCAAAGGGGATATTCGTGAGGCTAGTGAGGCTGAGAGCGCCCGGAGGCTAACCCTCGTCACAAACGTAACAGCAAGGTCGCAACGGCAATAAGCGTTAACACAAGTATGGGTGCAGCGGGACGTAGGCGCGGGCGCAGCGGTATCTCTTTGTCTTTGGAGGAACGGGCATGATTCAGGATGCAGGGACACTCCCAGGCGAGAAATGGCGTCCCATTACGGTCGCGAATTTCGCTTGAGACGAGGGGACATTCACACACTGAACAAAGCATGGATACCTCCTGGTCGGGTACCGAAGCTGTCATCACTGAACAAGGGTAGGCTGCGCAGGAGCTCTGGGCAATCCTTCACTGGGCGTACGACTAAACAGTCATGCATAAGTGGCGTCTGGTGGACAGGAGAGAGGTGCCATTGGAGGAGGGGCTCGTCATGACCCGAGCAGCGTCGACGGATGCACGATCAGCGTATGGCCGAGCACTGATGTGCCATGGAGGGCTTGCACAGCGTGCAGGGCCTCTTGTTGGGAACTCATCTCTCCATATCCAAGAACTAAAGCAGACCCATTGTGAGGCGACAACCGGACATCTCGGACCGCTCCGAAACGGCGGAGCAATCCGCGCAGGTCTTGGAGCGTGAAGCAGAGCGGGAGCCCATAGAGCATCAGGGCACGTTGCATGATCATTCTCACTCAACAGTCAAGTGTAATCGATACATCGTGCTCGTCAACAAATGACAACGTTTTCTTTGCATGTCCTAACCCGGGTCACAATGGGAGACCAGAAACATGTCCAGCGGCGTTGTCGCAGTTCGCGAAAACTAGCCGACGCTGGCTTCGTGCCACTGCGTTTGCAACTCTAGTAGCTCAGCGACGGAGGGATACAGGCACTGTGCCATTCCGGTTGGTATCTCTACTTCTCGGCTCAAGACTCACCCCTCGAGTGCCGACAAGAATTATAGAGCTCAATCGCTACCACAACCACGGAGGCGATCATGCCGAACCCTGCACGCCAGACGGAGTCTTCGCGCTGTCACAACTTGCTCCTTCCCATGGTGCTAGACAGGGGGGGAAAGAGGCTATTCATACGCCTTGTGCTCACGTTAACGATTGTTACCATCTCTCTGCACCCGGCCTGGGCGAGACTCCAAGAAGGCTATGACGCCGTTTCGCGCGGCGACAA
>Ga0070678_100001707_pt1 | contig 11796 bp, 9 predicted proteins | sample KBSM73metaG_FD_65647 | JGI IMG/M metagenome (GOLD analysis project Ga0070678, IMG submission 65647) | Miscanthus rhizosphere microbial communities from Kellogg Biological Station, Michigan, USA - KBS M7-3 metaG | ecosystem: Host-associated > Plants > Roots > Rhizosphere > Soil ...
AGTGACGACGTGGTCGATGACCATGCCCGTCACCTGGCTTTCAAGGCGGCCATTCGCGGTCTTGAGCGAGCCTCGGATTTGCGGATCCGCGAGCCTTCCGCTTATGTCTGCGCCGACTGCAAGCGGCCCGGACATGTCGATGACCTCGCTGCCCGTCAGGCGCCAGAGTGTGTCGGCGGGGCCAGCATAGCGTAGCTGAGCAAACAGAGGAGCATTCATCAGTTCCGCGACGAGCGGGCCGCCGCCGAGTGGAGCGAAACGGGCCTGTGCGCGGCCGACGATCCCGCCGTCACTCGCCGCGACCGCGCGGAGGCCGGCCTGGTTGCCGCTGACGACCGCGGCAATCCCGACGTCGATCGGCTTGGACGCGAGCACGAGGCCGGCGCGACTCAGACCCTTCACCTTGAGGTCGAGGCGGCCGCTGCGGTTGCTCTTCCACGCATAATCGACGCGCCCGGTCGCCGATCCCGAGAGGTCGAGGCTTGGCCAGAAGAGGTCGAGCACCTGCAGCGGCATGCCGCCGAGCTGCGCATGAACCTCCGGCGCCGAACCGCTGCGGCCGGAAACGGTGGCATTTCCTCCCGCGAAGCTGATCCGGGTCGGTGCAAGCGCCCAGCCGTCGCCGGCGCGGGTCAGCACCGCCGCCTCGTTCAGGACAAGCGGCTCGCGTTCGATGCGGCCGCTTCCGGTCAGGCGGATGCTGTCCTTGGCAACTTCGGCAAGCGTCGAGAATGCGAAAGCGGCGCCGCGACGGCCCGCGAAGGCGGCACGGACCTGGCCGACCCCGTTTGTGAGGTTTGCGTTGGCCGTAAGCCGAGCAAGCGTGACTGCGCCAGCTGATATCCCCCGCGCGTCGACGCTGCCCTGGAGGGTCGTCCTCTCGTCGGCGAGGATGATGATACCGTCGGCACGGCCACTGCGGACGGCGAAAACGTTCGGGAAGTCCGCATTGGCGGCGGTGAGATGAGCGTCGATGCGCTGCGCCGGGCCCGCCGGCGAGAAATCGAGCGTGCCGCCAAGCGTGCCCTTGGCAAGTAGTAGCCGGCCCTGGAATCCTCCCGGCAGCGACGTGAGGCGACCGCTCGCATGCGCGCCGCCAGCATCTAGCGTCGCTACGGCGATCACGGTCGGGGCACCGACCGGAAGCAGGATCTGCCCGTTGCTGGTGAAGGGGCCGAGCCGCGAACCGCCGCTCGCGCGATAATTATAGCCGGCCGGGATCGGATCGAGCGCAAGCCGCATGTTGGTGATGCCGAGCGTGTCGTTCGGACGATCGAGCAAGATGTCGAGCTTCGGGCGCTCGATATGTCCGTCGAGGATGAGCTTCACCGGCCCATATTTCGCCTGCCGGCCCGCGGCGGTGATATGGAAGGTGCCGTCCTTGAACCGCTGGCCCGCTCCGGACAGGCGCAGCTTCGGCGAATAAAGCTGCAGGTCCGTCAGATGGACGATCCCGTCGTTGCCGCGCTCGAGATTGGTGGTCAGCGAGGGCAAGCCTCCCGTCAGCTCGCGGAAGAAGCTGTTGTCGAGCCGCCGAACCCAGGCCTTGGCCGTACCGACGACATGACTGCCTTTATTATTCGGTCCGGGAACGACCTTCAGGTCCGTGATGACATCGACGATCCCAAGACCCGGGATCAGATAGCGCTGCATCGCGCCGGAAAGCAGCACTTCGAACTTGCCGGTGTCGAGGTCGATGAGGAGCGACAGTTTGCCGGTCCATTTGGCACTGGTGAGCCTGAGGTCCTGGCCCCTAACGAGTTTGGGCGTGACCATGAGCCAACCCTCGATCGTCGGATTGGCCAGCATTGCGCCCGCGACATCGCCGATGCCGGTAATCGCCTTCGCGGCAAGCCGGATCGGCACGCGCATCGGCCAGGGTGTGAACCGCCCCCGCCCCTCCGCGTGCAAGCCTGTGAAGGCGTTCTCGTCGAACTGCACGAAGTCGGACGTCAGGCGGTAGGAATAATCGGCCGTCGCGAAGGGGCCGTCGAGCGTCCAGACCATCCGGACGTTTCGCCCGGTCATGTTCGGGAACAGCGAAGACGGTTTCAGAAGATCGAGACCGAGGCGCATTCCCCGGTAGCGATTGCCGGCAAGATCGATGGTGCCTTTGGCCACCGCCCGCACTTCCGGCGAGGCGGCGGTCAGTTGCCCATCGAGCTGGCGATCCTTCAACGTCGCGTCGCCGCGGATCGTCACCAGCGGCACCGTAAGGCGCTGAAGCTTGCCCTTCAGGAATGGCGCGGGCGCCCACTGGCCCTGCAGACGGTACCTTCCGCTGTCGACGCCGAGCGCGAGCCGCGCCGTCGGGCGGCCGGACAAGTCGAGGGCGGCAGTCCCCCGCCACCGGCTCCAGCTTCCCTTACCGCCAATCGCTAGGTTGATCGCGCGCCTCGTACCCACGAGCGCCGGCACCAGCCCATCCGCCGGCGCAATCACCCGGGCGCCGACATCGAACTTGTCGCGGTCCGGCTCCGCGTCCAGGCGGAAAGCGATGCGGTCGCCGCCATTGTTCACAAGCGCCTGCAGCTCGACCAACGCGCGGCCGCGGTGGACGTCGGCCTTGCCCCGGACGCTTCCGCTTCTGGGCTTGCCCCCCACCCCCGGGCCGATGTCGAGGCGGTCGATCCTGAGCTCGCCGATATGGATATCGAAGCCGGGAAGGATCGGCCCCTTCTTGGTGCTCGGCTTCAGCTTCGGAAGGCGGATCAGCGACACGCGCTCGGCGGTCAGGCTGTCGACGTGCAGCTTGTTGTCGAGCCATGCGCCAGGCGTCCAGTCGAGCTTGATGTTGGGGGAGACAAGGAAAACGCCTTGGCCGTCGGCCACGGTCACGTTGCGCAGCTGCGACTTCCCGAAAATGGAGCCGTCGATCCGTCCGATCCGGATCCGAAGACCCGATACGGTCTCGAGCCCGGCGATGCGGTCAACGATCCAGCGATGGCCCGGCGCGCTGTCGAGCAAGACCAGCAGGCCCGCGAGCAGGAAGAGAAGAGCCACGAACAGAGCGAAGAGCTCATTGAGCAGGCGCCGACCCCAATCGGGCCGCAGCCTCCGCCGCGGCGGCTCGCCGCTAGCGCGGGTGTCGATCGCGACGTCGGCCATCAGAAGGCCTGACCCAACGAGACGGTGACGGCGAAAGGCCCATCGCCTTTCTGCCGATTGAGTGGGAAGCCGAGATCGACGCGGATCGGTCCGAAGCTCGAATAATAACGGACGCCAACGCCAGCGGCGTACCGCCAGTCTTTGAAGTCCGGCAGGGTCTTCTCCGTCAGGGAGCCGCCGTCGAAGAAGGGCACAATGCCGAAATTGCCGCCGAATTGCTTCAGGCGGATGCGAGTTTCGAGTCCGAATTCGGCAAGGCCGCGCCCGCCGATCGGGTCGCCGTCTTGGTCCTTGGGCCCCAGCTGCTGGTAGCCATAACCGCGCACCGATCCGCCGCCGCCCGAATAGAATCGACGGGACGGCGCGATATCGAAGGCTCCCGCGCCGAAGATGGTGCCGAACCGCACGCGGCCGGCGACGACGACATTGTCGGAGATCGGGTGATAGGCGCTCGCGTCTATTTGGGACCGCGCATAAACAAACTGGCCGCCGTGTGACGACAGCTCCGGGCTGATCATCGCGCTGAGCCGGAAGCCACGCGTCGGATCGAGCAGGCTGTCGCTGCCGTCATATCCCGCGCTCAGCGGTACGGCGGCGATGAGGAAGGTCCTGGTGTCCTTGACGCCGAGGCTGCTGAAGACCCCGCGCTCATCGGTTGCGAGCCATTCGCCGCCGTAGGACCAGGTCCATTTCTTATGCCAGATGAAGTTGCTCTGGCGCTCGATGTTGGCGGCCAGCCGTATCGTGCGGGCGGTATAAGCGTCGAACGTCTGGTGCGACGCGGACAGCTGCGCATTGAGCGTCTGGTCCCGCTTCATGAAGTTCGCCCGGCGGACCTGGAGACCCAGAAGCTGTTCCGACGTGCCGGCCACGCCGCGGACGGTCAGCGCGCCCTCCGGATTGAAGAAGTTGCGGTCCGTCCAGCTTGCCTCGACCCGAGCGCCTTGGCCGGTGCCGTAGCCGAGCTCCCCGGCGATCGTGTGAGACGGCGCAGGTTCGAGGCGAACGCTCACATCGACCACCCGCCCGCCCTGGACGGGCACCAGCTCGATGTCGGCGTTGGCGACCAAGGTCGTCGCAATCAGAGCCCGCCGCAAATCTTCGATCTTGGAGCGCTTGAATTGGTCGCCCTGCTTGAACCGCGCAATCGTCGCGACATGGCTCGCGCTGAAATGCGGTTCACCGCTAACGCGAATCACGCCGAACCGCGCAACCGGGCCCGGATCAACAGGCAGGGTCAACGTCGCGAGATGCGTCTGGTGATTAACCTCGACGTCCTGCTCGCCGATTTTCGCGTTTGCGAAGCCCAGCTGGCCGAGCGCTTGGGTCAAGGCGACGCCGCCCGCAATTACGTCCGACGCAATGACCGGGTCGCCTGGCTGGATACCGAAGGCATCGCTGAGCTTGGCGGCATCCGGACCGGCAGCGCTGAGACCGGGCAGGTCGACCGAAGCGAAGCGATATTGCTGGCCCGGATCGGTCGTCAGAACGACGAGGAGTTGGGTGCCCGCCGTCTCTGTCCGGGCTACGACGTCGGCATCATAATAGCCCTGCGCACGCAGCAGCTCCTCGAGAAGGTCGGCGTCCGCACTTGCGCGTCGCCCGATCTGCGCCGCGTTGGCAGAGTGCTTCCGCTCGGCCTCCAGCGCCGACTGCTGACGGAAATCGTGCAACACCTGTTCGGCAATTCCCATCCGGCCGAGGCCGTCGACCTGGATCGTGTAACGAATATTGCCGGCGACTTCGGCGACACTCCCTTTCCTGGACTTCTTCGGGCTGGCCTCCGATTGAACTGGGGGGGCGGGAGGCGGCGGAGCCTCGTCCGCCTTGAGGTCGGGCCACGCTACGCCGAGGTCGGACATGGGATCCAGCGGCGCACTCGGGTCGAGCTCGGCTGCGTCGGGTGACGACGGTGGCGGCGGTGAAGGCGGCGTTTGCGACGTCTGAGCGCCGGCCCCGGCAGGCGCGAGAGCGATTGCCGCAACCGCGCACAGCAGCCGCGCGGCACCCACGCCTGATCCCCACCCGCTCATCAGGGCTAAAGCCTTAACCAGCGGTCCCGAAGCGCGCCAGTATGTACCTTCGGCTTTTGAGCCGCTTAGTGGCTAGTGAACGGTACCCTGCACTTCATCGCTGCTGAGCGTCGCAATGACCCGCTCGATCTGCCGCCAATGGCAGAAGCGCGCGACGTTCCCGTCGTCGCGGCTTCGCTCCGCCCGAGCCGCCGCTTCGAAACCGGCGTCATCGCCGTAACGGTCGATGAGATCGGAGGCATCGGCCAGTGCGACACGGTTGTGGATGAAGAGACTGTCCATGCCGCCGCCTTAACCCAGCGACCGTTGAGCGACTGCGGACGATCATCGTCAACGCCTCGTTGACCATGTTGCGCTTGGCCTTGGCTCCTTCCCTTGGCATGGGCGGCGAATGCCAAGATCAACGCACGCCGGAGGATGCTTCCTCACCATCTGCATCCTCGCCGGATTTCCGCTGGGGCTCGCGATCGGGAATCCCATGAAGGGCATCCTTATCGGTACCGCCGCAGGCATTTGCCTCGCGCTGATTACCTGGCTGATCGACCGCAATCGCCGCGGTTAGACGATTCGCCGCCCCGACCAGATCACCCGCCCGATCGGCTTGATGTCGTCGAGCCCGCAGTCCGGCCAATCGGGATAGGCGGGATTGTCCGACTGGACCGTGACGCGCCGGCCGACCGGATTGAGCGCCAGCCGTTTGACCACCAAGGCATCGTCGATGCGCAGCACGTAAATGCCGTCGCGCAGCCTTTCGGCTGAGTCTCCGAGATCGACGAGAATGTCGTCACCGGCATTCAGGGTCGGCGCCATGGAATCGCCTTCCACGCGAACGATCGAAAGGCTCGAAGGCGAACTTGCCGTCAGCGCCTTGAGCCAGCGTTCGTCGAAGGCAAAATAGGGCTTCCCCAGTGCTTCCGTGACGATCGCGCCAGGCCCCGCCGAAACCATGACAGGATGCCGCTTGACGCTCAGCAGTCCCCTCGGAGTCCCTGGATCTTCCGGCGGGCCACCAAGCAGGGCCTCCGGCACGCCGAAGTAACGAGCGAGCTTTCGACGCTCATCCTCGCCGAGGCGCCTCGGAACGCCTCGACGGACATATTGCTGAATGTAGGCAGCGTTCCGCCCGAGCATGCGCGACAGCCCGGCAAAGTCTTCGCCGCGCTCCGCACAGAGGCGCTCAAGGACGAGACGGGGATCGTTCACCATTAATGCGCCTTTAGTAGTGATAGGAAACTGCCTAGACAAGTAGGAAATGCGTTGGGAATTAATGAGCAGCCGAGTCGCGAGACTATAAGGAACGACAGGTGAACCTGCTTAGGGAAGTAGAAAAGTTTCTACGCCGAAATGACACGGCTCCGACCCGATTTGGACGAGATGTGGTGGGCGACCCGCGCTTCGTCTTCGATCTTCGCAACGGCCGCGACCCCCGGCCCGCCACTATCGCGCGAGTTCGCGCCTATCTGGAGGCCGCAGCGCAATGAACCGGCTTCCGATGTCCCTCGCCGCATCCTCGCTGCTGAGGGCGCTCCTCGGGCGGGCCCGTGTTCCACGCGACAGGATCTTGCTCAGCCATGTGCAGTCGGTCGACTGGCGCTCGCTCACCTTCACGGGGGAGCGGCATCAGATCGAGCTTCGAATCATGCCTCCCGATGCACGCATCATCGTCGACCGCATGTGCCTGGGCCTGGAGGAAGCCGAGTTCAGCATCCCCGGCATCATCGTAGCCGACATCGGCATTGCGGACGCGCCGAGTCATGGGCTCGACGGCTCGATCAGCATCAAGATCGAAGCGCTGACGGTCAGCGAGGACTAGCGAAGAGAACGGCGAAGCTCGGCGAGGGCGTCGGATAAGGCCTTGGCCGCCTCCTCGGATGCGGCCGACTGCGGCGCGCGGTCGAGATGGCTGTCGATCTTGGATTTGAGCTGGCCGGGAGTCGGCATCGACTTTCGGTCGAACAGGCGCACCACGCGCGAATCGGGGCCGATCTCGGCAAGGATGTCGTCGAGGACGAGAAGGTCTGCGGGCGTCGCGCCGATCCGATCGACGTCCGTCAGCAATAGCTCGTCCTCGATGCGGTCTGCTTCCGTGAGGACGAGCTCGTCACTGAGCCGGTCGGCGTCCGTCAGGACGAGCTCTGCGTCGATCCGGTCGGCGTCGGTCAAAAGAAGTTCGTCTTCGACGGTCTCGATCTCATCAACCCGGAAAGGCGACAGCTTCCACTGCGGCCCTGACCTGCTGATCGTCCCCAGTGCACGGGCGCACAGCAGGTAGGCGACCCCGGCACCGGCCCCCACGAAGGCTGCAAGCTGTATCGGCGAAGCCGATCCGGACATCGCCGCGAAGACGGCATAGCCAACGGCAGAGCCGAACAAGGCCGAAGCCCCTTGCTCAACACCAGTCTCGATACGTTCGATCAGTCGCGCGTCCATCGCGCGAGTAGATAATCGAAAGAGGTTTCTACTCCGTTAGGCAGAAAACTCTTTCGAACGGGCGGCCGATTTTGATTCAGGCATGGTCTCGATCAGATCGATGAGCGCATCGGTGAAGGCTTCCACATCGTCCGGATTGCGACTGGTGACGATATTGCCATCGGTCACCGCCGCTTCGTCGATGACGACCGCACCGGCATTGCGAAGATCGGTGCGGATGGAAGGCCAGCTTGTCGCGGTACGGTCGCGGAGCAAATCCGCTTCCACCAGCAGCCACGGACCGTGGCAGATCGCACCGACGGGCTTTCCCTGCTCGGCAAAAAGGCGAATCAAGGCGATGACATTGCCGTGAAGGCGAAGCTGGTCGGGATTGCGCACGCCGCCGGGAAGGATGAGCGCGTCGAAATCCGCGGACCGGACATCATCGATGGTGAGATCGGGGCGGATCGTCTTGCCGGGATCGTCGTGGACGGTCGCCTGGATCGGCGCCAGCGTCAGCGAGGCAAGCTTCACCTCGGCACCGCGCTCCTGAAGGATCTGGCGGGGCCCGAACAGCTCCCATTCCTCAAAGCCGTCCGTCGCGACGATGAGCACTTTGGAATCAGGCAAAGACGGCATTGGGATCTCCTACAAGCCCATTCAGGAACTCGCTCCCCCGCCGGTCGCTTATGCGGGTCGATGAGCGAAGAGAAGAGCAATGGTGGCCGTCTGAGGCACAGCAGCGATAGCGAACCTGGCTACACACGCCGGAAACATGGGCGCTACTGGCAATATTTCGACGATGCCGGAAACCGGCTGACGGATCGAGATGAGATCGATCGGCTCAACGCCATCGCCTTGCCGCCGGCCTACGAGCACGCCTGGTTCTGCAAGGATGCCAGCGGCCATCTCCAGGCGACCGGCATCGACGCGCGGGGCCGTAAGCAATATCGCTACCACGCCGCCTTTCGCGCCCGCCGCGACAAGCGGAAATATAGCGGCACGCTCGAGTTCGGTGCGACGCTTCCGAAACTTCGAAAGAAGGTCGCAGCGGACCTCAAGAAGCGCGCTCTAAGCCGCGACGCAGTGCTGGCGGCGGTCGTGCGGCTGCTCGACACCGAATATCTGCGAGTCGGCAACGAGCAATATGCGAGGGAAAACAAGAGCTACGGCGCGACGACCTTGCGATCTCGTCATGTGAAGCGGCGTGGCAACAAGCTCATGATGCGCTTCACGGGAAAGCACGGGATCGTTCATGAGGTCCCGATCACCGATTCGAACCTCAAGCGCATCGTATCCAAGTGCGACGACCTGCCCGGACAGCACCTCTTCCAATATATGACCGAAGAGGGCGAAGCCTGCCCCGTCACTTCGGCCGACGTCAATGAGTACATCCGCGAAGCCAGCGGCGCGGACTTCACCGCGAAGAACTTCCGGACCTGGGGCGCGAGCGTCATCGCCTTCGACCACATGCTGACCGCGCAGGAACATGAAAAAGCACGGATCAGCCTGAAGACCGTCCTCGAGCCTGTTGCCGAGGCGCTCGGCAATACGCCCGCGATCAGCCGCAAGTCCTACGTCCATCCCAAGCTGATCGACGCCGCGCGCGGGCAGCCGCGCGACCCTCTGGGCGCGGTGGAGCGCCCGCGTGGACGGAAGTGGCTTTCGTCCGCCGAGGTGGGCCTGCTCGACTTTCTTGCCGGCAAGAAGCGCCGATCGACGAAAGCCGCCGCTTGATTGCTTTGGGCGCGGCCGCCAAGACTGCTGCCATGGGGGTGGACCGCTTCACCAGCTGGCTGGACGCCAATCGCGACGGGCTGATGCTCGGCATCCTCGTCGGTGCCGGAATCGTCGCCGTTATGCTGGTCCTCCGGACCCTCGGCCGCCGTGCGGTCGCGCGCGATCCGTTGGGCATGAGCTGGCGGATCGTCATCGGCCGGGTGCTCGCCAAGACCAGCCTGCTGTTCATGATCCTCGCCGCGGCGGATGTCGTGTCCACCTATGCCGAACTGCCGCGCAAGGTGGCGCGGCTCATCGACATCGCCTTCACCATCGCCTTTGCGCTGCAGGGAGCCGTCTGGGGCCGGGAGCTGATCCTCGGCGTCATCGGCCGAAAGGTCGCGGAAGAAAGCGGATCGGGTGCGCTCGCCAACGCCATGGCGATCATCCGCGTGCTGATCAGCGTCGCCTTGTTCGCGATCGCCGGCATCCTGATTCTCGACAACCTCGGCGTGAACGTCACCGCGCTCGTCGCTGGCCTCGGCATCGGCGGCATCGCCATCGGACTGGCCGCGCAAGGCATCTTCTCGGACCTGTTCGCGGCTCTCGCCATCCTGTTCGACAAGCCGTTCAAGAGGGGCGACACGATCCGCTACGACCAGAGCACCGGGACGGTCGAACGGATCGGGCTCAAGACGACGCGGCTGAGGTCGCTGACAGGCGAACAGCTCGTCATGGCCAACACCAAGCTGCTCGAGCGCGAGATCCACAATATGGCGGCCGCCCGGGCGCGGCGGATGACGCTTTACTTCGCCGTCGGCATCAAGACGCCGGCGGACAAGCTCTCGCACATTCCCGAGCTCGCTGCCGAGGCCGTTTCTGCACAAGCAACCTGCAAGCTGGTCCGCTGCGTCGCCGCGGGGGTAGGTTCCGGCGGGATCAGCTTCGAACTCGCTTATGACGACAAGACGCTCGACAATAATCGAGGTGCGGAGAACCGCTCGGCGGTCCTGCTCGGCCTGATCGGTCAGTTGCGGAAGGCGAAGGTGGAGCTGGTGCGCGCTTCGGAGATTTCGCCGCCGCTCGCGCCTTTCTGATTGCGTCTTATTCACACGGCTGCAAATAGGCCGCATGCCATTCGCCAGCCTCGATGAAATCCGCGCCCTTGTGGGCCAGGAGATCGGCGTTTCGTCCTGGCTCGCAGTCGACCAGGATCGCATCGACTCATTCGCCGAAGCCACCGAGGATCGACAGTTCATTCACACCGACCCTGCCGCCGCGGCTCAAACGCCCTTCGGTGGCACCATCGCGCACGGCTTCCTGTCATTGTCGCTCCTGTCCCGCATGGGGGCCGAGGTAATGCTCGCCCCGGAAGGCGTGAAGATGGCCCTCAATTACGGCCTCGATCGCGTTCGCTTCCTCGCGCCGGTCCGTTCCGGCAAGCGAGTCCGGGGTCGCTTCACGCTTGACTCGGTCGAGGAGAGAGCGCCGGGACAGTGCCTGTTTCGCTACCAGGTGACCGTGGAGATCGAGGACGAGGAAAAGCCTGCTCTGACCGCCGCCTGGCTGGGACTGATATTCACTTGAGGAGATTTTGATGCGCGACGCCGTGATCGTTTCGACCGCCCGCACTCCGATCGGCCGAGCCTATAAGGGGGGCTTCAACGCCACGCCCGGACCGACGCTCGGCAGCTTTTCGCTGAAACCCGCGATCGAGCGCGCCGGCATCGATGCTGGCGACATCGACGACGTCGTATGGGGTGCCGTGCTCACCCAAGGCACGCAGTTCGGCAATATCGGCCGGCAGGTCGCGCTTCGCGCCGGCTGCCCTGTCAGCGTCTCGGCCATGACGATCGACCGCCAATGCTCGTCGGGCCTGATGGCCATCGCCACCGCCGCCAAGCAGATCATCATCGACAAGATGGACGTGGTCGCTGCCGGCGGACAGGACAGCATCTCGCTGGTCCAGACGCCGGAGATGCGCATCGCGCCAGACCCGTCGCTGATCGCCATGCACAAACATGTCTACATGCCGATGCTCCAAACGGCCGAGACGGTTGCCCAACGCTACGGCATCAGCCGCGAGCGTCAGGACGAATATGCACTCAAGAGCCAGCAGCGCACGGCAGCGGCACAGGCGGCAGGACGCTTCAACGCCGAGATCGTGCCGGTGACCACCACCATGGCCGTCAAGGACAAGGAAACGGGTGAAATCTCCCAGCACGAAGTGACGATCTCCAAGGATGAGGGCAATCGCGCCGACACCACCCTGGAAGGCTTGTCCAGCCTCAACCCGGTGCTCGGACCGGACACCTCGATCACGGCGGGCAATGCCAGCCAGCTATCGGACGGCAGCTCCGCCTCGATCCTGATGGAGGCCAAGGAAGCCGAACGGCGCGGCCTTCAACCCATGGGCCGATACGTCGGCATGGCGGTTGCCGGCACCGAACCAGACGAAATGGGCATCGGCCCGATCGACGCAGTCAACAAGCTGCTGAAACGCTTCGACCTCCAGGTCGACGACATC
>Ga0070678_100001719_pt1 | contig 11764 bp, 9 predicted proteins | sample KBSM73metaG_FD_65647 | JGI IMG/M metagenome (GOLD analysis project Ga0070678, IMG submission 65647) | Miscanthus rhizosphere microbial communities from Kellogg Biological Station, Michigan, USA - KBS M7-3 metaG | ecosystem: Host-associated > Plants > Roots > Rhizosphere > Soil ...
CCGCCGAGGACGTCGTCGAGCCCTGGAATCCCGGACGGCAGTTTCTTGATCGCGACTCGCTTGCTCACGGGGTGTCCTTTTCAGTCTTCGTGAAAACGCTGGGCCAGACTTCCTCCAGCAGGCGTTTCACGAGTGGTTCGCCGATGAGTCTCTCGAGGAGCCCTACGAATCCCGCAAGGATCGCGACGAAGGCCTCGGTGATCGATCCGGGATCCTGCTGCACCATGGCAGCTCGCAGGCTCGACGCATCCTCGCTCGCACTCGCTGCGGCGAGCCACGGAAACTGCGCGGTCGCGAGTACGGTGCTGCGCTTCAGCAGCATCCGGACGCCGGTCTGGCCGAGCAACCGCGACATGTGCGTCGCGAGCCGCTCGAACGCCCGCGCCGCGCCCTCGGCGAGCTGTGCGCTACTCCCGTCAGGCGCGAGGTCGGCGAGGAGCCTGCTCGCGACCTGCCCGAAGTCAGGAGTCACCGGGGGCTTCCCGGAATGCAGTGTCGTCCACGTCGCCCGCCTTGAACCACCTTGATGGCGTGCTACCGTGACCGAGTCAACTGTCGAATGCGCGTTCCGGCTCGCCATCTGTGCGCCGGCGCGATTTCGTGACGGAGCCGACCACGCACCCGGCTGCGGCTTGTCGCTTGCATTCGTCAGTAGTGGTTGTGAGGGGAGAGCTCGATGGCGAGCGTCGCCGAGATCATACGCAGGTACCAGGTCGAGATCGTGGCCGAGTGGACCGCCAAGGCGCAAACCGCAGCTTCGGCGCGGGGGCTGTCCGGCCCTACGTTCACGAACCTGATGCCTCTGTTTCTCGCGTCGCTCGCCGAAGGCGTGGGCTCGAGCGTCGAAGCGGCCGTGCGTCGTCGCGGCCACGTACTCGGTCACCTCGCCGCGCGCATCCGCCAAGGCTTCGATCTGTCGGAGATGATCGGCGAATTCAATCTGCTCGAGCGCTGCATCGTGCGGGCGTGTACGGCCTTGCCCGCAGACGACCGACCTTCCGAGTCCGACATCGATCGGATGCGCGATCAAGTGAACGACGCGATCATGCAACTCAGCGATGCGTTCTTCCGTCACATGATCGAGGACGAGCAAAGCGAGAAACGTTACTTGAGGCTGCTCCAGGACATCGCGAACGAGGCGCTTCACGACGATCGGCGGCCGTTGCGAGATCGTCTCCACGACGTGCTCGGGATCGTCGTCGAGGCGATGGCTGCGCGCAGCGCGGCGTTCTTGGTGTTCGAGGTCCGCGCGGATCGGCTGGTCATGGTCGCGAGCTTTGGTGACGAGGTCTTCGCGAAGTACGCGACCTCGCTCGACCCGAAGTCGTTCGCCGGCAAGGTCGCGGGCAGCGAGACTGCGACGGCGATACACGACATCACGACCACTGCGCTCGAGGTTCCAGAGTCGCTGCGCAAGAGCGGCATCCACTCGGCACTCGGGGTTCGTGTACCGCCCCGGTCCGATCTGCACGGCGTCTTGTACGTCGGCGTCGCCGAGACCCGCGAGTTCACGAGGCGCGAGATCCATCGCCTGGAGCTGATCGCCGATCGCCTCGCGCTCCATTTCGAGAACGCGCGGCTCGTCGCCGACCTCCACGAGACGATTGACTCGCTGCAAGTCGAGCGCGGCATGCGCGAACGGTTCGTGGCCGCGCTTGCGCACGATCTGCGGGGGCCGCTCTCCGCGGCACGTCTTGCGGCGGATCTGCTGGCGCAGGAGCCCGCCAGCCTCGACAAGCGGCGCGATCTCGCGACCCGGATCGAGCGCAACATCGAGCGCGTCGACCGGATGATTCGCGACCTCCTCGATGCGAACCGCATCCACGCCGGGGAGCGGCTGCCGCTTCGCCTCGATACCTGCGACCTTTGCGCACTCACGCGGCAGGTGGCCGAAGAAGCGCGCGCTCTCTACGGCGAGCGCTTTGTCGTCGAGTGTGACGAGGTGCGCGGGGTGTGGAGCATCGACGAGCTTCACCGCGCACTGTGGAATCTCGTCTCCAATGCCGTCAAGTACGGGGCGGCCAAGCAGCCGATCACGATCCGGGGCGAGCTTGCCGCCGAGACCGTGCGGATTTCGGTGCACAACTTCGGCGAGCCGATTCCCGCCGACGAGCTGTCATCTCTCTTCCACGCGTTCCACAGGGCGGCCAAGGCCGAGTCCGGCGACCAGGTGGGGTGGGGCATCGGACTCGCGCTGGTTCGCGGCTGCGCCGAGGCACACGGCGGGCATGCCGAGGTCGTGAGCGACGCGACGGGAACCACGTTCGCGATGGAGCTGCCGCTCGACGCCACTCCGTACCAGCGAGACCAGAGATCTTCGCGTACCGCGACGATCCATTGAGCCGTGCGGCCGGCACGTCTGGTGCACCCCTGACGTGTGTGCGGGTACTCGTGGCCGATGATGATCTTCAGCTTCTCGAGATGGTGTGTCGGGCAGTCGAGGTTTTCGGAGCCGAGGTCGTGCCCGCTGCGACGGGCGGCGAGCTGCTCGAGACGATCGCGAACGCTGGCCCGTTCGACGCGATCGTGACCGATATCTCGATGCCGTGGATGTCGGGACTCCAGGTGATGCAATCGGCCCGCACGGCAGGCTTGCCGGTGCCCGTCGTCGTCATGACTGGGCTGCGAGATTCCGACCTTCCCGAGCGAGTCGCAGCGCTCGGTGCCCGCGCGGTCCTGCTCTACAAGCCGTTCTCGATCGGCGCGCTGTTTGGCGCGCTGCGGACGTGCCTCGCGCCTCTCGTCGGGGCGTCCGAGGGCGACCCGAGCCGCTAGGGCAAGCCCCCGACGCGCGTCGGGGTCATCACGTCTCCACCGACGGCTCCGGTGCCGACCTCGCCAACCGAGTTGGCTCCCCAGCACCAGACACTGCGATCACTCCGCAGCGCGCAGGTATGGAGGTCGGTATTGGTGGTGACCTCGACGATGTCCGCAAGCCCGCCGATGGCGATGGGGACCGCGCTGCTGGCGGTCGTGATCGGATCGGTCGCGAGCTCTCCGTGCGACCGCGTTGGGCGATGGCGCGTCGATGGACACCGCGGCGTCGTTCAACACGTCGAAGTCACGGCGACCGCACCCTGCGGCGAGCACCCACGCAACCATCACCGCTTCGATACGCGATCTCGCCCGCATGTCAGTGGCCGACGACGAGGATCCACTGAAACCGTGCGGTCACCGCACGCGCGGTCAGCGCCACGGCGGGCACCGCATCCGGTGTCACCGGCGCTTGAACGGCCGCGAGCGCGTGGCCATCGCCGAGCACCGTGCAGCCGACCGAGTTGCCCGAATCGTAGGCGGCGGCCTGATAGAGCGACGCCGAGTTGAACGCGCTGCCCATCGCCGGCGACGACGACGTGCTCTGGTTCGTCTCCAGATCCACGACGTCGCCGGTGCCCGAGTCCGCGTGGACCACACCGCACTCGAGCGACGACACGCCCGCGGGTCGCGGATCGTGCGCGTTCACGGCGACGAGGTGCGTGGTCGCGGTGGTCTCGAGCTTGTCGATGCGATAGGAGGCCTCGATCGCGAGGTGCGGGACCGCGGCGACGTTCGTGCGCAGGTAGTCCTGCGAAGGGATGTTCGAGACGACCAGCTCGCCGCCTTGCACGACCCACGCGCCCGGGGTGGTCGCGGTCCATGCCGAGCCGAGCGCATCGTTGAAGCCGTCGAACAGCAGGATCTGATCGCCCGCGGTGTCCGGATCGGGATCGCAGGGCGCGTCGACGGCATCGCCGTCGGAGTCGGGCGTCGCGGGAGGCTTCGCGATCGGGCACGGATCGCAGTCGTCTCCGATGCCGTCGTTGTCCTCGTCGTGCGCGCCGCCGGCCTGGTGCTCGCAGAAGTCCTTGCCGTTCGCGATGCCGTCGCCGTCGAGGTCGCCGGTCGCCGAGATGCAGGTCGGGCCCGCCGGGTCGGTCAGATCGCAGATCGCGCCGGCGGCGCACGGCGAGGTGGCGCTGCAGGTGCCGCCCGTGGACATGGCGCCGTCGCACGAGGCGAGCGCAAGCAGCAGGGCCCAACGCACGCCTCCAGCATCTCAGATTTCCGAGGCGCTCTTCATCCCACATCTCGAATCGGTGACAGGCAAGGCATGGCAGCACGCACACTTGCGCTGGCCGGCATCTTGCTGAACCCGGGAGCATGCGGCTCCACCACCTCGCGATCCCTCTGCTCGTGCTGGCAGCGTGCTCCGACAGCGACACGCCCACCGATCACGTGCAGGCGCGCACCACGCAGCTCGTCGAGTACAGCTCGTGCAGCGCTCTCGAGGGCGACCTCAAGCAGATGGTGATCCACGAGCTCGATGCCGACATCGATCGCGCGGACTGGAGCTGGGGCTACGGCGCGGCCGGCGAGGGCGACTCGAACGGCGCAGCGGGCGCCGGCGGCGACTCGAGCACCGGTGGCGGACGCCAGGAAGGCGTCGACTACTCGGGCACGAACAACCAGGTCGACGGCGTCGACGAGGCGGACTTCGTCAAGACCGACGGCTATCACATCTACACGCTCAACGGGAACCGCCTGCACATCATGGGCGTACCCGAGTTCGGTCAGCTCACCGCCGAGAGCGTGACGCAGATCGAGGGCTATCCGTACCAGATGCTGCTCGACTCGACGACGCATCGCGCGGTCGTGTTCTCGCAGATCGACGTGTACTCGCTCCCCGACGGCCATCCGCTCAAGCAGCTCGTCGGCTACACCGACAGCGACTCGAGCGACTGGTACTGGCGCGTCAAGGAGCTGTCGAAGATCACGGTGATCGACGTCAGCGACACGACCGCGCCGCGCCTCGTCCGCGAGCTGTACTACGAAGGCTGGTACCAGACCGCGCGCAAGGTCAACGACTCGATCCGCGTCGCCGGCTACGCGATGATCGATCCCGCGGTGATCTGGGGCTGGTGGGGCGTGTGGGACGCGAACCATCACGACAAGGACGCGACCAAGCAGTGGGTGCGCCGCCGCGTCAACGCGATGCACCTCTCGGACTTCATCCCGATGATCTACGTCCGCACGCCGGATGGTCACTTCGCGACGAACAGCCTCTCCGACTCGTCGTGCCGCCAGTTCTACCGGCCGAGTGACTCGCACGCGCGCGGCATCACGTCGATCATCTCGTTCGACCTGCTCCACGACAACGTCACGTGGGACGCCGACCACGTGGTGTCGAACTACTCGACCGTGTACTCGTCGACCGACACGATGGTCGTCGCGGAGAGCGCGCACGACTGGTGGTGGTACTGGTGGTTCCAGAACGACATGGACCAGCTCAACGTCCACGCGTTCGACATCAGCACGCCCGGCCAGACCCACTACATCGGCTCGGGGCGCGTCGACGGCATGGTGCTCGATCAGTTCTCACTCGACGAGACGAATGGCTCGATCCGCGTCGCGACCACCACGAACCGCTACTGGCGCTGGTGGACGAACGAGCAGGACCAGCCCAAGCCCGAGAACCACGTGTGGACGCTCTCGCGGAACAACGTCTCGGGCGATCACCTCTCGATCACCGGTCACCTCGGCGGCATCGCGAAGGGCGAGGTGCTCCAGACGTCTCGCTTCGTCGGTGACAAGGCGTACCTCGTGACATTCCACTACACCGACCCGCTGATCACGGTCGATCTCTCCGACAACGCGCATCCGCAGCTCGTCGGCGAGCTCACGGTGCCGGGCTTCTCGACGTACCTCCATCCGATGGACCCGACGCACCTGCTCTCGATCGGCATCGACAGCACGCAGACCTGGCGGACCAACATCTCGCTGTTCGACGTCTCGAGCTTTGCACATCCAGTCCTGTCGGCCGCGCTGCCGATCGACGCGAGCCACGACTGGGGCTGGAGTCAGGCGCTCTACGATCACCACGCGTTCCAGTACTGGGCGCCGAAGAAGCTGCTCGCGATCCCGCAGTCGACCTGGGACAACACCGGCAACACGTACCGCTACCTGTCGACGCTCGTCGTGATCAACGCCGACACGGCCACCGGCCTCAGCGTGAAGGGCACGATCGATCACAGCGCGTACTACAACAGCGATCCCAACGACTACTGGCAGTTCGTTGACATCCGTCGCAGCATCTTCATGGGCGACTACATCTACGCGATCAGCGACAAGGCGATCACCGCGCATCGTCTGAGCGACCTCGGCAAGGTCGCCGAGCAGGTGCTGCCGGGCTATCAGCCGGGCGACTACTACTGGTGGTGGTGATGAAGCCCAGATGAAGAGCCACGAGTGTGGCGGGCGCAGCGAGACCGTTCGTTCACGGTCTCTCAGCCGATGGCTTGCAACGTGACGAATTGTTTAGATTCGTGCATGGCACGCCAGATGCCTTACATCATGGGTATGAAGAAAATCATCCTTGCGATTGCGTGTCTCGGCCTCGCCGGTGGCGCTGCCTCGGCGGACCGCTTCCATGGCGGCGGTCACGGCCCGGTGGTCCACGGCGGTGGCGGTGGCCCGGTCGTCCGGGATCATCGCGGCGGCGGTGAGTACCGCGGTGGCGGCGCGTATCACGGCGCCCGCGAAGGCGGCGTTCGCGTGACCGCCGGCGCCCGCGAGTACCGCGGCGGCTACAACCGGCCTGTCTACAACAGCGGCTACCGCTACAACAACGGCTACCGCAACAGCTACGTTCGCCGCCCGATCTACGTCTCGCGCCCGGTCATCCGCGAGCGGTACTACGACTACCGCTATCGCCCGTCGCTGATCGTCGAGAACTACCCGGCCCGTGACGGCTACTACTGGGTCGCCGGCCAGTGGACCTGGGACGGCTACGAGTGGCAGTGGCAGCCCGGCCACTACGAGCCCGACCCGAACTACGGCGTGAGCGCCGGGGTTTACATCGGTGGCTACTAGTACGTGACGTGCTCGGGTTTTCCCGAGCGGTCGTAATAGGTCCACGCGCCGGTCTTCTTGCCGGCCGTGTACCGCCCTTCAGAGAGCGGCGCGCCGGACTCGTACCAGGATGTCCACGCGCCGCTCGGCGTTCCGGACTCGTAGGCGCCTGTAAAGCGCTTCTGTCCGCCGCGGTAGAAGCCCTGCCAGCCGCCGCGCTCCTTGCCCGCGTCGTAGTCGCCCGCGAGCATCGGCTGGCTGTTGTCGTAGAAGAAGTCCCAGTGCCCGACCTGCTTGCCGCCGTCGAGTGAGCCCTGCTTCTCGATCGCGCCATTCGGGTGCCACCAGGTCCACGCGCCGGTCGCGATCTGCGTGATCGAATCGTCGTCCTTCGCACGGCAGACCTGGCAGCCGAGCTTGCGCGACTTCGCATCGGCGACCCACGCGCCACCGATCGCGTAGCAGGCCTTCGGCCCGGGCCCGAGCTCGCGGCCCATCTCGAATTCAGCGGTGCGCCACGGCCGGCCGTCGGGCCAGTAGAACTGCCACTCGCCGGTGCGCAGGCCGTCCTCCATCATGCCGGTTGCCTCGAGGTTGCCGGTGTCGTGGAAGTACAGCCACGGGCCGGACTCGCGATCGTTGCGCATGTAGCCGCTCGAGAGCAGCTGACCGTCGTACGAGAACTGCGTCCACAGGCCGGACTTCTGGCCCATCTCGTCGAACTCGCCGGCCCACTTCACCTTGCCGTTCTCGTAGTACTCGGCCCACGCGCCGACGCGCATGTTGTTGGCGAACGAACCGACGAGCGCGAGCTCGCCCTGGATGTGATACCGGCGATACGGGCCGTTCTTCTTGCCGGCGTCGTACGTGGTCTCCTCGTCGAGCGCGCCGTTGTCGTAGTAGCGCTTCCACAGGCCGTGGCCCTGGCCGCCGAGATAGGAGACATCGAACGTGTGCTTGCCGGCCGGCGAGAACTCGTGGACATCGCCGGTGCCCGACGTGACCTGCGACGTGCCGTAGAGCTTGCCGGTCGTGCTCACCCACGAGTGCGTGCCGTCGGGGATGCCGAGCGCCCACACGCCTTCGTGGAGCAGCTCGCCGCTGGGGTGGCGCTCCTCGCCGTGACCGTCCCGGTAGCCGTCGACGAAGTTGCCGTTCCAGCGCATCGCGCCGTTCGGGTAGTAGCCGGTCCAGATCCCCGACTCCTTGCCCTTCACGAGGCAGCCGTCCTCGCCGGCCTCGTAGTCGATCTTCCAGTCGCCGCCGTTCGCCTTGCACGCGAGCGCCTCGTCGCTCTTGCGCTCGCCGTGATCCATCTCGAACGTGCGCCACTTGCCGCCGGCGGCGAACCACTCGGTCCACGTGCCCTGCGCGTAGCCGTCGACCATCGGGCCCTGCGTCTGCTTCTCGCCCTTGGGGCCGTAGAACGTCCACGTGCCCTGGCGGACGCCGGCGACGTAGGTGCCTTCCTCGACCTTCGCGCCGTCGTCGGTCCACAGCGTCCACATGCCGTCCTGCTTGCCGTTCTTGTAGTGGCCGCGCACGACGATCTGACAGTTGTCGCTCCACTTCTCGTAGAGGCCGTCGCGGATGCCCTTCGTCATCTCGGCGCGTTCGGCGAGCGCCCCCGACGGATAGGTCTTCGACTTGACCTCGGCATGCGCGGTCGAGGCTGCGAGCAGGAGCAGGAGTGCATTCCTCATGGTTCGAGGATTCCCTTCACGACCTGATCGGCGGTCACGCGCACCGGGCTGCCATCGAGCGACGACAGGTCGCTCTGCTCGAGCGCGACCTTGGGCGAGAAGGCGGCATCGTGGAACGCGTCGAGCGCGGAGATCACCGAGTCGTCCTTGCCGCCCTTCCCGCAGGCGAACTGGAAGCCCGCGGTGTCGGTGAGGCAGAGCTCGACGACGTTGTCGGTGCTGCGCGCGAACACCTTGAACGGCGCGGCGGTGGTCTCGGTGAACCGCGGCGAATTCGCGGCGCGGCTGATGGCCTCGCGTGCGGCGGGTGAGTTGTCGGAGTCGAAGCTGACCGGCAACGGCACGTCGAGGATGCGGAGGATCGACGGGAACTTCTGCAGCACCTCGTGATACGGGCGCGCATCGAGCTTGCCGAGCCGGCGCAGCGCATCGGCCTCCCATGCCATCGAGCGAAAGCGCAGCAGCGCCTCCTCCTGCGGCAGCTTCGCGAGCGCGGGCTTCGCGAGATCGACCGCCGCCTGGAGATCGCCGCGGCGATACAGCAGCTCGGCGTCGAACAGATCGAGGTACGGCGTGGCCTCGGGGAACTTCGCGTCGAGCTCGCGGGCGTGCGCCACGGCATCGCGGGTCACGCCGGTGCCGAGGATCGCGGCGAGGTTCATCGTGCGCCACGCGCCGTCCTCGTCGGGCTCGCCGAGGTTGGGCCGCACGAACGTGACGAGCGTGTCGTCGTCGGCCAGCAGCTGGACGAGCTCGCGCCGCACGGTCCAGCGCGCCGCGATCAGCCGCACGAGGTCCATCGACATCGTCGCGAGCATCGGCCGGACCGCGGTCTTCTCGGCCTCGCGCGCGAGCAGTGCATCGACGGCCTGCCAGTAACGGAAGCTGCGCAGGAGCGCCGCGCCGCGCTTGCTGGTCGAGGTCATGCCGGTGCGCTCCGGCATCTCGTAGACCTCGCGCGCGAGCCGCTCGCCGTCGGCGGTGCGCCCGAGCGCGTAGAGGATGTCGCCGAGCAGCGCGCGCCGCATGATCGCGAACTGCGGCCGGTAGCGCTTGGGAATCGGCACGGCCTTGAGCGACTCGAGCGCGGCGATCGACTTCTGGAAGTCGCCCTCGCTCAGGTAGAGCCCGACGAGCTGGTCGTAGCCATCGCCCTCGCAGTCCTTGTCCTCGGCCTTGTGCGCGCGCAGCGCGAGATCCTCGGCTTCCTTGATGCGGAACCGCGAGAATGCCGAGCCCGACGCGTTGCGCAGCATGTTGCAGCTCTTGCCCTGCGTGACCTCGACGCCCTCCATCGACCACTTGTACGTCTCCTCGCGGTCGTGCGCCTCGAACTCGAGCGAGAGCATGCCGTTGTACGCGTGCTGGCGCTCGTACGGATTCTCCGAGGCGGCGAGTCGCCGGCCGAGCGCGCGCGCCTCGTCCATCCGGCCGAGCTTGAACAGCGGCCAGATCCGCAAGGTCTCGTCGGTGTCGTCGTACTTCTTTGCGTAGCGATCGACGACCGCGAGCGCCTCGTCCATCCGATCCATCTCGTGGTCGATCCAGTACTCCTCGTGCAGGAGCTTCTTGTCCCACGTGGGCGGAGTGCCGTACTTCGCGATCAGCGCCTCGGCGCGGTGGATGAAGTAGAGCGCGCGGGCGTGATTGCCTTCCTCGTCGTGCTGGACGCGCGCCATCGCGTAGTTCGCGATGAACGAATCGTTGTCGTGCTCGAGGATCTTCTCGGCGTCGGTGCGCGCCTTGATCAGCTGCTCCTTGTCGAGCTCGTCGAGCACGGTCTGCTCGGCGGGCGTCGCAGCTGCACGCACGGCATCATCCGCATGCGCGGACGCCGCGATCAGCAGCAGGAGCAGCGCTTTCTTCACTTCAGCGTCCTCCGGCTCAGTGCCTCGAGCGGCACGCTGACGGCCTCGGCGATCACCTGCTCCGCGCGCGCGCCGGGCGCGAGCTCGAGGCGGTGGGCGAACAGCGGCGTCGCGAGGTACTCGACGTCCTCGGTCGACACGAAGTCGCGGTTGCGCAGCATCGCGAGCGTCTGCAGCGCCGGAATCGCCTGGACGAGGCAGCGCGTCGAAACGCCCTGGCGCACGCGCTTGTCGGCGCGCAGGCGCTGCGCGATGTCGACGAGGCACTCGTGCACGTGCACGCTGACGGCGACCTGCGCGCGAAGCAGATTGCGCGCCGAGACGATCGCACCGCGGCTCACGTTCGGACGCGGCGTGATCTCGCGCGGCTGGCCCCACGTGCGCAGCACCTGGAGCTCGGAGTCGCGATCGATGTGCTTCATCACGAGCTTGAACAGGAACCGGTCGAGCTGCGCGAGCGGCAGTGGATAGGTGCCGACCGCGTCGAGCGGGTTCTGCGTCGCCATCACGAAGAACAGCTGGTCGAGCTTGTACGACACGTTGTCGACCGTCACCTGCTTCTCCGCCATTGCCTCGAGCAGTGCGCTCTGGACCTTCGGACTGGTGCGGTTGATCTCGTCGACGAGCACGACATACGCGAACACCGGGCCGCGCCGGAACTGGAACGTGCTGGTGTGCGTGTCGAAGATCGTGACACCTGTGACGTCACTCGGCAAAAGGTCCGGCGTGAACTGGAGCCGCCGGAAGCTGGGGATGTCGTCGTCGGGCAGGTCGTCGTGGATCGCGTTGCCGAGCGACTTCGCGAGCGTGGTCTTGCCGGAGCCCGGGTAGTCCTCGAGCAGGCAGTGGCCGTCGGCGAACAGCGCGACGAGCACGAGCTCGATCACGTCGTCGCGGCCCATCACGTTGTCTTTCATGTGGCCGCGCACGTGCTCGGCGATCTCGCGGGCCTCGGCGAGCGAGGACACCGTGTGCTTGGTCGGGGGCGTTTCGTGTGCGGTCACCATGCGATCTCCTAGCGAGTAAACAACCAGCCAGCGGGGTTGAGCGTCGCCACCACGCGACGCAGGAAGGGCAGGGAGCGCCGCAGCTCGCGCCGCGTGTGACGCGCCAGGTCGCGGACGTTCGCGAGCGGGCCCGGCTGGGCGCCGAGCGCCTCGCGCAGGTGCTCGCGGGTGAGGCGCGCGAAGCTCGGCGCGTGCGCGGCGATCCGCTGGGCGTGCTTCTCGCGAGTCTCGCCGAGCTGGCGTGCGAGCCCGAGGTCGGCGAGCCGGTCGAGCACGCCGATGTAGATCGTGCGCGTGCTGCCGCGCCGCAGCTGGCGGAACAGCTTCATCGCATAGGCCGCCGCGAGCGCGCTGCCGA
>Ga0070678_100001725_pt1 | contig 11739 bp, 10 predicted proteins | sample KBSM73metaG_FD_65647 | JGI IMG/M metagenome (GOLD analysis project Ga0070678, IMG submission 65647) | Miscanthus rhizosphere microbial communities from Kellogg Biological Station, Michigan, USA - KBS M7-3 metaG | ecosystem: Host-associated > Plants > Roots > Rhizosphere > Soil ...
CACGGCGGGCGCCTCTCGGCGCGCCACATGCGCTCAAGTAGGCCAGAGGCCGGTAGCGCATGGTATTTGCGGACGTCTTGTCGGCACCGGGCCCTGCTTTTCGTTGCTGGACAAACCGGTCGATCAGCTAGCTCCTAGCAGGACCTCGTAGACAGTGGGTCCGGAGGGAGCTCCGGCACCGCCCGAGCGCTCATGTTGCGTCTATGAGCCCGCAGGCGCCGCACCTCGTCCCGCGTCACGAACGCCTCATGATGCGCCCTTCAACTGGACGAGGTGATCCGGACTCTAAGTGAAGTTTGGCGCCGGGGATAAGACCCGATCGGGGCGAAGCCCCTCTTCCCAAATTGCAGGCGGTTCCAAGCCCTCGTCCTCCTGGAGGACGGGTGCAGCGGTGGAAGGCGACAATTTTGCCCAAGAAATGTCATCATAACACTTGACAGTGACTGAAATGACACGGCCTCGCCCGCATGGTGAGAGGTCAGGCGCATCCCCTAGAAGGTCCGGTCAGAAGTGCAGCCCCTCAGAGCCCAAGCCAGGCAGCTCGCGTCAGAGCCTTCGCATCAGGATATTCCCGCCCTGGCGAAGCGCTTCCTTGAGCCGCTGCGCGGAGAAAATCCTCCCGCGCCGAGGCGGCCAGCCTTCCCAAGACCGACCCTGGTTCCGACAGCGATTGGCTTCCCCAGCCAGCAAGCCCACGCGAAGGTTCAGCCAGACGCGCCCGAGCCGAGGCCGGCCGCGGATCAAGGCAAGCGCGGTCTGAGCAGAAATGCTTGGGTCTCGGCTTTGGTGGTCTTGGCCCTCATTCCATTGACCATGCTCTTCGTTCGGCTGTGGCAGGACATGGTGGCAGCGCACGCAGTTCATGGAACACCTCCTGCTGCCAAATCGAGCACACCGAGCCCGCCTGCCCCAACCGCTTTGGCGCAGCCCGAGCAACGCCCGAGTACGTTGGAAGTCGCTCTTTCCTCGCCTGACCGCATCGAGGCCAAGGCCGGCGACGTCATCGAGTTTCCCGTCGCCATTGACGCGACTGACGCGCTCCCAGTGCGCAGCATCATCGCCGTCACTGCGCTCCCCGAGGGCGCCACCTTCTCGCAAGGCCGTCCCTATGGCATCACTGGTTGGAGCCTCCGCACCGACGAGATCGCCGACTTGCAATTGCGTCTGCCGGAGCGTGGGGCCACCTCCAACATGCGCCTCGAGCTCATCGCGGCGGACGGAACCGTACTGGCGCAATCCGAAACACGGCTGAGCATCGCCCCCTCGTCCGCTGACACCGCCGCCGTCGTCGCCGCGAGCGCAAGCAATCCCTTCGAACAGGTCGCGACAGCCGAGACAACCCGATCGATCGACAGCTCGTCGCTCCCGCCACAGCAGAGGCCGGCAGCGTCGGCCGGAGCCGCCCCCGCGGTGAAGGTCAACACCGTAAAGGTCGTGACCATACCGGCCCCGCCACCGGCGCGCCCGCATGACGGGGGCTATGCGCTGGGTCCCCCGCCGGAAGAGCCGCGAGCGCCCGCCGAGTGGATGGAGACCAAATCCGCGGTGGACATGCACGCGAAGGCGGAGAAATCCTCAGAGACGGTCAAGGTCGCCGGCAAGGGCCTCAAGCTGCGGGTCATGGCGCGGCATAAGAAGTGGGTGCAGGTCACCGATCCCAAAACATCGACGACCGGCTGGATCTATAACCGCTTCCTCACGCCGATCGAGCCCGCCGCGCATTAGCGCGCCCTTCAAGTGGGCCCAACCGGCCCGCATGCGCTGAGTTTGCCAAATTGTGGATGGCCGGGCCAAGCCCGGCCATGACGATCCGAAGGCGTTTCAGCTGCTCAAAGCGGGATGTTGTCGTGCTTCTTGGGCGGGTTGGCGAGGTGCTTGTTGCGCAGCATCTGTAGCGCTCGAGCGATGCGCTTGCGCGTACCGTGCGGCATGATCACCTCGTCGATATAGCCGCGCTCGGCCGCCACGAACGGATTGGCGAAGCGCGCCTGGTATTCGTCGATGCGTTTCTTGATCTTGGCGGGGTTCGCGAGCTCGGCGCGGTAGAGGATCTCGGCTGCGCCCTTGGCCCCCATCACCGCGATCTCGGCCGAGGGCCAAGCATAGTTGATGTCGCCCCTGATGTGCTTCGAGCTCATGACGTCGTAGGCCCCGCCATAGGCTTTCCGCGTGATCACCGTTACCTTCGGCACAGTCGCCTCGGTGAAGGCGAACAGGAGCTTGGCGCCGTGCTTGATCAGCCCGCCATATTCCTGGTCGGTGCCGGGCAGGAAGCCCGGCACATCGACGAAGGTGACGATCGGGATGTTGAAGCAGTCGCAGAAGCGCACGAAGCGCGCGGCTTTCCGCGATGCGTCTGAATCGAGCACGCCGGCGAGCACCATGGGCTGATTGGCGACGATGCCAATGGTGCGCCCTTCCATGCGGGCGAAGCCGATCACGATATTGCGGGCGTAGGCCTCCTGAATCTCGAAGAAGTCGCCCTCGTCGACAACTTTGAGGATCAGCTCCTTGATGTCGTAGGGCTTGTTCGGATTGTCTGGGATGAGCGTGTCGAGCGACGGCTCATCGCGGTCCCACGGATCGCGGGTGGGAAGCTCAGGCACGCCGGAGATATTGCTCGACGGCAGGAAGTCCATCAGCCGGCGCATCTGGAGCAGCGCCTCGACGTCGTTCTCGTAGGCGCCGTCGGCGATCGACGACTTCGTCGTATGGACGATGGCGCCGCCGAGCTGCTCGGCCGTCACTTCCTCCTTGGTCACGGTCTTCACCACATCGGGACCGGTGACGAACATGTAGGAGGTGTCCTTCACCATGAAGATGAAGTCGGTCATGGCGGGGGAGTAAACATCGCCGCCGGCGCACGGGCCCATGATCACGCTGATCTGCGGGATCACGCCCGAGGCGAGCACGTTGCGGGTGAACACCTCGCCATAGCCGCCGAGCGCCGCCACGCCCTCCTGGATGCGCGCGCCGCCGGCGTCGAACAGGCCGATGATCGGCGCGCGGTTCTGCAGCGCCATGTCCTGGATCTTGATCATCTTGTTGGCGTGCGCTTCCGAGAGCGAGCCGCCGAACACGGTGAAATCCTTGGCGAACACATAGGTGACGCGGCCATTGATGGTGCCCCAGCCGGTGACCACGCCGTCGCCTGGGACTTTGCTCTGCTCCATGCCGAAATCGATGCAGCGGTGCTCGACATACATGTCGAACTCCTCGAAGGAGCCTTCGTCGAGCAGGAGCTCGAGGCGCTCTCTCGCCGTGAGCTTGCCGCGCTTGTGCTGAGCGTCGATGCGGGCCTGGCCGCCGCCGGCTCGCGCCTTGTCGCGACGGATTTCAAGCTCCTCTAAGACTTCCTTCATCAGCCCGCTCCCAATGACGCAAGGGTGACGGTGAATAGCATGGGGGGGAAGCCGCGCAAATGCCGCCGCTTCCCGGGAACAGGCCGAATCGGGCCGCGATGCCGCATGCGTCACCGCCGCCCATATTCGGCTAAATTGCTGTCAAAATTGGATAATAATCCGCGCCGCAAAGGAAGGGAGCGCCCGATGGGAACACTTCACCTGACGCGGCGCGGGTTCTTGGTTGCCGCCGGAAGCGCCGCTTGTTTAGCTGTGCTCCGACCGAGGATCGCCCGCGCGATGGCTGTGCCGCTCAACGATTTCAAGACGACCATGACAACCATGTTCTGGGTGGGCGAGCAGGCCGACGCCGAGAATGCCTACATCCCCAATCACGAGAGTTACTGGGACAAGGATTGGCTCGCCAGTTTCGGCGGCGTGGATGATCCCTGGCATCGCAACGGCCATTGGCCGGCAGGGTTCGCACCAAAGGAGAACCCGTTCTACGTGGCGCTGCCCTATGGCGAGTTCGCCGAGCAGAACCAGCTGAAGGCCGAGGCGAGCGACATCCCCTGGTATCGCCCCGGGCTCGATCCCCTGCTGAAGAACCGCTGGGTCGAGATCCGCTACAATGGGCGCTCCTGTTACGCGCAATGGCAGGATGTCGGTCCGTGCGGCGAGGACGACTTCGGGTTCGTGTTCGGCGACGCAGACGTGCCGCTCAACACTTTCGACGCCGAGGCCGGGTTGGATCTGTCTCCAGCGGTCTGGCATCACCTCGGCATGACCGACAATGCGCTGACCGAATGGCGTTTCGTGGATCAATCGGAGGTTCCGGAAGGACCCTGGACCGAAATCGTCACCAGGTCCGGCAATAACCGCTGAATTTCAGGCGCGAAGTGTCTCGAGCACTTGTGCCGCTGCGTCAAAGTCGCGACGGCGATGGGCGCGGCGGTGCGCGGCCTCGGCATCCTCGCCCCACTGGCTGATCTGGAAGTCCTCATCCACATGGGCTGCCTGCCATGCCTGTTCAGGGGTGAGCCTGCCGCGCAACACCGCAGTCGGAAGCAGGGCTGAGCCGGTGAGCGTGGTCATGACGTGCATTGCAGCGAGGCTGAAGGCGTCGAGTCCCTCCAGCGCGCGTCTGACGCCATCAAGTGAAGCTTTGGGCTGGGCCACATGCACGACGCCTTCGGCAAGGTTGAGGGGCGCATCGAGCGTGGTCTTGGCCCAGGAGAGCACCGGGTCCCAATGCTTGGTCTGCGATGCGACCAACGCTTTCGGCCCCTCGGTACGGTAGCAGAGGAGATCGGAGCCGGCATATTTCAGGATGTCATCGATCACCGTCTGCTCGTGACCTCTAACCCCGTCGATCGCGCTATTGGCGAGCTTAGTGAGCGGCATGGTCGAAGGATCGATGCGCTCCTGTTGCGCACGCCATTCGTCGGCGGCCGCCTCGGCGAGCGCCCGTGTGGGGAAAATAAGATGCGACTTGCCTGGGGTGCGCACCGGCTTGCCGTCGAGCAGAAGCGAGGCCGCCCCGCCCTCCTCATGTTTTATTGTGACGTCCTTGTAGAAGCGCTTGGGAAGATTTGCGGCGCGCGAGACACCTAAAGCGGCACTTTTGCTCGTGGAAGTCATCTCTCGCGCTCAGCCTTTGCGTGCCTTCGCGCCAGCCGGGCGCTTCGGCACCGGCTCGGCCCTGACAGGCGTGCGCGTGCGCGACTTCTCCTTGCGTGCAAGCTTCTCGTAGTCCAGCCGCAGTTCCTGCAAGGTCTTGTCGTCCAGCTCTTCGAGATCGAGCAGCACGTTGCGCGCCCTCTTCGTCACGCGGATCAGCTCGTCGAGCTTGATCTGCATGGCCGTCGTATCGCGGTTCTGCGTGTTCTGGATCACGAACACCATCAGGAAAGTGACGATCGTGGTACCTGTGTTGATGACGAGCTGCCAAGTATCGCTGAATCCGAACAACGGCCCCGAGATCGCCCACACCACGATCGTCGCGAGCGCAATGAAAAACGTGACCGGCTGCCCCGTGAACTGAGAGACCGACTGGGCAAAACGCACGAACCAAAGACTACGATCTCGCATTATCTATTCCTTATTCCTTCTCGCTGCGCCGCGATCATAACGCTCTACTGGCTGTTTCCGCCTCATTGCCTTCGGCAAAGCCGAGCAGGGCGAAGGCCTTCGCCATGTGCTCAGGCAGAGGCGCAGTGATATCCACGATGCCTTCGCCGGAAGGGTGCGGGAAGCTGATGCGTCGGGCATGCAGGTAAAGCCTGTTGGGGATACCCTCGGGCAAGTTCTTGTCGCCTTGGTATTTGCCGTCGCCGAGAATGGGATGGCCGATGATCGCCATGTGGGCGCGGAGTTGATGCTGGCGTCCAGTCACGGGCTTGAGCGAGACGAAGGCGACCTTCTGCCCTGCCCTGTCCACCACTGCATAATGGGTGACGGCGGACTGCGCGATGTCCTGTTCGCCCGCGCGCGCTTTGCGCACCCGGTCGCCGTCGGGACCGCCTGCCTTGACCAGGGCAGCATCGATCTTGCCTTGGGGCGGCTTCGGCACGCCGTGCACCAGCGCCCAATATATCTTGCGCACCGAGCGCGTCTGGAAGGCGCGGCCGAGCTTTGCCGCGATGGCGCGGCGCTTGGCGATCACCAGCACGCCGGTGGTATCGCGATCGAGCCTGTGCACGAGGCGCGGCCGCGTCTCGGGTCCGTCGCCCAGGCCTTCGAGCAGGCGGTCGACATGGTGCGTCGTCTTGGTGCCGCCCTGCACGGCGATGCCCGACGGCTTGTTGAGCACCAGCAGGTCATCGTCCTCGTAGAGCGTGATGGAGGCGAGAAACGTACGGTCGGCCTTTGACACCGCCTGCGCCGGCGCAGGCGGTGGCGGCGTATCGGGAAGCGGCGGGATGCGCACCGTCTGGCCCGCGGCAAGCCGCGTGCTCGCCTTGGCGCGGCCGCCATCGACCCTCACCTGGCCGGTGCGCAGCAGCTTCTCGAGCCGGCTATGCGGCAGCGAGGCGTAGTGCGTCTTGAACCAGCGGTCGAGCCGCATGCCATCTTCGGCGCGGCTCACCACCCTTGTCTCAACTCCCGCCATTGGAGTGCGCGTCCCTTCACTGTCCCCAAAGCATACGCGGTGGCGCAATTTGGCCTGCAATGGGCTTTGATCGGAATAAATTACCGTCTACATTCTGCCTATCAGTGCGAAAGGGGATGGAGTCCCCCTGAACCGCCGCTGCGCTAATGACTCCTACCGCATCTTTGTCATGCGGTGGGAGACTAGGTCTGCAACCCGCCGCAAGGCGGGTTTTGTTTTGCCAGCACCCGCCTCCACACCTCGCGGGCTTGAGCAGGAAGCCAAGGAGGCGACATGACTGGAATTTGGGCTTTGGCAGCGCTGTGGCTCGGCCTTGCGCCGATTGCATCTCTCCTATCGATTTGGCTCAGGGTCTCCACTGCGCTGTCCGAGATCATCGTCGGCACCATCGCGCAGTTGGTCATCGGGGCCGCCCTCGGCTCCGTCGTACTCGGCACCGAGGAGACGTGGATCAAAGTTCTTTCGGGCACGGGCGCCATCGTTCTCACTTTTCTCGCTGGCGCCGAGCTCGATCCCCAAGTGTTCAAGCGCAAATGGAAGGAGGCGACCGCAGTCGGCTTCGTGGGATTCTTCTTCCCGTTCTTCGGCTGCGCTGCCGCCGCCTATTTCCTGCTCGGCTGGAACCCGATAGCAAGCTGGCTCGGCGGTGTCGCCCTCTCCACCACGTCGGTCGCCGTCGTCTACGCCGTAATGCTGGAATCCGGATTGAACAAGACCGAATACGGCAAGACCGTGCTCGCCGCGTGCTTCATCAACGATCTCGGCACCGTGCTCGCGCTCGGCTTCATCTTCGCCCCCTTCACGCTGAAGACGCTCATCTTCGCCGCCGTCGCGGTCATGGTATTCGCCATTCTGCCGTGGCTTACGCCGAGATTCTTCAAGCTCTATGGCAACCGGCCGTCGGAGCTCGAGACCAAGTTCCTCCTGCTGTGTCTGTTCGGCTTAGGTGCCCCTGCCGCCTGGGCAGATAGCGAGGCTGTCTTGCCCGCCTACATTATCGGCATGGTGCTCGCCGGCACCGTGGGCCGGGACCACATGCTCATCCGCAGGCTCCGTACCCTGACCTTCGGCTTCCTCACGCCGTTCTATTTCATTCGTGCGGGTTCGTTCGTCTCGATTCCGGCGCTTATCGCTGCTCCGTTCGCCTTCGTGCTCCTGCTCCTGGTCAAGATGTTCACGAAGTTCGTGGGAGTCTTTCCAGTGACCAAGGCGCACAAGACGCCCCAGCAAGAGGCGATGTACACCACGCTGCTGATGTCGACCGGGCTGACCTTCGGATCCATCTCCTCCTTGTTCGGCTTGTCGCACCACATCATCGACCAGGGGCAGTATTCAATCCTTGTTGCCGGCGTGATCGGTAGCGCCGTCGTTCCGACTCTTATCGCCAACGCCTTCTTCCTGCCGCATCATCTTCTGCCGCAGCCGGCAGGGGACGACGAGGCGCTGGCGATTGCCGAATTCGAGGAAGAGCCCCCCGCGCCGGTGCGAAAGCTAGAACCGACTCAGCCTATATAGGCGTGAAGCCCACGCCCAAGTTCGGAACACCTCATGATGAGCTATATCTGGATTGCGATTGGCAGCGCGATCGGCGGCGCTGCGCGCTATTGGTGCACGGGATTCGCGGCGCGCCTGTTTGGTGAAACCTTCCCGTGGGGCACCCTGCTCGTGAATATCACAGGGTCTCTCATCATCGGCTTTTTCGCGACTTTGACCGGACCGGACGGCCGCTTCTTCGTAAGCTCGACGACACGCCAGTTCGTCAGGATCCCGAACGTGCGGCTGGAATATGTGCAGAACGAACCCAAGGGAATTCAAACCGCGTTCTGGCGGAGCGTCGGCCCCTCGCAAAACATCTTCGTGGCGAGAGCTTCATTGATGAGCTTGCCGCAGCCCGCCAAGAAAGATCCGGTGGAATATCGCCGTGCTCTGCTCGACAAATCGCCGCGTGCCAAGGCGTGCTCGATCTGGCCGCCGAGAAGTCAGGCTGGGGCCAGCCCCTGCCGAAAGGCTCAGGCCGCGGCGTGTCGGTGCAGAATGTGTTTGGCAGCTACATGGCGCAGGTCGCCGAGGTCGCGGTGTCCAAGGACGGCGACGTTGCGGTCAAGCGTATCACCTGCGCGGTCGATTGCGGTATCGGGATCAATCCCAACACCATCGAGGCGCAGGCGCAAAGCGCCATCCTCTATGGTCTGACCGCCGCCCTTTACGGCGAGATCACGCTGAAAGACGGCCGGGTGGAACAGAGCAATTTCGACAGCTATCGAGCCTTGCGCATCAATGAGATCCCCGCGATCGACATCCACATCATCGACAGCGGGGAGGCTCCGGGCGGAATGGGCGAGCCCGAGACCTGCGCCGTCCCGCCAGCGGTCACCAATGCCATTTTCGCGGCGACCGGCGTGCGGCTGCGCAAGCTTCCTATCGATACGTCCAAGCTCAAGGCTTGATCGAGCGCTCCTTGCGAAGCTTGGCCCAGCGGTCGAGCCGCTGCTTCACCTCGGCCTCGTACCCGTAAGTCGTGGGTGCGTAGAAGGTCTGGCGCTCCATGCCGTCAGGGAAGTAGTTCTGGCCCGAGAACGCCTCCTCGTCGTTATGATCGTAGGCATAGCCGCGACCGTAACCTTCCTGCTTCATCAGCCTGGTCGTCGCGTTGAGGATGTGCTTCGGCGGGAGCAGCGAGCCGCCCTCCTCCGCAGCACGGGTGGCAAGGCCGAAGGCGACGTAGCCCGCGTTCGATTTCGGCGCGGTCGCGAGATAGATCGTGGTTTGCGCCAGCGCGAGCTCGCCTTCGGGCGTCCCCAGAAAGTCGTAAGTGTCCTTGGCGGCGATCGCCTGCACCAGAGCGTTTGGATCGGCAAGACCGATGTCCTCGATGGCCATACGCACCAGGCGGCGCGCAATATAGAGGGGGTCCTCGCCGCCGGCGAGCATGCGGGCGAGCCAGTAAAGCGAGGCGTCGGGATCAGAGCCGCGCACCGATTTGTGAAGCGCGCTGATCAGATTGTAGTGGCCGTCCTGCGATTTGTCGTAGATCGGTGCGCGCCGCTGCACCAGAGCTATCAAAGCCTCGCGGTCGAGCGGTGTCTTGGCGCCGGACGCGGCGGCGAGGAACACATCTTCTGCGAGGTTGATGGCGCCCCGGCCGTCGCCGTCGGCCATGTTGACGAGCGCCTCGCGGGCGTCGGGGGTGAGCGGCAGCTTGCGGTCTTCATGCGCCTCCGCGCGCTGCAGCAGCTGCTCGATCGCAGCCTCATCGAGCCGCCTGAACACGAGCACGCTCGCGCGCGATAGAAGCGCCGAATTGAGCTCGAAGGATGGATTCTCGGTGGTGGCGCCTACGAGAATGATGGTCCCGTCCTCCATGTGCGGCAGGAAGGCATCCTGCTGGGAGCGATTGAAGCGGTGGATCTCGTCGACGAACAACAGCGTGCCGCGCCCCTCCTCGCGCCGCGCCTTGGCCGCATCGAAGACCTTGCGCAAGTCAGAGACGCCGGAATGGATGGCCGAGAGCTGCTCGAAATGATGGTCGGTGACTTCGGCAAGGAGTCGCGCCACGGTCGTCTTGCCGGTCCCAGGCGGACCCCAGAAGATCACCGATGACAGTCGCCCCGCTTTGACCATGCGGCGCAAGATGCCATGTTCGCCGAGCAGATGATCCTGGCCAATTACCTCGTCGAGCGTCTTTGGCCGCAGCCGGTCGGCAAGCGGCCTTGGCGCACTTTCCGAGAGTCTCGCAGCCTCAAACAGATTGGCGGCGGACTTCTTCATTTATCAGCCCTGAATGGCGAGGTTATATACCTTGCCGTCTCGCTCTACCGACAGCCGCCATCCCCCGCCAGCGAGGTCGAGCACGCTCACGAGCTGTGCCACCGATTTCACCTTCTCGTTGTTGACCGCCACGACGATGTCACCGCGCTTCACCCCGATCCGTGCCGCAGGCGTCTTGTCCTTCACGTCGAGCACCACCACACCCATGCGTGAGTCATCGTCTATGCCAAGCTCCTGCGCCACGGCCGGAGACAGGTTCGCAATCTTGCAGCCGGTGAGAGGATGATGGCCGCCGAGATCGCGCGCGTCGCGGGGCGGATCTTCGACAGGCGCAATGAGCGCAATGGTGGTCGTGAGCTTCTGGCCCTTGCGCAACACGCTGAGATTGGCTTGGCCGCCGATCCCTTTGGTAACGAAGCGGTACTGGAAGGCGTGCGGGTCCTGCACCGGCTTGTCGTCGACGCCCACCACGACGTCACCGGCTTGGAGCCCTGCCCGCGCTGCAGGGCCATTGGCGCGCACGTTGCTCACGAGCGCGCCCGACGGCGCGGCAAGGCCGAGCGATTCAGCGATGTCTGGCGTGACTGGCTGCAGCGAAGCGCCGAGCCAAGGCCGCTGCACCTTGCCCCCTTTGAGCGCAGCCTGGACGACCAGCCGCACCATGTTCGACGGAATGGCAAAACCGATGCCGTGCGATCCGCCGCTTCTCGAGAAGATCGCCGTGTTGATGCCGATCAGCTTGCCGTCCATGTTGACCAGCGCACCGCCTGAGTTGCCTGGATTGATGGCGGCGTCGGTCTGGATGAAGAACTGATAGTCGGAGATGCCGACCTGCGTGCGCGCGAGCGCCGAGACGATGCCGCTGGTCACCGTCTGGCCCACGCCGAAGGGGTCGCCAATCGCGAGCACGAGGTCTCCCACTTCGAGGCTGTCTGAATCGGCAAAGACAATCGAGGGGAACTGCACGCCCTTGGCGTCGAGGCGGAGCACAGCGAGGTCGGACTGATCGTCCTTGAGGACGACCTTGGCGGGAAACTCGCGCCCGTCGGAAAGCGCCACCGTGATCTCGGCCTCACCGCTTCCCTGTATGACGTGGTTGTTGGTCACCACCACGCCGTTAGGGCTCGCGAGCACGCCTGAGCCGAGCGAGTTCTCGATGCGCTCGCGCGGAATGCCGAAGCTGTCGCCGAAAAACTGGCGGAAAAACGGATCGTCCAGGAAGGGCGAGGCCGTCTGCTCGACCCTATGCTGCACGTAGACGTTCACTACCGCGGGGGCCGCCTTTTTCACCACCGGGGCGAAGGATTGCTTGACCGCAACCTGGCTCTCGGGGACCACGCGCTCCTGGCCAAGTGCCGGCGCGCAAAAGCCCGCGAGAACTGCGAACAGAATGACCATGCCAAATTTGCCCGGTGATTTTGCCAATTCTCTCATTGCCTGGTCTGATATGGGGATTGGCCAGCGATGCTCTCGCATCTCCTATAACTCAAGTCGAATCAAGGCCGAAAACTGTCTCAC
>Ga0070678_100001728_pt1 | contig 11729 bp, 15 predicted proteins | sample KBSM73metaG_FD_65647 | JGI IMG/M metagenome (GOLD analysis project Ga0070678, IMG submission 65647) | Miscanthus rhizosphere microbial communities from Kellogg Biological Station, Michigan, USA - KBS M7-3 metaG | ecosystem: Host-associated > Plants > Roots > Rhizosphere > Soil ...
ATCGGACGTTGCGGCAACAGCATTTACCTGCCCCGGTGCAGCGTCATAAGTCCCCGCCACCCATGTATTCGCGGATGGCGCGGTGCTGGAAGGTCCGCTGCCCATCGAAAACAGAAGGGTTATTCCGGTGGCGTTATCGCTGGCCCACGTTCCAGCCGTATCGCCGGGGATGGTAACGCTGTTGTACTGCGCGACATCAGCAACATTGTGTGTGTAAGTCGTGGCGTAGGTACGCCCTCCACCACCTCTGACGGTGCAGGAATAGATGCCGGTTCGATGATGCTTGGTCCAGAACCCGATTGTGATCGGTTGGGCATCGGCTGTGCCCCATGCCAATCGTGATATGCGATATCCTTCGATGGGCTGGTAAAGTACCGTTGTTTGCGCGCCAGTGAGAGACACCTGCGCCGTAGTGGGTTGCGTATAAATGGAATTGCCGAAACCGGGCGCTATTATGCCGCCTGCGCCAGCGCCGATGACCATAGTCCCACTGAAATACAGCGCCCACCCATCGCGAACATATCCGGCTGTTGCCCTGCCAGCACTCCCAAGCTCCTGACTGACCTCCATCGATCCGTTGACCTGCAGCCCGTTAAACGCCAGAGCATCGAACGGTGCTGCAAAGATATTCGCCCGCGCCTGCGTTCGCTGCGGGATTGTCGCTGCCTGCGCAGCATAGGTCACCGCATTGGTGTCGGTGTATTGCTTGGTCGCTGCGTGCAAGCCGGTGGTCGGATCGCCGCTGAGCAGCAACAGCCCGCTCATCGCGTCGCCGCTCTTCTTGACCAACGTCGAGTTGTCTACATCGGCGACCGAGGCCGCCGCCTGCACCCAGTATCGGTTATCGTCGGCGTCGCGATACATGATGTGAAGTCGGCCACTGTCCGACTCCCACCACATGTCGCCATCGTTCGGATCAGCGGGCGGATCGTCCTGCGTGTTGACGCGTGAGCCCGGCCCTTCCGGTCCGGTCGGTCCCTCCGGTCCTGTTGGCCCATCGGCACCCGGCAACCCTTGCTCGCCCTGCGGTCCCTGCAGCGGCACCACCGGATTGGTGACCACCCACTGCGCGCTGGTGCCGTCGTCCACCCAGACGAACAGGAAGCCCGAATCGGTCTCGTACCAGAGGTCGCCCGGCTCGGCTGACGGTGGCAACGTGTCCGACATGGTGACGCTGGCACCGCCGGACTCGACCTCGACCCATGCGCCGTCCTGCCGTCCGTAAATGCTGCCGTCTACAGGTGCCTCGCCGAGGCCACCGGGAGGGCCGGGCACGCCTTGGTCACCTTGGTCGCCCTTCTCGCCCTGAATGCCCTGCGGGCCTTGCGCACCCGTGTTACCGGTGTCGCCCTTGTCTCCCTTGACGCCCTGCGGTCCCTGCGCCCCGGTGTTGCCGGTGTCGCCCTTGTCGCCCTTCGGGCCGACGACGCCCTGAATGCCCTGCGCGCCGGTATCGCCCTTCGGTCCCTGCGGCCCGACCGGCCCCATGCCACCAACCGGACCCTGCGGACCTGCCGGACCCATCGAGCCCGGCGGTCCCTGTATGCCCGGATCGCCCTTCGGTCCCTGCGGTCCTGCCGGTCCGCGCGAGCGCGTCAGCACCGCGATGTTCTGGTTGTTGGAGAACGATGTCGTGCCGGAGACGAACTGCACCGGTACCTCGAACCAGTCAGCATGACTGACCGATGGCCCGAGCAGTTTCCAGATTTGATACTGCACCGCGAGGTTGGCATCCTGAATGACGAATTCGTCGTCGGGATTGCTAATCCGCAGGATCGCCGTGACGTCGAAATCATTCATCGTCAGGCGGTCGAAATAAATCTTGGTGCCCGCCGACTGCGTCGCGTTGTTGATGCGCAGCCGCCCCGCACCGGGATCGTTCGCAGCGGTGACGCTGTCGAACCGATACGGCATCACCGACGTCGATGCGCCACTGGGTCCTTGCGGCCCCGGAGGTCCCTGCGGGCCGGGCGGTCCCGGTTCACCCGGTTCACCACCACCAACCGCATCGGTGCCGAGCACGCCATCACGAAGCCAGAGCGGCGGCTCGATGCCGATACGCTGCGCCGGACCACGCGCCGGATCGGAGCGGCCGATCAGCGTGCCTTCATCCGCTTCGAGGATGATGTCGTCGTTGTAGTTCGAGAAGATGCCCTGCTGTAGCGGATCGCCATCCTCGTCGGTGGCTAGGCGATTGACCAGCCAGACCGTCGGGTCTTCATGCTCAAGCGGAGGCACGGGTGCGCCGTCGCGACCGACGAAACCCCACGCCCTGACGTGTCCCTGTTTTCCATTACGGGCCATCTGCAGTTGGCCAGCCTATCGGTGGATAGATCGGCAGCGGTGCACGCGGCAGGTTCACCGACGCGTACCATGTCAGCGTGTTGAAGCCAGACCACACCTGCGGCACGGCCACCGAGTCCTCGCCATAGGGCTGACCGTCAACCGGGTGCTGACGGTCCTTGCCCGTTGAGAGGTAGCCGCGCTCAAGCGTCATCGGTGCCACACCGCATAGAACGCGGCGAGCATAGCCACCTGCATCAGCGAGACGCCCATCATCCACAGCACCACGGGTGCCATGATGTCGGCGTCACGCGGCGGCGGTCGCCTCAACTCGATGATGTTGGTCATGCCGGTTCGTCCTTGTCGTCGTCATCCTCGTCTTCGGCGACGTCGTCATCGTCATCCTTCGGCGCATCCGGATCGCGCACCTTGCCATCGGCGGTCCACGCCTTGACCTTCTCGGTCAACTCAGCGGTGACCGGATAGATCGCGCCCTGCGAATATTCGACGTCGTCCTCGGTGAATGTCTCGTTCACGATAAACCGCTTCTGCACCATCACTCGAACTCCTCTAACTGCTCCTCGACCGGAGCAAACCGTTTGTCCCCGAATGGAATGAAAGCACACCGGCAATTCGGGTGGGCCGGTATCAGATCGCGCGCCTTGTCGATGTCATACGGTCCATCGGCGGCGATGTCCTCGCAATCGACGCAGACCTTGTCGTCGCCTGCGGTCAACACGTTGACCAGCACCGGCTCGGCCGCTTCCTCGATCTCTTCGAGCAGACCCTCGATGGCCATGAACGCCGCGCCCTGCGCCGGAGGCAATGCGGCGAGCAGTATCTCTTCCTCGATGCTGCGCTTTCGCTTGGCCTTGTTCGCCTTCACCCGCTTGCGCCGCTTCGCCTTGCGCGAGCGCGCATCGAGCACGGCGCTGTCGTTGACGTGCTTGTGCGGCAGCCACTCCGGATCGACGCCGACCTGCGTGATGCCCTCGGCCTCGTAGGCGAACAGCTTGCCCGCATTGACCGCGCGCACCACGCCAGTGTTGACCATCAGGTTGAGCCGAAGCCGCGTGATCTTCTCCAGTATGCCGCGCACCTCGCGGATCAGTTGCTCCGGCTTCATCTTGGTCTCGATGGCGCGCACCACCTGCCGCACCACGCGGCGCTCGGTCTCCATTGCGATGCCGCGCACCTCGACCGCAGCCAGCGAGCCATGCAGTTGCGAGACGTCGGTGACGTCGAGACTTTCCAGCGAGACCTTCAACTCCTGCTCGACCAGTGCCACACCATGCGCGATGGATCGCTCGATCAGTTCGCGCGGCCAGTCCGGTGGCGTCGCCAGCGTCGCCTCGACAATCTGTGCAATCGCGCCCTCGGCGCGCGCCAGCCTGTAGCTCACCGCTTCGGCCCAGTTGATGAAGCCGAGCGGCACGGTGTTGGCTGGCGCACGCAAGCCCGCAACGTCGTGCTCTTTCAGTGCCTGCCGCAGCCGCTGGTGCAGCGAGTAAACCCTGCGACTGACCAGTGCGCGACCGTGCTTGCGCAGTCCGGCACTGCGGGTCGGGTCACGCCTGTTGGTCATTTGTGCTTTCGTCTCGCCTGTATCGCCATCGACCGCCCGCGCTGCTTTTCCTTGCGCTTCTCGTCGTGCAGCCCAGAATATTTCACCATCGGGTCGAGCCAGTACGGCAGGTCCTCACGCAACTCCATGTCGAGGATATCGACCTCGATCTCCGGCACGTCAGGTTCGGTCGGCTTCGGTTGCTTGCCCATCACGCCGCCTTTCGTTGCATCGGATGCGACTCGAAGGTCGGTGCCTTCTTGATCCACGCATCCCACTCTTTCCACGCGGTGCCCGCAACCACTACTTCCTGCTCGCTCTTGACGTTGATGCCATAGGCCGGGATCGAGATCGCGGCGGTGCGTGGCACCAGCGCGCGCAGCACGATGCGGCTGCCGTCATTCGACCAGCCGTTGGAGACATCGGCGTTGAACGAGGTCGAGGCCGCACCGTTGCGTATCACCTTGATGGCAGGTGACTTGATGTGCCCGGCTTCCTTGATGCTGCTCTCGTTGGCTTCCTTGTACTTGTCATTGTCGAGCGAGATGCCACGGTAGAGCTTCAACTCGTGCATGCCCGCCTTGTCGAGCAGCATCTGCGTGGTCTCCCACTTGGCGCGCATGTAGGCGAGAATACCCTTGTAGCCACCGATCTTCGAGTAGGTCATGTCGGCATTCTGCCGGATCGATTCCTTGTTGAGCGTCACCGCGCCACCCTTGCCGGTGCGCGGGTTGAGCCGCCCCTGCAGTTCGTCGGCGGCTGCCACCTGCAGCAACAGGCCTTCCTCTGACGTCGATGAGCCCTTCCACGCCTGCCACAGCTTGCCGTCAATGCGGCGCAACTCCTTGGGGAGATCGACGTCGGGATTGATCTCCATCACACGCTCATTGATCAACTGCTCCGCGCGCTGCAGCGACATGGTGCGTGCGATGCGTTGCGTGCGCCGATAGTCGGTGCCTGACGTGGTGTTGAGCGGGTCCCACTTGCCGGGCAGTCCGAGCACCGGCTCATCCGGATTGCCGCCGCTCTCCTCGACTTCCTTCTCGATGTCTTCGAGGATCGAGGTCGAGTTCTTGACGAAGTGGAATTTGTCCTCGTCGCTCATGTTGTGCGACCAGTTCTCCTCCATGTATTCCTTGGCACTCTCCTCCAGATAGTCCGGCGGGTCAGGACTCTCGCTGTCGGCCGCCTTCTCGAATGCCTTCTCGATGTACGCGGTCAACTCGTCGCGCATGTCCTCGGTCAACAGTTCGTGCGGCTCAAGCGGCGGCACGCCCGGCAGCGTCAACTGCGCGGGGTCGTAGCCCGCCGGGTTGTCGAGCTTGGTGTTGTCGTAGTCCACCGTGAAATCGCCCGTGCCCTCGCCGTTGCTCTCGTAGGTCAGCGTGATCGCGTTCTGCAGTTGGCTGGCATCGAACGGCAGGTAACCCGGATCATTGTCCTCAATGAACTCCTTCAGCGTGTCCTCAAGGAATTCATCCTTGCTGGCGACAATGCTCTTGCTCTCATCGGCCGCGCCGCCGTTTTCGTACCAGTTATTCTGTTCGCTTTCGACGTAGTTCGACAATTCGCTGCTGTAATACTGCTGCTCGGCGTCGTCCATCATCTCTTGGCTCATCTCCTCCCACGACTCCGGCACGTAGGGCACGTCCTGCTCGTCCTCGTCGTCCTCCTCGTGCTCGTCGTAGTCATCGGGTGGAGCGGCCGACTTGTTGTTCTCGTCGTATTTGTCGAGCAACGCCTGCAGCTTCGGCTTCGCTTCCTGATACTCGGTCTCCAGCCGGATCGCGGTCTGCTTATTCCACTCGTCGCCACCGACGTCGATGGCTTCAGGCTCTAGCTTGACCGTCGGCTTTTCCACCTTCTCTTCCGGCTTGTTCTTCGGCATCAGTGCCGCAATGGCGCGCGCGTTCTGCCACACCTTGGGAATGCCCACCGTGCCGAACCGGCCGCCACCGCCCTGACCCTCGGGCACGCGCTGGTGCTTCTCTTCCTCCCAGTTGGTGATCTTGTCCCGCACAAGGCTCAGCGCATCACGCAACACCGTCTCGGCCGCGTCGAGGTCCTCGATGCTGACCGAGTCCAGACCCTTGGCCTTCTCGCTCGCCGCCTTCTTGCCTGCGCCGCCGGTCCACTTCTCGGCTTCCTTGATCAGGTCAACGATGCCGATGTTGATGCGCGCCACCTTGACCTGCCGACCATCGTTCTCAAGATCGTTGTCGGCGGCGTCGTGCGCCAGTTGCCCGGCCCACGTGTGATGACCGTCGAGGATGTAATCATCCTTCGAGATCACCAGCCGCTTGTAGAATTTTCCCTCCTCCTCGATACGCTTCATCGAGGCCGCCACCTTCTCGCCGCTGATCTCACTCTGCGACGCGCGCAGGTTCGCGGATTTCTCCTTGCCCTCGGTGACCTCGTAACCCTGCTTCTCAAGGTACTTGACGAAGTCCGCAGTCTTCGATGCGCGGATCACCGGCATCTCGACGCGCGGGATGCCGATCTGGTCGGCGCAGAACAGGTTGGTGCCCTTGATGGTGACGTTGCACAGATTGAACGTCGGTGCGGTCGAGCCACCCTCGGCCATCTCCAGCGCGGTCTCGCCGAGCCGCTTGATCAGCGTTGACACCATCTTCGGCTGTTTCAGATCAACCCGGCGGTTCTCGAACAGCGCGCGCTGCGCGTCGTACACGTTGGTGGTGTGCATCACCCCGTTGCTGTCAACGTAGGCATCAGCCGAGTAGCCGGGACCGGGATGCTTGCCGCTCTTCTCCGAGGTGGCCTTGGCCACGCCCTTGCCCTTCATCGAGCGCACCGACTTGATCTTGGCCAGCGTCGCCATCAACCCGATTTCCTGCGCCTTCAGTGCCTTGACCGCGCGGGCGCTCTTGGCGCGACGGTTGGCCGAGCCCGAACCGAATTCGCCCTCCTCATTGCGCGGGTGCTTCTCCGGGTCCCAGATGCCGAGCGCGTCGAGCACGCTGTCGAGCACCCGGTCGGCGGCGTCGAGTATGCTGTCGGCGGCTTCTGCTTTTTCCTTCGGCTTCGGTCCCTCGATCTGCTTCTGCGGCGGCGGCTCGGGGATCATCTTCGGCACGCCGGGGATCGGCGGCAGTTCGCCCTCGGGCAATTGCTCCATCGCCTCGATGGCGTCCTCGATGCCCGCCTCCAGCCCCGGATAGGTGCCGTCCTCGATCAACTGGTTGACGCGTCCGCGCACCAGTGCCTCGAACGGGATCAGGCCAGCGTCGGCATCAAGCGCGGCGGTCTCCGCCTTCACCTTGGCCATGTTGGCCTTCTTCTCGTCGTCCATCTGCCAGAGTGAATCCCACTCATAGAAGATGTTCGGATCGAACTTGCCGAGTGCCGAACGCTGCAGCACGACGTCGAGCGTCTCCAGTGCGGGCGTCAACCGCAATTCCTGATCGGCCTTGATGCGATCATAGTAGTTGGCGAGGTCGCTCTCGCCCGTGGCGTTGAGACCGGCGGGCGACATGCCGAGGAAGCGCGTCACCGGGATATCGCACGCACCGGCCGCCACCTGCAGGTACATCTGCAGCACCTCGGGCATGCCGTTGAAGTCCACACCGATGCGCTGCCATTCCTCCTCGCCGTCGAGCACCACGGCATTGATGACGCTCTTGGCAACGTTGGCTTCGGAGAACCGCTTGATCAGACGCTCTGTGCCTGACGTGGTCGAGAAGATTTCAGTCAAGCCCGGTATCTTGACGACGTCGAACTTGGCTTCTGAGATCATCGCCGCGACCGAGCCGAGCACGGTGCCCGCCGCGCTGACCGCGTCGTTGATCACCTGCAGCATCGGATCGCCCCAGCCGGAATTTCCCATCGGGTCCGGCGCATCGAGCCCGATCAGCCGCACCATGCGCGAGGGATGGATGCGCACGTTGCCGAATTTGCCGGTGTCGTCGCGCAGCGTGTAGAACTCGGGCTGTCCGTAGTACGGCGACGAGATGTCCTTGATCAGGTTCTCGACCACCAACTGATGCGGCGCGAGCACGTGCAGGAATTTCAGATCGCCCTTGCCGATGTTCTCCGGCTTCAGTTCGGTGGCCAGATCACCATCGACCCCGATCAGGATGCAGCAACCACCGTACAGCCGCGCCTTGGTCAGTGCCTCCTGCAGCTTCAACTGCAGACGCAGCCTGTCCTCGCTGTCCTCCAGCAATTCGATCTGGTTGGCCTCGGCCTGCCATGACCGCCACTGCCGCGTCGCATCGTGCGCCGGGATCGTGATCGCCTTGCGTGCGATCCAGTCGGATTGAAAGCTCGCTTCCAACTGGTCACGGGTCCACACCTGCTTCGTGTAACGGAAGCCCGTCATCTTGTCGCGACCGGGCACGCCGAGGCCGCTCAAGAAATTGGTGAAGGTGTCGTGGAAATAACCCATCGGGTGCCACCTCAGTATCCTGCTAGACGCTGGTGGTTTTACGTTAGGGGCTTTACAGCAACGTAAAGGTCAGCGGAGCTTCACGCGAACCGAGGTGGCGCGCGAAAGGCTATTTCATTTACAGCGTCTTGTAATGCGGACAATCCCCGCACGGCCCGCGCGCGCCAACGCGCAAATCGGACCAGTCCCACATCGGCAGACCGGTTCGCTCGCACACCGTCTTGCATCCTCGCTTGCGCGCGCGACTGCGCCACCATCGCAGGAAGTCCGGAATGTAGGGCACGTCATCCTTGTGGTGCCGGTAGCGCGTGTGCCAGCCCCACGGTTTGCGCTTCATGCTTCAGCGCGTCCACTTCGCGTAGATCATCCGGACGGTGCGCTCCATATTGTCAGCGGCACCGACCGGCTTGCCATTGATGTATCCGACATGATGATCGTCGCTGACGTGCCTGACCTCGAAGCGGTTGCCGTCGAATGACATCACCTCGGCGGCATACGCCTCTTCAGGTAGTGACCGCCACTTGAGGTCGAGGAAGTCATCGACTGTGATCACGTCAGCCCGCCGCGACCAAGCCCGCCGCTGCTCTCGGCCGGAGTTTCCTCATCGGTCAGGATCGTCACCGCGAACGCGCGGCGATCTTTCTGCACCACCGGGCTGCCCTCGCTGCCGGAGCGAAGTTTCAGAAATGCAATGGCGCGGCCGATGTTCTCGGGGATGATCACGCCCGCACCCGGCACCACGGTCTTGATCGTCACCGCGTAGCCGTCGAGCCCGTACATCTCATTGTAGAAAACGCCATCGGTGGAGAACATGAACGTCAGCGGTGCCTTCGTCCACTCGGTCGGCATCGTGATGCGCACCAGTTGCCCGGCACTGCAGTCAACGCTGTCGGATTCGGATTCGCCCGGCTCAATGGTCGGCCCGTTCAACACTGTCAGCATGTTCACGCTCCTTGATGGCTACATGTTCTTGCTTGTCAGTGCGACGAACAGTGCGGCACCTGCCAGCACGCCCGCCAGCATGTACGCATGATCGACCAACGCCGCGACCGACAGCACCAGCAACAACAGGAAGATCATTTGCTCGTCAGCTTGAAGCTGTCTTTCATCGACTCCCAGTGCGTGGCGCGCACGTACATCCGGAGCGAGTCGTTGCTCATGATCACTTGGTTAGGGCCGAGCGATAAGAGGATGCCGGGCGGTATCTTCTGTCGCGCGGCCTCGGCGTTGTCGTCAGGCACCACGATCACCTTGACATCACCGAACGGCATCACTTCACCTCAAGCTCGGCACGTATTGCCTTGATTACCTCGATGCGTGGCCGCGTCGCCCATCGCTTCTGCAGGATCGCCTCACCGTCGAGGATCAGTTCGAGCATCTTGTCGCTCTTGACCGGCCTGCTGCCCGTGCGCGTCCAACGCTGGCGCAGGATGATCAATGCGTCCTCAAGCTCCTCGTCGGTCATATCCCCAGCATCCACATCGCCCAGTAGCCTGCGGCGAACGCGATGAACAGCAGCGCGTAGTGCCACCACTTCACTGCGTTGGGATCGGTCAACCAACCCATGAAAGTGTCCGGTCGTAGCTACCGAGCGCCTCGGCCAGCTTGTTGAACGCGCCTGCGGTAGCATCCACCTGATCGAGGTATTTGCCAAACGGATATTGCTCGTGCTCCTCAAGGAATTCCCTATTCCATGCGCCTGCGACCAGCGACACCTGCCCGTTCTGCACCTGCGCGGCATACGGTTCGGCGCGCACCACCTTGTCGCCGGTCACCTTGTCGGCGTGCACGTCAAAGCCCTTCAGCCTGCGGATCGAGCCCTCGGCACTTTCCTTGCCGCCTGATCCCGGCTCTTGCTCCACCCAGATCGAATAGCGCGCGCATACCGCCTTGTCGGCCATTGCCGCCTGCATCACCCGCGTCTCGCGCTCGATGGCTCCCCACTGGCCACGGATCACATCCTCGATCACGGTTGTGCCGTCGCGCATGTCGTGCACCAGTGCGGCTGCGGTGTAGGCTCCGCCATCCTTGGTGCCTGCCTTGTCGATGTAGCGGATGCTCTTGCGCACCTGACTGCGGTCAACGCTGGAGATGATGCTGAAACGCTCGGTCGGAAACATCTCGCCGCCCGCAGCGATGGGCGATTGCTGATAGATGCTCTGCCATCCCGAGTTGGTCAGCACGCCCTTGCGCGCCATCAGGAACGGGATCGGCTTCATCTCCGGAAACAACGCCTCGCCCTTCTTGCGGTACTCCTCGTCGTGCTCGGCGATGGCCGTGTACTTCAGCACCCGTGTGTTGGGGAAGTGCTCGATCCACCGGCCGAGCGGATCATCGAGGTGCCAGCGGGTCATGATCATCAACAGACCGGCGTTGTCAGAGAAGCGGCCGAAGAAGTCATCGGTCAGCCACGACCACGTTTTATTTCGGATCACCTCGCTCATCGCCTCGGCGCGGCCCTTCATCGGATCGTCAACGACGCCGAGGTCGAGGCCCATGCCGTTGATTGGTCCCATCACCGTGGTGTTGCGGAAGCTGCCATCAAAGCCGACGTATTCGAGCAGGGTGGAATTCCGCATCCACCGCGCCGCCACCTGCGACGTGTTGGTGTCGTTGAGCTTGGTCTTACCGAACACCACCTTGTAGCGGAAGCTGTCGAACAGTCGTTGCAGTGCGAGGTTCACCTTCACCCCAAGGTCTTCACTGTACGAGCCGAAGATGGTCTTGATGTTCGGATTTAGCCCGGCACACCATGCGATGAAGTCCGTGATCTGCTCGGTCTTGCCGTGCTGCGGTGGTGCCATGATCACCATCGCCGGGCGCTCGCCCGCGATCATCTGCCGATAGAACCACATCAGGTGCGAGGCCAGATCGCGTTGCCACCATGTCTCGACCATGCCCGGTCGCGTCCACTGGCGGAAGGCGTAGAAGTTTTCGCGTGACAGCGCGCCGAAATAGTCGAGGTAGGAATCAAGAACCTCCTGCGTTAGCTCAGTCTTCTCCGGTGGAAACTGCACCATGTCCCTTCTTCCCGCCGTCCTTGGCCAACTTGCGCTCGATGCTGTCGGCCTGCCGCTCGTATGCCCTCATGCGCGCCACCATGTCACGGTAACTATTCTTGGTGAAGCCGTGGTCAACGCTGATCTGCAGCAGACCCTCGAACAGCGGCTTGCGGTCTGGTGCGCGTCGCGCGTTGAACGTGCCGGGTCCACCGTGCGTGGCTTGGATGCGCTCCCGCAAATTGCGCTCTTTCTCCCGTACCGGCTGCAATCGAAACTTCAACTCCATCGTTTGCCGCTCCAGCGTCCCGATCTTGTCGCGCAGGTCGAGCACCTGCGTCAGCATCGCGTCGCGCTCACTCGGGCTTAGCATCATCCTCTCCCAGTGCACCGTGTTGTTCGAGCACCTTCATGATCTCGTCGGCTGCGGCCACGAGCAGGTCAACGTCCATTTCCTTCTGCGCATTTCTATCATGGC
>Ga0070678_100001732_pt1 | contig 11721 bp, 10 predicted proteins | sample KBSM73metaG_FD_65647 | JGI IMG/M metagenome (GOLD analysis project Ga0070678, IMG submission 65647) | Miscanthus rhizosphere microbial communities from Kellogg Biological Station, Michigan, USA - KBS M7-3 metaG | ecosystem: Host-associated > Plants > Roots > Rhizosphere > Soil ...
GCCCTGCAGTGCCTTGGTGGTCGACTTGACGTGCCACTCGATCAGCGGGGCACTGAGCGCCTTGGCGATCTCGATCGCCAGTACGGTCTTGCCGGTGCCGGGCTCGCCCTTCACCAGAAGCGGCCGTTCCAGCGTGATCGCCGCATTGACCGCGACCTTCAGGTCGTCGGTCGCCACATAGGCCTTTGTGCCTTCAAAACGCATGCTCGTGCCTCGCTTTCGCAGTGCACACTAGTGCCCCGAACCCGACCTTCGCACACATCGTGCCGCAAGATCGGTTGCGAAGTTCGGGTTCAAAGGGGCACTAGAATCACAGATTTGCTAGTGTCCCTTTGATTCCGAAGTTCGCATCAGAACGTGCCGCAAGGATTTGCGAACTTCGGAATCGGGACACTAGGGGTGCGGAAAGCGGCGGGCAAGACAGCGGGTAACGGTGGTTTCGCGGGATCGTGACAGCAATTGAACCCCGCGGCGAACCCAATCGTTATATGAAGGGTCGACGCCTAGGCACGGCTACGGACCTGGACGGCTACGGACTTGGGAGGTCGCATGCTTCGCCGGACTTTCATCGCTGCATGCCTGCTTGCCGCCGGAGTCACTGGAACTGCGGCGCAGGAGAAAACCGCGAAGGCGATCTTCGCCGGCGGATGCTTCTGGTGCGTGGAAGCCGATTTCGACAAGGTGGCGGGCGTCATCTCGACCACGTCGGGGTATATCGGCGGGACGGTGAAGAACCCGACCTACCAGCAGGTCTCCGGCGGCACGACCGGCCATGCCGAGGCGGTGGAAGTGGTCTACGACCCCGCCAAGGTCACCTACGCCAAGCTGCTCGACACCTTCTGGCGCAATATCGATCCGCTCGCGAAGGACAAGCAATTCTGCGACTCGGGCAACGAGTATCGCAGCGCGATCTTCTATCTCGACGACGAGCAGAAAAAGCTCGCGGAGGAGACGAAAAAAACGGTCGAAGCGAAATTCGCGCCGCGCCCAGTCCACACCCAGATCGTCAAGGCGACCGAGTTCTACAAGGCCGAGGACTACCACCAGGATTTCCACAAGAAGAACGAGTCGCGCTACAAATTCTACCGCTGGAATTGCGGTCGTGATCAGCGTCTCGAACAGCTTTGGGGCAAGAAGGAGCAGTCGTGATGACCAAGCGTTCTTGGTTGCTCGGCGCGGCTGGAACGATCGCGGCTTTTGCGGCGATGCGTTGGAGTTCGGCGACCGATGCGGCGCCGGCGGAAAAATTCGAGATCGAGAAGAGCGACGAGGAATGGCGGCGCCTGCTCACGCCGGCGCAATACGACATCCTGCGCAAGCACGGCACCGAGCGGCCCGGCACCAGCCCGCTCAACAAGGAGAAGCGCAAGGGCACGTTCGCCTGCGCGGGCTGCGACCTGCCGCTGTTCTCCTCCGACACGAAATACGAAAGTGGCACCGGCTGGCCGAGCTTCTGGCAGCCGCTGGCGAACGCGGTCGGCACGACCACGGACAGATCTTTTCTCATGACGCGCACTGAAGTGCATTGCCGCCGCTGCGGTGGGCATCTCGGCCATGTGTTCGACGACGGCCCGAAGCCGACCGGCCTGCGCTATTGCATGAACGGGCTGTCGCTGAAGTTCATCCCTGGCGCATCCGGCGGACCGGCGTAACCCGGCAAATCGTGCCCCACTAGGCAGTTCCGCGCCGGCTGTGGCGATCGCCCGCGCCTATAATCCATTGATTCTCCATCATAAATTCCGTGGCACGCGGCTTGCGATGCCTCTCCCGGATTTGCGGCCGCGGTGCATGCCGCGCGCGAAACGGGACTGGAGGGATTTGCCATGGGTATCTTCGGCGCACTCACCACCGCGGTGACCGGCCTCAAGGCGCAGTCGTTCGCGCTGGAAAACATCTCCGGCAACATCGCGAACTCGCAGACGACCGCGTTCAAGCGCGTCGATACGAGCTTCATGGACCTGATCCCGGACAATCCGCCGTCGAAGCAACTCGCCGGAACGGTCATCGCAAGCGCGCGCTCCACCAACACGGTGCAAGGCGACTTCCAGTCCGCTTCGATCGGCACGTTCATGGCGATCAACGGCGACGGGTTCTTCGTCGTGCAGAAGCCGTCCAACTTCACCGACGGCCGGCCGACCTTCGACGGCAGCGATCTCTACACCCGGCGCGGCGACTTCCAGACCGACAAGGACGGCTATCTGGTCAACGGCGCGGGTTACTATCTGATGGGCATTCCGGTCGATGCGAAGACCGGCAACCTCGCGGGGAGCGTTCCCCAACTGCTGAAATTCCAGAACGACTTCCTGCCGGCCCAGCCGACGACGCAGATTCAATATCGCGCCAATCTCGCAGACTACCCGCTGACGACCGCGCATGACTCCAGCGTCCCGGGCTCCGAACTCATCGATCCGAAGACCTTCGCCGCGAACCCGGTGGCGGGCTCACCGGCTCCCGCCAAGATCACCGGCTTTGGCGCGACCCTTTCGCCGGACGCAAATGCCTCGCTGACCGGAACGCAGATCGTGCCCGCGGCGCTGGTGAATGGCGGCGCCTTCACGATCAACGGCCAGGCGGTCAATCTCGTTTCGAACATGACGCGTGCCCAATTGCTCGCGGCCATCAATACGCCCGTAAAGGTCACCGGCGCCGGCGGCTTCACCGGCGGCAGCGGCACGGTCGGCGGCGCGCCGGCGGCGATCACCATTCAGGCGGCCGGACTCAACGGCGGTGCTGCGGTCCCGGTCGGAACGATCCTGTCGACGGACACTGCGGCGCAGGTCGCGACCAAGATCAACGCCGCGCTGGCCGGCGCCAGCGGCGGCGCGGACGGTATCTCGGCTTCGGTCGTGGGCGGTCAGCTGGTGGTGAGTTCGGCGCTTGCCGACACGGTAACGCTCGCCGGCGACACCACGACCTTGACGGCGGTCGGCTTCGCGCCCGGCAATCGGATCACCACGGTCGGCTCATTGCCGCCCGGCATGCAGGCGGCGACGTACGACGGGACCGATCACCTCGTGCTGCAGAGCACCTCGTCCGACACAGCGATCGACATCACCAGCACGTCGCCGGATCTGATGACCGAGCTCGGCCTCTCGGTCGGCACCACCGATCCCACCAATCTGCTGACGCAAAGTGCCGTGGCGCAGGGTCAGACGATGACGATCACGGTCGGCGCAAATCCGCCGCTGACGATCACTTTCGGTACCGGCGTCGGCGAGATTTCAACGCTCGCCGAGTTGCAGACCAAGCTCACCACGCTGACCGGCGGCACTGCGAGCGTGAACACCGCCAACGGCAATCTCAAGATCGGCGCCAACAGCCTCACCGATACGATTCAGGTTACCGGCAACGCGAATGCCAGCAATTTCGGCCTGCACACGCTGACCGCACTTCCGTCGAACCAGCAGGTGCTGGGGCTCGACACCACGGCGTTTGTCAACCAGACGATCGGCGGCGGCGCGATCACCAGCTACGATCAGTCCGGAGCGCCGGTGAACATACAACTGCGCTGGGGCAAGGTGGATAGCGCCACGCTCGGCACCGGCCATGCCGACACCTGGAACCTGTTCTATCAGACCAACGCCAACGCCACCGGCACGCAGGTCGCGTGGCAGAACGCGGGCGTCAACTACACCTTCGATCCCAACGGGCAGATGAATCCGCTGATCGCGAATACGACACTGAACAACGTGACGGTCAACGGCATCGATCTCGGCACGATCCAGATCGTTCATGGCTCCGGCGGCCTGACCCAATTCTCCGATACCAACGGCACCGCGCAGGTGAACCTGATCCAGCAGGACGGCTTCCCGGCGGGCTCGCTGCAGACCATCGCGATCAGCGACAAGGGCCGCGTGGTCGGTACCTACTCGAACGGGCGCACGCTCGATCTTGCCGAAGTGACGCTCGCCAATTTCAACGGCCCGAACCAGCTCAAGCGCCTCGACGGCGGCGCGTTCTCGATCACCGACAGTTCCGGCCCCGCGATTCTCGGAGCACCGGGCAAGATCGTCGGCTCGTCGCTGGAAGGCTCGAACGTCGATATCGCCGATGAATTCACCAAGCTGATCGTCACGCAGCAGGCCTACTCGGCCAACACCCGCGTCGTCACCACCAGCAATCAGATGGTGCAGGACGTGCTCAACATGCTGCGCTAGGCCGGCAGCCGGAAAGTAACGCGTCATGGGCCTCGGACAGGCGCTCACCTCCGCCGTCAGCGGCCTGCGCGTTACGCAGTCCGGCCTTTCGCTGATCGCATCCAATATCGCGAATGCCGAGACGCCGGGCTATGTAAAGAAGTCGGCCACGCAGGTCGCGGCCGCCTCCGGCGATCTCACGATCGGCGTCCGCCTCTCGTCGATCAGCCGCGAGCTCGATCAATATCTGCAGCGCCAGTTGCGCACGGAAACATCCGGTGGCGCCTATGCGACGCTGCGATCGGAGTTTTTCCAGCGTCTGCAGGGCGTCTTCGGTCAACCGGGCGAGAGCAACGCGCTCGAGAGCGTCTTCAACAATTTCACCTCCGCCGTGCAGGCGCTTTCGACCTCACCCGACTCCAGCGCTTCGCGCTATGGCGTGCTCACCGCGGGTCAGACGCTGGCGCAGCACCTCAACGGCATGACCTCCGACATCCAGGGGCTGCGCAGCGACGCGGAGCTTGGACTGTCCGACGCGGTCAACCAGGCGAACGCCGCGCTGCGCAACATAGCGGCCATCAATCGGCAGCTCGGCCTCACCAATGTGCAGGACGCGACGACCGCGACGCTCAAAGACCAGCGCGACTACTACATCGACCAGCTGTCGCAGCTGATGGACATCAAGGTGGTCCAGACCGACCACAACCAGCTCAACATCTTCACCCGCGCCGGGACGCAGCTCGTCGGCGACCGCGCTGCCACGATCATTTTCGACGCGAAGGGATCGCTATCGGCGGCTTCGCAATGGGATATCGATCCGAGCAAGTGCTCGGTCGGCACGCTGCTGCTCGACCCCGGGTCGGGCGGCACCGTCGACATGATCGCCGGAAACATGTTCGGCTCGGGCAAGATCGCGGCACTGCTGGAAATGCGCGACCATGTCCTGGTCGACGCGCAGGCACAGGTCGACCAGATCGCGTCTGCGATGTCGCGCGCGTTGTCGGACCGCACGACCGGCGGCACTGCCGTCACCTCCGGATCGCAGTCCGGGTTCGATGTCGATATCGGGTCGCTCCGATCCGGCAACACGATCAATCTCACCTACACGGATAACCTGACCAACCAGCAACGCACGGTCACGATCGTGCGGGTCGACGATCCGAGCGTGCTGCCGCTTCCCGCCGGCACGACGCCGAACGTCGACGACAAGGTCGTAGGCGTTGATTTCTCGGGCGGCCTCGCATCGGCTCTCGCGCAGATCAACAGCGCGCTCGGTCCGACCGGGATGCACTTCTCCAATCCCACCGGGACCACGATGCGCGTGCTCGACAACGGCGCGGGCGGGAAGGTCAGCATCAAGACGGTATCCGCCACCGCGACGATGACGTCGCTCTCGAACGGCGGTGCCGAGTTTCCGTTTTTCCTCGACGGCACGAACCCTTATTCCGGCGCGATCGGTCCGCTGGGCAGCCAGACCGTCGGATTCGCCGGACGCATCAGCCTGAATGCCGCGCTGCTCGCCGACCCCTCCAAACTGGTGAGCTTTCAGAGCGGAACCGCAGCGGGCGATGCGACGCGGCCGAATTTCATACTCGAGCGCCTCACCGGCGGGATCCTCGATTTCGCCCCGCAGGCCGGTATCGGTACCGCGTCCGCGCCATTCAGCGGCTCACTGCAGTCCTACATCCGCCAGATGATCAGCCAGCAGGGCGAACAGGCGGCGACCGCGGACAGTCTGCGGCAGGGGCAAGAGGTCGTCGTCAACACGTTGCAGCAGCGTTTCGCCGATCAATCCAACGTCAATATCGATGAGGAAATGGCGAACCTGTTGAAGCTTCAGACCGCGTATGCGGCTAACGCGCGCGTGCTCTCCACCGTGCGAGACATGCTCGACTCGCTGTTCAAGTTGTGAGGTAACCCATGAACGTCACCGGAGTAGGCGTGCGCTCTTCGCTCGTCGTGCAAATGCTCGGCGACATGCGCACGCAGCTGGGCGACTTGCAGCTCCAGCTCGGAACGGGGAAGAAATCGACCACTTATGCCGGCCTCGGCATCAACCGCGGCTTTGCGGTCGGACTGCGCGGGCGACTCTCGGCGCTTGCGGGTTACGGCGAAACCGTCACGCAGGTCGGCGTCCGGATCAACCTCGCTTCGACCGCGTTGGGCCGTATCTCCGATCTCAGGCGCGACGTGAAGGGCGCGACATCGTCGCAGTTCGTGATCGACGCCAGCGGACAGACCGCCACGCAGCGCATGGCAACGTCGCGGCTGGACGAGATTCTCGGCCTGCTCAACACGCCGGCGGGCGACCGCTATCTGTTCTCCGGCCGCGCTGTCGACAAGCCCGCGACCGAAACGCTCGATCATATCCTCAATGGCGATGCCGGGCGCGTCGGCTTCAAGCAGGTGATGGCCGAGCGCAACCAGGCCGATCTCGGCGCGGATGGATTGGGCCGGCTCGTCATTCCGGCCGCCTCCGGCACGCAGGTCGGCATCTCGGAAGAGATGCCGCCGACGGTTTTCGGGATGAAGCTTGCCGGGGTTACGGCGCTAAACGGCGCGACGGTGACCGGGCCGACAGGTTCTCCGGCGGCCATCACGGTCGATGTCACCAGCAATCCGAACCCGGGCGATGCGATCACGTTCTCCTTCACGCTTCCGGACGGCACGACCGACAAGATCGCGCTGACCGCGACGACCGACGCGCCGCCGGCGGCCGGCGAGTTCACCATCGGATCGACTCCCGCGCAGACCGCGACGAACCTGCAAGCGGCGCTCACCACGTCGGTCGGCAAGCTTGCCGCGACGTCGCTGTCGGCGGCATCCGCGGTCGCGGCCGCGCACATGTTCTTCGATGTGACCGCCGGCCAGCCGCCGATGCGGGTTGCCGGATCGCCCTTTACGGCGACCGCGCTCACGGCAGGCACCGCGTCCAACACGGTGACCTGGTACACCGGTGAAATGGGCATCGACCTCGCGCGCGGTACCGCGAATGCGAAGGTCGACGATGCGCTCTCCGTCTCCTACGGCGCGCGCGCCAGTGAAGGCGCCATCCGCTCCACGATCGAGAATATCGCCGTCTATGCCGCGATGACGTTCTCGCCGACTGATGCGAACGCGCAGGAACGCTTCACGGCGATGAGCCAGCGCATCGGCAGTGCTCTCGCCGAGACGAATGGCCAGCAATCGTTGCAGGACATTCAGGCCGAGCTTTCCTTCGCGCAGACCACGATGGTGGATGCAAAGGAGCGTCAGCAGCAGCGCAAGTTGATGCTGGAAGACCTGCTGCAGGGCATCGAGCAGGCGCCGCAGGAGGAAGTGGCCGCGCAGATCCTCGCGCTGCAGACGCGGCTGCAAGCCTCGCTGCAGACGACTGCGATGCTCTATCAGATGAGCATCGTCCAGTACTTGTAAGTATTCAGTTCGAATCTGAAAGCAGCGGGCGGTCGCTGCGCGGGACGCGTTTAGCCGCGGCCCATCAGACCGGCGGCAAGTTCACGATTGATATTGATGAGTGTGCCGAGCTTCTCGCGCTTCGGTTCGGTCATCAGCGACAGCGTCTGGTTCATGACGAAAATGCCGAGATTGGCTACGTTCTGCCGCACAACCGCGGGAAGCGGATTATCGGCGCGTGTTACGGAGGTGAGGAAAATCGACCAGAGCTTGCGATTATAAAGCAAGGCCTCATCGATCTGCTTGATATTGGCGTCCCAGCCGTCGCTTACCGCTTGCAGGCGCGCCGCAGCCTTCAGCAGCAGGTCGGCTTCCAACTCACGTGGGCTGGAGGTTTGATTTGCCACTTTTCCGTAAGCTTGGGCCGCGTGTTGCATGGGCGAGCAATTCCTCTTCGTAGGAAATTAATTTCTTGATCTCTTTCAATGCCTTGTACATCTCGCCTGTTAAAATATGATTATTGACCGTCTCAATCAGCGGCCACATGCTTGGCGCCGCCTGGACGATATCCCGCACGAGCGAGAAATAGAGTTCGTGGTGCCGTTGCGGGTCGCGCGAGGTGTACATCAGCTGTACAGCGAGATAAATGCGCTTGGCTGGCGTATTGGCTCGCTCCGGCGTCATGATGTCTTTCTCACGCAGAATCGGCGCGACGCCCTCAATCAGCAGGCGGGTGCGCTGGTCGGTGTTGGTCACGACGCAGTCGCCAAGAATGATGCGCTCACCTGGCTTTAGCTCCACCTTCAGCGTCATGGCAATCTCCGCGTCACGTTCGAATCCGAATCGAAGATGCAAAGCAGACGGCGGCCCGAGAGCCGCCGTCTGCAGAACCGATTGGGTCGCGGGTCTTACCCGCCAAACAGGCGCAGCACGTTTCGGTCGCTCTGCACGGCGAGCGACAGGGCCGTGGTCGAGAGCTGTTGCCGGGTCTGCAAGGCGAGAAGATTCGCGCCTTCCTCGTTCGAGTCGGCAAGCGTCAGGTTGTCCGCACCGGTCGTCAGCGTGTTGATCATCTGCTTGGTGAAGTCCTGGCGGGCCTGCACGGTCGAAAGGGTCGAACCGAAGGCCTTGGACTGGGTGCGCAGCGTCGCCAACGCGGTTGTGGCTTCGTCGAGCGAGATCTGGATATTGGCGTCAAGCGCCCAGGAACCGACTGCACCGGCAATGTCGATGTCGCCGCCGGTGGTGAGATCGGCGCCGGTAATTGTCATTGTCGAAGAACCATCCTCGTTGAACACGACATCGAGGTCGTCGCCATTGATGAGGTTCTTGCCGTTGAAGCCCGAATCGGCCGCGAGGGCGTCAATCTGAGTCAGGGTGTCGTCGAACTGCGTCGCCAGCGTCGCGCGCTCGGCCGCGTCCGTGGTTTGCTGAGCCTGGCGGGCCAACGCCTGCGCGGACTGGACCAGCTTCGTGATCGCCGAAATGCCGTTATCCGCGGCCTGCAGCGTCTTGACTGCATTGGACATCGAGTCCAGCAGCGTACTGAGGTCGCCCGCACGGTTGTTCAGCGACTGCGCGGTGAAGAAGTTGGTCGGATTATCGAGCGCGGAGTTGACCTTCTTCCCGGTGGCGAGACGCACCTGGGTTTGCTGGATGAGGCTTTCCGTCGTCTGCAAATTAAGCAGGTTTGAGCGGACACCACCCGAAAGCACGATATTACTCATGGCATACCCCCTCACGGCGCAAGTCACGCCGCGTCGTCGTTCGCGCGGCAGAGGCGACAATAATTCGTTAGGGTTGACAAAGAGTTAAAGGAAACGAGCGAAACCTTTTGTTTACCGCAACCACAAGGCTCTACTCTAAAAAAGAACGGCGGCCCGAAGGCCGCCGTCCGTAGAACCGATCGGGTCGCGGGTCTTACCCGCCGAACAGGCGCAGCACGTTTCGGTCGCTCTGCACGGCGAGCGAGAGCGCCGTGGTCGAGAGCTGTTGCCGGGTCTGCAAGGCGAGAAGGTTCGCACCTTCCTCGTTCGAGTCGGCAAGCGTCAGGTTGTCCGCACCGGTCGTCAGCGTGTTGATCATCGACTTGGTGAAGTCCTGACGGGCCTGCACGGTCGAAAGAGTCGAACCGAAGGCCTTGGACTGCGTGCGCAGCGTCGCCAACGCCGTGGAAATCTCATCGAGCGAGGCCGTGATATTGGCGTCTGCCGCCCAGGAACCGACTGCACCGGTGATATCGACGTCGCCACCGGTGGTGAGATCGGCGCCGGTAATCGTCAATGTCGAAGAACCGTCCTCGTTGAACACGACGTCGAGATCGTCGCCATTGATGAGGTTCTTGCCGTTGAAGCCGGAATCGGCCGCCAGCGCGTCGATCTGGTCGAGGGTGTCGTCGAACTGCGTCGCCAGCGTCGCGCGCTCGGTCGCGTCCGAAGTCTGCTGCGCCTGACGCGCCAGCGCCTGCGCGGACTGCACCAGCTTGGTGATCGCCGAAATGCCGTTGTCCGCGGCTTGAATCGTCTTGACCGCATTGGACATCGAGTCCAGGAGGCCGCTGAGGTCACCTGCGCGGTTGTTCAGCGACTGCGCAGTGAAGAAGTTGGTCGGATTGTCGAGCGCCGAGTTGACCCGCTTGCCGGTCGAGAGGCGCACTTGGGTTAGCGAGATGAGGTCGCCGGTCGCCTGCAGATTAAGCAGGTTCGAGCGGACGCCCGCAGATAGAACAATTCCTGACATTGAGGTCGCACCTTTCTGGTCACACTACGCTCCGATCGCGTCGGATCGGCCCGTACACCTCGCACGAGCAGCGTAATGTCACGTAAAAAAACATGGTTAATAGGTGAATTACCTGCAAACCGGGCCGTCCACATAACGGGCTGTGTTCTAAATACTTTGTTGAGCAGAAAATGTAGAAACTGATTTACTGGCAGTTAGAATTGGCGTGCGCCTCACATCAAACTTCGATGTCAGCCTGAGGATCGTGTGGGGCCGCATGGTCTTCGGCCAAACGTGTATAGGCCTTCAGGCGCCGGGCGGCGACCTCGGGCATCCGGCGCACCACGCGACGTAGCTCCGCGTTGACGCTGCGATCGATGACTTCGCGGCTTTGGAGATCGAGAACAATATCCCGCACGTGCGACGGGTCAGAGAAAGGGGTCTTCGTTGTGTCGTTCCTGGCACCTGCCGCGCCATCCGCAGCCGTCACCGTTTGCGCCGGGGGGAGATCGGTGGAGGCGGCTTGCCGAGTCAAGGTCGAGTCGGGCCGCGAGATGCTCGCCTGAGCTCCACTTCCGGTGGACCGAACCGTCAGGCCGGTACCCATGTCGCGTCCTCCCGCCGGGTTCTACCGCGCAAGGCTTGCTACGCACTGTTCGTAGCGTAGGCGGGGCGCGTTAAGAGCTCGTTAGGGAGTGTGGTTAATCGGCGCGTCGGGCATGCGCGGACACGCACGGCAACGTATCGGGTTGACCCGAAATCCGCTGCTGTGGCGCGCGGCCCGCGTCAGAGCGTCCGGCTGACCGAAATCGGAGTCGCGGTGTTGCGCGCCGGCGCGGTTGCCCGGCCCGACTGGCCGTAGGTCTGCGGCGCATTCTTGCGCGCGACCTCGGCGTGCGCGCCACGAACGAGACCCTCGGATACCGCGTGCGCGGTCGCCAGCACCGTAAGATTGATCTGCAGCAGCGCGTTGAACGTCTCGTGCTGCTTGCGCAATGCCGCGAGCAGATCGGGAACGTGTTCGGAAAGGGTCGCCAGGTTCGCTTTCACTTGCGCGGTGTCGGTGGCGTAAAGGCGTCCGAGTTCCATCTTGGTCGATTCAAGTGTCGCCGCCTGCTTGAGCTTGCCGGCGCGTACTAGGCTCGTCTCCTGCTCGACGGTCGCGACCAGCGCGTCCATCGCGGCGAGCAGATGGCGCACGAGATTCTCGGCCTCGGCCTTGCTCTCGATCGGCTGCGGCGTCGCGGATTTGGCTTGTGTCATTTTGCTGTCGCCTCCTGCACCGCGATCAGTTGCTTGTAGACGCTGTCTACAATGCCGATGCCGCCGGCCTTGGCGAAGTTCTTTGAGTATTCCTCGGTGAGGAACGAGCGCCAGGTCTTGGCCGCTTCGCCGCCGCTGTATGGGCCTTCGCTCACGTGCGCGAACATGTGGCCGAACATCGAATTGAGAAACACCGCCTCGAAGTCTTGTG
>Ga0070678_100001734_pt1 | contig 11719 bp, 9 predicted proteins | sample KBSM73metaG_FD_65647 | JGI IMG/M metagenome (GOLD analysis project Ga0070678, IMG submission 65647) | Miscanthus rhizosphere microbial communities from Kellogg Biological Station, Michigan, USA - KBS M7-3 metaG | ecosystem: Host-associated > Plants > Roots > Rhizosphere > Soil ...
TGCGTGGAAACAAGGTCCGTGCCGGCCGCTCGCGCTCCGAACGGCGACGACCGGCCGTCCTTCGCGTGGGACGACCGTCCGGACGGTCGGGCTCTCGGCCAACGCGCGGTGTGCGCGTCATCGAGCGCGCGGGTGGTGCGCAGGTCATTTCGCACCGGCGCGTCGCGGACCCGGGCGTTAAGACGACAGCCGGATGCGGTAGGTTGCGGACCCCGAATGACGGCCTCCGAGGACATCAAGCTCGTCATCTCGCAGATCAAGAACGAGGCGGAGCTCTTCCAGGCGCTGGCGATCCGCGAGGTCGTCTTCATCGAGGAGCAGCACGTCCCCGAGACGATCGAGCGCGACACCGAGGACGCACGGGCCTACCACCTGCTCGTGTTCGCCGAGGGTCACGCGATCGGCACCGGTCGACTGGTGGTGCTCCCGTCGGCTCCGAAGGGCGAGAAGGGCACCTGGGGACAGATCGGCCGGATGGCGGTTCTCCAGTCGCACCGCAAGCACGGAGTCGGAAACCTTCTCCTTGGCGAGCTGGAGGGGGAGGCGCGGCGCCGCGGACTGACCGGCGTCCTCGTGCACTCGCAGCTCTACGCGCTCGGCTTCTACGAGCGCCACGGCTATCGGACGGTCGGAGCCGTCTTCATGGAAGCCGGCATCGAGCATGTCGAGGCGCACAAGCGCCTCGACAGGAGCTAGCCGACCGCGCGCGCGCCGCCGCGGGTGACCTGCGGCGTCTCCAGCATCTGCTCGAGGAAGCGTGACAGCTGCAGCGCGCGCTCCACGCTGCGGGAGCGGAGGAGCCTGGCCCGCTCGCGGTAGCCGTCGCGCGCGCGTGCGAGCTGATCCGACGGCGCCTCGAGATCGAGCATCTCCCGGATGCGGTGGAGCATCTCCGACGTGTCCGGCACGTACAGACCGAGGCGCTGTCCGTCGATGTAGCCCACGTGAGCGCGCTCGCTGCCGGGAATGAAGTGGAAGAGGAGCAGAGGTCCGAGACCCACCTCGAGCAGCTCCTGGAGCGTGGCGGGCGCGAGACTGCCGAGGACCGGCACCTGGGCCAGGCCCATGAGCGCGGCGAGGATCTCGGGCGCCACGAAGCCGAACACGTGCAGCCCGGCGGCAGGCCGCGCGCGGAGCCGCGCCTCGAAGGCGCGATCCCGGCCGGCGACGACCACCACATTGACCGCCTCCCGCAGCTCCGCGTCGGCAAGGACGGCCTCGAGCACCGGCTCGGTCTTGACCGTCCACGCCGAGCCACCGAGGAAGAGCAGGGTGGGGCGCGAGAGATCGAAGCGGGCGAAGTCGAGCTCCGCGGCCACGACCTCGGCCTTGAACGCGGCCCGCGCCGTGTCCTGCCCCTCGGCGCGGAGCCGTGCTCCCACCCGGACGAAGGGCTCGCGGGTGAGGAACCCCGAGAGGTGCAGCCGATCGTCCGGCACGCCGAGCGAGCGGTAGTGCTCGAGGGTGCTCTCCTCCATGACGATCAGCGCATCGGAGCGGAGCGCCGGCAACGGCGGGTGGTAGCCGGTGGCCGGAACGCCGTAGTCGGGAACCGCGAGGACGAGGGGCGTGGTGAGTCCCAGCTCGCGGCGGACCTGTGCGAAGGTCATCGACTGCACCGGGTGGGTGCTGAGCAGCAGGTCGACGGACTCGCGCCGCAGGAGGGCCAGCGCCTCGGTGCGCAGCTGCGGGCTGAGCGCCATCGCCGTCCTCACCGCCCAGGGCTGCCCGCTCAGCTCGACGATCTTCCCCTGGAACCGCGGAAGGAAGCGCACGCACACCGAGTAGAACCAGTCGATGAAAGTGTCCGCGGAGGTCCACACCAGTGGGCCAAGCCGCTCCTGCTCGGGGTCGACGCGGGCCAGCGCCGCGGCGAAGGAGTCGCGCAGTGCGTGGTGACCGCCCCCGGCGTTGAGCGAGGCGAGGAGGACGCGGCGGGTCATCGGGGGGTCCAGGTGCAAGCGGGCACTAACATTCCGAGCCGCAGCTCGCCAGTTCCGCGAGCGTCAGGTCTCGCGACCCCGCTATCCGCGCCGCGGCGCGGGGGGTGAGGCATGGAGCGGGTCCTCCGGCCAGGCGTGCCGGGGGTACCGCCGCCCCAGCTCGCGGCGAAGGGAAGGGTAGTGCCGGCTCCAGAACCCCGCGAGGTCCCGGGTCACCTGCACCGCCCGCTGGTTGGGAGCGAGGAGATGCAGCACCAGGGGCACCCGGCCGCGGGCGAGCGCGGGTCCTTCGCGCATTCCGAAGAAATCCTGGAGTCGCGAGGAGATCCACGGCGGCTGCCCGGACACGTAGTGCACCGGCACCAAGCGGCCTCCCGGGAGCGTCACGCGTTCGGGCAGCTCGCGGGCGAGGAGTCGCGCCGACTCCGGCGAGAGCGAGCCGAGCAGCTCCGCCGCCGGATCTGCCTCGCGCACCTCGGCGAGGCTCCTTCGTCCGCGCGCGAGCACCGCGGCGAGGCCGGCATCGTCCAGCACGGGCCAGTGCGCGTCCGGGAAGATCGACCGCGCGAGCTCCAGCCGCGCACGCAGCGCGTCCAGCCGGTCGGTGTCGACGGCGCCGGCGAGGCCGCGCGAGCGGAGCGCGTCGGCGAGGAGGGCCTCGACCTGCTCGGAGGGCTCGGCGGGGATGCGCCGCTCCTCCAGGCTCACCGCGCCGTAGGCGAGCCGGGTGAGCCGCTCCACACGGCCAGAGTCCTCGGAGAACACCAGCCGGTCCTCGTCGGTGATCCGGTCGGGGAAGAGCTCGAGGAGCCACTCGGGCTCGATCGCGCTCGCGAGGCGGACGCGGACCTCCGGGCCACGGGGGCCGGTGCGCTGTTCGGCGTCGAGAGCGAGCAGGAGCATCGGCTCCTGCACCACGCTCGACGGATCGAGAACGGCGCTGCCTCCTCCGGAGAGGACCAGCTCCGGCGCGTGGGGCCGGCGGCGCCGGGCGACGCGGTCCGGGAATCCGGCGAGCAGGGCGAGGAGCAGCGCGTCCTCCCGCTCGGCCGGGGAGGCTCGGTGGCGACCCTGCACGGCACGCGAGAGCTGGCGTGCGGTGCGCTCCACCGCCTGTGCCGCTCCCCCCCGGGCCCGGTCGGCGGAGCCGGCCGACTCCATCTGCTCCAGCACGTCGGAGCGGGCGCTCACGGTCGGTCCGGTGGAGCGGTGCGGACCGAGCGCGGGCGCAACTCGCGCGGGGCGCTCGGAGAGCACGGCGGCGGCGCGGGCGGCCTCGGGCCCGACCCCGCGCCGCTCCCCCTCGACCAGGATGCGCCCGAGCCGTGGGTGCACCGGGACCGAGAGCAGCCGCCGCCCGAGCTCGGTGAGCGTTCCGTCGGGGGCGCGTGCGCCCAGCAGAGAGAGGAGCTCCTCGGCGGCGTCGAGCGCGGCGGCCGGCGGCGGCTCGAACCAGCCGAAGCTCCGCGGATCCGGTGCGCCGGCGGCGGACAGGGCGAGCACCGTCTCCGCCAGATCTGCGCGGGCAATCTCCGGCAAGTCTCGTTCGGCGCGCGCCTTCAGATCCGTCGCGGTGTACAGCCGGAGGCAGACGCCGGCACGGGTCCGGCCCGCTCGCCCCGCTCGCTGAGCCGCGCTGGCCTGGCTGATGGGCTGGACGCGGAGGGACGGCAATCCGCTCCAGCGAGAGTGCGTCGCCACGCGGGCGAGACCGGAGTCGATGACCGCCGCGACGCCCTCGATCGTCACCGACGTCTCGGCCACGTTGGTCGAGAGGATCAGCTTCCGGTCCTTCGACGGTCGTACCGCGCGGTCCTGGGCGTCCGCGGGAAGGTCTCCATGGAGCGGGAGCACCCGGAAGCCGTGCCGCTCGGCGTACTCGGCGCACGCGTCCTGCGCGCGGCGGATCTCGGCGGCGCCGGGGAGGAACACGAGGACGTGTCCGTCCGCGACCCGTGGCGCGAGGCGCTTCAGACCGGCGAGCACCTGTGCGTCGAGATGGCGCGCGTCCGCGGCGGGCAGATGCTCGATCTCGACGGGAAAGGCGCGCCCCTCGGCGGTGAGCACCGGCGCGTCACCGAGGAACCTCGCCACCGGAGCGGGGTCGAACGTGGCCGACATCACGGCCAGCCGGAGCCCGGGACGGCGCTCGCGAAGGCGCCGGAGGAGGGCGAGGCCCAGGTCGGTGGGCAGGTGGCGCTCGTGGAACTCGTCGAGCACGACGGCGCCCACGCCCCGGAGCTCCGGATCCGACAGCAGACGCCGGGTGAGGATGCCCTCGGTGACGAAGCGGACCCGCGTGGCGGCGGAGGCCACCTCCTCGAAGCGAATCTGGTAGCCGACGCGCCGACCGACCGGCTCGCCGAGCTCCTCGGCGACGCGGGTGGCGGCGAGGCGGGTGGCGAGGCGCCGAGGCTCGAGGACCCACAGCTCTCCGTCGAAGCTGCCCGCGTCGAGCAGGGCCCGGGGGACGCGGGTGGTCTTGCCGGCGCCCGGCGCGGCCTGCAGGACGAGCGTGCCCCGTTTCGCCACCGCCTCCACCACCGACGGGAGGAGCGGATCGATGGGCAGCGGCGCGAGCATCGTCAGCTCCCGCGCGGCGGACGGGTCCGGCGCCCGGACCCGCGAGGAGACGGAGGTCGCGCCTTCTGCGACCTGGGCGCGACGGCGGTCGCGGGCTCAGATGCGCCCGTCGCTGCGGCGCGCCTCGAGGGTGCAGCGCCGGGCTGAGGTGTCGCCGTCGATCCTTCGGTGGCGCGTCTCGAGGATGCGGCGCCAGGCTGAGGTGCCGCAATCGATCGCGGTGCGGCGCGGCTCGCGGGGGCGGTGCCTGGAACCGGAGCTGCAGTCGATCGTCCGGTGGCGCGGCTCGAGGGTGGGGCGCCGGGCGGAGGTGCCGCCGTCGATCGTGCGGTGGAGCGGCTCGAGGATGCGGCGCTGAGCGGAGGTGCCGCAGTCGATCGCGTTGCGGCGCGGCTCGAGGGTGGGGCGCCGGGGGGAGGTGCCGCCGTCGATCGTGCGGCGGAGCGGCTCGCGGGTGCCGGGCCCGACGGAGCGGACGCCCTCGGCGCTGAGCTTCCGGACCGGACAGCCTGGCGGGTAGCGGACGCACGCTCCGGCGACGGACCCGGCGCGGTCGCATGCGGCGCCTGCACGTTCGCCGTGGCGCTGGTCGCGGGCCGGGGCGAACGGTCCTTTCTGCGCGTCGTTGTGCCCGCGGCGGCGGAGTCGCCGGAGACAGGCCCGTTCGGAGCTGGGCCCGCAGCGGCGGTCGCCGGGGGACTCTCCTTCCGCGTCGTGCTCGTTCGCCGGGACGCTCTGGACCGAGACGTCGACGCCGCGGTGGCCTCGGCCCTCGCGTCCGGAGCCGGTCCCGCGTCGGCGGTCGCCGGGGGACTCACCTTCCGCGTCGTGCCCGCGCGCCGGGGCGTTCTCGACCGGGACGTCGACGCCGCGGCGGCCTCGACCCTCGCGTCCGGAGCCGGTCCCGCGTCGGCGGTCGCCGGGGGACTCACCTTCCGCGTCGTGCCCGTTCGCCGGGGCGCTCTCGACCGAGACGTCGACGCCGCGGCGCCGTCGGCCCTCGCGTCCGGAGCCGGTCCCGCGCCGGCGGTCGTCGGGGGATTCACCTTCCGCGTCGTGCCCGTTCGCCGGGGCGCTCTCGACCGAGACGTCGGCGCCGCGGCGGCCTCGGCCCTCGCGTCGGGTGCGGGCTCGTTCGCGGCGGCGTCCTCCGCGGGAGCGGATTCCTCGGCCGGTGCAGGGACACCGGTCGCGGAAGAATCCGTCGATCCCGCGGCCGCATCGGCCGGGCGGCCCCGCCTCGGAAACACCTCGTCGATCCGCTCCGGCCGGTCCGCCAGCGCTGCGCGCGCCACCCAGCGGACGCGCTCGAGCAGGCGCGTGGTCCGCCCGGCCAGCGCGAGGAGCCTCGTCCGCACCGCCTCCGCCTCCGCGCCCGAGAGCGCAGGTCGATCCCGCTCCGCGGCCCACGCCGCGCCGGCGCCGGCCAGCGCCTCGAGGGCGGCCCCGAGAGCGGTGTGCGTGGCGAGCTCGGCCAGCCGCCGGACGACGTACCCCGAGGTCAGCCTGCGCTGGAGCTCGGTCTCCGCGGCCCGGGCCTGATCGCCGTGCCGCCGGAGCGACGGGCCTCGCCACACCGGGAACAGCGACTCGACCAGCGGGCCGCGCTCCGACTCGAGCGCGTGAATGGCGGTCCGGAGCGCCTCGGCGGCATCGACCCAGGCAGAGAGCAGCGACGCCTTGCGGGCACGGGCCTCGGAGGGCAGCTCCTCCAGCCACACCGCCTCCGCCCGGACCGAGTGCCGCTCCGCCTCGTCCCGCTCGACGAGGTCGGCCGCCCCGCGGAGCCAGGCGGCCTCGACGCCGGCGTCCCCCAGCGCCTTGGCGGCGGCACGCAGCCGTTCAGCGAGCCCTTCCAGGCTGCCGAGCAGGATCCAGGCCGCGCGAGGTGACGGCGATGCGGCGCTCGCGCTCAGCGCAGCGCTCCCAGCACCGCCACCATCGCCTCCGGAGCCGCGAGGTTGGCGAACGCGTGCGTCGCGCCGGCGGCCACGAGCTGCTCGGGCGTGAAGCTCCCCGTGCCCACGCCGACGGACTCGGCGCCGATGGCCTGCGCGGCGGCGACGTCCTTGGGCGTGTCGCCGATGACCACCACCCGGCACTCCTCGAGCGGAGCGCCGAGCAGCGCCGCGCCACGCTCGGCTCCCCGCCGGATGAGCGCGGTGCGGTCCTCGTCGTCGCACCCGAAGCCACCGAAGGCGAACCGGTCGTAGATCCCGACGCGCTGGAGCTTGATCCGTGCGCCCTCGCGGATGTTGCCCGTGCCGAGGCCGACGGCGATCTCCCGGCGCTCGCGCGCCCGGTCGACCGTCTCGGACATTCCGGCGTGCACGCGGTACGTCGCGTCGGGGGCAGAGGCCACCTCGTCGGCGAGCACCCCGAGGTAATCCACCAGCACCTGGTCGATGAGCGCCTCGGTCGGCTCGACCCCGATGGCCCGCATGCCGGTGCGGACGATGGCCCGGTCGGTCATCCCGTCGAGGCGGAAGGTGCGGCAGGCGTCGCGGCGCCCGAAGGAACGCTCGAACGCGATCTCCAGCGCACGGCGCCCGACGCCCCCGGTGGTGACGAGCGTGCCATCGACATCGAAGAGAAGGACGGTGGGTCGCATGCTTCAGGGCTGGGCCTGGGCCAGGGACGCCTGGAGGCGCTCCCGGACGCCGGGGTCCTCCTCACGCTCTAACCGGTCCTCGAGCGACTTGCGAGCTGCGGCGCCTCCGGCCCGCCCGAGGCCGCGCGCCGCTGCAGAGCGCACCGACGGGTCCGGCGCCCCGAGCAGCGGGCCGAGCCGCGCCACGGCCTCGTCGCGGTCGTGCGAGCCGAGCTCCTCCGCCACCGTGTCGCGCAGGGCAGGCGTGAGCCGCGGAGATGCGACGGCATCGCCCAGCGCGCCGAGCCCGGCACGTCCTGGCAATCCGGCCAGGGCGCGAGCGGCGACGAGACGCCGGGCATCGGATGCCTGCGTGTCGAGGAGCTCGGCCTGGAGGGCCGGGACCGCCTCCGGACCGATTCCGGCGAACTCGGGGACACCGGCGTCGGGCGCATCGAGCAGCGCCGCCACCCGGGACCGCGCCTCCTCGCTGGTGCGCGCCGGGCCCACCGAGCGCGCGCAGGACGCGGCAGCGAGGCAGGCGGTCAGGACGGTGGCGAACCGGGACATGCGCGGCGGCGGAGTGTACCCTCGGGGCGGGACATGGCCGGACGGGTCGTCTTCATCGTGCAGCGCGGCGGCTACGAGCCGGCGTACCAGGCAGCCTCCATGGGCATCACCGCGGCTGCGCTGGGGGACGAGGTGGTGTTCGTCTTCGCCTTCGAGGCGCTTCGCCAGCTGTGCCGCGGGGACTTCGGCCGCGCGCAATCCGACCGCGAGATGGCCGAGGGAGCGCGGGCCGAGGGCGTGGGAGTGCCGCCGCCGGCGCAGATGCTGGCGGAGGCGCGTGGGCTCGGAGCCCGGTGCATCGCCTGCGACACCATGCTCAAGCTGGCGGGAGTCTCGCTGGCCGAGGCCGAGCGCGTGCTCGACGAGGTGCTGGGCCTCGCGGCCCTGTGGCGCCTCACCGAGGACGCGCGCGTCCTCACCTTCTGACGCCCCTCGGGCGCTGGTAGTGTCGAGGGGGTCCTTCCGCGATGCGTTCTGTCCTCATCGCCGCCGCCGCCGCGTGCCTGGTCACGGCGCTGTCCTGCCAGACCTACGAGTTCGTGCCGGTGGGACCGCTGACGATCTCACAGGAGAAGAGCAGCACCCCGATCGTCATCAAGAAGTTCAAGCCCAACGTGATGGTGCTGGTCGACAAGTCCGGGTCGATGGACCAGCCCCTCGACGCGACCCTCCCCGGCTGCACGCAGTCGGGGACCCTCTGCGGCACCGGAAGCACCGCGAAGACCAACCCTTGCAACCCGAACGTCTGCCCGACGCGCTGGAGCGAGCTGAACCTCGCGCTCGATCCGTTCCTCCAGGCGCAGGCGCAGACCGTGCGCTTCGGGCTCTCGTTCTTCCCGGAGCCGGCCGCCGGTGTCGAGCAGCCGAACTGCGTGCCCACCACGGCGGCACGGGTGGATCTGCCGGAGGACCCCCAGGACGACTCGCCGGCGACGCTCGCGCAGCTGTCGAACCAGGCTCGCTCGGTGCTCGCCTCCATCAGGAGCCAGAACCCCGTCGGGCCGAGCGGGACCGGCGGGGCGACGCCCACCGGACCGAGCCTCGCCTTCTTCCACGACTACACCGCGCTCCAGGATCCGCTCCGCCTCGAGCTGGTCCTGCTGCTCACCGACGGGCTCCCCAACTGCAACGCCGGCATCAGCGCCGAGGCGTGCACCTGCACCGCGAGCGCCGACAGCTGCCCTCCGGCCGGAAATCCCGAGAACTGCCTGGACAAGGACCGGACGGTGCAGGCGGTGCAGGACCTCGCCGCGCGCGGGGTGCACGTGGTCGTCATCGGCTTCGGGGACGAGACGCGGGCCAGCGTCGACGGCGGGCTACAGGCGCCCATCGTGCTCCAGGAGATGGCGCTCGCCGGGAACTACCCGCGCTTCTGCCCGGGAGAGCGGCACGATCAGCCCTGCGGGCCGCTCAACCCCTGTCAGGGCGGGGTGTGCCTCCGTCAGTACTACCAGGCGCAGGACGCCCTCGAGCTCGGCGCGGCGCTGGCGGAGATCACCGCCAACCTGGACCGCGAGCCGTGCCTCCGCGCCATCACTCCCGCCCCGACGTCCGAGGAGCTCATCCTCCTCGCCCTGAACGGCACGACGTACCCGCCGGGCGACGACACCTGGCACTACGTCCCGCCGGCCGACGGTGGGCCGGCGATCCGCTTCCTCGGCTCGCTGTGCACGGCCATCGAGGCCTCGACGGCGCAGAACCCGGTGCAGCTGGATCTGCGGATCCTCCGCGTCCTCTAGAGGCGGGCCCGGGGGCTGGTCGTCGGATGTGGGATTGCCACGGGAAATGGGGCTGGTGGCCCCCCGAGCGGGTATGCTCCGGCGCCACGCATGGTCACCCCGTCCGTCCTCCGTGGTGCCGCGGTCCTCGCGCTCCTTGCCACTCTCGGCGGCTGCCAGACCTACGACTTCGAGCCGGTGAAGCCCCTCTCGATCGGGCAGACCCAGACCAGCGTCGACGTGCAGGCGGTGGCGAACAAGCCGAACTTCATGCTGCTGGTCGACAAGTCGGGCTCGATGGACCAGCCGGTGGACCCGACCATCCCCGCGTGTCACGTGGGGACGATCAACGGCCCGCTCTGCGGCGATCCCCAGAAGTCCAACCCCTGTGATCCAACCCAGTGCCCCACGCGCTGGAGCGAGCTCACCAAGGCGCTCGACCAGTACATCACCGATTTCCCGCTCATCGGCCGCTACGGGCTATCGCTCTTCCCCGAGCCCGAGATCTCGGGCGGCTGCGGACCGACGACGAAGCAGACCAGCGCGCTGCCGACCACGCCGTCCGACGACGACCCCACCCTGCAGCAGGCCGCCGACTCGACCCGCACCGCGCTGGACGCGATCCTGAGCAGCAATCCGGCCGGGCCCACCGGCACCGGCGGCGGGACGCCCACCGCGGCCAGCCTCGCCTTCCTCACCACGGTCCCGGCGTTGACCACCGACAACACGCGGGACCAGATCGTCATCCTCTTCACCGACGGTCTGCCGAACTGCGACGCGGCGCTGGCGGACCTCGCCGGCACCGTCGCCTGCCAGTGCACCTTCGGTCCGGCGCTGGACGACTGCAGCCCGCAGATCCCCCCCTTCCCCGGCGCGGGGTGCCTGGACGCCGACAACTCGGTGAAGGCGGTCCAGTTCCTGGCGGGTCAGCACGTGCAGACCTACGTCGTGGGCTTCGGGGCCGAGGCGGGGACGGCCACGGCACGGGACACGCTGCAGCGCATCGCCGTCGCCGGAAGCGTCCGCTTCCCGCGCGTCTGCCCTGGAACTCCGCCCAATCAGCCGTGCAGCGCCGACAACCCGTGTGACCTCGCCAGCGGGCTCTGCACAAAGCAGTACTACCAGGCCAATGACGCCTCGGACCTGGGAGCGATCCTCAAGACGATCACCGATCCCAACGTGACCGTCTGCGAGCGGTTCCTCACCGAGGTCCCCACCGACGTGTCGCTGCTCAGCGTCCTGGTGGACAACACCGCCTACCAGCCCGGTCCGGACACGTGGATCTACGTCTCGCCCTCGGAGACGACCCCGACCTCGGGCAAACCGGGTCCGGCGGTGGTCTTCGTGGACGGCAAGCCGCTCTGCGATCAACTGAAGACGTCCACCGGTGCCAGTCCGGTGAACGTGCAGATCCGGATCCTCAAGGTCCTGTGAGCATGGGGCCGAGGCCCCATGTCCCGACTCAGGGAGCCTGACTTGCCGCCGCCGTGGGCGAGCCATACGGTGGCCGCCGCCGTGCGCCTCACCGTCCTGTCGCGGTCCCTGTCCGTTCCCTCCACCGCTCGCCTGGTGGCGGCGGCCCGTGCGCGCGGGCACACAGTGCGGGTGCTCGACCCGGTGCAGGTGGAGATGCACCTCGACGGGACACGCGGCCAGCTCCTCTACCGTCGGCGGAAGCTCGCGCTCCCCGACGTGGTGCTGCCCCGCATCGCCCAGTCCATCACCGCCTACGGACTCGCGGTGGTGAACCAGTTCGGGATGCTGGGCGTTCCGGTGATGAACACCGCCGAGGCCATCGCCCACTCGCGGAACAAGATGCGCTGCCTGCAGCTGCTGTCCGCGCACGGCATCGCGGTGCCGGCGACGGTCATGGCCCGGACCGCGGGAGACCTGAAGGCCATGGTGCAGCTGGTGGGGGGCGTGCCGGTGCTGGTGAAGCTGCTCGGCGGCGGCGACGAGCGGGGGGTGATGGTCTGCGAGACCCTCAACTCGCTCCAGGCGGCGCTGGAGGCGATCCTCCGGCTGGGACACAACCTCCTGGTGCAGGAGTACGTGCGCAAGGCGGGCCGGGACCTCCGCGTGCTCGTCGTCGGCGGCAGGCCGGTGGCCGCCGTGCGCCGCCGCCCGCGGATGAACCGTCTGGCGAACACGCTCAACCGCGGCGCCCGCTTCGAGCGAATCACCCTGACCGACGCCCAGCGGCGCGCCGCCGCGGAGGCCGCCCGACTGACCGGCCTCGAGGTCGCCGCGGTGGACATGCTCGACGTTCGGGGCGTGCCCAAGGTGTTCGAGGTGCACAGCAGCCCCGGGCTGGC
>Ga0070678_100001736_pt1 | contig 11714 bp, 11 predicted proteins | sample KBSM73metaG_FD_65647 | JGI IMG/M metagenome (GOLD analysis project Ga0070678, IMG submission 65647) | Miscanthus rhizosphere microbial communities from Kellogg Biological Station, Michigan, USA - KBS M7-3 metaG | ecosystem: Host-associated > Plants > Roots > Rhizosphere > Soil ...
GCTCGCGGCCGACATCGCCGCGCTGGAACATCACGCGATCGCCGTACTCCAGGGCCGCATCGCGCCCGGCGCGCACATCGGTGTCGACGATCGCGACCCGCGCGCCTTCCTCGGCGAGCCGCTTGACGATCCCGCGACCGATGCCCTGGCTGCCGCCGGTGACGAGGAAGACCTTGCCTTCGAACCGCATAGGGAAAACCTAGCTCCCGGCGACCGCGCTGCCGCTCGCGGGCGGTGGCGCTTCCGCACTGCCGCTCGCCGAGCCCGCGCCGACCAGTCTCGTCAGCTCGTCGATCCTCCGCTGCGCTGCGGCGGCCTCGGCGGTGAGCCGCTGGACGTCGCCGAGGGCGCGGTCGCGCTCGGCGCGTGCGGTATCGCGCTCGGCCTGGAGCTGATCGCGCTCGCCGCGGGCGGTGTCGCGCTCGTGCTGGGCCTGGGCGCGGTCCTTGTTCGCGCGGTCGACATCCCCGCGCGCCGACGTCCAGAAGCCCTCGTACATCTGGCGCCCGAGCTCGGCCGCCGCGCGATCGCTCTGCGCGACCGTGAGCTGCTCGACGAGCTGGCGGGTCGCGGCGTCGGCCTCGTGGAGCGCCTTGTCGCGCGCCGCGATGATCCCTTCGTACTGCTTCTGCTCGTCGGCGAGCGCACGCTGCAGCGCCGCCAGCGCCTGGCCGCGCGCCGCGACGTCGGCCTCGGTCTGGGCGAGCTCCGCGCGCGCCTTCGCCATGTGGGCCTTCAGCTGATCGTTCGCTTGCTCCTCCTCGCGCACCTCGCCGGCGAGTGCATGCGATCGCTCGCGGATCTGGCGCATGCTCGCGTAACCGGCGAGCGTGATCACCGCCAGGGCGACTGCCGCGGCTGCGGTCAGCGACAGCTGCGGGTTGCGCCGCATCCACAGCCGCGCGCGCAGCACGGCCGAGCGATCGAGGCTGGTCGGCCGCCGCTCGAGGTAGGCATCGAGGTCGTGCGCCATCTCGCCCGCGGTCGCGTAGCGCTGCGCCGGATCGAGTGCCATCGCCTTGGCGACCACGCGCTGGAGGCGGCGCGGAACATCGAGCGGCGGCGGCGACTCCCCGCTCACCGCGGCATCCCACGTCGGCCACGGCGGCCCACCGCCGAGCAGATCGTACGCGAGCGCGCCGAGCCCCCACACGTCGACGGCGACCATGTGCTCGCGATCGTGCGCACCCGCGAGCCGCGCGAGCTCGGGCGCGATGTATTCGGGCGTGCCGCCGCCGGTGCGGTTCGACAGCCCGAAGTCGGCGATGCGCGCGCGCCGCGACACCGGCGTGATCAGCACGTTGTGCGGCTTGAGGTCGCGGTGAAACACATCGCGCAGGTGCGCCTCGTGAACGCCGCGCGCGATGTCGCGCACCCACGTCACCGCCTCGTCGAGATCGCGCGGCCGCACGCGCGCCGCCGACCCGCCGGGCACGAGCTGATCGCCCTCGTGCTCGCCGACCAGCTCCATCACGATGTAGCCGTCGAGGACGTCGAGCACGCGCACGACGTGGTCGCTGATCACATCGCACGCCGCCCGCGCTTCGGCGAGCGCGCCCTCGGCCTCGGAGTGAAACACCTTGATCGCGACGTGGCGCCCGAGCGTGCGATCGTAGGCCTGCCACACCGCGGCGGTCGCGCCGGCGTCGAGCTTCGAACCGAGCACGTAGCGATCGCTGACCTGCGGCACCGCCTGCGCGTTCAGCCACAGCAGGGCCTGCGCGGCGAGCGCTGGATCGGTGAAGCGCGCGGCGACCAGCGCCGGCCAGCGCGCTGCCGGCTGCGCGGCGATCTCGGCGAGCGCCTCGGCGACGTTCACGTGCCGATCCCGTGCTCGAGGCCCTGCAGCACGACGAGGTAACTCGTGCCTTCGGCGATCCGCTTGTTGACCAGGCCGAGCGACAACCCGAGCTCGCTCGCGATCTGGCGCTGCGTCTTGCCGTCGAGCTGTAACCGCAACGCGCGGCCGACGTCGCGCGGCGACGCCAGCGGGATCTTCACGCGCGCATCCAGCGTGCCGGCCTCGAGGTCGGCGATCCGCGCCGCGATCCAGCCACGCAACTCGGCCTCCTCGATCAGCTCGGCGAGCTGGGCGTCATCGGGCAGCTGGAGATCGTCGACTTCTTCGCGGGTGCCGCGGCGGCGCAGCTGGGCGAGCCGGTCGAGAATGAACCGCCGTACGCTCTCGCCGACGTGCCGCTCGGCCTCCGGAAGCTGCTTGAGCCGGGCCCACTCGCCGCTCTGGACCCACCGGGTGACCAGCGATCCGAGGATGTCATGGGTGGTGTAGCTGCCCCGATAACTCATGGATCGCTTGACCTTGCGGATCACGCGCTCGAGCTGGGCGGCCATGGCGGAGTCGTCGATCACTTCTCGTGAACACTATGCCGCGTCTGCCGTCTTCCCGGTCGTTGGAGGTCAAAGTGTCTCACTCCCGCGTACTTACCCTCGTCGTTTTCACTGTGGCGGCCTGCCACCACGAAAAGAAGCCGGTCATGGTGCCCCAGCCAGCCGCTCCCCAGCCGACCGCCCAGGTGCAGAAGGCCCCGCAGCAGCCGGTCAGCAGCAACCTCTCCGCGACCGACGATCTGGTCCAGAAGTGCGCGCTGCAGGTCACGCAGGACAAGCCGAAGTTCGACTACAACGCGTTCGAGCTGACGCAGCAGGATCGCAGCGTCCTCCAGCAGATCGCGACGTGCCTGACCACCGGCCCGCTCAAGGGCAAGCAGCTCGAGCTGGTCGGTCGCGCCGATCCGCGCGGCACCGAGGAATACAACATGGGCCTCGGCGATCGCCGCGCGCACACGGTGAGCGAGTACCTCGAGCGGCTCGGCGTGAAGCACATCGAGGCGAAGACACGCGGCTCGCTCGATGCGACCGGCACCGATGAAGCGAGCTGGAGCCAGGATCGTCGCGTCGACCTCCAGGTCAACTAGACGAAGCGCAGCCACACGCGCCACACGACGTGGTGGCGTTCGCGGATCTTGTCCTCGAGCGCATGCGCGGTCTCGACGAGCTGGCCTGCGGTCAGCGCGGGGTCGACCTCGACCTCGAGATCGACGTGCACGTGATCGGGCCCGAAGTGCATCGTGATCGGCGCGTTCGCCGTGACGATGCCGGGCTGGTTGCGCGCGAGGTCGCGCACGCTCTTCACGAGGTCCTCGTTCGCGGCCTCGCCGAGCAGGAGGCTCCAGCATTCGCGCCCGAGCACGATCGCGACAGCGATGAGCAGCCCGCCGATCAGCACCGACGCGGCGCCGTCGGCCCAGAGCAGCCCCATGCGCGCGCCGGTGAGCCCGAGCGCCGCGAACGCGAGGCCGAACAGCGCCGCGCCGTCCTCGAGCACGACCACGAACGTCGTCGGATCCTTCGCGCGCCGGATGCCTTCCCACACGCCGAGGCCGTGGCGCGCGCGGCGAAAGCTTCGCCACGACACGACCAGCGACACGCTCTCGAACACGAACGACGCCGCGAGCACGCCGTAGGCCCACCCGACGGCCTCGATGTGGTGAGGTCTCGCGACGTGGAGGACGCCTTCGTAGATCGAGACGCCGCCGCCCATGCCGAAGATGCTCATCGCGACGACGAGCGTCCAGAAGTAGACCTGAAGGCCGTGGCCGTACGGGTGCTCGCGCGTCGGGCCGCGCCGGCTGAGCGTGAGGCCGAGCAGGAGCAGCAGCGAGTCGCTGCTGTCGACGACCGAGTGAATGCCCTCGGAGAACAGCGCGGTGCTGCCGCTCGCGACGGCTGCGATGAATTTCGTGACCGTGATCGCAAGGTTCGCGGCGAGCGCTGCGTAGACGCTGACGCGCGCGTCCTTCATGCGCCCACATGGTGCAAGGTGCGCGCCTCGTGAAGATTTGTTGATCGGGGCGGAACGCGCCGCGCTCGTGCGAAGTGTTCGTTGCCGATCGATGGTGCGCGTGGTGAGTTGATGCGGTGAGCTTCGGGACGCAACTGCGAACCGGCCAGGCCATTGCCCTCTCGACGACGCTGCTGACCGGCGTCACCGGGATCGTCGTGCTGCACCTGACCACACGGAGCGCCAACGACACGACCCGCCGGTACGCGAGCATCTCGGAGACCGTCGACGAGCTGCGCGTCCAGGCCGAGCAGCTGATCTCGGCCGGCCGGCGCTACCTGTTCGCCGGCAAGGACGCCGACAAGGCGCGCATGCACGATGCCGAGGAGCGCGTCGACAAGGCGCTCGCGGTGTTCGAGCGCTCGGATCCGATCGGCGCGACGAAGCTGTCTGCCGACGCGAGGGCCTACGAGGCCGCGCTGGCGAGCAACGTCGCGGCGCGCATGGTGCCGGCCGGGCTCGAGACCGCGCTGCGACCGAAGCGCGATGCGCTCGAGGCAGACCTCGCGGCGATCGATGCTCGCGAGCAAGCCGCGCTGTCGCGATCGTTCGACGATGCCTCGCACCTCGCGGTCGCGGCGGAGATCACGATCGCCTTGTCGACGAGCGTCGCGCTGCTGCTCGCACTGGTGCTCGGCACGCTCGTGCGCCGGCGCATCCACCAGGAGTACAGCCGGGCGAAGGCGGCCGCGGTGGCGCGCGACGAGCTGCTCTCGATCGTCTCGCACGACCTCCGCGTGCCGCTCAACGCGATCGTGCTCGGCGCGGACGTCGTCGCGATGCAGGAAGGCCCGAGCCGGATCCTCTCGACGATCGCGAACGCTGCGCAGCGCATGCGCAAGCTCATCGACGAGCTGCTCGACGTCGCGCGCGTTGAAGGTGGCGTGATCTCGCTGGCCCGCGAGCCGTTCGAGCCGCAGGTCGCGCTCGAGACCGTGGCGCAGCTGGTGCGCGGCGAGGCCGAGTCGCGATCGCTGAGCCTCGCGGTGACCGCCCCGGCGACCGAGCTCGTCGGCGATCGCGAGCGTGTCGTCCAGATCCTGTGCAACCTCGCCGGCAACGCGCTTCGCTACGCCCGCAGCTCGATCACGCTGCACGCCGAGCCGCGCGAGGGCCGCGTGCGGTTTGCCGTGCACGACGACGGCCCTGGCATCCCGGCCGAGCACGTCCCGCAGCTGTTCGAGCGCAACTACCAGGGCGAGCGGCGCGGCGCGGGGCTCGGGCTCGGGCTCTACATCTGCCGCCGGCTCGTCGAGGCGCACGGGGGGACGATCGGGGTCACCACGCAGGTCGGCGAGGGCACCACGTTCTGGTTCGACATCTGACTGTCAGACCGGCTGCGTACGTTCAGCACAATGCCTACGGCTAACGTCGCCCCGCTCGATCCGGACTGGGTGTTCGTCGCTCTCTACCGCTGTGCGCGGTGCGGGCGGCACGTCACACTGCAGCAGCATGACGGTGACCCGCCGGAGAGGCGCTCGTATCGCTACCTCCGGACGTGCCCGGACGGCTGCCGCTCCACGGAGTAGCTCTTCATGCCGATGACCGCGGCCCATCCGATGGCCGTCCTGCCGCTGCGGTGGGTGAAGCTCGACTGGACCTGCCTCGTCATCGGCAGCATGTCGCCGGACTTCGAGTACTTCATCCGGGCCGACCTCGCGAGCACGCTCAGCCACACGCTGCGCGGCCTGTTCATCTTCGACATCCCGATCACGCTGGTGGCGGCGGTCCTGTTCCACTACGTGGTGAAGCGGAAGGCGCTGCAGGTCGCGCCAGCGCCGATCGCGCGCCGGCTCGCGGTGTACGCGCAGCGGCCGTGGATGCCGCGCTGGACCGCGAAGGCCGTCGCGATCTTGCTGGTCTCGGCGCTGATCGGCGCCGCCACGCACCTGTTCTGGGATGGCATCACCCACGGCGATGGCTGGGCGCCGCACCGCTATCGCGCGCTCGTCCAGATCGTCAACGTGCCGATCCTCGGCCCCACGATCGTCCACCGCGTGATCCAGCACGTGTCGACGGTCGTCGGGCTGATCGTGCTCGCGATCGTCCTCGTGCGCACGCTGCGCCGGGTCACGCCGGTCGAGCTGCCACCGCCGTCATGGAGGCGCCGGCTCGTGTGGGCCGCGTGCATCGTCGGGGTCGGGGCGTGCACGTTTCTGCACCTGAGTCACCTCCACCTGTGGGACCTCGGCAGCATCGTGGTCGCGATCATCGATGCGTTCCTCGGCGGCGCGCTGATCGCGAGCCTCCTCACGCCCCGGGCTACGCGGTGATGCGCGTGCGGTCGCGCAGCATGCCATCGTCGCCGAACAGCTGATCGCGCCACGACGCGAGCACCGCCGTGGTGTCGCGATCGTTGGGATGAAAGCTGGGGCGGAAGTAGGCGAGGTACGCCGGCACGAGGCGCGTGAAGTAGCCCGGCCACACCCACAGCCGCGCCGCGCCGCGCAGCCACGTCCACGGCTTCCACAGGATCTTGCGATCGATCATCAGGCGCGCGTGCGCGATCGCCTGCGCGGCGAAGAACACCGCGGTCGTCAGCAGCATGATCGAGGCGCGGCGCACGTAGCCACCGCCGGCGGCGCCGTACACGTCGAACGCCACGGCCTTGTGCTCGGCCTCCTCGAGCGCGTGCCACACCCAGAGCTGGCGCACGGTCGGGTGGATGTCGCCACGCATGCGCTCGTCGGTGAGCAGGCTCTCGGCGAGCATCGCGGTGAAGTGCTCGAGCGCGCACGTCGCGGCGAGCTGCGACTTCGGAGACAGCACCTTGCGCACGAGGCCGAGGAACCGGCGCAGCGCGGCGTCGATCTTCGGCGCGGAGGCGTAGCCGTGCTCGACGAGCAGGTCGTTGAGCGCGCGGTGCTCCTTGCCGTGCATCGCCTCCTGGCCGATGAAGCCGACGATGTCCTGCTCGAGGTCGGGCGCGCGGTCGCGCATCTGCTTCACCGCATCGACGAAGAACCGCTCGCCCTCGGGGAACAGCAGCGACAGCGCGTTGAGGAACGAGGTCTGGAACGCGTCGTCGTGGCACCAGTCGCGCGGCACGACGTTCGCGGAGAGCCCGAAGTCGACGTTGCGGCGTTGGATCGTCATGGCTATCAGTGTGCGGACAGCCGGCGAATCGCCGTAGGTCCGGGCAGGCCGCCCGGTTATCATTTGGGGCCACGTGTACGACCTCCCGGGCGCCTACATCCGCGACTTCGTCGAGCTGACCGCTCGCTGGAACGTCGAACCGGCGCGCCTGCTACGCGGCCTCCCGGTCTCGTTCGACTCGCTCGCGGATCCGGCGACGCGCGTGCCGCTGCAAGTGTGCGAGGCGATCGTCGTGCGCGGCCTGCAGATGACGAAGGAGCCCGCGCTCGGCATGCATTTCGGGCTGCAGATGCGGCTGTCGTCGCACGGCTTCCTCGGCTTCGCGGCGATGACGGCGAACACCGTGCGCGAGGCGCTCGAGCTGGCGGCGCGGTTCGCCTCGACGCGGACGAGCGCGCTCGGGATCGTGCTGCACGTCGAGGGCCATCTCGCGTCGGTCGCGATCGAGGAGCGCACGCCGCTGCCGGGCGCGCTGCGCGAGGTGCTCGTGCTCGCGCTCGTGATCGGCCTCTGGCAGCTCGGCAACCAGCTCACCGGCAAGCAGCTCGACGGCATCGGCGAGTGCGCGTTCCCGCGGCCGGCGTTTCCGATCCCCGATTCGCGCCTGCGCTTCGATCGGCCGGCGCACCGGATCGTGTTCCCGTCGACCGAGCTCGACCTGCCACTCGTCACCGCGGATGCCGCCGCGAAGCGCCTCGCCTCGGCGCAGCTGGAGCGCGAGCTCGCGTCGCTCGAGGAAGGCGACCTCGTCGGGCGCGTGCGCGCGATGTTGCGAGAAGACTCGCCGGCGCTTCTCGACGCAGCACGCTCGCTGAAGATGTCGCCGCGCACGCTCAAGCGCCGGCTCGCCGACCTCGGCACCACGTACTCCGAGCTGCGCGACGACCAGCGCCGCCAGCGCGCCCTGTTGCTGCTCGACGACCGCTCGCTCTCGATCTCCGAGATCGCCGCGCGCCTCGGCTACACCGAGCTGCCGAACTTCACGCGCGCGTTCAAGAAGTGGACGGGCGTCACGCCGGCCGGGTACCGCGCTACTCCGCCGACGCGATCTGCGCCTTGATGAACGCGAGCGCCGCCGGGAACCGCTGCAGCAGATCGGGCTGCGCGAGCAGCGCCTGCTGTGCGATGCCCTCGATCCGGAAGCTCGTCGTCGCGTCGATCTCACCGGCCGCCTGGCACAAGGTCTTCGCGAGCCCGAGCGCCGTCTGTGGATGCGCGACGAGCTGGGCGCAGCGCGCCTGGATCCGCTGATCGAGCGCCGCGGTATCGGCGACGACGTCGTGCACGAGCCCGTAGCGCTCGGCGGTGCGCGCCTTGACGAGCCGCCCGGTCAGCACGAGCTCGCGCGCGCGAGGCTCGCCGACGGTACGCACGAGCCGCGTCGTGCCGCCGACGTCGGGGACGAGCCCGAACACGATCTCCGGCAGGCCCATCACGCAGTCCTCGGTCGCGATGCGGATGTCGGCGGCGAGCGCGAGCTCGAGTGCCATGCCGATACACGCGCCGTGAACCGCCACGATCACCGGCTGGTGCAGCCGCGACATCCGATGGAACGTTTCCTGGAGCTGATGATGCAGGTGCAGGAACGGCGATTTGCTCGTCGCGCCGAACACGTCGGCGAGCAGCGTGTGATCGATCCCGCTCGAGAACGCCGGGCCGCGCCCGCGCAGCACGACGACGCGAACTTTGCGGTCCGCGCCGGCCTCGTCGAGAGCAGCGCCGAGCTCCTGCATCGCCTCGCCGTCGAGCGCGTTGCGCTTGTCGGGGCGGTCGAGCCACAAGGTGGCGATCTGGTCGGTGCGTTCGATCTGGATGCGAGCCATGCCGCAGTCTACGATGACGCGGTGGTACCCGAACCGTTGTCGTTCACGTTCCGAGGCCGCCGCATCAGCTATCGCGAATACGGGGCGGGAGCGCGGGTGATCGTGCTGACCCACGGCCTGCTGATGGACAGCCGCATGTACACCAAGCTCGCGCCGATGCTCGCGGCGCGCGGCAACCGCGTGATCACCGTCGACATGCTCGGCCACGGCGCCTCCGGGATGACGTACGAGATGACCGACTACTCGATGCCGCAGTTCGGCCGCGACGTGATCGCGCTGCTCGATCACCTCGGCATCCCGCAGGCGGTCGTCGGCGGCACGTCGCTCGGTGCGAACGTCGCGCTCGAGGTCGCCGTTCAGGCGCCGGCGCGCGTGCGCGCGCTCGTCGTCGAGATGCCGGTGCTCGAGAACGCGCTGCCGGCAGCGGCCGCCGCGTTCGTACCGCTCGCGCTCGCGCTGCGGATCAGCCAGCGCATGATGCGCGCAGTGTCTGCGTTGACGCGCCGGATTCCGCGCACGACCTTCGCCATCGATCTGATGATCGACTTCGTGCGGCGCGATCCGGCTGCATCGCTCGCCGTGCTCGACGGTCTCATCTTCGGCCGCGTCGCTCCGCCGATCGAGGATCGCCGCGCGCTCACGCACCCCACGCTCGTGATCGGCCACCCCTCGGATCCGATTCATCCGTTCAGCGACGCCGACCGCATCGCGCGCGAGCTGCCAAACGCGCGGATCGTCACGGCACACTCGATCGCGGAGTGGCGCGTACGACCGGCACGCCTCGATCGCGAGCTCGCAGCATTTCTCGACGAGGTCTGGGCGCTACGCGCCGTTGCCTGAGGCACATGCGATGCACTGCGCAGGTGCATGCGCGTCCTGATCACGTGGGGTTCGAAGCACGGAGGCACCACCGACATCGCCGAGCAGATCGGTCACGTGCTGCGCGAGCGCGGCCACGACGTTCATGCGCGCCCAGCGGAGGTCGCACCGCCACCGCGCGGGTTCCACGCCGTGATCATCGGCGGCGGCCTCTACGCGAACCGCTGGGCCGCACCGGCGCGCCACTACCTCGAGCATCATCTGGCCCAGCTCCGGCACATTCCGACCTGGCTGTTCTCCAGCGGCCCGCTCGACGATTCCGCGGATACGCTCGATCTGTCGCCGCCGCGCGAGATCCGCGGGCTGATGGCGCGCATCGGCGCGGTCGATCACATGACGTTCGGCGGCCGGCTCGAGAAGAACGTCAAGGGGCTCACCGCGAGGGCGCTGGCGAAAGAGCATGCCGGCGACTGGCGCAACCCCGATCGGATCCGCGCGTGGGCCGAGGAGATCGCGGACGAGCTACCGACCGCGCGCTCGCGTACCGTCGAGCCATTGCATGGCCGCACGATCCACCGGCTCGTCGAATACGGCACGGCTGGCTGGGCGATCACGGTTGCGCTCGGCGGCCTCGTGCTCGCGCTCGCCACCACGCACCAGGCGATCATCGCGCACATGGTGATCTCGCCGCTCGTGTTCGGCGTGCTCGCACATCGCTATCAGACCGCCGATGGCGCCCGCAAGCCGCTCCACGCCGCGCTCGTGTGGACGCTGATGATGCTGGTGCTCGACATCCTGCTGATCTCGGCGTTCATCCGGCCGCAGTACGTGTTCGGCATCCTCGCGCCGGAGCTGCTCGTGTTCTTCACGAGCTGGGTGGTCGGCGTGATCACGCGGATGACGCCGGTGCCTCAGCCCTTCAGGCGCGCGACCACGTAGCGGAACAGCGCGCGGGCGGCACCCGGTGGCTTGCCGGTATCGCGCTCGCGCTGCGCCGCATCGATCAGACGCGGCAATTCATCGTCGTGCCCGCCGGGCAGCTCGGCCGCCGCGGCCATGCCCTCTGCGATCAGGCGCGCGCGCCATTGTTCGGCGATGTGAAACTGCCTCGCATCGGCGGCCCCGCCGTCCTCGAGCTTCTGGAGCTGCTCGTCGACCTCGGCGAGCTCGTAGCGGCGCAGCTCTCCGGCGAGTGTGCGTTCAGCGCGCCGGCGGGCGATGTGCGAGGTCACGGCGCGGGCGCGGGCGACATCCGTCCGGAGGTCCTCGTCGAGCTGGAGCTTGGCGAGCGCCGAGTCCTTGAGCTCCATCAGCGTGCGCGCGATCTTGGCCGAGCGGTCGCCCGCACGTTTGGTCTTGCTGCGGGCAATCTGGCGCGCGGTCCTGTCGTCGTCACGAGGCACGGCGGCAGTATACGGCTGTTAACCGGGGTTCACGCCGGACGTGGCTATGTCCGCGAACCCTCTGGTGGCACGAGACGTGGACAAGAGGCGCCCATCGTCAAGAAAGGTCCTCGTGAAGACTCCTCTAGTTCGCCTTGCAGTTGCCGCCGCTCTCGCCACCTCCGCCACCGCGATGGCGGAGCCCGTCGTCCGCGACCATCGCGAGGGTGAGCCCGCCGCGCCGGTCGTCCGCGACCACCGCGATGGTGACGCTGCCGCGCCCGTCGCCACGGTGCGCTATCGCCGCCGTCCCGGCCCGCGGTTCATGATGCCGCTCAAGGTCGACATCGGCGCCGCCGGCGCGAACACGATCCACGGCTTCGCACCCGGCATCGGCGCCGCGGTCGGCATTCACTGGGCGTCGCTCTCGCCGACTCCCACCGACACCGACGTCGGCATCGGCGTGTTCGGCGCGCTGCTCGCGCCTCCGACGAACCAGATGATGACGACCACCAACGACGGCGTCGCGTACGGCGGCGCGTACCTCGAGGTCGGCCACACGCTGTCGAAGGGCGACTGGTGGCGCACGTGGGCGTCGGGCCGCGGCGAGTACATCGGCACGTCGGCGTTCGGCGACACGCATACCGGCTTCGGCGTCGAGGGTCGGCTGTCGGCCGAGCTCTACGTCAGCGGCGCCGGCATCGAGCCGCGCGGCGTGTTCCTCGGCACCTA
>Ga0070678_100001742_pt1 | contig 11694 bp, 9 predicted proteins | sample KBSM73metaG_FD_65647 | JGI IMG/M metagenome (GOLD analysis project Ga0070678, IMG submission 65647) | Miscanthus rhizosphere microbial communities from Kellogg Biological Station, Michigan, USA - KBS M7-3 metaG | ecosystem: Host-associated > Plants > Roots > Rhizosphere > Soil ...
TACTGGGACCAGATCGGGGTGACGGTCGTCGGCCGCCACGTCTTCGACCTGACCGACGGCTGGGACGGGAAGCCCCCGAGCGGGGTCGACCACGTGGTCGTCGTGACGCACCGGCCGGCGCCCGAGGGCTGGCACGCCGAGGCGCCGTTTCACTTCGTCGACGGCGTCGAGGCAGCCGTGGCCACGGCGCAACGGCTTGCGGGTGACCGCGTAGTCGAGGTCGCCGCCGGCGACGTCGGTGGCCAGGTGCTTGCCGCCGCCCTGGTCGACGAGGTGCGCATGGACGTCGTACCTGTGGTGTTCGGGTCCGGCAAGCGCTACTTCGGGTCGGTCCACGCGCAGCACCTGTTGGAGGATCCTGACGTGGTGATCCACGGCAACCGGGTGCTTCACGTGCGCTATCGGGTGCGCCGTTGACCGATCCGAGCGGTACGCGGCTCGCTCGCTCAGGGGGCGGGAAGGGCCGGTCCAGCCGGCCGGGCTCGGGCGCGGGCCTGATCAGAGGGGAAGCACAGCCGGACGCCGGGCGGAAACAGCCAGCTCAGCCGGGGAGGCCGGCGGCGCGGGCGTAGCTGGCGAGGTGCGCCTCGGCGCTGGCGGCCCAGGTGAACTCGGCCGCCCGGCGCACCGCCGCCTCGCCCAGCGTCCGCCGCCGCTCCGGGTCGTCCAGCAGCGCGCCGAGCGCGGTCGCGATCGAGTCGGGGTCGCCCTCGGTGTAGGCCACCGCGTCGCCGCCGACCTCGGGCAGCGACAGCCGCTGCGTGGTCAGCACCGCGGCCCCGCAGGCCATCGCCTCGAGCACCGGCAGGCCGAACCCCTCGCCGTGCGACGGGTAGGCGACGACGGTCGCGCCGCCGAGGAACCCGCGCAGGTCGGAGAACTTCAGGTACCCCGGCCGCAGCACCCGCAGGTGGCTCGGCACCTCGGTGATGGCGAGGTCGATCTCGTCGTCCCAGCCGGACCCGCCGGCCAGCACCAGGGCGGGCGGCTCGGGCCGGTCCTGCACGGCCTTCACCCACCCGCGCACCAGCGACGGCACGTTCTTGCGCGGCTCCAGCATGCCGAGGAAGGCCACGTACGGCGTGTCGCGCAGGCCGAGCCTGGCCCGCACCATCTGCCGCTCGGTGTCGGACGGCACGTGGAAGGTCTTCTGGTCCACGCCGTGGTAGGCGACGTCGATCCGGGTCGGGTCCGCGTCGAGCACGCGGATCAGCTCGTCCCGGGTCGCCTTGGACGGGACGACGCACCGGGCAGCACGGTGCAGCGCGGTCTTGATCGCCGACCGGAAGAACGGCCCCTTGACCGAGGTGTGTACGTCCGGCTGTGTGAAGAACGTGGCGTCGTGGATGGTCACCACGACGGGCTTCCCCGCCCGCAGCGGCATCGTGTAGTGCGGCGAGTGCAGCACGTCCGCGCTGACCTGCTGGACGACCAGCGGCAGGCCGGTCTGCTCCCAGGCCAGCCGGGCCGGCCGGTGCGCGATCGCGGCCGGTCCAGCCACGACCGTCGCCCCCGGTGCCATCCGGGCGAACCGTTCGGCGTCAGCGCGCTGGCAGGCGACCGCGAAGTCGGCCTGTGCGGCGTCCAACGCCGAGATCAGTCCGTCGACGTACCGTCCAACTCCACCGCGATCGGCGGGGACGGCCGTCGCATCGACGAGCACGCGGGGCGCGCGTCCTGACACGAGTCGGCTCCTGCTGTCTGCTCGGCGGTGGTACGTCTTCCCGGCGGATACCCCGTCGGCTCCGTCGTTGCACAGCGTACGCCCGCCGACGCCACTGTCCGTCACGACGGGCCCTCATGTCCCCAGGGTGGAGTAGAGCCGCCACAGCTCGTTTGCGGCCGCGGACCACGAGTAGTGGGCGGCGCGTTCCCGGCCGGCGGATATCCGCTCCGCCCGGCCGGTCGGGTCGACCGCCTCGGCCAGCGCCCGGGCCAGCGCGGCCGGGTCGTCGCGGGGAGCGACGAGGGCGGCGCCCCCGGTCACCTCGACCAGCGCCGGCGCGTCCGAGACGACCACCGGCACCCCCGCGGCCATCGCCTCCAGCGCCGGCAGCCCGAACCCCTCGGACCGGCTCGGGGCGGCGAGCGCGGTCGCCCGGTGCAGCACCACCGCCAGGTCCTGGTCGGAGATCCGCCCGAGGGTGCGGACCCGGTCGGCCGGCAGCCCGAGCTCGCGGGCCATGGTGGCCGGGTCGACGCCGCCCCAGCCGGGCTGCCCGACCAGCAGCAGCGGCAGGTCCGGTGCCTTCGGGTCGGCCAGCGCGGCCAGCAGCACGTCCAGCCCCTTGCGCGGCTCCAGCGTGGCCAGGCTGAGCAGGTAGGCGTCCGGCAGGCCGAGCCGGGCCGCCCGCCGGTCGGCGTCCGCGGGCGGCTCGCGCAGCTCGTCGGCCACGCCCTCGCCGACCACGACGACCCGGTCCGGCCGCAGCTCCGGCACGTGCCCGGCCAGCTCCGCGGCGACCGCGGCCGTCGGCACCACGATCCGGTCGGCGTGCCGGGCGGCGGCGCCGATCGCGGTCCGGTGCCAGGCCACGCCGCGCCGGGTGAGCAGGCCGGGGTGCGTCCACGGCACCGCGTCGTGCACGGTCACCACCAGCGGGGTGCGCCGCCGCGGCGGGGCCAGCGGCGTCGGCGCGTGCACCACGTCGACGCGGGGCAACCCCGGGCCGAGGCCGCGCTCCCAGGCCGCGACCAGCCCCCGCCGCGGAAGGGGCAGCCGGCGCGGGCCGGACACCCCCTCGACGGCGGCCGGACCGACGTCCCGGTGCCACGCGGTCCAGCCGGTCACGCTGCCCCCGGCCGGCGCCGTCGCGGCGAGCGCCCGGGCCAGCTCCCGCGCGTACCGCCCGGTGCCGCCGGGCACCGGCGCCAGCACCTGCTCGACCAGCACGCCCACCCGCACGGCCGGACCCTACCGGCGTCGGGACATGGCCACCGGCGGTAGCGTCCGGCCGTGCTGCGGATCGCGCGGATGGTGCTGACCGCCGCCGTGCTGGCCGCGCTCGGGCTGGCCCTGGCGCGCCGGTGGGACGACGTGCGCCCGCTGCTCGACCAGCTCTCCCCGGCCGCGGCCGCCGGTGCGTTCGGCTACTGCCTGCTCGGGCTGGTGGCGAGCATGCTGGCCTGGCGGGCGCTGCTGGGCGATCTCGGCAACCCGCTGCCCGTGCGGCCCGCCACCCGGGTGCTGTTCCTCGGCCAGCTCGCCAAGTACCTGCCCGGCTCGACCGTCTGGGCGGTGCTCGCGCAGACCGAGCTGGCGCACGACTACGGCGTGCCGCGCAAGCGGGCGGCGTCCGCGGGCATCGTCCTCAACCTGGTCACGCTCGGTGTCGGGCTGCTGGTCGCGCTGCTGGCGCTGCCGGAGCTGCTCTCCGACGGCGCGCCGCGCTGGCTGCACTGGAGCCCGGTGCTGGTCCCGCTCGGGCTGGCCTGCCTGACCCCGCCGGTGCTCACCTGGATCTGCAACCTGGTGTTCCGGGTGCTGCGCCGGCCGCCGCTGGACGTGACGTTCTCCTGGACCGGCGTCGGGATCGCGGTGCTCAGCCTGTTGGGCACCTGGCTCGCGTACGGCCTGCAGATCACCCTGCTCGGCTGGAGCCTCGGCGCCGACCCGGGCGACCTGCTGCTGCCGGCGACCGGCGCGTTCGCGGCCGCCTGGTGTGCCGGGTTCCTCGTGGTCGTCGTGCCGACCGGCGCCGGCACCCGGGAGGCCGTGCTCACGCTGGCGCTCGCCTCGCTGCTGCCCGGCGGCACGGCCGCGGCGTTGACGATCGCGGTGCTGTCCCGGCTGCTGCTCACGCTGGCCGACGTCGCCGCCGCGCTGATCGGGGTGGTGCTCGGCCGGGGGACCCGGGTCGCGCCCGAACCCGCGGACGAGCCCGGTCAGCCCACCCGCAGCGGCTAGTCAGGCCGGCCGGGTCGCCACCGCGACGAGGCCGGTGCCGCGGTCCGGCGCGAGCCGCTGCAGATACCGGAACGGCAGCGTGGCCAGCTCGATCGCGCGCCCGACCGGGCCGCCGCCGGGCTGCTGGTGCCGGCCGCTCGCGGCGGTCCGCTGCTCCGGCGTCAGCGCGCCGGCCTCCGCCGCGCCGGCCTCCGCCGCGCCGGCCTCCGCGGCGCCGGCCTCCGCGGCGAGGTGCCGGGCGTCCAGCCGGTTGCGGACCGCCTCCAGCGCGTAGCCAAGCGGCCAGCCGTAGACCTGCACCCGGGGCTCGACCAGCCCGGCCCCGACCAGCCGCGCGGCCAGCTGGTCCGGGTCGTACCGGCGGTAGTGGCCGACCCTGGTGTCCATCGGGCCGAACCGGCGGGCGAACGCCGGCACCGAGAGCACGAGGTGCCCGCCGGGGCGGACCAGCGTCGCCCAGTCGGCCACCGCGGCGGCGTCGTCGGCCAGGTGCTCGAGCACCTCGAACGCGCACACCAGGTCGTACCGGCGGCCGGCGGGGACGCCGGTGTGGTCGGCCGCCAGCACGGTCCCGCCGCTGGCGGCCACCCTCGCCTCGGCCACCGCGTACGAGTCCGGGTCCGGCTCGACGGCCAGGTAGTCGGCCCGCCGGGCCAGCCGGGCGCCCATCGAGCCCTGGCCGCAGCCGATCTCCAGGATCGTGGCCGGGCGCAGCTCGGCGACCAGCCGGTCGACCAGGTCCCAGCGCAGCCAGGCCCGGGGGGCCAGCGGTGGGAGCGGCGCTGTCACCGCCGGGCCGTCCGCGCGCCGAGGCGCTCGCGCAGCGCGGTGACCACCACCGTGGCGGCGAACGACTCGCGGGCCCGGTCCCGGGCGGCGGCCCGCAGCTTGGCCAGCGCCGGGGCGTCCTCGGCGAGCCCGCGCAGCGCCGCGGCCAGCGCGTGCGCGTCACCCGGCCGGATGAAGACCGCCGCGTCGCCGAGCGCCTCCCGCTGCGGCCGGGTGTCGGAGGTGACCACCGCGCAGCCGGCGGCCGCGCCCTGGTAGACCTTGTTCGGCACCACCCGCAGCGCCTTCGGCCCGACACCGAAGATGCCGAGGCAGACGTCGTGGGCCGCGATCACGGCCGGCAGCTCGGCCGGCTCGACCCAGTCGAGCCACTCCACCGCCGGGTTCGCCCTGGCCAGCCGGCGGGTCTCGGCCCGGTCCTGGCCGGCGCCGATCACCAGCGCCCGCACCTGCGGGGCGTCCGCGAGCAGGCCGAGCGCCCGGCCGATCGTCGGCGTGCCCTGCAGCGGGGTGAACAGCCCGAAGAACGCGACCCGCAGCACGTGCGGGTCGGTCCGCGGGCCGGCCGCCGAGCCGGCGTCGAACCAGGCGGCGGGCGCGCCGACCGGCACCACCAGCGCCCGGTCGGCCAGCTCGGCCGGGACCAGCTCGGCGTGCTCGGCGCTGTCGAGCAGGATCAGGTCCGCACTGCGCAGCGCACGCCGGTCCAACCGGTTCAGCAGGCGCATCGTCACCGTGCTGGACAGCCGCCGGTCGACCGCGGTGTCGGCGGCGAAGATCAGGTGGTCGAGCACGATCGTGGCCCGCCGGAACAGCAGCCGGGCGAGCTGCACGTCGAAGTGGCCGAGGTAGCCGACGAGCACGGCGTCCGGCGCCTGCCGCCGGTAGGCGCGCCGGCCGCGGACCGCGAGCAGCAGCCAGCATCGGGCCAGCCGGAACGCACCGGCCGGCAGCCGCCACGGCTGGCGCAGCATCGCGATCCGGTTGGCGGTGTCGAGCCCGAGCGGGATGTTGACCTCGGCGACGTCGTCGCCGCTGGCGCGCAGGCCCTCGATCAGCACGCCCATGCGGGGATGCGACCGGACGTCGTACGTCCCGAACGCCAGCACCCTCACGCGGGCCGACCCTACCGGGCGTTGGTCAGCCTGCCGCCGGGGCGGTCATCCGGCCAGGGCCAGCCGGTAGGCCTCGGCGGTGCGGGCCGCGCAGGCGGCCCAGGTGAATCCCCGGGCCCGGTCCCGCCGGGCGCCGGGGTCGCCCGGGTCGGCCAGCGTCGCCCGGACCGCCGCGGCCAGCGCCGCCGCGTCGCCGACCGGGGCGAGCGTCGCCAGCTCGCCGGTCACCTCGCGGACCACCGGCAGGTCGCTGGCCACCACCGGCACCCCGGCCGCGAACGCCTCCAGCGGCGGCAGCCCGAACCCCTCGTACACCGACGGGTACGCGAGCAGGGCCGCGCCGGCCACCAGCCGGCGCAGGTCGGCGGTGTCCAGGTAGCCGGCGGACAGCACCGCGCCGGGCGGCAGCGCCGCGGTCTCCAGCGCCGGGCCCCAGCCGGGCGGTCCGGCCAGCACCAGCGGCGGGATGTCCGGGTCCGCCACCCGGTCGGAGTCGTGCAGCAGCCGCAGCGCGGACAGCAGCGCCGGCAGGCCCTTGCGCGGCTCGACGGTGCCGACGAACAGCAGGTAGCGCTCGGGCAGGCCGCGGGCGGCCAGCTCGGCGGCCGGCATCGGGGTCGCGCCGAACCAGCCCTCGTCCACCCCGAGCGGGGTGGCCAGCACCCGGTCGCCGAGCCCGTACTCGGCCTTGACCTCCGCGGCGACCGCCTGCGACGGGGTGACGACCACGGCGGCCCGGCGCAGCCCGCGCGGCACCAGCGTCCGGTAGCGCAGCGACGCCGCCGCCACCGTCTCCGGGTAGCGCAGGTAGGACAGGTCGTGCACGGTCAGCACGCCGGCCGCCCGGCGCAGCGGCGGCAGCACGAAGTTCGTCCCGTGCACCACGTCGGCCCGGCCGACCAGCCACTCCACCGGCGGCAGCTCCAGCCGGTCCCAGGCCGCCTGCAGCGCCCGGGCCGGCGCGGGCCGGTGCCGCACCCGCACGCCGGCCGGCACGGCGGCCGGCAGCGCGCCGGCTCCGCGCAGCGTGAAGGCGGTGGCGACGAGGTCGAGCGAGTCGAGCCCGGCCAGCTCCCGCACCAGGTGCTCGACGTACCGGCCGACGCCGGTGCGCGGCCCGAGCAGCGGGGTGGCGTCGAGCACGACCCTGGTTCCCACGGGCGGCAGCCAACCAGACGGTCGGTCATGACCGCGCGCTAGGGTGACGCGAACCCGCCGCCGGACCCGTCCGGCGTAGCGGTGGCGTCGAGGTGGAGGAATGGTGTCAGCGACCCCCAGCGCCGACGGTACGACCGGCACCGTCGCCACCGACAGCAGCGTCTACTACCACTCCGGCTACTGGAACGACCTGACCGCGGTGCAGCGCTACATGAACCGGCGGGCCAGCGGAGACCCGGCGGTGTCCTGGTCCGAGCACCTGGCCACGTCCACCGGCCGGACGTTCGCCAAGGCGCTGGTGCTCAACTGCGGCAACGGCTGGGTCGAGCGCGGGCTGGTCGCCGCCGGGCTGGTGAAGGAGGCCGTCGGCGTCGACTACGCGGAGGACCTGCTGGTCAGCGCGCGGGACGAGGCGGCGAAGGCCGGCCTGCCGCTGCGCTACGCGCAGCTGGACACCAACACCGCGGCCTGGCCGGAGGACGGCTTCGACCTGGTGATCAACCACGCGGCCGGACACCACGTCGCCTACCTGGACAAGGTGTTCCGCAGCATCGCCGAGCTGCTGCCCGAGGACGGGCTGTTCGTCTCGTTCGACTACCTCGGCGCGCACCGCAACCAATACCCGACCGCTCAGTGGGAAGCCGCGTTCACGGCCAACGAGGCGCTTCCGGCGCACCTTCGCAACGACCTGCTCTACCCGCACCTGCCGACCATGCTGGTGAGCGACCCGACCGAGGCGATCCACGCCGAGCTGATCCTGCCGACCCTGCGGCGCTACTTCGAGATCGACCACTACCGGGCGCTCGGCGGCGGCGTGGCCTACCCGGTGCTCACCTTCAACAAGGCCATCTTCGCCAGGTCGGAGACCGAGCCCGAGGTCGCGGCGGCCATCGAGCAGGTGCTCGCGGCGGACGCCGCGTACACCGACGCTGACCCGGAGGCCAACACCCTGTTCGGGTACGTCATCGCGCGGCCGCGCAAGCAGGCGTTCGCCGACGCCGCGCAGCTGGCCGCCTGGACCGCGGCCGAACAGGAGCGGGAACGCCGGGCCGCGGCCGACGGCGGGCGCTACTACCCGGACACGATGATGGCCGTCCTGTACGAGCGGCTCGACGTCGCTGCCCGGGAGCTGGCCGGCGCCCGCCGGGACCTGGACAGCATCGCGGACCGGCTGGCCACGGACGAGCACACCGCCGCGGCGCAGGCGACGCGGGCCAGGGCCGCGGAGGAGGCGGCCGCGGCCGCGCCGACAACGCCGCTGCAGTGGCTGCGGGCGAACCCGACTCTGCGGGCGATCGCCAGGCGCGTGCCGGGGACGCGGTCCGCGGTCGCCGCCGGGCGGCGCTGGCGGGACCGGCGCACGGCGAGCCGGCGGCCGTGACCGACCCCGCCGGCCGGGCCATGCCCGCGGGGCGGGGGACGCGGGTGGTGGCGGTCGGGCTGCTGGTGCTGGCCGCGGTGCTGGCGCTGGTCCGGCTGCCGGGCGAGCTGTCGACGCAGTCGGACACCGCCGCGACCGGCCGGGCGATGCCGACGGTCGCGTCGATCCCGGTGCAGGATTCGATCGGCGCCGCCGGCACCGAGTTCCTCGCGCTGGTCCGCCGCAGCGTGCCGGCCCACCAGCCGGTACGGGTGGTGCAGCCGATCACCTCGGTGTCCCGGCTGGAGAGCCGGATCTCCGGCCAGCCGGGCGTCTGCGGTTACGCGGCGACCGGGCTGACGTACTACTGGCTGGCGTACGCGCTGGTCCCGCACCCGATGACGTGTGACCCGGACGCGCGCTGGACGCTCTACGCCCGGGTCGCGCCGCCCGCGCCGCTGCCGCCCGGGGCGAGCGTGTACGCCCGGTCCGGCACCTGGACGCTGGTCCGGCGGTGAGTACCGCCGCGGTCGCCGCCGGCGGGCTGCTGGTGCTGCTCGCCGGGCATGGCGTGCTGCGGCTCACGACCGGCCGGCGACCGCTCGTCGCGTACGGGCCGACCGCCGGGACCGGCCTGTGCTGGTTCGCCGGGGTGGCCCTGCTCGGCGCGCTGACTACGCTGGTCGGCGTGCTGGGCGGGTCGACCCGGCCGCTGCCGGTGCTCGGCCCGGTGCTCGGTCTGGTCGCGCTGGCCGGCCTGGTGCCGTTCCCGGCCCGGTTCGGCCGCCCGGCTCCGGAGCACGCGCGGCCCGCGCCGGAGACGGACGGGCCGACCCGACGGCAGGTCCGCCTCGGGGATACGGTCGCGGCGATCCTGGCCGTCGCGGTCACCGTGCTGATCGCGGTGCAGTCGGCCGGCATCCCCACCCGCAGCAACGACGAGTACGCGATCTGGGTCCTGCGGGCTCGGATGCTGTCCCAGCTCGGCCGGCTCGACTCGGCCGTGTTCGCCGACACCGCGACCGGCTACCAGCACCAGGAGTACCCGCTGTTCCTGCCGGCGCTGTTCGCCTGGTTCGACGGCTGGGCCGGCCGGCCGAGCGACGCCGCGGCGCACGTGGCGATCGCCGCCCTGGTCGGCGCGACGGTCACGGTCGCCGGGGCGGTGCTGACCCGGCTCGCCGGCCCGGCGCCCGCGCTGGTCAGCCTGCTGCTCGTGCTGTCGCTGCCGACCGTGCTGTCCGTGCAGTCGCTGCAGCTGATGGCCGACCTGCCGGTGTTCGGGTATGCCCTCTGCCTGGCCCTGGTGCTGGCGCTCTGGCTGAGCCGGCCGGACGCGGGCGAGGCCTGGCTGGCCGCGGCAGCCGTGCTAGCCGCCGGCGCGATCGGCACGAAGGCCGAGGGCCAGCTGTTCGCCGGCAGCGCGCTGCTGGTCACCCTCGCGCTCGCGCCCGGCCGCCGCCGCGGCGTGCTGGTCGTCATCGCCGCCGCCGGGCTCGTCGGCTTCCTGCCCTGGCAGGCGTACGCGTACGTGCACCACCTGCGCAGCTGGGTCGCGAACGGGACCACGCTGTCGGCGGCGCACCTGCGCGAGGTGCTGCCCTGGGCCGAGACGGTCGCTCGCAGCATGGTCCAGCAGTGGCCGGGCGGCGCCGGCTGGGGGCTGGTGCTGCTGGTCGCGCTGGTCCCGGCCGCGGCGCTGGCGATCCGGGCCGGCCACGGCCGGCTGGTGGTCTTCGTCGTGGCCGTGGTCGCGCTGGACGTCGCGGTCCTCTACGCCCAGTACGTCGCGACCGCCCTCGGTCCGCCGTCCGACCCGGTCGCGGCCCGGCTGCTCACCGGCCAGCTGCGGGTCACGGTCTACCGGGTCGCGCTGGTGCCCGCCGCGCTGCTGGCCCTGGCCGTGCCCGTGTTCGCCGGCCTCGGCCTGCGCGGCCGGCCCGCGCCGGCCGAGGCCGCCGCCGAGCCCGTGCCGGCCGAGGCCGCCGCCGAGCCCGTTCCGGCCGCGCCCGGAGAGGTCAGCGACCCGGGGCCCGGTCCAGCAACCGGTGCGCGCGGACGATCTCCCGCCAGCGTGCCGCGAACGCCGCGTCGGAGAAGTCCTGGGCCCGCTCCACCGCCGCGGCCGAGAGCTTCTCCCGCAGCTGCGGGTCCCCGGCCACCCGCAGCGTCTTGCTGATCAGTTCGGCCGGCGTCGACCAGCGGAACCCGTGCACGCCCTCGCGGACGATCTCGCGCTGGCCGGCCCGGTCGATGACCACCGGCACGCAGCCGCCGGCCATCGCCTCCGCGGTGGTCATCCCGAAGTGCTCCTGCGCCCAGGGCGCGCGCTCCTCGTCCTCGCCGAGACCGGTCGCCGACCAGAAGATCGACGCGGTCGACATGGCGTGCTCCACGACCGACCGGGGCACGTTGGCCTCGATCCTGATCGGCAGGCCCTCGGCCGCGGCGAGCACGGTCTCCAGGTAGGGCCGCTGTGATTCCTCGCAGCCGCCGAGCACGGTCATCGACCAGCCGTCCAGCGTGCCGTCGCTGACCATCTGGCCGAAGATCCGCACCATCTCCAGCTGCCGCTTCGCGTGGCCGAGGCCCGGCTCGAAGAACCGCCCGACCGACAGCACGACCTTCTCCCGCTCCGCCGCCGGGTGCATCCGCTCCACCTGGATCGGCGGGTAGAGCACGTCCGCGTCGGTCTGCCAGAGCCGCTGGATCCAGCCCCGGGTGTACTCGGAGTTGCTCATCACGGTGTCGTACGCGCCGAGGAACGCCTTGCCGGACAGGTCCCGCAGCAACCACGGGAACCGGGTGGCCAGGATCGCCCGCGGGCCGTTGCCGCTGGTGCCGGCCAGCCGCAGCCGGGACACCGCGACGCCGAGCGTGCGGGTGTCCGCCGGGCCGGGCACCATCGTCTTGGACCGGAACCGGATCTCCCGGCCGGCCGGGCTGCTCGGCAGGTCGACGATCTGCCGAGCGAACGCCTGCCGCGCGGTCAGCGTCGCGATCGCGCCGCTCTCATCCTCGACGGTCATCTCGACCGGCTCGGTCATCCCCGGCCGGCCGAGGTCGAACTGGATCGACCGGGCCGGACCGGGCTCCAGGTGCAGCACCGCCTCCCCGTTGGTCCAGGTCCACTGGCGCATCCGGCCGCCCTCGGGCGGGTACCAGCCGGTGCCCCAGCCCATCGCCAGCCGGTCCCGGTAGGCGGTCAGCCACGGGCCGAGCACCCTGATCGCGGTCCGCCGCCACGACGCCAGGTCGTGGTCGAACGGGGTCGGGAAGAAGCACAGGTACGCCGAGTGCGCGGACTCGGGCATCACCACGGACATGTACGTGGCGTTGAAGAACAGGTCGTACTCGGAGGACAG
>Ga0070678_100001748_pt1 | contig 11680 bp, 7 predicted proteins | sample KBSM73metaG_FD_65647 | JGI IMG/M metagenome (GOLD analysis project Ga0070678, IMG submission 65647) | Miscanthus rhizosphere microbial communities from Kellogg Biological Station, Michigan, USA - KBS M7-3 metaG | ecosystem: Host-associated > Plants > Roots > Rhizosphere > Soil ...
GTGTGCAGGTACTCGAGCGGCAGCCGCTGCGTCTGCTGCTGCCACCACGCGTCGCGTGGATCGTCGACCCACCCCTCCTCGGCGCCGAGCATCCGCTGGCGCAGGCCGGTCAGCTGCTGATCGATCAGGTCGCGAAGCCGCGGCAGGTTATCGACGCGCCAGTCGGGCGCGGTCATCACGCGTCGCATCCATGCGAGCGCGACTTTGGTCTCGGCCGCGCCATTGCCCGCGCCGGCGAGGACGAGCTCCGCGCGCCCGGTGCGCAGGTTGCTCGAGTAGTAGACCGACAGCTCGAGGATCTCCTTGCGCAGGCGATCCTTCATCTCGTCGGCGGCGATCGGCCGGCCGTTCTCGATCACGCCGGCATCGCTGAGCAGCATCGGCAGTGCGGCGAGCCACAGCTCGTCATCAGGCGTCGCGACCGCGCCGAGGCCGAACACGAGCTGTACGCGCGCGCTCGCCATCGAGTCGAACGTCGCGACCAGCCCGGGGACGCTGCCGATCTTCGTCTGCGCGTACTGAAGGCCGTCGTCGAGCGTCATCGGCGGCGTCTCGACGAGCGGCGGCAGCTCGACCGACTTCGCGGTCGCCTCGAGCTTGGCCGTCTCGGCGTCGTAGTCCTGCGCGTAGCGCGCGAGCGTCGAGGGTGCGTCCTTCGTGGCGTACTGCTTCTGCAGCCGCGCGAGCTCGTCGGCGATCCGCTGGTCGCGCTCCTTGTCGAGCTGCTTGCGCAGATCCGGGCTCGGCCGCGCCGCGAGGCCGTAGGGCGCCTCGGTCAGGCCCCACGCCTTCAGCCGCTCGCGCCACGGGTTCGCGCGCCCCGACACGAGCTTGTCGATCGCCGCGAGCTCGGGCCGCAGCGTCAGCGACTTCTTGAAGCCCTTCGTCTTCGAGAGCTCGTGCAGGTGATCGATCCAGCCCGAGCCGGTGCCGCGAAAGCCGAAGCCCGGCGGCGTGTCGAGGAACTTCGCGAGCTGGCGCCGCATGTCGATGACGCGCGTGTGGATGCGAGCATCGAACGCGAGGAGCTCGGGATCGCCGTCGGGCAGCTTCGCGATCCGATCGAGCTCGGCGAGCACGAGCGAGCGAACCTCGCCGATCGTCTTGTCGTCGAGCTTGTCGGACTTCACGCCCGAGAGCCCGATGTAGACCGGCTGACCCTGATCACTCGACGCCGTCGACCACACGCCGCTGGCGCCGAGATCCATGACGCGCGTCTTGCTGTCGATCAGCTTCTTGTAGAGCGGCGTCGACTCGTCGCCGGCGAGCGCGTCGACGAACAGCGACAGCAGCGTGTGCTCGGTCTCGTCGAGCTGGCGCGACGCCGGCCACACCAGCATCAGCGGGCCCGGGTTGGTGGTGTCGGCGTACGGATAGTCGACGACCTGCAGCGTGCCCGCCGCGGCCGGCATCGGCTTCGGTAGATCGGCCTCGGTCATCACCTTGCCCGTGCGGCCGGCTTCCTTCTCGAGGATCGCCGAGGTGTGATCGAGCACATCGCCGAGCTGCATCGACGACGGAAACGCACCCACCATGCCCATGTTCGCGAGGTGATACGCGGCGTCGTGGAAGTGGCGGATGTCCGCGGGCGTCATCGTGCGGATCGCAGGCGGATAGCCGCCGCTGTCGAGCGCGAGTGGATGCTTCGCGCCATAGACGAGCTGGCCCGCCGCGCGCCAGAGGCCGGTCTCCGGCGCCTCGTACGTGCGCACCATCTCGTTGTAGACGGTGCCCTTCTCCTCGAGGCGGAGCTTGCCGTCGTCGGCCTTGTCGACGCCGAAGTTGCGAACCTCGCGCCGGATCTCCTCGTCGGTGTAGTCGGGGTTGAGCAGCGCGTCGAGGTGGTTGCCGAACGTCGGCCAGAACACGTCGTTACCGGCCACGGTGTGGAAGTGATACGCGGTGCGCCACTGCGCGGTGAACGCGCTCGACTCGGCCAGTGCCATCGCCTCGCTCGAGCCGAGCCGCCGTCCGCGGTCGCCCTTGCCGAGCAGCAGGTGCTCCTGCGTGTGCGGCTCGCCCTGATCGTCGGTCGGGAACGAATTGACCCAGATGAAGCCCTGCGGCGCGCTCTCGATGCGCAGGTAATCGAACGTGAAGCCGGTCTTGTCGTGGACGAACCGCGCGCCGAGCGGCTTGTCGGCATCGTCGAGATAGACGGCAGCGGCGGTGAAGCCGTGCAGCTTCGCACCCTCGGTCAGCGTGTCGAGCGAGTCAGTCATGGGCGTTGCGGCGGGGGGCGGAGGCGGCGGCGGCGCGTGCACGGCGACCTTCGCGGGTGGAGGTGGGCAGCACGCGGCGACCAGCAGCAGAGCAAGCGAGCGCATCGCGGGCACTCTATCCGATGTCCAGCAGGGCCGATGTGCTACATGCGCACGATGCGTTTGTGGGTGGTCTTCCTCGTGGCATGCGCACACGTGCCCGCGGTGCCTACGCTGCCGCAGATGGGCCATGTCCACCGCGCGATCGCGACGACCTCTCGCGAAGCACAGGCCCATTTCGACGCCGGGCTCGCCCTCGCCTACGGCTTCAACTACGACGAGGCGGCGCTGGAATTCGAGATCGCGCTGCGCGCCGATCCGACCTGCGCGATGTGCTGGTGGGGGCTCGGCTACGTCGCCGGGCCTACCATCAACGACGACGGCAAGCAGTCGCCCGGCGCGTACCCAGCGGCCGAGCGCGCGGCGCGATTCGCGGTCACGCCGGTCGAGAAGGCACTCACCTCGGCACTGACGAAGCGCCTCGCGGCGAACCTGATGCAATACGGGACACGACCACAGCTGCACCACGCGTATGCCGAGGCGATGCGCGACGTCGCGCGGAGGTTTCCCGACGATGTCGACGTGCTCGTGCTCGCGACCGAGGCGCTGATGGTCGACACGCCGCGCGGTCCGATCTGGAGCAAGCCCGACGGCGCGCCGTCGTCGCCGAACATCATCGAGGCGCAGCGGCTCGTCGAGCACGCGCTCGCGCTCGCGCCCGATCACATCGGCGCGATCCACTTCTACATCCATCTGCTCGACGACGGGCCGTTCCAGGAACGGACGCTGCCGTACGCTGCCCGGCTCGCAAATCTCGCGCCTGGTGCCGGTCACCTGATCCACATGCCGTCGCACGTGTATCTGCATCTCGGCCGCTGGGCCGACGCCGACGATGCGAACCAGCGCGCGATCACCGCCGATCGTCACTATCTCGAGAGCGCACCGCCCGGCACGGGGTACGAGGAGTTCGCGAACCATCCGAAGGACTTCCTCTGGTACGTCCTGATGTGGGAAGGCGCGCGCAAGCGGACGCTCGAGATCGCGAGGCAACTTGCAAACACGCCGATGGCGATGATGGGCGCGGACGCTCGTGACAGCGCCGGGACCTACCTGCCGTTCACGTACATCCGGTTCGCGATGTGGGACGAGGCGCTCGCGCTGCCCGATCCAGACGGCCGGGCGAGCGGCGTCGCGACGCACCTCGCACGCGGCCTCGCGCTGGTGGCGAAGGGCAAGCTCGCCGACGCCGCGAAGGAAGCGGCGGCGATCCGTGACGCCGGCGTTTCACGTTCGATCCCTCTAGTGGACCTGCCACCCGAGGCCGCCTCGATGATCGACGACCAGAAGCGTCGCGACGAGTTCCGGCACCTGACCGCGGAGTCGGCTGCTCTCCAGGTCACGGCCGCGATCGCGGAGGCGCGCGGCGATCACGCGGCGGCGATCACGGCGCTGCGCGAGGCGGTCGCCTCCGAGGACAAGGCGCCGGCGCATGGGGAGCCGCCGGCGTGGCCCCTGTCGGCGCGGCACCGGCTCGGCGCGGCGCTGCTCGCGGCGGGGCAGCCTCGGGAAGCCGCCGAGGCCTATCGCGAGGACCTGCGCCGCCATCCGCACAACGGCTGGGCGCTGTTCGGGCTCGCGACCGCGCTCGATGCACTGCACGATCCGTCCGCGACGGCGACGCGGCGGGAGTTCGAGGCCGCGTGGGCACGCTCCGACGTGAAGCTCCCGCTGTAGCTGCGACACCTCGCGCGACTGGGGGCGCCTGCTGTCAGCAGGCTTGATACCCGCGCATGCCGGCGCCGCAGTCCTCGCAGGCATGTTCGCGGCATGCGCGCCGCCCTCCCCGCCCTCGCCGCCTTCGTCCTGTGCGTGCCGAGCGCCGCGGCGGACTCGCGACTGCACGGCTTCGTGACCGGCGGTCCTGGCGAGCTGCGCGGCACGGTCACGACGTTCGACGGCCACGCGATCGCCGGCGCGAAGGTCCACGTCGTCGGCACCCACGAGCGTATCGTCTCGACGGCCGCCGACGGCAGCTATCGCGCCGACCTCGAGGCGAGCGCGTCGACGTTCGTCTACATCGACGGCGACATGCGGATCACCGGTGCGGTCGCGGTGACGGGGCCGACCGACGACGTCGTGGAGATCCACGAGGTGCTGCCACCCGCCGTGCCCGCGAAGGCGAAGTCGCGCGCCGATGTGATCCTCGACTACACCGACGAGGCCTCCGATGCCAACGCGTGGATGCGCGCGTGGCTGCTGCTCGATGTCAGCGAGCGCGGCACGGTCACCGCCGCGAAGGTCCTCAACGATCCGGGCCACAAGCTGGCTCCGATCGCGACGCACGCCGCGTTCGGCCTCAAGTTCGAACCCGCGCTCGACCGCTCGAAGCGACCGGTGCGCTCGACGGTACTGTGGACCTACGAGTGGCCCGCGTACTGGTGGCTGCTCGAGAATCACTACTCGCAGACGCGCATGCCGGCCGAGGCGTTGGAGATCTCGTGCACCGGGCGACACCACCGCGACTGCTCCGAGCCCGACCTCGCGAAGATGATGACTCAGCCGTGGATTCCTGCGACGACGCCGGTGACCAGCAAGTAGTTCTTGCCGGTGACGAACACCTGGCGGCGATGCTGCTGCAGGTACTTGCGGTAGAACGCGATGTCCTTGATCACGAGTCCGAGCTCGGGCTCGGTGAAGTTCTTCATGCGCGCGCCGTACTCGACCTCGCCGGCGATGTAGCGGCAGTTCGGCCAGCCGAAGATCACCGCGCCGTCCGGAGTCACCAGCTCTTGGACGACGTGGCGCACCAGCTCGCGATCATCGAGCGCGCCGCTCTGCAACAGGCCGATCGAGAGCACGAGATCGAAGCGGCCGAGCGCCGGTAGCGCGGCGACATCGGCAAGGACGAGCTGTGCGGCGGGCCAGCGCTGCCGCGCGACGGCGAGCGCCTCCGCGTTGTGATCGACACCGACGAGGATCGCGTCCTCCGGCAGCAGCGCAAAGAGCTCGCCGGTGTTGCAGCCGAGATCGAGCACGCGTGCACCGGGCCGCAGCGCGACCCGCGCGAGCGCCGCTTGCAGATCGATCAGCACGCCCGGGTCCTCCAGCTTTGCCGGGAGATCGAGGTAGCTGCCGGCCCAGCGCGCGTCGCGATCCAGGCGCTCGAACCGGAGCTCGACCAGCACGCCATGGTTGCGCGGCGTGAGCATGCGCAGGCCGAGCCGCTCGGCGAGATCGAGCCACACGCGATACGGCCGGTGGATATAGAAGTCCCCGTCGATCTCGACGAGCTCGCCTGCATATCGCCCCGTTCCGCGGTCGGGATCGAGAACCTCGAAGCGAATCTCCGAGTTATTCGCGATCCAGCTCACGATTCTTACGAGGGGCTCTCGTCGGAACACGGGCACGCTTCGAACATACGCGTGTATCCTGGGAACTGTCGCCCGAGGATGACGATGGAGCGGGACCCTCACGACGAACCGACCGAGACGGTGGTCGATGGTCAGCGGCGCAACGAGCGGGGCCGTCGTCCGGCCGCGGAGGCGCGCTCGCAGCCGACCATGCTCGGCCGCTACGTCGTGCTCGGCGAGCTCGGCCGCGGTGGGATGAGCGTCGTCTACGCCGCCTACGATCCCGAGCTCGATCGTCGCGTCGCGCTCAAGGTCGTGCGCGCCGATCAGCTGTCGGCGACCCACCGCGCGCGGCTCCATCGCGAGGCCCAGGCCCTCGCGCGGCTGTCGCATCCGTCGGTCGTGACCGTGTTCGACGTCGGCGATCTCGAGAACGACACGTTCGTCGCGATGGAGCTCGTCGACGGCATGAGCCTGCGCGAGTGGATCAAGCAGCCGCGCTCGTGGCGAGAGGTCGTTCGCGTGGTGCTCGCCGCCGGCCGCGGACTTGCCGCCGCGCACGCTGCGGGCATCGTCCATCGCGACGTCAAGCCCGACAACATCATGATCTCGCCGGCGGGCGCCGTGAAGCTCGTCGACTTCGGGCTCGCGCGCGACCTCGGCGATCGGTCGATCGACTCGATGGACTCGCAGGAGGTGCTCTCCGAGGACCCGGTGATGCCGCCCGAGGAGTCCTCGATGACGGCGAGCACCAGCGGCTCGCTCGGCGCCGCCAAGCCGCTCGAGGCGATCACGCAGCACGGCTACATCGTCGGCACGCCGGCGTACATGCCGCCCGAGCAGCGCAGCAAGACCCCCGAGGCCGACGAGCGCAGCGATCAGTTCAGCCTGTGCGCGACGCTCTACGAGGGGCTGTATCACCAGCGCCCGTTCAAGACGTCGAAGAAAGAGGTGCTCGGGCGCGAGGAGATGGTGACCCGCGCCGACAAGCCGGGCGCCGACACGCGCACGCTCGCCGCGCCGCCGCCCAAGGATAGCGATGTCCCGGCGTGGCTGCAGAAGGTTGTCACCCGCGGGCTCGCGGTCGATCCGAAGCAGCGCTACCCGTCCGTCGATGCGCTGCTCGCCGATCTCGAGCGCGATCCGCAGCGCACCCGGCGCCGCGTGATGGCCGCGGGCGGCGTGCTCACCGCGGTCGCCGCGGTCGCGACGCTCGTGACGTACAAGATGATGCCGGCCCAGCACGCGCAGGCGCCGACCTGCGGCACGGGCGCCGATCACGTCGCCGCACACTGGAATGCCGAACGCCGCGCGCAGCTCGCTCAGGCGGCCTCCACGCGTGGCGGGTCGGCGGCGGCGCTGGCGGTCGACGTGTTCGGCTCGCGCGTCGATCAGTACGCGAACGAATGGAAGGCGATGTTCCACGAGACCTGCGAGGCGACGCAGATCCGCCACTCGCAGTCTGCCGAGGCGATGGATCTCCGCATGGCGTGCCTCGATCAACGACTCGCCGAGCTCGGCGCGCTCGTCGAGGTCATGCACGACGCGGGGCCCGAGGTGCTGCGCAAGGCCGGCGAGGTCGTCGATGGCCTGCCGCCGGTCGCCGAGTGCGCGGACCTCAAGGCGCTGCGCGAGGTCGTTCGCCGTCCGACCGATCCCGCGATCGCCAAGAGGCTCGACGCGATCGACGGTGACCTCGCCCGCCTCACCGCGCTCTACGCGATCGGCGACATGACCAAGACGCTCGCACTCGCCGACACGGTGATCAGCGAGTCGCGCGCCGCCGGCTACGCGCCGCAGATCGCCGAGTCCCTGTACTGGCGCGGCCGCGCGATCGCCGACCGCGATGGCGGCGCCGAGGCCGAGGCGATGTTCGATCAGACGTTCGCGTCGGCACTCGGTGCTGGCCAGGACCAGCGCGCCGCCGACGCCGCCGCGCGCATCGCCCAGGAAGCGCTGTGGGCCGCGCGCATGCCCGAGTTCGATCGGTGGTCGCGGATCTCGCACGCACTCGCTGCGCGGAGCGGCGCGGTCGCGGTCACGCGGTTCGTCGATCAGCTCGGCTGCATGGCGAACCACTGGCTCGGCAAGCCGCGCACCCGCCTGGCGTGTCTGCGCGAGCTCGCCGCGCGCAAGGACGGCACGCCGAACGAGTGGCTGGTCACCACGCTCGGGATCGCGGCGTCGGAGGCCGGCGAGCCCGCCGAGGCGATCCACTGGCTCGAGCAAGGTGTCGAGCTCGCGCGCGCCGAGAACGGCGCCGATCATCCGCGCACGCTCGAGATGCGCGCCTATCTCTGCCACGGCCTCGGCGAGCTCGGCGATTACGACCGGGCGGCCGGCGAGTGTCGCGATGCGCTCGCGCGGCTCCAGAAGATCGCGCCCGACGATGCGCCGCTGATCTCGCGCCTTCAGCTCTACCTCTCCGACGCCACGACCGCGCTCCATCACCCCGAGGAGTCGCGCCCGCTCCTCGAGGCCGCGCTCGCCAACGGCGACGACGAGATCAAGCTCGCCGCCAAGACCGCGCTCTCCGAGCTCGCGGGCAAGCACGACGATGCCGCCGCCGCGGTCGCCGAGCACAAGGAAGCGCTCGCCGAGACGATCAAGGTCTTCGCCCCCTTCAACCCGCACCACCCGAACATCATCGCGGAGCACCACGAGCTGGGCGTCGCGCTGCTCGAGCACGGAGATGCGGCAGCGGCGCTCGCCGAGCTGAAGCGCGCCGACGAGGAAGCCGACCCGACCGAGCTGTCCCCTCTCGAGCTGGCACAGATCCGCTACGCCCGCGCGCAGGCCGTGATCAAGGCGCACGGCGATCCGGCACTGGCCCGGTCGCTGGCGAGCAACGCGCTGGGCCTCTACCGCGAGCACGCGCCCGATACCGAGCGCTTTCGCAACGAACGTGACGCGATCGCGAAGTGGCTCGCGGCCTTGCCGCCGTAGCTCCGGGTCGGCCCGACCTTTGCTGAGGTGTCGGGCATTCCCCGAAGGAGTCCCCGATGGCCAGCCTCCTGCTTCGCGCCGGCGCCTTTGCGCTGACCCTGTCTGCTTGTATCGACGCCCGTCTCGACCAGCCCACGGTCCAAGGGACCACGGCGCCCACCGAGAACGGAACCGTGGTGGTCGACCCGGTGCCCCCGCAAGCGTCCAGCCTGCGCGCGCTCACCGCGACCGCCGACGGCAGCGCGACCACGGTGTTCTCCAGCGAGGCCGCGGTCGACATCATCGTCGACAGCGTGAACGCGGAAGGCGACTACTACTTCGACGTCACCGCGCTCGTCACGCCGCCGGACTCGCCGACGGACCTCGAGTTCCTCTCGAACGACGGCCCCGCCTGCCGCGTCTTCCATGTCGGCACGGCTGGTCACATCGATCGCGTCGATGCGGCGTTCGACGCGAACGGCGCGCGCTGCGATCACGCGGTCTCCGGCGATGCGGCGACCGGCCTGGCGCTGGCGCTGAATTTCGACGCGAGCTCGGGCCCGATCGTCGAGCGCGACGTCAGCGGCAACCGCGTCTACCGCGTGCGCGTGGCGCGCGTCGGCAACAATCTCCTCAACGAGGCGGCGGACACGCGTCTGTTCTACGTCACGCCGCCGGCGCCGGTATGTGGCAACGGCATCGTCGAGGACGGCGAGCAGTGCGACGACGGCAACCTCAACGACGGTGACGGCTGCTCGTGCGAGTGCGTGAACGAGAACACGAGCTCGAACGGCGCGCCGCACTGACAGGCAGTAGAATGCCCGGGTGAGTCCCGGCTATCAGCTCGCCCAGGCGAACGTCGCGTACGCGCTCTGCGATGCGGACGACCCGCGAATCGCCGACTACATCGCGCGGCTCGACGAGATGAACGAGCTCGCCGACACCTCTCCCGGGTTTGTTTGGCGCTACCTCACGGACTCGCGCGATCCGCGCCAGCGGGAGTTCGCCGATCCGCGCGTGCTGTTCAACATGTCGATCTGGACGTCGATTGACGCACTGCACGCGTACACCTACCGGACAGCCCACTCCCAGGTTTATGCGGCGCGCCGCACGTGGTTCTCAGAGACCAAGGCCGTGGTCGGCGGGCACGCACTCGCGATGTGGTGGATCCGCGAGGGCGAGCGTCCGAGCGTCGCCGAGGCGAAGGCCCGGCTGACCGAGATCACCGAGCACGGACCGAGCGAGCATGCGTTCACGTTCAAGAAGCGGTTCGCGCCGCCGCAAACCTAGCGGAATTGCGAGAACTTCCGGCCTTGACCGAGCCCCGCCCCAGCCCCACACTGCAAGGGTTCTTTGACATGGGGGCGTACCGGATTCGACGGGGATGTTGATGTTCGAACTGCGCGCCGTGGCGCCCATGGCCACGTAAAAATGGGCAAATCTGCAACTGCGAACGATAACGCTGTTGCTCTCGCCGCCTGATTTAAACCAGACGACGACGGTGCTCCGAGCTTCCGTCTGTAGCTAGGAAGCACCGACACAATCAGACTGGACCCCTGACCCGCTGGCGCAAGGTGGTCGAGATCAAGTCAGCTTGTTGCGCTCGCAGGCCGGCCGCTGCCGGCGAGCGCGAGACCTTAAATAGCGTGCCTACGCGCGTAGATGTTTGTTCCGACGCATTTCCGGACGTGGGTTCGACTCCCACCGCCTCCACCATTCCCAGGTTACGTGCTCGCGACGTGCTCGCGGTCGTACGCAGCGAGGACCAAGCTACCGCTAGTCGACGCAAGTCGGCGTTCGAGTGCTGCCTCAAGCCACTTGAGGGTGCCTCCAGCCGTCCGAATTCCGGACAAATCGGAGCTCAGGACGGATCTCGCCCTTCCGGACGTTCTCGTGCGCCGAAGAGGGCGGCGCCCTGCTCTCAGGCCGCTGCGGCGACGCGCACGTTCGCGAAGCGTCTCAACCAGTAGGTCCCGACCGGAAACTCGGCGTCCTCGCTGTTGCGCCACGCCGCGCGAGCTGCCTGGTACGCGCGCTCGAATGCCTTGTTACGAAGTAGCGCCTCGATGCGTGACCAGAGGCTGCGTGCGGCGACACGAGGATTGAGTGTCCGTCGCGGATCGAACGTGTCGGGGGCGGCCTTCCATGACTGCCGCAGAACCTCGCGGCGGCCGAGCACGCGTCGCCCCGCACGTGCGCGGCGCTCCTTGGCCAAGGACTCGATCTCGGAAACGCGATGCTCGAATGCGCGCAGGAACGCCTCCGCATCTCCGAGCTCGGGTGGAACCGCCAGGCGCATCTCCACCATGGCCGGCATCGGTCCATCGCCACGGAAGAAATGACGTGGCCGCGTCGCTCGAATCAGCGTGCCCGTCACCAGCGCGCGATAGCCGTTGACGCCGGGCCAGTGATGAACGCGCTCGACGAGGTCGTCATTGACCGGGTTGCACGCGACGTACGCAAGCTTCTCGAGCACATCTCGAGCGTCGACGAGCTGAACGACGCCTGTCTGCTGGGATGACCAGAAGTTCTCCCAACGTCCGCGGAGTGCGTTCTGGCTCCGCGCAAACAGCTTGTGAAGGTGTTCGATGAACTCGGGATAGCGGCCGAACCGGTCGAAGATCACGAGGTGGTGGTGGTTCGACATCGCGCACATCAACATCAGCTCGATCTGAAAGCGGGCCGCGGCTACGATCAGGCAGTAGAGATAGGCGTTGTTGGTCTCGGCGTCGGGCCGGAGCAAGAACTGACGCTGCGTGCAGCGCCTCGTGAGCATGTAGAACATGTTGGGCAGGACCTGACGCGGCTTTGGCACGTCGACCCTCACTACAAGGTCCCTGCCAACGAACGAGCACGAACGCACGAGGGGTTACGAATCGTGTGTCCGGCCTTCGGACGTACGCGTCCGCATGCCGTCCAAGGTCCGGACGACATACAACGCGTGACGCCCGGGATCCGCACAAGAACTATCCTCGGAACGGCTGACTCCGCGGAACGGCTGACTCGGAACGGCTGACTGCAATCGAGAACTATCCTCGGAACGGCTGACTGCGGAACGACTCAATCCGGGATCCGCACAAGAACTACCCTCGGAACGGCTGACTGCAATCGAGAACTATCCTCGGAACGGCTGACTGCGGAACG